>OGPA01001092.1_pt1 | contig 23887 bp, 15 predicted proteins | sample 1552841 | NCBI WGS metagenome assembly OGPA01 (sample SAMEA2579916, study PRJEB22360) | human gut metagenome | reverse complement strand
CTTTAATATAAATAAAGGAGGACATAGCTTATGAAGAATAAAATAGGTAAAAAGTGCAAAGGAAACAAATATCTAAAAGATTGTAGAAAGTGTAAGTATTCAAATGTATTTATATTTAATGCAGTATGTATGTGTAATATAAATGGGAAGTTAATTGATTATCCTGTTTTTCATGCTACTATATGTAATAAATATAATGCTAGAGAGGGGGTAATAAAAGAAGAGTGTAAAATCATAAATTTAGAAGAAAGAAGAAAATAGGAGGTATAGGTATATGGATACAGATCAAATATTAGATATTATATCTTTAATAATTTGTGGAGGTTTAGTATCTTTTGTAATAGGTGGTATATTGTATTATATGCTAAAAGAAAAAAGAGAATGGAATAAAGGTATATGTAGAAAATGTGGAAATTCATGGATACTTCAATCAACTGAAGTTGATTATGAATTAACAGAAAAAAGAATATATTTATGTAAAGAAGGTCATATGTGTGAAATGACTTATGAGTTTGATAAAAGATAGGAGGTATAGGTATATGCAATGGTTAATAATATTTGTAATTGTATGCCTTATAGGTTCTATGATATCTGATAGAAGAAAAGAAAGAAAACAATGGAATAAAGGTATATGTCCTTACTGTGGAAAGGAGTGGATACTATATGATATAGATAGTAGTGGAGGTAGAATGTATAGATGTGAAAATTGGCATTATTGCTCAATTACATATAATATAGATAAAAAGAAAAGTGTAAAGAAAAACATGTAAAAGAAAGGAAAAGAAATAAAATGGACAAAAAAAACTTTATTAGTACGATTTCAAATTGTACTAAAGAACAGTTAAATGACATTATTAGGGAGAATGGGAAAAAAAGAAAGCCATTTAACCCAATAGTGTATCATTATAAAATAAAATCTATTAACAATAATAAAAAAGATAATTAGGAGGTAAGAATTATGGAATTCAACGCTAAAAAATTAATAAGTGAAATTAATGAAGGATTAACTCAAAAAGGACAAAGTAAAAAAGATGAAAGAGATGTAATGCATGCAATGATAAATGATCCAACTTTCAAAACTGCAGAATATAATAACACAGGTGAAGTAGTTAGAGAATGTTGTCCACATGATAATGCAGTACAATTAGCAGCATCAATAATAAATAAAGGTGCTTCAATACCATCAGCAGAAGCTCAAGAATTAGCTAATAACATGCAATTCACAAAAGCTGATGCTAGTAATTTAGTAGATATATCTAAAGAATTCATGCTAGGATATTTAGATACAGGAAGAAAAATATCTTTAGGTTGTAAAGCAGATTCTGATATAAGTTTTATGCTTAAAGAAACAGAAGAAAAAGTTGCATACTTCCCTAAGAAAAATGAAGATGGAACTTATGATAAAGGTGAATCTATAACACCAGCTCATAAAGGTGTAAAAGCAAGTTCTCCTTGTCCAAAACATTTAAAAAATAAAAAATAAATTAAACTAACATAAAAGTATAGACTAGTATATTTTAAAAGTTTTTTATAGACTACTCCCAAAAAACTTTATATTATGAGCTTATATATATATTAGGTCTTTAACTCTTGAGTGTCAAGTGTTCACTTTTCCCCAGCACTTGATTTACCACATTCAAACATAATAAAATTTCTACACTCTACAAGGAGATACGGCTAACGCTGTATCTCCTTCAAATTTGTTTTTTAACATTAAGATAATATTTATTTTTTGTAAAAGGAGGTAATCAAAATGGCAAATAAAAGTCCTAGTGCTGTTAAGCGATTAAAGAAGAATGCTAGTAGAAAACCTAAAGTTGAAACTAATAAACAAAAATTAGGTAAAAGACAAGGATATCTTTATAATGTAGGAAAATCTATAACATATGTTGCTGTTGAAAAAATGAAACAACTGAATCCAGTTATATCAGATTTCTCTGATACTAATAATGATTTATTTAAAACAATATACAAATCTGCTATGGATTATCGTACTACTTATAGACGTGGATTAGATGCTATCATGAAAACTAAATTCTATGAAGCTGCTGATGTAGGATTAAGAGCACTTAAAGAAGATATAATGACAGGTAATCTTTATAATAAAGAACGTCTTGAAAAGATGGAAATGAAACAAATGGGTATTACTGATGATGACATGGGCTCTGGATTTGATGATAATCTTAGTGCTGATCTTGGAGATTTAAATCTAGATGATTGGGGAGACGATTTTTCTGATTTTGATAATAATTGGGATGAAGAGTCTACAGATTCATCATCTAGTGGTGGTAAAACTAGTGGAACTGCTCAAGAAACATTAGCAACTATTAGTAGTATAGAAAATACATCACAAGCTAATGCAAATGCTATATCTATGGCTGTTGCTAGAAGTGCTGAATACTCATCTAAAGTAAATATAAAAAATACAAATCTTTTATATACTCAAAATACTAAAGCTTTTGGTATTATGAATGGTCATTTAGATGCTATGAATAGTAATATTGGTAGCGTAATGCAATACTTGGATAAAAATTTGACACCTCATTTATCAAATTCAACTGAGTTCTTTACAAATACAAGTAAAGCTTTACAAGATCAAGTTTCATTATTAAGAGAAATAGCTGAGAATACTAGAAAGATTGAAGCTACTACTAATAGTGAAGAAGGTAAGAAAAATAAAATTGGATATAGTGATGTTGTTGATGCTGGTGGTATGCCTGATTTAGTTGCATATGGTAAAACAATAATGAAAAATTCAAATTCTTATCTTAATGAATTAACAGGTGGAGCTTGGAATATGATGATGCAAGGTACTGGTGAAAATAGTAATATGCTTGCATTATTTGCTGCAAATCCATATGGTGCTTTATTATCTTCTATGATTAATAAAATGACACCTAAAGATTTAGAAAAAGCATTTAATAATATGAATAAAACTATAGGTGGATTCTTTGCATCTATGGTTACAAAATTAAATACTATGGCAAATTCTGAAGATAGTATGCTAGATAAGATGCTTGGAAAAGTATTTGGTATAAAAAATACACCAAAAAGTAGTGTAGATGTTTCTCAATATGACAAAGGTAAAGTTGATTGGAATGGTAAATCTCAAAAAGCTTTAACTGAAGTTATACCACAACAATTAAGCAAAATATTATCAGCTCTTACAGGAAGTCAAGAAACTACATTTAATTATGAAACAGGTAAATTTGTTACTTATGATGAAATGAAAAGAGAATTTGATAATATGAAAAATTCTTTCTGGAAAAGTGCTGCATCTGAACCTATGCAAGAAGTAAGAGAAATAGCTAATAAAAATTTAGCTTTTGGTAGTAAAGAAGAATATGATCAATTCTTTAAAGATTTAGAAAAACTATTTGAAACTTCATATAACAAAGGTGAAATAATTGATTATCAAAAGAATAATTTTAATGAAAAATATTTAGATTATGGTGTTAGTGAAAAAAATCTATTAGCTATACAATCTATATTAAGAGAATTACCAAGAAATATTATGATGCAATATAATGCAGATATGCAAGACCAATATACTAATCAAACTAGACGTTTTAAAGATATAGAAAAAAGTGGACAATATGCATATTTATTTAATAATGCTAACCATAATCAATTTGCTAAAGAATTAAATGGTAAGAAAAATAAAAAAGCTGAAAAGACTTCTTTTAATACTAATCTTTTATTAGATACTAAAGATAATTATGGTAAGAATATATTCTTCTATATGCAAAGTATGTATAAAGAATTAAATTATATGAGACGTATAACAGCTCAAGGATTTGGTGGTGGAGGAAACGTCCAAGGTATGCCTTTAGATTTAGTACAAAATTACGATATAGTTGATGCTAATGGTAATACTTATACTCAAAGATATGATAGAAGTTTTAGATCATTATCTCAAACAGCTATAAACGATACAAGAAGCGAAAGTGATAAGATGAGTGAAAGTGCTAAAAAAGCACTTGAAAGAGATAGAGCTAATAAAACATTTTTAAGACAACAAGCTAGAAGATTAGAAAAAGGTGAATTATTAGTAAATATATCTGATTTAGATGATGAAACTGTTAGAGGTGCTGTTAGAAGTAACGTTCAAACTAATAAAAATAAAGATAAACTTAAAGAAGAAGCTGAAAAAGAAAAGACTGAATTTGATAAACTTAAAGAAGAAATGGGATTAAGTGGTAAATCATTTAGTTCTAAATTTGATAAGTTTGCTGAAAAAGCTCAAAAATATATTAAACGTCCTTCTTCAATAATGACTGATTTAGCTGTAAAAGTAGACCAAGGATTATTTGAATTAATATATGGTAAAGAAGGAGAAAATGGTAAGAAATCTATTAAAGGTATATTAGATCATTTACTTTTTGAAATGAAAAAATCTTTTAATCATTTTAATGAATTTATGGATGAAAAGATTCTTAATCCATTAAAAGATAGACTAGGATTAGATAAAGATAAAGGACTTATAAAAGGTATATATGGTAAGATATCTGAAATGTTTGGATTAGAAGAAAAGAAACAAGGAGCTAAAGATTTCTTTAAACAAGTTAGAGAAAAAATGACTGATACTCTTAAAGGTATCGGTACTTCTATAACTGATTCTGTTAAAGATGTATTTAGTCCATTAACTGATTTATTCAAATCTAAAAACTTTTTTGATAAAAAGAAAAAAGATGATAATAAAGAAGAATTTGATGAAGATGATATAACTACAACAGTTACAAAGATATTAAGAAATTATGATTTTGATAATTATGATAATCTTAATGGAAAAGAAAAATTTGATAAAACTAAGAGAAGCATTGAGCATGCTAGAAGAGTTCAAAGTGGTGAATCTAATAATATAAATGATATGTTTGATATTAATAATATCAAACTTGAATTAAAAGAATTAGATGAAGAAACTAAAAATTTAAAAGATATAAAAGAATATAGATCTCTTAATATGTCAGTAATGACTTTAAGACAACAAATTAGATCAGTTACTAGAGATTTAAATGAATATAATAATCAATATTTAGCTCTAAGAAGAAGCAGAAATAAACAGCAACAAATTAAAGCTAAAAAAGTCAAAGCTGAAATAAAGAAATGTAAAGACACAATAGCTAAACTTAATGACAGATTAGATAAAGCAATGAAAAGATTAAAAGAAATGAGAGATAGTAATCAAAATATCGAACAAGAATTATTAGATTATGATAATGCTAGAGAAAATATTATTAATAAGAATAATTTTAATAAATATGATATAGGGCAAAGACAAAATGTTCTTAATGAACAAGCTTATGAATATTTCCAAAGCTCTGAATTTAAAAATCTTCCAATAGAAGAACAACGTAGATTAGCTGAAGAAATGTTAACTGGTAAAGATAAGAATGTTGTTGATCAATTAAAGAAATCTCAAGATAGACTTAAAGAATTAGAAAAACAAAATGGTACTGAGATAGGTAGATTTAGAAACTTTAACGGAGTTACTAAAGATGGTAAAAAGAATGGTATGAGAAAAGTCAATACCGAATTATTACAAAAGATAGAAAAACAAAAAATAGATAAATTAACTAAACAAATTGAACAATCAATTCGTTCAAATGATATGAGCTTACCAGCATTAAGATATTTAGCTACATTAGATAGTAGATATGAAGGTTTATTAAGTGAAGTTTCTCTTAATGGAGAATCAGAAGATTTAAATAAACAAATAGCTGAAGTAGAAAAAATGATAGAAACTGGTGAATCAAATCTTAATAAGAATGATCCAAGATCTATAGCTGGATTAGATTTACAATATGATAAAACTGCTAAAGAAAAATTACTTGATTCATTTGCAGGAATATTAGGTAGTAAAGATGGAGATATGTATGATTTTGTATCTAAATCTATAGATAAATTATTTAAAGATAGAGATTCGAATTATGCTGATAATTTTGAAGGTATAACTATTAAAGATATATTAGGTCAAAAAGATAGTGTTATAAAAGATATAAGTGATAAGAAAGATGCTGCTATAAGAGCTAAACAAAAGATATATAATAAAAAAGGTGCAGGTTATAAAATGTCTGAAAATGCTCCAGCTAATAAACGTATAAACGAATTATCTAAACAAATAGAAGACGCTGAAAATACATTTAATGAACTTGCTAAATTTATTACTAATAGTTTAGGATTAAAAGAAGATGGAACTTTAGATACTGGTAATGGTGTTGAAGATGTAGAAGCTTTAGATGCTTTTGATAGAATTAAGAAATATAATCAATCTAAAGTAAGACCTGAAAATCAACAAGATAAAGATAGACCTTGGTCTGACAATCTTACTGAAGGTGGGTCTAAGTTTATTACAGACAATAAATTTATAAGAGAATCTATGCAAACTCAAACTTCTACTACTGAAAGTATAGATAGTACTTTAAAACAAATATTAAATCTTTTACAAGGAAATGGTAATAAGAACCAATTTAAACTAGAATAACACCATTCATACAAAATCCTTTAAGAAATATAGAAGCAGGAAATGAACAAGCAGTATTAAATGATTTTATGGATGGATTAACTAGTGATATACAAAATGCAGTTAAAGGATATTTTGGTAGAGTTGGTATACCAGGATTTGCTAAAGGTGGCGTAATAGATAAAGATCAATTAGCTATAGTAGGTAAAGGTGAAACTGTTGTTCCTTCACTTACAGGTGATAAACGTAATCAAATAGCTAATCAAATAAGAGAAGCTATGAGTAAAGTTCAATCAGGCAAATGGAAAGATAATAAAGTACATGACCAAGCTAAATATTTATATCAAAATATAGCTACTATAATGGGAGCTGATAATGTAGACCCTAATATTATAATATCTATGCTTGGAAGAAGTGGAGAAGTTGGTAATGATTTTGCTAATTTAGATAATGAAGACCAACAAAAACACTTTGTAAAAATAGCTAAAATAACTCAACAAGCCTTGAATCAACGTAATGAAGGAGTTATCAATAATTCTGGTAATCAAACTGATAAAGGTGTAGCAGGAGATTATACTAATATATTCTCTGAAACATTCCAAGTTTATAAGAGAGCTATTAATAAAACTATGGAAGCTATTGTTGGAGATAAAGACGGCAAGAAAGATAAAAAGGTATCAGCAAATGCAATGAAAGAAGTAATGGGTGAAGCTAAACTATATGGACCAGATGTTGTATCTGGAGCATTATTAGGTGGTGGAGCATCATTACTTACAGGATTTATAGGTGGTCCATTATTAGGAGCTGCTGTAGGTTCTGGTATAGCATTAACTAAAAATAGTGCAAAAGTACAAGCAATGTTATTTGGTGAAAAAGAATTTGATAAAGATGGTAATTATATCGGACGTAAAGGAGGATTATTACCTAAAGACTTTGTCAATACAGTAGCTAAAACATTCCCAGATATGAAAAAATATGGTATAGTTGGTTTACTTTCTGGCTTTACTGCTTTAAATCCTTTAGGTCCAGTTCCTGGATTATTAATAGGATCTGCATTAGGTGTAGCTAAAAATAATGTAACTATACAAAATAGATTATTCGGAGAAACAGGTATTATAGGAGAAGATAGATGGAATAAATTTAAGAAGAATCTTCCTAATATACTAGCAGGTGCTGGTGTAGGATTTGGATTAAATATGTTACATCTAAGTGGACCATTTGGTGTACTTGGTAGTATATTGATAGGTTCAGCTTTAGGATATGCATCAACTACAGATAAATTTAAAGAAATGATATTTGGTACTTATAATCCACAAACTGGAGAACAAGAAGGTGGATTAATAGGTTTCATGAAAGATAAAATATTTAGTCCATTTATTAATTGGGCTAAACGTGATATATTAAAACCATTAAAAGATGCTTTTAAACCTATAACAAAACAAATTGGTATAATGTTTAAAACAGTATTTGGTGGTATAGCTAAAGGTGTAATTAATTTCTTCAATAAAACTTTAGTTGTTCCAATAAAAGAAAAAGTTGGTAAATTCTTAAGTACTATATTTAGTCCATTTAAGAATTTAGGTAAACGTTTATTAGGAACAGTTGGTAGAATTATATCTACTCCAGCTAGAATACTAGGTGGAATAGGACGTGCAACTCAAAGACATCAAATAAGAGTTGGTACAGCTGATGATATGACAGCAGAAGAAAGACTTAATTATATGAATAATCAAAATGAAATGGATTTCTTCTATGATCAATCTCAAAAGATTAAAAGAGATTCATTTAATAATGTTGCAGAAGAAATGGAAAAAAGATTTGGTAAAAAAGATGCCAATAAATTAAGATTCTTAATGAGAACTGGTTTCCATGATCAAGCTCAAGATTTAATTAAGAAAAGATTTGGAGATGTTAAAGACGAAGAAAGTAAGAAAGTTATGCAAAATATGCTTAAAGACACTTCAAATTATAAAAAATATTATGGTTCTAGAATATTAAGAGATACTTACTATGAAAGAAAAGAAGCTGCTGATAATGTAAAAAATCAAATTGATGAACAATTTGAAGCTTATAAGAAAGCTAATCCAAATAGTAAAGTAACTCGTGAAGAATTCCTTCAAAATCTATATGGAGATAAATATAATAAGAAGGTAAAAGATAATGGTTATAATAATGATGAAGCTGATAAAATATTAGCATCAATGACAAATGACCAACTTGGAGAATTTGTTAATCAATATAAAGCTTTTGGTGTTACTGATAAAGAATATGAAAAGAATAAAAAGAAAGCTGGAAAAGAAATAACAGCTTTACTTAAAAATATGAATATTGGTGCAAATGGTAAATTAAAGATTAAAGATAGAAATATAATCTTAGGTGGATTAAATTATGGTCAATCTGAAATGGCTATAAATTATTTAAGACAACTTGCTAAAGATCAAGGAATTAAATTGGATGATAATGCTGACTTCAATAAGATAATGGACTTAATGAATGAATTTAAAATAACTGAAGATTTAAGACTTGATAAAGAAAAAAGTAAAAGAATTAGCAGGTAATTCTACTAAATTAGGAAAAGAATTATCTTTAGAAACTTTTGGTAAATTAGCAATATCTGAAGATAGACTTAGAAATCTTAAAGGTAAAGTTATAACTCCAGAAGACATTAAAGATGATGAGAGAAATAAGAAAATAACTGAAATCATAAAAGGAATTACTGATCTTAATAAATCTTTAACTGACAAACAAGAAGAAACTAATAAGTTACTTGAACAAATAAGAGATTTTAAAACTGGAGATGAATTCCAACAAAGAAGAGCCAATTCTAAAATAGAATTAGATGATGCTGTTCATAGAGATGAACAAGTATTATCTTTAGATCAAAAGAAACGTCAAATATTATTAAGAAGAATTGGTATTAAATCTTTAGATAATCAACCTGATTTTGTTAGAAAAATGCCTTTACCTGAATTACAAACTTATGTTAAGAAATATCGTACAGTTTCATATAAAGACATAATGAAACAATATAGAGAAGAAGCTGAAGCTAAGAAGACTAAGGAAGAAGGAAAGAAAACTAAAGAAGATGAAGCAAAACAACAACAAGATGAAACAGCAGTTGAAAAAATTAAAAAATCAGTAGATACTAGTGAAGTTAAAGACGGTTTATCTGATGATATGAAGAAATCTATATTAGATGCTGAAGGTAATGAAGTTGTAATGAAACGTGATAGTAAAACTGGTCAATATGAAACAGATACAACAGATTCTTCAACTAGAAAATCAGTTAGAATAGCTCAAAGATTAAGAGAAAAACAAGAAGCATTCTATGATAGTTTCTCTGGATTATTTAAGAAAAATGAAAAAGAAGAAGATGAAGAAAAGAAATCTGGTGGTTGGCTAAGTAAATTGCTTATGGCTTTAGGTATAGGTAAAGGTTTACTTGGAAGAGCTAAAGGATTATTAGGTGGTATATTAGGTAGAGGTGTTATAGGAGGATTATTCACTAGAGGAATATTTGGTACTATAGGAAAAGGAGCTTTAGTTATAGGTGGATTAATGTATCTTCCAGAAATTATTGATTTATTTAAAACTAAAATAGGTCCAGCAATATCTGAAAACTGGGATACTACTATAAAACCATGGTTAACTGAAGAAGCATTACCAAGACTTAAAGATGGATTAACTCTTTTAGTTCAAGAAATACCATCATTATTAGCAGGAACTGTTAAATTTATAGGTTCAGAATTAATACCATCAATACTTAAAGGTATGGGATGGGATATAGAAACTGATAAAGATAGTCAAGAAGTTACTTATGATGAAAATGGCAATCCTGTAAATAAAGGTGGAAAAGGTACTACAACAACAGCTGCAGTTATTGGAAATACTGCTGTAAGAAGTTCAGTTAGAAAAGGTGCTAGATATGCTAGTACTGTAAAATCTTCTGTAGCTAAAAATATAGCTAAAGAAGGAAAAGTTAAAACTTTAACTAAATCTTTATCTAAAGAAGGAGTTGAAGAAATAACTGAAGGAGCTGTAAAATCTGGATTTAAAGGTGGAGCTAAAGATATAGCTAAAGCTGGATTTAAAACAGCTAAAGACTTTATATTACATCCAGTAAAGACTTCTGTAAAAGGTGCTGTAAAAGGAGCTAAAACAGTTACTAATGCTGGTGGTAAAATTTTAGGAAATAAATTCTTAAAAATGGATGCTAAACGTATAGCTAAACGTGGTGGTCTTTCAAATAAAATGGAAGGCAAAATATTAACTAATGTTGCTAATAGTGGTTTAGTAAGTCAATTATTAAACTGGGCTAAGAATCAATTTACAAAATTATTTACTAATTCAACAGTAGTAAATCTTTTAGGTAAAGTTAAAAATATTCCAGTTGCTAAAGCTTTATTAGAAAGAGCTGTTCCTAAAATGATGGAAGTAATATCTAAAGGTGCTGTAAAAATGTCTGGTACTGCATTAGCTAGAGTAGTTGGTGGTATAGGAACAGGTGGATTAGTTACTTTAGGATTTGCTGTTTATGACTTTATATCTGGTTTTAAAGATGCAAGAAATATAATGGGAATTACTGAAGACAATGTTCCATTTGGATATAGAATAATTTCTGGTGTTGTTAAAACTATACAAGGATTATCTATAATAGCTACATTATTACCTACAAAAACTATAATGTCAATATTAATTAATGTATTAAGTGGTATTGGTGTTGATATGGGTAATATTAAACAACAACAAGAAAAAGCTCAACAAGAATTAAAAGAATACAATGAAAAGAACGGAACTAATTTTAGCTTAGAAGAATATAATAAAGAAGTAAAAGGACATAAAGGCTTATTTGATAGAGCTAAAGATACTGTCAAATGGGCTGGTGGTAAAATTAGTGAAACTGGTAAATGGATAGGTAATGGTGCTAAAAATCTTGGTGGTAAAGCAGTTAAAGGACTTCAATGGCTTGATCAAGCTACACTTAAAGGCATCGGTAAATGGGTAGATGTAAATAAATGGGTAGGTAGTAAAGCACTTGAAGGTCTTAAATGGGTTAATGATAATGGAATTAATTGGGCTGGAGATAAAATGGCTGGAGCTTTAACAGCTATGGGCAATGGTGCTAATCAATTATGGAATGGAACTAAATGGGCAGGTAATCAAGCTTTAAATGCTATAGGAACTGGTGGTAAAATGCTAGAAGATGGATTCAATTCTGCTAAGAATTGGACTGGTAATATGCTACTTAGTGGAGTTAAAGGTGGAGCTAATTTAATGGCTAAAGGTTTAAGTGCAGCTGCTAATGGTATAGTAGATACACCAAAAATGATTGGTTCATTATACAATAGTATAAGTGATTGGGGTAAAGGTATATTAGATGGTCTTAGTAAACAATTAAGTGGTTGGTATGATAAAAATATCAAACCTGTACTTGATGGAATAGGGAAAAAATTTAATGATATTAAAGACTGGTGTTCTAAATTTATACAAGATCCAATTAAAGCTATAGGTGAAGGATTCCAAAGCCTATTAAATTGGTTTAAAGATAAATTTGGTTGGGTTATGAAATCTAAAGATTGGGTTAGTAATAAATGGAATGATGCTAAATCAGCTGCTGGTAATGCATGGGATAGCGTTAAAAATGGTGTGAAAAATATATTCACTAAAAAACCTAGCAAAGACACTAATACAAAAGTATCAGATGTAAAAACTGTAAATGGTATGAAAGTTGGTAAAGGTGAAGGTGACGTAGTTAATGGTAATCCATATTTCTCACAAAAACAAGCTTCTGGACAATTTGGTCAAATGATAAATGATGCTGGTTGTGGTCCAACTTCAACAGCAATGGCTTTAAGTAAAGTAACTGGTAAAAATATATCTCCAGAATCAATAGCTAAAGATGCTTATAAAAATAAGACTTGGGATTCTGAAGGTGCTAGAGGTAATATGTTTGCTAATGAAGCTAAAAAATATGGTATTAAAACTGTATCTTCAGGTGGAAACTTTGAAAAATTTGATAAAATGGTTAGTGCTGGTATACCAACAGCAGTATCTGGTACTTTAGGTAAAGGTGAAGATAGCCCTTATACTAAAGCTGGTCATATAGTTACTGTATTTGGTAAAGATAAAAATGGTAATTATTTAGTAAATGACCCTAGAGGTAAGAAATATTCTAAAGCTTATAGTAAAGAAGAATTAATGAATGGATTTAGAGATTCTTGGTCTTTCGGTAAAGGCGATGATGATAGCTCTAATTCAGTTCCTTCAAGTGAAAGAGTTATAGGCAATGTAAGAAATACTATAAAATCTGTAGCTCCATCTGCTTTAAGTTCTTCATTCCGTAAGAAAAGTACTTTAGCATTAAATCATATTACAAAATCTGTTAGTGGTACTGGTATGATTGAAAGTGCTAGTAAAGTATTAGAAGAAATATTTACTAAAATATTTAATAATGATACTATAATTAATTTACTTGGTGATGCTAGTAGTAGTCAATATAGTGCAGCAAGTGTACTTTTAGGTAACTTTGTTCCACAAGTAATCAAGAGATTAAAAATGAATTGTGAAAAGAATAAATCTATTAATTTAAATAGATATCTTAGAGCAATAGTATCTAATGCTAATGTAAGTAATATATCTTTCTTAATATCTAATTTTGTTAATGCATTTAATAATCCAGCTAAATATATAGGTAATTATGATACTTATACTACTGGTATGAAAACATGTGCTGCAATATTAGCTACTATAAATGAAAGATTTGTAATAGATAAATTACTTCCAAGTACAGATTGGGCAAAATTAATACAAGATTATGTAATGCCAGTATTTGGTGAAGGACCTCAAGATATTGATACATTAAAGAAACAAGCTGATAAGATAGTTAAAGAATTTAATCTTAAATCTATGTCTACAAATGCCACTACAGATACTATAACTAGTATAGCTGAAAATCTAACTGGTTCAACATCTGCTTCAGGTGGAATACTTAATAAAATAAAAAATGGTGCACAATCATTATTTAGTAAAGTAACTGGTGGTGTAAGTAATGTTGTTCATAATGTAGCAAGTGGTGTTAAATCTGTAGTTAAGAAAGCTGGTAACGCTGTTGGTAATGTTTACAATACTGTTAAAAATGCTGTAGCTAGTGGTCTTAACTGGTTTGGTGGATTATTTGGTAAAGGAGAATACGTTGGTAAAGGTAAAGATCCAGCTGAGGTTTCTCAAACTGACGATTCTTATTTAGGAGTAAATAACTTCCCTTATTTTAGCCAATATAAAGATTATAATACAGATAAAAAGAAACCAGAACTTAGTGAAACTGGCTGTGGTCCAACTTCAGCTGCAATGGTTTTAAGTAAAGTTACTGGTAAAATGATAACTCCTAATGAAGTAGCAGATGAAACTTATAATGCAGGAGTTTATGATGATAATGGTTCAACAGATTCAATGTTCCCATATTTAGGAAACAAATATGGAATAAAAGTTAAATCAATTGATAATTTCGAACAAATAAAACAATATGCTAGTCGTGGAGTTCCAATGGTTATATCTGGTGAAGGTGGTAATTTATATGGAACTGATTCAGATGGTCATATAGTTGCAATGTTTGGTCGTAATAAAAATGGTTATATAGTAAATGACCCATCAAGTATCAATGGTTCTAAATCTTATGACGAAAGTCAATTAAAGAAAGGATTTAAACAAGCATGGGTATTTGGTGATACAGGTTATAAAGAAGATATTAAAGATGCTGAACAAGTTATGTTATCTAGCAAAGATAGTAAAGCTTTAGCTTTAGAAGATCCAAATTTTGCTGGTAAAGGTTCAGACCCTACTACATTAACATATGTAAATGGATTCCCTTATTGGTCTCAAGTAGCATTTGGTGGAAACATATTAAAAGCTGGTTGTGGACCAACTTCAGCTGCAATGGCATTTGGTCAAGTAACTGGTAAAACTTTAAATCCTAAAGATATGTGTGCACAAGGAAAGAGTCATGGATGGAGTCCTACTGCTGGTGTAACAGATTCTTCAAGATTATTTAATTACTATGGTAAAAAATATAATACAAGTGTAACTTATATTAGTTCATTATCAAAAACTAAAGAATTAGCTGCTAAAGGTTATCCTTTAATTATAGATGGTAGATGCTCTAAGAGTTCAAACTGGTCTAAAAACTGTTTATTAACTCCATATGGACCTAATGGACATTATTTAGCAATGTTTGGTAAAACTAAAGATGGTTATGTAATAAACGACCCTAGAGGCTCTAGATTCTCAGGTGCTAGATCTGAATCACAACTTAGTACTGGATTTAGATTTGCTTTCAAAATAGGTGATAAAACTTATAAAGTTAACCGTAATATGAAATTATTAAAATTAGATCCAAATGGTGAAACTTTAACTATGTATATTTCTGGTGCGATGGATATGGAAAATGACAGTGTATGGCACCCAAAAAGACTGTTTAAAGAAGTAACTGAAAATGTTGGTTATCCGACTCCGACATCTACTTTAGCACGTCAAGATTCTATGCTGATTACAGATTGTATGTTAGCAAACTGGTATACAACTGCAGATTGGCAGGCAGCAGCAATACAGCATTTAATTAAGAGCGAAGATTTAGATGTAGTATTTTCTCATTTTCATGCGGTGGATTTGGAGGAACATCAGTTTATCAAACATTTGGCAGATCGAGAATTTAATAGAAATCCGGTATCTGTAGCGGAAAAATGGATGGAAGACTTATATGTGCAGACAGACTATTATTTAGGAAAGTTTTTACATTACTTAGATGAAGGATGGACAATTTTTATCTTCTCTGACCATGCTCAGGTTGCGCCAGCCCATGATATTCCATTGCTTGATGTGTTAAGTGGGGTAAGTATTCCGTTAATGGAAGAAATGGGACTAACAAAAACTTACACTGGTGAAAATGGTGAATTATTAATTGATTGGACACAGACAAAAGCGGTATGCCAACGTGAAGGACATATTTATTTGAATATCAAAGGTAGAAACCAACATGTGGTAGATGGAAAAATTATTGATGGTATTGTAGAACCAGAGGATCAGTATGAATTAGAAGAGGAAATTATGACTAAATTGTATAACTTAAAAGATCCGAAAACTGGTCATAGAATTGTTTCAGTTGCATTGCGAAATAGAGATGCCGTACTATTGGGACAGGGTGGCCCAGAAGCCGGTGATATTATTGCATGGCATGCAGAAGGATATAATTTCGATCATGCAGATTGCATTTCTACCACACTGGGTGAAAATGATACATCTGTATCTCCGATTTTTATTGCAGCAGGAAAAGGATTAAAAGAAGGATTTAGAACAGATCGTATTATTCGTCAAGTTGACTTTGTGCCAACTATAGCAGTATTAGGTGGTGTAAGAATGCCAGCACAATGTGAAGGTGCACCCGTATATCAGATTTTAGCAGAAGAATATTAATATTTATATTTTTTAAAGATATTAATATTGGGGAGAGTTGCTGAAAAAACGCATCACTAAGCTACGCTCGGTGGTGCGTTTTTATATTTGAGAGGCTAAGGTATAGAGTTTAATTATGAAAGGATGATTTTTATGGAAAGCAATTTGAAAGAACAGATGGATTTTCGATCCCAAAAAAGAATGGATATGTTAAAACAGCGTACAAAACGTTGTGTTTGTAAATATTGTGGTGGAGAATTGAAACTAAGACAGATTTCTTTTACTAGTTATGAAGATGCAAGAATTGAAATTTTTTGCAAAAATTGTGACCGGATAGAATTTGGTGTGGAACCTGAGGTATATGATAATGCAAAATTTTATGTGGAGGAAACAGGATTTAATTGTTATCCTGATTTAGATGATAACGATAAAACAAAAAATATGTCAATTGCTAAGGTTTGCGAAATTATTACTTGGCAAAATCAAAATATTGGCATTTTAACACCACAAGGATATAAAATTTCGCTTAACAAGAATGAGCATTATATAGGAGAGTGCATTACATTTTCAGAAGATGACTTGGATAAGGAAATAGAGTAAGCATTAAGGAGGGAATAGAAATAATGAGTGACTATATTATTGAAACGGAACATCTTAGTTGTAAAATAGGGTATAGATATCTTTTGTATGATATAAATTGGCAAGTTAAAGCAGGGGAACGTTGGGTAGTTTTTGGTATGAATGGTTGTGGAAAGACCAGTCTTTTAAGTATTATTGCAGGATTTAAACATTACACTGCTGGCAATTTTAAAATCTTTGGAGAAGAAATGAGGGCAGATAATGTTTTGCAAATGAGAAAAAAAATAGGGTGGGTATCTAGTTCTTTTTTCGACAGGTATTACACAAAAGAATCGGCGATGGATATTGTTTTATCGGGTAAGACAGGCACATTGGGTTTAGATGAAAATATTACTCTAGAAGATAGGAAATTAGCAAAAAAATTGCTAGCAGAACTTCATTTGATAGATAGAATTAACTACACATTTGATATGTTGTCTAAAGGAGAAAGACAAAATGTGTTGATCGCTAGAGCCCTTTTTTCAAAACCTGATATTTTACTTTTAGATGAGCCCTGTACAGGTTTAGATATTTATAATAGAGAATATTTATTTAAAACAGTTGAAGATTTAGCTAATCGTGACAAAATAACGATCATTTATGTGACTCATTATGTAGAGGAGATAAAAGAAGTTTTTGATAAATGTTTACTTTTAAAAAATGGGAGAACTTTTGCAAAAGGCGAAACGAAGAAAATATTTAATGATGTAATGATTAGTGAATTTTTGGGATATCCGGTTTCAATTCATAATGATATAGATGGTACGATGCGTTTGAATGTATTAGGTGTACATTCTAATATAGCTTCTTTCTTGTAATGAACTTGTTAAAAAATAAGGTGGGAATATTTATGACGGTTGATTTAAATTCAATGATAGACTTACGGGATATACAGGTTGCTTTAGATGTAGCAAGAAGAGCTGAAATGGGCTGGTTTGATGTAGAGTTTACGATGTATGGATGCAGTTATTTATATAATGGTAAACGATATTATCGAGTAAGTGCTGAAGCTGAGAAAATTTATGATTTTATAGAAAATGGAGCACAAAAAAATATTTTGCCGACGAATATTGCAGTAATGACGGAAAAATATCCAGTACCTATTGGAATGCGTGATTATATTGCATATGATGTAAAGCAAAGTTTAGCTAGGCAAATGAGAGATGATTTTTCTAGTGAGTTTTTTAAATATTTAGCAGAAACAGCGGAGTTAATCACAGAGGATACAGCGATGCCTATTCTTTTACAAGAAAGAGATAAAATTGAAGGATGCTTCAACCACCAAAAAATAAAAAAATTTGAAGATTTGGTTAATTTCTCTTACAATTGCCGTAAAATCACGTTGGAGCATTATAAAGAATTTAAAGTATGGATTGCGGAAGAACGAAAGAGTATGGAAGATGATTTAGTTACGAAAGATATAATAGAGAAAACATTTTATGCGATTGCTTATAGAAATGATTTTGGTCTTGAATATTGGGAAAATGCTTGCAAGGAGCATGTATATAAAAAGAAATATGAATTAGAGCAAAAAGGTGTTTTGGTGTCGCCAATTTTTTCCGAAACCTATTGGTATAATTATACTACAAGATTGCCGAAAGTACGGGAATTGTTTGAAAAAGAGTTACGCAGTTTTGTTAATGTTGGCTATATGGAAATGATAGAAACAATATGTGGAAATAATAAACAAATAACAAAGAAAGAGTTTGCACAACGTGTAGAATATGTAAAAGACAATTTTGGAGAAAATGCAAAAAATACATTTTTACAGTATGGGCGTCGTTGGGGATGTGTTAACTCAGTATAATGATTTTGCTCAAAATAGGTTTTGAGTTGAATATCCGATTAAAGTATAGTAAAACATATTTGAGATATTTTTTGATTAGGAATTAATTTGTTAAGCATATGAAGTAATATAAAGATATTTGGTTGATAAAATGTATAGTTTTGTTAACCAGATATTTTTATATTATTGCATATATTAAAAGTAAATCTTGTTGTAAACATTTTCTTGGGTCTTTTTTCTATGGCTGAAATATGATATGGTAATAGCATAAGATTATGGGGGAAAGAAGATGTTTTTATGACTAATCAGGCGGAAATTATCACAGAGGAGCGGCGGCATAAACTTTTTCTGGCGGCTGTGTTGCTGACCAATATTATGACAATGCTGAATACAACTACGGTTACCATATCCTTGCCCAGTTATATGACCATTTTTGGTGTGGATATCAATGCTGTGCAGTGGGTGTCGGTAGGGTATTTACTGCCCTTGGGGATGGTAATGCCATTGTCCGAATATTTATGTGAGCGATATAGCTACCGTAGGGTATTTTTGCTCAGTGTTGCTGCTATGGGGATTTGTTCTCTGTGCTGCGCTTGCTCGGTAACATTTTTTATGCTGGTGTTTTTTCGGTTCTTAAAAGGGATTGCCGGCGGTCTTGTCATTCCCTGCACCATGGCTATGTTGTACCGTTACATTCCCAAGCAGCTGCAGGCCAATTATCTGGGCAATGCTGTGCTGTTTCAATCCATTGGGGTTGCCATTGGGCCTACTTTGGCAGGTATTTTGCTGCAGATTTCCAGTTGGCATATGTTATTTTTGGTGAATTTACCGTTGGTTCTGATTGTGTTATGGGCAGGCCAAAAAAGTATACCGGCGGAAACGGGCAATCAGGCAGACAGCTTTGATTTTGTGGGCATTTTGCAAGTTTCTGTCGGCACAGGCATGGTGATGGTGGCTTTTACAGAGGGTGATGCATGGGGCTGGACTTCGCCGTTATTTCTGGCTTGTTTTGGCGTTGGCCTGGCTTTGGTGCTGCTGTTTATTTTTCGGCAAACCCATACTACCCATCCATTGTTGAACTTTGCGGTGTTAAAATATCGTCCGTTTGTGTTAGCGCTGCTGATTCAGTGTACGCTGGCCATGACCTTGGGGATTACTGCTATTTTGGCGCAAATTTATTTTCAGACGGTGCGGGGATATTCTCCGGCAGCAGTGGGGATATTTTTGCTGTTTCCATCGTTGATGATGCTGGTTGGCAATAAAGCTGCCAATGGTCTGCATAAAAAAGGGGTATCCCGTTGGCTGATTATGATCGGCATGGGTGTGGCGGCTTTAGGAAACATGGGGCTGTGCGGTTTATCGCTGGATACCGGCATTGTTTACTTACTGCTTTGTTTTTGTCTGCGGTATTTGGGGATGGGAATTTTACAGATGCCTTTGACAGATTATGGGCTCAGCTCGGTTCCGCCCCATTTATCAGGGCATGCTTCTTCTATGTATAACTGGGGAAAACAGCTGACGCAGGTGGTATCTACCAATGTGCTTACGGTGCTGCTGAGTTTGAATCTGACGCGCTATTACCTGGCTGCCGGTAATACGGGAACCCCTGTGGAAGGGACTGCTGCCTATAATATTGCAGCCACGCAGGCTGTGAACAGTGATTTCTTCTATTTGAGCGTGTTTTTGGTTATCTCATTTTTATGCACCTTTATGATTCGACCGCAAAATAAAAAATAGGATAATAGAAATGTACGTTATCATGGCGTATGAGCATATAAAAAAATCCAGTTGGCATAGAAGCTGACTGGATTTTTTATCTTTGTTCAAATGATGATCATGATGCTGCGTTGGTTTCTGAACCTGTTTCTAGTGCAGTTTCATCTGATGGGGCAGAGGCTGCGTTGTCATCTTCCGGCAGCGGATTGTTTCCCAGTTGATTGCGGGAAAAGCGTACTGTTAAAGCATATACCTGCTGAATGCCCTGCTGGGTGAATCGTTCAGGGTGTTCAAAATCGGTTGTATTGAAAGCAGTATATTCATTTTTGGGCATAATGCATTGCAGTACCAGCGGGATTTCCTGCTCATAGGTGATTGACTGCGGTGCGGCAGTGAATGTTTGCAGCGTCATATCCTCCGGCACTGCGGTCTGCTGCGGGAAGTGGGAAGCGGAGGACACTGCGCCGCCGGCTGATTGAAAGCAGACTCTGCCGCCGTTGGCCAGATGCTGAAAGTTTAATGCCAGCCGTCCGTCGGCGCTGCTTACGTTATATTTTCCGCCGCCGCTAAGCTGCTGCCACTGATTATTTTCGTCCAGCTGATAAAGTGTTACTGCGGCTGATTGCAGGTCATCATCAGCATAATAGGAAAAAATCAGATCAGATGAACCGATCAAAGCCAACAAACGTCGTTCTTCCTGGGTAAGGGCTGCCTGCCGAATGGTCATAAACAGGTCAACCGGTTCGGTTTGCTGTTGTTGAGGCTGCTGTTGATTTTGGCAGCCGCTCAGCAGCAACAGGCAGCAGAGAATCAGAAAAATACGGAATGGTTTCATAACGGGCAATCTCCTTTTATGCGCACTGCGTCTATCGTTTCAATCGTTTGGCAGCCTGCAATAATTGATACAGCGCATGTTTGGTGGCTCGCTGACGGATCATGCTGCGGGTGGTCTGCTCTCCATAGGAGATGTTCAATTTTTCCACATGTTGATAGTTTTCTCCGGCTACTGCCACATAAACCAAGCCAACCGGTTTTTCTGCAGTACCGCCGTCCGGTCCGGCTACACCGGTAGTGCTGACACCTAAATCCGATCCGGTGGCCTGGCGGATTCCCTGTGCCATTTCCAGCGCCGTTTCTTCTGATACAGCGCCATGGATTTGCAGTGTGGCAGGGCTCACATGTAACCATTTCATTTTCATTTCGTTGGAATAGGAGCATACACCGCCCGGATAAATGTCTGAACAGCCGGGAATATCGGTGATAGATTTGGACACCAGTCCGCCGGTGCAGCTTTCCGCTGCGGAAACGGTAATATGATGTTCTAACAGGTAAGTGACCAGAGCGGTTTGCAGATCGGGCACATCAATGCCGTAAATATATTGCCCTACCAGTTTGTTGATTTTTTCCATCAACGGCTCCATCATGGCATATCCTTCGGCTTGGGTAGCTGCGCTGGCTGTGATGCGCAGATTCACCTCGCCTTCTTTGGCATAGGGTGCCAATGTGGGATTGATACTGCTGGTCATCAAATCTTTGAGCACTGCTTCAAGCAGTGATTCGCCAATACCGAATAGTTGTAAATCGCGGGAAACGATCACGTGGTCGGAGAATTTCTGCAAATAGGGCAGAACCTCCCGTTCAAACATCAGCTTCATTTCCCGCGGAGGGCCGGGCAGCATAATGGCAACTTTACCATCCTGTTCGATGGCTGCGCCGGGTGCAGTGCCGCTGTGATTGGTGAACACCACAGCCCCTTCCGGCTGATAAGCCTGTTTCTCGTTGTTGGGCACCATGCTGTAAGGGCGTTTGGCAAAAAATTCATGGATTTTTTCCAAAGAAGGTTGATGTAATACCAATTGGCGGTTAAAATAATTAGATACAGTTTCTTTTGATAAATCATCGTAAGTGGGTCCCAGGCCGCCGGTGGTAATTACCAGGTCGGCGCGGTCAAATGCAATTTGAAGTGCTTCTGCCAGCCGCTGGCTGTTGTCCCCCACTACGGTATGATGAAATACATTGATACCCAGCCGGGCTAATTGCTGTGACAGCCATGCTGCATTGGTGTTTACCACATTGCCCAATAACAGTTCGGTGCCGATACATAAAATTTCTGCGTTCATAAATATCCTCCTCCCAAAAATGGGTATGGTTGCTGATAGTTTGTGTCATTTGTTTTCTTATTATATAAAATGCTACTGCAAAATGGAAACAGATGCAAGAAATTTTTATAAAAAATGGTTTCTATTCCTGTGGTTGTATGAAAATAGATTGTCCATACAATCCTTTTTATATTGAATTTTAGGAAACAAAAATAATATTTTTGCGGAAGAACACGGTATTATTGTTGGCAGTATCAAAGAAAGGACGCCTATAAAATTTGTAAATTTTCACAAAAACGTATTGCATAAGTATGCGTGCAGATGTATACTTATTTTTGATATTTTAAGGAGGGACCAATCATGTCTGTAAAAGTTGGTATTGTAGGTGTAACTGGTTATACTGGCGGCGAACTGATTCGTCTGCTGTTAAATCACCCGGAAGTCCAGGTGGTGGCGGCATCGTCCCGCAGCAATGTGGGCAATCCGGTTTCACAGGTGCATCGACAATTGTTTGAATATATGAACTTGATAGAGTGTGAAATAAAAGCAGAAAATTATGCAGATTGCGATGTTGTATTTTTGGCGCTGCCGCACGGCGCATCTTCCGGTATGGCCAAAGAACTGATTGCCATGGGCAAAAAGGTTATCGACCTTGGCGCCGATTTCCGTCTGCGCGATTATGCCGTATATCAGCAATGGTACGGCGCAGAGCATCAATGGCCGGAAGTATTGCCGCAAACGGTGTACGGTCTGCCCGAATTATATCGGGAACAGATTAAAGGATCCAGTTTGATCGCCAATCCGGGCTGTTATCCAACCAGCATTATTTTAGGGCTGGCGCCGCTGTTAAAAAAAGGGTGGGTAAAGCTGGATACCATTGTTTGCGACAGCAAATCCGGTGTAACCGGCTCAGGCAAAAGCCTGACACAAAATACCCATTTTCCGGACTGCAATGATAATATGTCTGCTTATAAGGTGGCGGCTCATCGGCATACGCCGGAAATTGAGCAGGAACTGGGCGCATTGGCCGGCCAATCGCTGCTGATTAGCTTTAATCCCCATTTGATTCCGCTTAATCGGGGCATTTTGTCTACCATTACCATGCAGGCGTCCAAGCAGGATTTAACCCAGGAAATGCTGGATGCAGCCTATGCTGAATTTTATGCCAATGAAGAATTTGTGCGTGTGCGCAATCAGGCAAACATGCCTTGCACAAAACTGGTACAAGGCTCCAATTATTGTGATGTAGCGCCGATCTGGGATGCGCGCACCAAACGGATTGTGGTGGTATCTTGCATTGACAATCTGGTAAAAGGCGCCAGTGGGCAGGCCATTCAGAATATGAATTTGATGATGGGGCTGGACGAAGGTATGGGATTGCGTTACGGTGTTATGTATCCGTGATAGGAAAGAGCAGGGGGAACTTAAAAATGGAACAATTAGAAAATGGTTCAATTACCAGTCCGCGGGGATTTACAGCGGCGGCAGTGGCTGCCGAAATCAAATATATCGGCCGGACTGATTTAACAATTGTATATTCCAAGGTGCCGGCACAGGCAGCTGCCGTTTATACGTTAAATAAATTTAAAGCTGCGCCGCTGCAGGTGACAGAGCAGAATATTGCCAATGGCATTGCACAGGCTATTGTGGTAAACAGCGGCATTGCCAATGCCGGTATGGGCAGTGAAGGTATGCGGCAGGCTCGTGAGGTATCTGACTGGACTGCAGCTGCGTTGAACATTGCCAAAGACGATGTGGTAG
>OGPA01001089.1_pt1 | contig 23923 bp, 17 predicted proteins | sample 1552841 | NCBI WGS metagenome assembly OGPA01 (sample SAMEA2579916, study PRJEB22360) | human gut metagenome | reverse complement strand
TATCTCATGGGTTTGAACAATACATAAGGCACTCTGTTATAGAGCGCTTACGATACACCATGCCTGACATTATACATATAACAAACTGGGACGACCAGGCTCTGGATCTTTTTGCCAGAACAAAAGAGTCATCTCTTTTGCATCCACCGGCTCATGGCCGTGGAATCTTTATTGCCGAAAGCCCGTTGGTGGTCCAGCGGGCGCTGGCAGCGGGCTACGAACCAATTTCCTTTTTGATGGAAGAGGAACATATTGAAAAATATGGGCAGGACATTTTGAAAAAATGGGAAGGGATTCCTGTCTATACGGCTCCTTTTGATGTGCTTACGAAGATAACTGGTTTCAAGTTGACCCGGGGAATGTTGTGCGCCATGTATCGGAAGAAACTTCCCACAGTGGAGCAGATCTGTGAGGGAAAAGAGCGCATTGCCATCCTGGAAGATGTGGTCAATCCTACCAATGTAGGGGCAATTTTTCGGTCTGCTGCAGCACTGAATATGGAGGCAGTTCTTATGACGGCGGCCAGCAGTGACCCGTTATACCGGAGGGCCATCCGTGTAAGTATGGGGACCGTGTTTCAGATACCGTGGACGATCATGGAAAAAGGAACTGCCATTGTACCGGAAATGAAGAAACTGGGATTTGCCACAGCAGCCATGGCTTTGCGGGAAGATACGGTGAATATTACTGACCCCGGATTAAACAGGGAGAAAAAACTGGCAGTTATTTTGGGAACCGAAGGCGAGGGGCTGAAGCAGGAAACAATCGAAGAAAGTGACTATACGATTCGTATTCCCATGGCTCATGGAGTGGATTCTTTGAATGTGGCGGCGGCCAGTGCCGTAGCTTTTTGGCAGTTGGGGAAAAAGAGTTAGAAAGAAATGCCGTTTGTACAATAATCTGACCATTTGAACTATTTTTCTTGCAATTTATAATGTTTTTCGATAAAATTTATACAAACAATCGAAATGTGTAAATAAAGCATGAACAAGAGAAAGGATGTAAAAAATGGCAAATTATTCAGATTCATTAACTTATTCTACCGCATCGGGTGTGGAAGGACTTCAGTATGTGGTACTTCAGGTAACATTAAAGGAAAAGTTTCTGGGAACCGGTTCCGGCAACCTGTCCGCACTGGAAGAAGTGCTGAACGAGCAGGCATCTAAGGGATATCGTCTGCACACCATCACGACAGCCTCTGCACAAAGTGGCGGATTTCTGGGCGGCGACCGGATTCAGGCAACGATGGTATTTGAAAAAATAAACTAAAAAAACATAATCTTGGAAAAGGGCAGCTTGTAGGGCTGTCTTTTTTGATGCTGTCTCTGCATAAAATGAACCGTGACGGTGCATACTGCTACCAAATAGTAAGGGAGGCAGCAAAGATGAGTAATAATATGGACTTAGGCTATGAAATGTTTTGCTATCAATGCGAGCAGACAGCCAATGGAAAAGGCTGTACCAAGGAAGGCGTATGTGGAAAAACAGCGGAAGTTGCCAATTTACAGGATTTGCTTATATTTTAAATAAAAGGGATCAGTTACTATGCCCAGAAAAATCGTCAAAAAGAAATACCGGTGGAGAAAGGCATTGTTTCATTTGTAGAAAACGCATTGTTTACAACACTAACGAATGTAAATTTTGATGCAGAAAACCATGTGGAGCTTCTTAGAGAGTCACAGAAGATGAAAGAAAATTTGCGGCAGCAGGTACAGAATGCAGAAAATGCACCTTTTCAGGCGGTATACGACTTGCCACAGACAAAGACAGAAATGTTGAAGGATGCCAAGATTGCAGGGATTATGTACGATAAAAAACTAGATCCGGATCTGAGATCTTTACGTCAGACGATTTTGTATGGCTTGAAGGGAATCAGTGCCTATGGACATCAGGCAAGGGAACTGGGGTATTACAGCGATCAGGTGGATGATTTTTATATAGAAGCGTTGAGCGCACTTACAGAAGACGAAAGAACTGTGGAAGAACTGATTCGTCTTACGATGCGGACAGGAGAGATGGCGGTAGAAGTGATGAAAAAACTGGATGAGGCCAACACTACCTGTTATGGACATCCCTCTCCTCATTCGGTGTCTGTGCATGTGAAAAAAGGCCCATTTATCATTGTTTCCGGCCATGATCTGAAAGATTTGGAGATGCTTTTAAAACAGTCGGAGGGGAGTGGTGTGAATATTTACACCCATGGAGAAATGCTCCCTTCTCATGGCTATGAGGGTTTGAAAAAATACCCTCATCTTGTTGGAAATTTTGGCGGAGCCTGGCAGGAGCAGCAAAAGGAATTTGATCATCTGCCTGGATGCATTCTGATGACTACTAATTGTCTTATGCGTCCCAGAGATTCCTACAAAGACCGAATCTACAGTACCAATGTGGTAGGATGGGACGGAGTGAAGCATATAGGGAAAAAAGAAAACGGAGAAAAGGACTTTGGCCCGTTGATTCGCCATGCGCTGGAACTGGGAGGCTTCAAGGAAGAAGCAGAACACAAGGAAATACAGGTAGGGTTCGCCAGAAATGCGGTATTAAGTCAGGCGGATAAGATCGTAGAGGCGGTGAGAAAAGGCGAGATTCGCCATTTCTTTCTCATAGGAGGCTGCGATGGAGCCAGACCGGGACGGAATTATTATACAGAATTTGCCCAAAGGGTGCCGTGCGACTGTATGATTCTGACGCTGGCATGCGGAAAGTATCGGTTTAATAAAATGGAGTTTGGCCAGGTGGCAGGACTGCCGCGATTACTGGATATTGGTCAGTGTAACGATGCCTATTCGGCGGTCTGTATTGCTACCGCATTGGCAGATGCTTTTGATACCGATGTAAACAGCCTGCCACTTTCCCTGATCCTGTCCTGGTATGAGCAGAAAGCAGTGGCAGATTTATTGGCATTGTTAAGCCTTGGATTTAAAAATATATATCTGGGACCTACCCTGCCGGCATTTCTTAGTCCCAATGTATTGCAGTATCTGGCAGATACCTTTGGACTGAGACCTATCAGTCAGGCGAAAGATGATATTAAAAATTGTCTTCATTGCACAGAAATTTAAAAAGAAAAATTGTTAACCTATCAAGAATTGTCAACCTATCAATAGAAATGGGTTGACAATTCTTTTTTTTGCGAATATACTATTCATCAGATTACAAAAAGAGAAGGAGAACCATCATGGATGCAAAAAAAACAGCAGACGAGATTATTGGTGGAAGACGCCTGACCAGAGAGGATGACTGGCAGTTTTTACTAGACGCTCCACTGGAAGAACTGACCCAGGGAGCAGACCGGATCCGTCAGGCATTATGTGGCAAAGAAGTAGACTTGTGTTCTATTATTAACGGCCGCAGTGGTAAATGCAGTGAAGACTGTAAGTTCTGTGCTCAGTCGGGACATCATTGTACCGGTATTTCTGAATACGCTTTTCTTCCGGTAGAAAAAATTGTGGAGGACGCCAAGTATCACCAGGCCAAGGGCGTACACCGCTATTCCATCGTAACGGCCGGCCGCAGTCTGGGTAAGGATTTTGACAAGGCAGTGGAAGCATACCGTGCCATTAAGGAGAATTGTCAGGAGTTGTCCCTTTGCGCCTCTCATGGATTGCTGAGCAAAGAGGAGTTTGTGGCACTGAAAGAGGCAGGCGTGGAACGCTATCATGAAAATATTGAGACATCAAAGAGAAATTTCCCTAATATCTGCACGACCCATACATTTGAAGATAAGGTGCGGGAGATAAAAATGGCAAAAGAGGCCGGTTTGTCCGTGTGCTCCGGTGGTATCATCGGTATGGGAGAAACCTGGGAAGACAGAGTGGATATGGCCTTCTGGACGGCGGAACTGGGAGTTACTTCCATTCCTATTAATGTATTGTCTCCGATTCCGGGAACCCCGTATGAAGGTATGGAGCCAATCCCCAAAGAAGATGTGCTGCGGACAGTGGCAATCTTCCGATATCTGAATCCGGAAGCCTATGTGCTGATGGCAGCAGGACGAAACCGCTTTGAAGAAGGCGGAAAAATCTTGTTTGAGTCAGGAGCCAATGCCACCATCACCGGCGATATGCTGACTACTGTAGGAAACACCATTGCTGAGGACATGGATATGTTTGAAGAAATGGGAAGAACAATCAAATAAAAACCATTCTGCTGAAGCGGGATGCGACATTTTGTGGAGGATAATTAAATGAATGAAAAAGAAAAAGTTTTTGATCTGAAAAATATGGTACTGATGGCCTTATTTATTGCTGTAACCTGTGTTCTGGCACCGCTGTCCATTCCTATCGGACCGGTACCCATCTCACTGACCAACTTTGTGATCTACTTTGAATTGTATTTCCTTGGATGGAAGAGAGGATTGATCAGTTATGTAGTATACCTTTTGCTGGGGATGGTTGGACTTCCTGTCTTTTCCGGATTTGCCGGTGGTGTGGGCAAACTGGCAGGCCCAACCGGTGGATATCTCATCGGATTTATCCTTATGACGCTGGTATGCGGATTGTTCATTGAGAAGTTCGAGAACTTTTTCCTGCATTTGCTGGGAATGATCCTGGGAACTGCTATTGCGTACATATTTGGTACAGCCTGGTTCTGTGTGTCTACAGGAACCGGTGTGGTAGCGGCACTGGCATTGTGTGTATTCCCATTTTTGATCGGTGACCTGGTAAAGATGGTACTGGCGGGTCTTGTGGCACCGGGAGTGGCAAAACAGATCAAAAAGATAGGGTAAAAGAGAGAAAATATTTCATTAAAATGTTTTTTGTATAATAGAAAAGAAGTTTATCCAACTGGAGAAAAGGGGCGTCAGCCGCCAATCTCCACGGGATAAACTTCTTTTTTTAGGTGACTTTAGGTTGCTTGTATCAAGATTTATTTGGCGGAATCCGCCTTGCTTACATTGTCGTTGTTTTCGTTGTAGTCATCTCCGGAAGTTTCCCAACGGTAGGTCCACACGACCAGACCTAAAATAGCAATACCTACGACAACAGCTAAAATAATTCCAACACTACTCATGTTTCATTCCTCCATAATTCACAAGGAGGCCCGACATACTATGCACAATGAACAGCGCACTGGCGAATTGGTACACAGCGGGCCTCACTGATTTTTTTGCATCAAACTTATAATATGTTTAGAAAAATGAGCAGCGTTTTTTGCCGTCGGAACGATGTATGTACTGCGTGATGGTCTCCAGAGGAGCAGGCAGGGAGTAATCCGGCTCTGCTTCGTCTGTGTAAGTGAAACGAGTCTCCGGCAAAAGCAAAAGGCGCAGAGGAACAAAGTCCGTTTTGCGGCATTTTAACACCTGGTGGTTCTTTTCAAGAGAGCGAACAATATCGCTGGAACCTTTTGTTTCGCTGGTGCATAAAAGTTTCTCGGAAAGAGAAGCAATGGACTGTTCTACCCGGACATCGTCAGAGGCGGTGCTCATGGCAAAAGAGGGTTCAAACTGGTCAAAACCGGCAAGAATCCCGCAAAAAGCCATAATGACTGCCAGATACAGGCAGACTGACCGCCGCTGTTGATAAAACATCACACACACATCCTTTCATCAAAATTTATGTAATTTTAACAAAAAAACAAGAGAAAGTCAATGACATTGGATGAACCAAGTTTTTATTGATTTTTTCGGACAGATTCGGTATACTATCATGTAGTAGTTGGATTTCCCATAAGAACGGATCCAATTAACACTGCAGAACCTGCATTTCCAAGTAGATATCAGGTTACTATAAAAGAAAAGAGGTTAAATGTAAGATGGCAAATATTGATTTGAGCAAGTATGGCATTAGTGGAACTACAGAGATTGTTTATAATCCTTCATATGAGCAGTTATTTGAAGAAGAGACAAAATCTGATCTTGAAGGCTTCGAAAAAGGACAGGAGAGCGAACTTGGTGCAGTTAATGTAATGACTGGAGTATATACAGGACGTTCCCCTAAGGACAAATTCATCGTAGAGGATGAAAATTCCAAAGACACTGTATGGTGGACATCTGACGAATACAAGAATGACAACCATAAGGCATCTAAAGAGACATGGAATGCAGTAAAAGACATTGCGATCAAAGAACTGTCAAACAAGAGATTGTTTGTAGTAGATGCTTTTTGTGGAGCAAACAAAGATACCCGTATGGCAATCCGTTTTATCGTGGAAGTTGCATGGCAGGCACACTTTGTAACAAATATGTTTATCAAACCAACAGAAGAAGAGTTGAAAAATTTTGAGCCGGACTTCGTTGTTTACAATGCTTCTAAGGCAAAAGTAGAGAACTACAAAGAACTGGGACTGAATTCAGAGACCGCTGTTGTATTTAATATTACAAGCCGCGAGCAGGTTATCATCAACACATGGTACGGTGGAGAGATGAAGAAAGGTATGTTCTCCATGATGAACTACTACCTTCCATTGAAAGGAATCGCTTCCATGCACTGTTCTGCAAACACAGATCTGAACGGTGAGAACACAGCGATCTTCTTCGGACTTTCCGGAACAGGTAAGACTACTTTGTCTACAGATCCTAAGCGCCTCTTGATCGGTGATGACGAGCATGGCTGGGATGACAATGGTGTGTTCAACTTTGAAGGTGGATGCTACGCTAAGGTTATCGACTTGGACAAAGAGTCTGAGCCGGACATCTACAATGCGATCCGTCGTGACGCACTTCTTGAGAATGTTTCATTGGATGATAACGGTGTGATTGATTTTGCTGATAAGAGCGTAACAGAGAATACTCGTGTATCCTATCCGATCGACCATATTGAGAATATCGTTCGTCCAATTTCTTCTGCACCAGCAGCTAAGAATGTTATCTTCCTTTCTGCCGATGCATTTGGAGTACTTCCTCCAGTGTCTATTTTGACACCAGAGCAGACACAGTACTACTTCCTTTCAGGATTTACAGCAAAACTGGCTGGTACAGAGCGTGGAATCACAGAGCCAACTCCTACATTCTCCGCATGTTTCGGACAGGCATTCCTGGAACTGCATCCTACTAAGTATGCAGAGGAACTTGTTAAGAAGATGGAGAAGAGCGGTGCTAAGGCATACCTGGTTAACACAGGATGGAACGGAACTGGCAAACGAATCTCTATCAAAGATACTCGTGGAATCATTGATGCGATCCTCAGCGGAGATATCAATAAAGCACCTACTAAGAAGATCCCTTACTTCAACTTTGAAGTACCAACCGAACTTCCTGGTGTAGATGCAGGAATCCTGGATCCTAGAGATACTTATGCAGATGCTTCCGAATGGGAGACAAAAGCAAAAGATCTGGCAGATCGTTTCGTCAAGAACTTCGCAAAATACGAAGGAAACGATGCAGGAAAAGCATTGGTAAGTGCTGGCCCACAGAAGTAATATACTGACTCATCGTTATTCTTGAGTTATAAATATTAAAAAAGGTTCATGTGATTGAGACGGGAAACGCTTTGCGTTTAAGTCTCAATCACATTGAACCTTTTTTGTATTAACATTTAAGAGGGGGATTCGGTGGTTATTTTGGGAGAGGATTACGATCGTTTTGGGGAATATCGGGGGCACCGTTGCCGGCCTTTTAGTATTCCGTCATGGGGCAGAAAAACTTTGTGGGGAGTGGGTTTTAAGTGCGTCAGTAGGAGGCACTGGTGGTTTCAGTGCCCCTACTGCTACGCACTTAACTAGCGGAAGCACCCACGGACCGCAAACTTTTTCTGCCTCATGACGAGACACTACCAAAAGCCCCAACCAGCCCCCGCTACAAACTTCCCTCAATGAAAGGATGACAACTTTCAACGGCTGTGGTATAATATCGTGTGAATATCATAGATTGAAAAGTGCAGGGGAAAAGTATGAACATAAAAATAGATGATTACAATATTTGCTACAAGATCACCGGTGAAGGAGAAGAGACGGTATTGATCCTACAGGGGTGGGGAACTGAATTGTCTATGTACGATTCGGTGGCTGCCTGTATCAACAGCAAGTGCCGTGTGATCCAGCTGGACTTCCCGGGATTTGGCGGCAGTGATGAGCCGAGAGAGCCTTGGGCGGTGGATGATTATGCAGATTTTGTTATTAAATTTCTGGATGCATTGGATATAAAAAAAGTGACGCTGATGGGACATTCTTACGGCGGCCGTGTGATCATTAAGCTGGCCAGCAGACCTGAGATCCCATTTAAGATTGGCCGTATTGTGCTGATGGATAGTGCAGGGATCCTGCCGAAAAAGACAAAAAAACAAAAACGCAAGATCCGTCGGTATAAGATGGTTAAAAAGATCGTAAACATGAAACTGGTCTACAAACTCTGCCCCAACCTGGTGGATGAGTGGAAGAACCGGCAGGGATCTGCGGATTACCGCAATTCTACCCCGATGATGCGCGCCTGTATGGTAAAGGCAGTGAATGAAGATCTGACAGAATGTCTGCCCCGCATCAAGCAGGATACCCTTCTGATCTGGGGGGACTTAGACACCGCCACACCCATTGCCGATGCACACTTGATGGAAGAAAAAATTCCGGGTGCCGGTCTGGCAGTGATACCGGGAACCGGTCATTTCTGCTTTTTAGAAAATCCGGGCGTATTTGCCGGGATCATGCGGTCTTATTTTGGCGTAGACCAATAGAAAAAACGATACTCCGTGTGATATAATTATAAGAGAGGAAACAATATGTTTTTTACGATAACAATGATTCTTGCGCTGGTGACAGCCATCCCGGCAGCCCTTCTGACTGCCAGATACAATCTTCATATGTTCCAGCTTATGGGCTACAAAAACATGGAACATGTGGGGTGGATCCGCAAAAACTGGAAAAAACAGGCCCTTTTGATCCCTAATGGGATTCTTGGAATTGTGGCTCTGATCTGTCCTCATGGAGTGACCATGATCCTTCTGATTTTGTGGAATCTGGTCCTTTGCAAGTACTATGCGTACCTGCGAAAGAGCAATACAAAGAAAAAACTGGTGTATACCATGAGAGTGCGCCGTCAGGTGGCAACGGATGTGATCGTGAATGGGATCATCCTTGCTCTTGTATGGATTTTCTGCGGTGTGAACTATGTGCCGGGAACGGCGGCAGTACTTATATCACTGCAGATGACAGCGTTGCTGCTGGTAAACCTCATTAACCGGCCGGCAGAAAAAATGATCACCAATCATTTTATCAATGACGCCAAGAGAATGTTAAAAGAAGTACCGGGTCTGACGATCATCGGTATTACCGGAAGTTATGGAAAAACCAGTGTAAAATATTATCTGCAGACTTTGCTGCAGGATCATTTTAATGTACTGATCACACCGGAAAGTTATAATACACCGATGGGTGTTGTAAAAACCATCCGTGGATCCTTAAAAAGCACCCATGAGATCTTTGTGTGTGAAATGGGAGCCAGACATGTGGGGGATATCAAGGAAATCTGCGATATTGTTCATCCTCACCATGGTGTTATCACTTCCATAGGTCCACAGCATCTGGAGACTTTTTTTAACATGGACAATATCGTTCATACCAAATATGAACTGGCAGATGCCCTGCCGGCAGATGGTATGTTATTCTTAAATGGAGACAACGAGTATGTAACAGGCAACAGTGATGCTTACGCAAACAAGATCTTCTATCGTTCCCAGACAACGGGGGAAGGCTATCAGGCGTCGGACATTCAGTTGTCCCAGCTGGGAACTGAGTTTACCGTGACAGCACCGGATGGAACAAGCGAGCGTTTTCAGATGAGACTGGTAGGTGAGCACAATGTCATCAATGTAGTAGGTGCCATCGCCGTTGCCAATTCCATGGGAATTTCGCTGCGGGATCTGAGAGTGCCGGTTCGGCGGATCCAGCCGGTGGCACATCGACTGCAGATGATTGAGCGGGGAGCGGTAACCATTATCGATGATGCTTACAACTCGAACCCGGTAGGCTCCAAGGCTGCAGTAGAAACACTGGCTATGTTTGACGGTGTGCGGATCCTCGTTACTCCGGGAATGGTGGAACTTGGCAAGGAGGAAGAGCAGTACAATTATAAGTTTGGTACCTATGCGGCGGCCTGCTGTGATTATATATTGTTAGTAGGAAGAAAGCATACGGAGCCGATTAAAAAAGGTGTTTTGGATTCTGGATTTTCAGAGGAAAAATGTCATGTATATGACACCCTTGAAGATGCATTGTCTTTTGCATATAGTATAAAAGACGAAGGTCATAAGTTTATTTTGCTGGAAAACGATCTTCCGGACAATTATTAAAGGAGAGTAAAGCAGATGAAGACAAAAGTGGCAATGATGTTTGGCGGTAAAAGCGTAGAACATGAAGTATCGATTATTTCCGGTATTCAGGCGATCATGAGTATGGATACCGATAAGTATGAGGTGATTCCGGTATATATCAACAAAAATAACCAGATGTTTATCGGAGAAGATGTAGGCAAGATTGAGTCATATAAGCACATTGATGAGTTGATGGCAAAATCCCAGCGTGTGATCCTGGTAAACGAGGAAAACAAAGTCGGCCTGGTTCCTTATCCACAGAAGCGTTTTGGTAAGAAACCGGAGATCGAGATTGATATTGCTTTCCCAATCGTACATGGAACCAATGTAGAAGATGGTGCCCTGCAGGGATATTTAAAAACTATCGGTATTCCGTTTGTAGGATGTGATGTAACGGCATCCGCTGTAGGAATGGATAAATATGTGTCTAAGGCAGTTTTAAAAGATAACGGAATCCCGGTACTGGATTGTGTATGTTTTACCACATCCGAATATGCAGAGATGGACACATTGTTAGATACAGTAGAAAAAGAGATCGGTTATCCGGCCATCGTAAAGCCTCTGAACTTAGGTTCCAGTGTAGGAATCAGCGTGGCTAAGAACCGGGTGGAACTGACCAAATCCATTGATGATGCTTTTTCCTATGCATCCAAGGTAATCGTTGAGCATGCTATCACGAAACTCCGTGAGATCAACTGTTCTGTTTTAGGTGACGAGAATGACGCCATTGCATCCGAGTGTGAAGAGCCTCTTCATACAAAAGATATTCTGAGTTACGAGGATAAATACCTGAGCAACAACTCTAAAAACGGCGGTTCCAAGGGAATGGCCAGTGTATCAAGAAAGATCCCGGCAGAACTGACACCGGAGAAAAGAGAAGAGGTAAGAGAGATTGCAGTAAAATCTTTCCAGAAACTGGGCTGTAACGGCGTAGCCCGTATCGACTTTATGATCGATGAGGAAAATGGCAATCTGTACTTTAACGAGATCAACACGATCCCAGGTTCCCTGGCATTTTATCTCTGGGAGCCGGTAGGGGTTCCTTACAAAGAATTGCTGGACCGCATGATTCAGCTGGCGCTGAAGCGTGTCCGCGAAGAGCAGAACCTGACCTTTACCTTTGACACCAATATTTTGAACCAGTCTTCCTTGTCTGGTGTAAAAGGCTCCAAAGGCGGCAAACTTTCATAATAAAAAACAAAACTCCCGGTTTGAGTTGACAAATGGGGAGTTTTTTTGTATGAGGCAGAATATGGTAAAAATCGATCTGATCACCGGATTTTTAGGATCCGGCAAAACAACTTTTATAAAAAAATATGGTTCTTATCTCATGGAAAAGGGAGAAAACCTGGGCATTCTGGAAAATGATTTTGGCGCGGTCAATGTAGACCGGATGCTTCTATCGGACCTGCAGGACGCAGGCTGCGATGTGGAGATGGTCAGCGGCGGCTGCGATTATGACTGCCACAAAAGGCGGTTTAAGACCAAACTCATTGCCATGGGCATGCTTGGGTATGACAGGATCCTGGTGGAACCTTCCGGCATTTTTGATACCGATGAATTTTTCGATGTGCTGGAAGAAGAACCTCTGAACCGCTGGTATGAGATCGGAAATGTCATTGCCATAGCGGATGTGACGACGGAGCAGAATCTTTCTGAGAAGGCGTCAGCTCTTCTGGCGGCCCAGCTTGCCAGAGCTGGTATTGTGGTCCTCAGCAAGACTTCCCCGGAGCAGACCAGGGAAAGTCAGTCGGCCCTGGCTTACTTCCAGAAATTAATGGAGCAGTTTGGAAGCAGGCAGAAACTGGCAGAAAAAACACTGGCAGAAGACTGGGAAAACATGGATGAAACCCGGTGGGAACAGATCCGCCGCAGTGGATATGCCACAGCGGATGTGGAGATCCCATGGTTTGAAAAAGAGGATGCCTTTGACAGTGTATATCTTCTGGAGCCAAAGGCCTCTCCGGAACAGATCCGGCAGGCACTTCCTAAACTGTTTGACAGCGAGGAGGCGGGCAGGGTATTCCGGGTAAAAGGTTTTTACAAGGAAAAGGACCAGTGGTATGAAGTAAATGCCACAAAGAAAAAGACAGAGATCCGGGCTATAGACATGGGACAGAGTGTTCTTATCGTCATCGGCGAAAACCTGCAGGAAGAGTGGATCCGCCAACAGATAGAATTTAAAACAGGATGCAAATCCGAGTATGTAGTAACCAATTTGGGAGGTACAGGAAAATGAAAAAATTATGGGTAGGATATCTGCTGATGATGTTAAGCACTAACATTATTTTGTGCATAAGTCCTTTTGAAAACAGCCAGCTTGTGCTTTTCCCGCCATTTATCGGGTATATTGTTATGGCTGTAGCGTATCATAAATTAAAAAAAGAAAATCCGGTCTTTAGCCGGAATGCGGCAGGAGTCACGGCAATGGCGATCCTGATGATCCTGCGGTTTGTGTCTGACGGACTGGGAATGACGACCCAGATCCCTCACGCTTATGCTTTTGTTCTGGGTGTGAAATTGATTGAGATCGGGGCACTGATCTACTTTACCAAGATTCCTTCCGATCTTTTTGCCAGATGGGAAGAGGAAGAAGAAGGAGAGTACCACACCCGGCGGCTGACGGTGGCGTGGCAGAATGTGGCTATTACACAGGCGGCTTCGATCCTGGGATATTTTATCCGCAGTTTCGCCATGCTGCTGCCTCTTGTATGTGTCATCACCACCATTCTGTATCTCAAAGATCTGCGGGATGTCATGAACGCGAGACAGACCCAGCTGGAAGAAAAAAGTGAGGCCTGATAAGCCTCACTGGTGAAATAACATTCGTTCTGCATAAGAATTGCGATAAGCTGACGGGCTCTGGCCCGTCACTTTTTTGAATGCACTGGAAAAATTGTGATTATCGGAAAAACCAATTTCATAGCCGATCTGGGCAATGGGAAGATTGGTGTCTGTCAGCAGTGCCTGGGCCAGTTCCATTTTCCGTGAAAGAATATAACTTTTCAGGGAAACCCCGGAAGATTTTTTGAAAAAAGTAGTAATATATTTTTCATTATAACCAAAATAAGCGGCAATCTCGCTGACCCGTATATTTTCCCGGATCCGCCAGGAAATGTAGTCTACGATGTCAGTGTAGAGCTGCATTTGCTCCCCTTTCATAGTGGTTTTGCTGCCGGAAAGGTAGAGCTGGCTGTACAACTCGCACAGGATGGCTGTGAGGGTGTGATTGTCCTGATTGATGTTGCGGTATTTGCGGTTACAGTCCTGCAACTGCTTAAACAGTACGATCATACGGTCCAGTCGGGGGATACTGCCCTGCTCCGGCAAAATAATGTGGGTGCTTTCCGCCGGAAGAGGCAGAGAGACAGAATCCGGCTCAGGACGCCCTACATTATTTTCAAAATTATGGTAGGAAAAATGCGTCCAGTAAAAGGTGCACTGGGAGGAACGGTAACCGTATTGGTGGCTGGTGGGACACATCAGGCGGTATTCGCCCTGGTGGATCACATATTCGCCTTCTGTGTCAGCGATGTACAGATCCCCCTCCGTCATGACGATCAATTCAAAATCCGTCAGTGCCCGGCTGATATGAACCCAGTTCTCATCCGGTGCAATGAATTTGCCGGTCCAGTTCAGATGGACCGGTTCTTTTATATCAAAATCTAAGAACCCCATATAACTTTTTGAAACCTCCAATCAAATGCAATAGAAAAAATATACAAAAAAAGACTCCTTTATTAGGATTATATAGCAAAAACATACAGACCACAAGGAGAAAATCACACCTGAACTAACTTTTTGACAAAACTTTTTCATAACAAATGAAACCTATTAGCATGGAGTGATGAAGGGCGCCATGTTACAATAAATATAATAAAAAAATAAAAAAGAAAGGAAGAGACTATGAAAAAGAAGTTTTTTAGAGTCGGCAAAAGGGTAGTCGCTGTGTCGATGGCAGCAGCGATGGTAGCAAGCATCATTCCGGATATGGGAATCGTTGCCAAGGCTGCAGGTACCCCACAGACAAGAGAAGATGAGACTATCATCTATGCAGTAGACTGTGGTGACCTGGATCCTACAACAGTACCGGAGGACGGCCCTCTGGGAACACACAACAGTGTGACCGATCAGGCTTATGGTGCAGACAAAGTAACAGGTTACAAATGGGGAATTGATGATACCATCAGCAGTCCATTGAAAAACGGAGCAGGAGAGTGCCTGGTTGGCGGTGTCAGCACAGACTGGACCTGGCCAAACGAGCAGGTCGGTTCGGATCAGACTTCTAAGACAGCGTCTAACCGATACACCAAAAACCAGTATGAAAAAGAGCACAACATGGATGCCAGCAAAACTCGTCACCTGGATTACAAATTTGAACTGGAAGACGGCGAGTATTATGTAGAGATCGGCTTTGCGGATCCATGGAGCGTATCCCAGTCTCCATCGGTATATGCCTATCCGGATGGCAGCAACAAACAGGTTATCAAAGAGAACTTTGAAGTAGCAACAAATTCCGGTATAGCTACAGGAACTGTAAATGTAACAGGCGGCGAACTTGTATTGGGAGCCAGAGCAACAGGAAGCAGCAACCTGGCTATCAATATGACATACATTACCATTAAAGAAGCAGGGGATGCAGGTAATGTAGCAACGGATATGGATGCTCTCAGTATTCCATCCACAGCAACCAACGATCTGGAACTTCCAACAACAGGAAGCAAAGCAGGAAGTACGATTTCCTGGGAATCCAGCAATGAAAGCGTAATTTCTAAAACCGGTAAAGTAACCCGTCCGGCAAAAGACGATGTAGATGTAGTGCTGACCGCTACCGTTAAATCCGGAGAAGTTTCCAAACAGAAGAAATTTACCGTTACGGTTCTGGCTGAAAACGAATTGATGGGCGCAGAATTTTATGAGAAAAAATCCGTAGAAGTGACAGATGCTTACTATGACAATGCACTGGAACTGGATGTAAAGAATCTCCTGGCACTGGATGCAGACCGTTTGCTGGCAGGTTTCCGTCAGACAGCGTGTTATGTATATAATACCAAATCCGGTGTGACGAAGATGACAACTTCTGAGATTGCTACATACATGAAGAACAAAACCCGTTATGGCGGCGGCTGGGAAGATTCTCTGATCGGTGGACACACACTGGGCCACTATATTTCAGCCATAGCACAGGGTATTGTTAACCCAGGTGTGACAGCAGAGGAAAAAGCAGCATTGACAGAGCGTCTGAACTACATTATCGATGCGTTGTATGACTGCCAGCAGAAGACCGTAGGAACTAACTATGAAGGATATATCTTTGGTGCTACTCTGCCAAATGATTCATTCAAAAAAGATCCGGATCTTCAGTTTGACAATGTAGAGTCAGGACTTTCCAACATCAGTACACAGGCATGGGTTCCATGGTACACCATGCACAAGATCCTGGCAGGTGTTACGGATGCTTATGAAGTAGCAGGCAATGAGAAAGCCCTGGAAATAGCAAACAGCCTGGGTATCTGGATTTCTAACCGTGCTAATAAATGGAGCACCACTACCAATAATAAGGTCCTCAGCATAGAGTACGGCGGTATGAACGATGCTTTATATCAGCTTTACAAAGTAACAAACTATTCCAACAAAGAAGTGTTCAAGACAGCAGCTCATAAATTCGATGAGACATCCTTGTTTGAAAGTGTGCTGGCCGGAACTTCTAACATTTTGAACAACAAACATGCCAACACAACCATTCCTAAGTTCCTTGGGGCTCTGTGCCGTTACGAAACAGACAACACTCAGACCAAGTACCTTCAGTATGCAGAAGCCTTCTGGCAGATGGTAATCGACCGTCATACATACATTACCGGAGGTAACAGTGAGGATGAGCACTTTGGCGCAGACAATGTGTTGGACAAAGAGCGTACTGTATGTAACAACGAAACATGTAATACATACAATATGCTGAAACTCAGCCGTCGTTTGTTTATCATTACCGGCGAGAAAAAATATGCAGATTACTATGAAAATACATTGATCAATGCCATCATGTCATCCCAGAACCATGAGACCGGTCTTACCATGTATTTCCAGCCAATGGCATCCGGATACCAGAAAGTATTTGGTACACTGGACAGCAACTTCTGGTGCTGTACAGGATCCGGTTATGAGAACTTTACGAAACTGCAGGACAGCATTTACTTCAAGAAAGACAATATCGTTATCGTAAACCAGTATCTTGCTTCTATCCTGAAACAGGATGGTTACACCATCAAACAGACAGGTGATTTCAGCAAGAGTGACACCATGACTCTGGAAGTCAGTGACAAGACAGAGGAGATTGAGCTTCGTTTGAGAATTCCTGACTGGGTAGTGGACGGAACTCCGGAAGTACAGATTGACGGAACAAAATATGATTACAAGACCCGCGGCGGATATATTGTGATCCCGGCAGACAAAGTAGCAGAGGGAACCAAGATTACCGTAAAACTTCCAATGGAAGTAACAGCAAGCAATCTGCCGGATGGCCAGACAACCTACGGATTCAAATATGGTCCGTTTGTACTGAGTGCCAAACTGGGAACAGCAAAACAGACTACCACTTCTCACGGTGTTGCCGTTACCGTGCCATCTGCTAAGGCAGTAAGCAACGATACCATCGGCATCAGCAGTGAGGAAACGGTGGAAGATTTTATCAAGAACATCAACAAGTATCTTGTAAAAGATGGAGACTCCATGAACTTTACTTTGAAGGGAACTAACGTCAAGTATAAATTCACAACTCACTACAATCAGGATGCAGAAAATTATGGTATTTACTGGAACTATTATGTAGATGCAGACGGCCGTGGTTCTGCCGCCATTATTGATGAAAAAGATGCCAAGAGAAAAGAAGCAACCGCCATTGACAGCATCGCACAGTGCGGCCGTGGCCAGTACGAGGAGCGTTTCATCCTGGAGGATGATTCAAAAGACGGTCTGGTAGACAACGGTTCCATCGGAAAAGATGCACCGGATCTGAGCCGTGAAGCAACAGCAGGCGGATCCTTCGGTTACAAGATGAAAGTAGATGATACACAGGACAACTATCTGTTGGTAACCTATGCTAAGGAAGATGATGGCAAACCAATGAAGATTACCGTGGGTGACACCGTCATCACCAACGAAAAACTGGATAGCAGCAAAGCTACGGTAGTAAACAGAACTATTTCAGAAAGTGATACAGAGGATTACTACCAGGTAGCTTATAAGATTCCACAGAGTGTAGTGAAAGCCAATGAAAAAGACCTGAAGGTCGTTGAAAATGGCAAAACCGTTACATACAAAGTGATCACCATCACATTCGCCGGTACAGATACAGAAAATTCTGCCCGCGTAAACAAGAGTCTGGACATGGTTCGTGCTTACAAGACAACCAACTCCCTGACCAAACTTGAGTATGATGGAAAAACCATTACACCGGACAGCAAAGGTGTTTATAAGATCACATGTCCGTACAACAAACAGCCGAAAGTGAAATTTACTCTGGCAGATAACGACGGATATGTAGCAGTAGCAGGTAATGCAGTGGATGAAACAGCCGAGAAGGAACTGACCTTGAACGGTGCCGTAACAGACATTGCCGTACAGGTTTATGCACAGAACTTTGAAGTAGCAAAAGAATACACCATTCAGGTAACAAGAGATTATACAGGTATCGATCTTAAGTCCGGTCTGGTGAAAGCGCTTACCTTTGATGATAAAGCGGACGGTGCCGCTGGTGTAACAAAGAGCTTTAACCCGGCCAAGAACAATGCCGCTCTCCGTTATGAGCAGGGTGTCGTAGGCAAGGCACTGACACTTCCTGGAACATACGGCGTTGAACTGTTGGATGATGCCAGCAAACTGGGAGAAAGTTACACCATTAGTTACTGGATGAAAGCATCCAGCGTTGGAAACAACTTCAACCCAACCCTGACAGCCGGAACATTCTCACCGGAGTACTGGCTGAACCTGACAACGGATGCAAGAATCTGGTCCAAGAACGGAAGCTATTTTGAAAACGCCGGAACCGGTGCTTATGAAGCAGATAAATGGCAGCATGTAGCTCTGGTAGTAGACGGAAGCAAAGCAGGATCTGCTACGAATACAGTAACCGCTATCTTGTATGTAGATGGTGTGGCAGTACAGACCGGAAACATTGCAAAAGGTATCATGACCAACACAGGTGCCAGAGTATTCTTTGGTGTGAATGCCTGGGATGCAGTATTCAAAGGCGCACTGGATGATGTACTGATGTACAGCCGTTCCTTGTCAGCCGGAGAAATACAGGCACTTTCTACCAAGTATGCAACCGCAACCAGCCTGACACAGACAAGCAATAATAACAGCAATAACAACAGCGGAAACAATAATAACAGCACGGCAGGCAATACAAACAACAGCGGAAACAGCACCGTGAAGCCAAGCACTTCAAGCAAGGCAAAAGTAACGCTGAAAACTGCCAAGATCACAGTGAAGAAAGGCAAAAAGAAAGTCAGCAAAGTAACTGTGAAGAAGAAAAAGAAAGTGACACTGAAAGTGACAGTAAACTCTAAGGGCAAACTTTCCATGAAGAAGTTGTCAAAGAAGAATAAGAAAATCCTGACTGCTACCTTCAAAAAAGGAAAACTTGTTATCAAAGGTAAGAAAAAAGGAACTGTTAAGATCAAGATCACAGCTGCTAAAACAAGTAAATATAAAAAGGCAGTAAAAACTATTACCGTAAAAGTTAAGTAAGTAAACAAATACTTATGCGGAGCGGAAATCTCAAAAGGGGGTTTCCGCTCTTTGCATTTTGTTCTATAATAACAAACATACGGAGGTATTGTATGGAATTTTTCCAAGTGACAGAAAAAGTAATTTATTTTCGAAATGAAGGAGAACTTTTAAAAATAGAGGGCTGGGGAAAGAACAGCCTGAGAGTCCAGTCTTCTCTGATGGATCAGATCCCATCCGGTGAATCTGCTTTGCTGCCTCAGGAAGACAGGGATGTGAAGATCCGGGTGGAGGATATGCGCCATGCCAGTATTCAAAATGGCAGTATCCGGGCGGAACTTTTCGTACAGGAGTGGGGGAATGCACTGCAGATCACTTTTTGCGATGAAACTGGAAAAGTGCTGTTGAGAGAGATATCCGGCGGGGGAGCCCTTACCAGAAAAGCCAGATTTTTTCAGGCACTGCCGGGAGGCGGCTATCGGCTGAAAGCATCTTTTGAGGCAGACCCGGATGAAAAAATATATGGCATGGGACAGTATCAACAGGAAATCTGGGATCTGAAAGGATGCAACCTGGAACTGGCTCACAGAAATTCCCAGGCCAGTGTGCCCTTTTATCTTTCCAGTGAAGGATATGGTTTCCTCTGGCACAATCCGGCTGTAGGAGAGGTGCATTTTGGAAAAAACACAACGGAGTGGGTAGCCAATGCGGCAGATAAACTGGATTATTGGATTACGGCAGGAAAGACGCCGGCACAGATTGAGAGACAGTATGCGGACTGTGTGGGCAAAGTGCCCATGATGCCGGAGTACGGCCTGGGATTCTGGCAGTGTAAACTTCGTTATTACAACCAGCAGCAGGTGTTAGATGTGGCCAAGGAGTACAAAGACCGGGGCATCCCGCTGGACGTGCTGGTGATCGATTATTATCACTGGCCACATTGCGGCGACTGGCGTTTTGAAGAGGAATTTTTCCCGGAACCAAAGAAGATGGTAGATACCCTTCATGAATGGGGGATTGAAACTATGGTGTCGGTATGGCCGCAGGTGGAATGGGGCAGTGAGAATTTTGAGGAAATGAAGCAGCAGGGCCTTCTGGTAAAACAGAGTGCCGGTGTGGATGCCCAGATGATCTTCCACGGCAACAATGTATTTATGGATGCCACCAATCCACGGACCCGTCAGTATGTATGGGAAAAGTGCAAAAAGAATTATGCAGATCTGGGGATCCGCACATTTTGGCTGGATGAGGCGGAGCCGGAGTTTACCAATTATAATTATGAAATGTACCAGTACCACGCAGGACCGGTATCCAAGGTGGGAAATGTGTATCCGAGAGAATATTCCCGACTTTTTTATGAAGGCCAGAAAGACATGGGGCAGCAGGATATTGTGAACCTGGTGCGCTGTGCCTGGGTAGGCAGTCAGCGGTACGGTGCCCTGGTGTGGTCCGGAGATATCTGGTCCAGTTATGAGGACTTCAGAAAGCAGTTGTGCGCCGGACTTCACATGGGACTGGCCGGTATTCCATGGTGGACTACGGATATTGGCGGTTTCCACGGAGGCAATGTGGAAAGTGATGATTTTAAGGAACTTTTGATCCGTTGGTTCCAGTTTGGAACTTTCTGTCCGGTTATGCGGCTTCATGGACTTCGCATGCCGGGAGAAAAAATCTTTGACCGCCACGGCGTGGAACGAGAGTGGACCGGAGCTGACAATGAAGTGTGGAGTTACGGGGAAGAAGCTTATGAGATTTTCGTAAAATACATTGGTATCCGTGAGCAGATGAGAGACTACACAAGGAGACTGATGAAAGAGGCTCATGAAGAAGGAACTCCGGTTATGCGTACATTGTTCTACGAGTTCCCGGAAGATACAGCGTGCTGGAACATTTACGACGAATACATGTATGGAGATAAACTGTTGGTAGCACCGGTGTGTCATGAGCATGCTATGGCCAGACAGGTATATCTGCCGGCAAGTACCACATGGCAGGAGGCAGCTACCGGAAAAGAATATGCAGGAGGAAAGGTGTACGATGTGGAGGCACCGTTAGACCGGATTCCTGTTTTTATAAGAAAATAAAACACAGAAGAAAGGCAGGTAGATTAGAATGTATACATTTACAGAGGATTGCCGGTTGGGCATCGAGGAAATTGATAAGGAGCATGAGGAATTGTTTCGCCTGATCAACGAAGCACAGGAATTGCTTGATCAGAAAATGGCATCGGAAAAGATCGTGGCCAATATCGTGGACCATCTGGGACGCTACGCCAGAGAGCATTTTGCCCACGAAGAGGCTTATATGGAATCTATAAAGGATCCGGAACTTCCGAGACAGAAAAAAGAACATCAGGAATTTGCCGCAAAGATTGAAAGCATCGAGCTGTCCGGAGCCGGTGAAGAGGAAAGCCGGGACATCCTGGCAAATCTTGTGCAGTACCTGGCAAAATGGCTGTATCACCATATCCTGGGAAGTGACATCATGATCGGCACCATGACCGAGGCAGAAAAAGAGTCGCCTTTTGCTTTTACCAGTGAATATAAAACCGACATTCCGTTGGTGGATGAAGAACACGCCAGACTGTTTCGGATCATCGAAGAAGCCTATGACCTTATGAAAGAGGAACTTCTGTCGGATAAGTACGACCAGATCATGGAGATACTGGAAGAACTGAAAGAGTACACAAAGACACATTTCCGGGACGAAGAAGCCTATATGGAAAAAATCGGCTATGAAGGTCTGGAAGCCCAGAAGATGGCCCACGAATCCTTTGTAGATAAGTTAAACGATATGAACCTGCAGGAAATCGATGACAGCCAGCAGGAATCCCTGTATGAACTGATCGACTATCTTCTGGCATGGCTGAAAAACCATATATTGAAGATGGATAAGAAGATACCGGTGGTTAGAGGATGATACTTTGCAATTTCCGTAATGCGGCAGAAAAGTTTGCGTTCCGTGGGCGCTTTCGCTAATTAAGTGCGTAGCGGTATGGGTGCTTATGCTAAAGCATATACAAGCACCTCATACCGACGCACTTAAAACCCACTTCACGCAGAACATTTCTGCCGCATTACTGGAATGTGAAAAAAGTATCAGAAAACAAAGGAAAAATGCTGATAAATCTCCTGGTGTTGGGGCTTTTCAGGATTCTCGCCTTGCATAGGAATTACTTTGTGTGGAGTGGGTACAAAGGCGCAAGTATCTGGCATGCGTTCTGTGCATGCCGATACTTCTGCGTCTTTGTCGTAGCGAAAGCGCCCACAGAACATAAAGTAATTCCTATGCTGGCGACCCACTGAAAAACCAGACACCCCTTGACAACCGCCCCCATTTTCGCTAAAATTATTCGTGATAATGTAGTGCGGAAGAGGAGTATGCAGCAGGCCCCCACAGAGAGAGACACCCACAGGCTGGAAGGTGTTTTGGCAAGGCAGTGGCAGAAGGTAGCTTCCAAACAGCGTTTCTGAACCAGAGAACAGTAGTAGGAGACGACGGATGACCCCGTTATCGGTCTAATGAGGAATGTTTTTACATTTGAATGAAGGTGGTACCACGGCAGCATTGTCGTCCTTTGCGGCATGTCGTGGCGATATAGAAGAGATTGATGAGCTTGTCGTCCTGGCAGGCTCATTTTAATTGTTTAATTTCAGGAGGTTAGTATGCGTAAAGAATTAGGAAAAACATACGATCCCAAAGATATTGAGGATCGTTTGTACTCAAAATGGATCAACAAAAAATACTTCCACGCAGAAGTAAATCCAGACAAAAAACCATATACCATTGTGATTCCACCACCAAACATCACAGGACAGCTTCATATGGGACATGCACTGGACAATACTTTGCAGGATATTTTGATCCGCTTCAAGAGAATGCAGGGGTATGAAACATTGTGGATGCCGGGAACAGACCATGCATCCATCGCCACAGAAGCAAAGATCGTGGAAGCCATGAAACAGGAAGGGCTGACCAAAGAAGATCTGGGAAGAGAGAAGTTTTTGGAGCGTGCCTGGGACTGGAAAAAGACCTATGGCGGCCGGATTGTTTCCCAGTTGAAGAAAATGGGATCATCCTGTGACTGGGACAGAGAGCGTTTTACCATGGATGAAGGCTGCAACAAAGCAGTAAAAGAAGTGTTTGTAAATCTTTACAACAAAGGCTTGATCTACCGTGGCGAGCGTATCATCAACTGGTGTCCTCACTGCCTTACATCCATTTCCGATGCAGAGGTAGAGTACGAAGACCAGCAGGGACATTTCTGGCATCTGCGCTACCCATTTGCAGATGGCAGCGGCTATATCAATCTGGCCACAACCCGTCCGGAGACTCTGTTGGGAGATACTGCCGTAGCAGTAAATCCAAACGATGAAAGATACAAAGACCTGGTAGGAAAGATGCTGATCCTTCCACTGGTACACAGAGAGATTCCGTTGATCGCAGATGAGTATGTAGATATGGAATTTGGAACCGGTGTTGTAAAGATTACACCGGCCCACGACCCGAACGACTTTGAAGTAGGTCTGCGCCACGACCTGCCGGTTCTTAATGTGCTGACAGAAGATGCTAAGATCGTAGATGAATATGAAAAATATGCCGGTATGGACCGCTATGAGGCAAGAAAAGCCATCGTAGCAGATCTGGAAGCAGAAGGTGCTTTGGTAAAAGTGGAGGACCACGACCACAATGTAGGAACCTGTTACCGCTGTGGTACAACGGTAGAGCCGAGAGTTTCCAAACAGTGGTTTGTAAAAATGAAACCATTGGCCGGCCCAGCCATTGACGCAGTAAAAGAAGGCAAGACCAAATTTGTACCGGAGCATTTTAACAAGACTTATTTCCACTGGCTTGAAAATATCCGTGACTGGTGTATTTCCCGTCAGCTCTGGTGGGGACATCAGATCCCGGCCTTTTTCTGTGATGACTGTGGGGAACTGGTAGTAACCAAG
>OGPA01001086.1_pt1 | contig 23994 bp, 19 predicted proteins | sample 1552841 | NCBI WGS metagenome assembly OGPA01 (sample SAMEA2579916, study PRJEB22360) | human gut metagenome | reverse complement strand
GTTTCGGACTGCATACTTTTAAAGAGGAGCTGACCGGACCGGAGTATGCGGAACGCTATATTGACATGGCAGAAGAAGCAAAAATCCCTTATCTGCTGAATACTATGGTAACAAATATTTCCCTGCGCTCCGATGGACGCAAGAAAGTCACTGCCATGAACAAAGAGGACGGCCTGCTGGAAATCGAGACGGAGACCGTGATCCTGGCTATGGGATGCAGAGAACGTTCCCGGGGAGCACTTAATATTCCGGGATACCGTCCGGCAGGCATTTTTTCGGCAGGAACTGCACAGCGTCTTGTTAACATTGAGGGATATCTTCCAGGACGCAAAGTTGTGATTCTTGGATCAGGTGATATTGGTCTGATCATGGCAAGAAGAATGACTCTGGAAGGTGCAGAAGTACAAGTTGTTGCAGAACTGATGCCATATTCCGGCGGATTGAAGCGAAATATTGTACAGTGTCTGGATGATTTTGGAATTCCGCTGAAACTTAGCCATACTGTAATCGATATAAAAGGAAAAGAAAGAGTGGAGGGTATTACTCTTGCAGAAGTAGACAAGTCAGGTAAGCCAATTCCTGGAACAGAGGAAGAATATGAATGTGATACGCTGCTTCTTTCGGTTGGTTTGATTCCGGAAAATGAAATTTCACGTGGAATGGGAGTTGAACTGAATCCGGTCACTTCAGGCCCAAGGGTAAATGAAAGCCTGGAAACAAACATGGAAGGTGTTTTTGCATGTGGAAATGTGCTTCATGTTCATGATCTGGTGGATTTTGTATCGGAAGAGGCTGCAGCTGCCGGACGGAATGCATCCATGTATGTTCGGAGAAAAGAGAATGCAGGTGAATCCTATAAAGATGCACGAGAAATACTTTTGGTGCCAGAAGCAGGAGTAAGATATACGGTTCCTTCCGTGATTCGCATAGAACATATGGCAAAAGAGCTGACAGTTCGTTTCCGCGTCGGCGGAGTATATAAAAACTGTTATATTAGCTGTTATTTAGGTAAAGAGAGAATTATCCACAGAAAACGTCCGGTAGTGGCACCTGGTGAGATGGAACAGATCAAACTGACAAAAGAACAGCTGCTGGGATATCCATATGCAGATAAAATCACACTTAAAATTGAGGAGGAATAGAGTATGGAGACGAGAAATCTGACATGCATTGGCTGTCCAATGGGCTGCCCGCTTACAGTGAAAATAGAAAATGGAACCGTATTAAGTGTAGAAGGAAATACCTGTAAAAGAGGTGCAATATATGGAAAGAAGGAGGTAACAGATCCGACTCGTATTGTAACAACAACCGTTCACGTATCTGGTGGTGTTGAAAATATGGTATCTGTCAAAACACAGAGCGATATTCCAAAAGATAAAATTTTTGACTGTATTCATGCACTTAAAAATATTACTGTTTCTGCACCTGTGCATATCGGAGATGTGATTCTTAAAGATATTGCGCATACAGGTGTCGCCATCATCGCAACTAAAAATGTCGAGTAAATCCATTCAATTCCATTGACAATCCAGCATGAAAAGTCTATCATAAAAACGGTATGTTTTCCTGAAAATCCACCTCAGACAGGGGTGGATTTCGTTCAGGAAAGGGTATTATACATCAACAAAGGAGAATTACATATCATGACAATATCCATGATAGGCATCGATCATGACAGAGCGCCCGTAGATATCCGGGCTTTGTTTGCGTTTACAAAGAAAAATGCCGGTGAAGCAATGGAAAAACTCAAAGAGACAGCAGGAATCCATGGCTGTATCATACTTTCAACCTGCAATCGTCTTGAAATTTGGGCAAGCCACGAAGACGACCAGGAACTTTCTCTTTACCAGTGCCTTTGCCAGCTTAAAAATATACAGGATGATTCTTATGAATCTTATTTTGTTTCAAGAACAGACCGTGAGGCTGCAGAACATCTTTTTTATCTGGCAGGAGGACTGAAATCTCAGATTCTGGGTGAAGATCAGATCCTGACGCAGATTAAAGATGCACTGAACCTTGCAAGGGAACATTTTACGACAGATAGTATACTGGAAGTCCTTTTTCGCATGGCTGTTACAGCCGGAAAGAAAATCAAGACAGAAGCACCACTTGCACATGGAAATCCATCGGTTATCCATCAGGCGGTCAGTCACCTGAAAGAGCAGGGATATGATATGCATGGAAAAATCTGCATGGTGATCGGAAATGGTGAAATGGGAAAAGTTGCAGCACAGACTTTGCGGGATGCAGGGGCAAATGTAACGGTAACTGTCCGTCAGTACCGCAGTGGTATGGTGAGTATTCCGATAGGATGCAGCCGCATTCATTATGGAGAACGCATGAACTTTTTGCCAAACTGCGATATTGTAGTCAGTGCGACCGCCAGCCCGAATTTTACTTTGCGGGAAGAATTGTTCCGGGACATTACGATCCGGAAGCCACTTTTGCTTTTGGATCTTGCGGTTCCGAGAGACATTGAACCATCTCTGGGCAGAAAAGAAAATATTACGCTTTATGATATGGACAGCTTCCATACAGAAAAACTGTCACCGGAAGCCAATGAGAGTCTGGTCAGGGCAGCTGCAATCGTAGAAGAACAGATGGCTGAATTTTTTCAGTGGCTGGATGGAAGAGATGTAATTCCGAGAATTCAGGAGATTAAGGCAGAGGCTGTTCAGGATCTGAATCTCCGTATTGAAAAGATACTCAAAAAGACACCTATGCAGGAAGAAGACAGAGTGCAGCTTCTCGAGGCAGTGGATACCGCAGCGGGAAAAGTTGTCAATAAAATGATCTTTGGGCTCAGAGACAGCCTGAATCAGGAAGCTTTTCTGGAATGTGTGGCAGGATTGGAGAAAGTATATGAAGAATAAACGATATTTTCCGATGTTTATTGATCTGTCCGATAAAAAGATCGTTGTAGTTGGTGGCGGAAATATTGCGACCAGGAGAATAAGGACATTGCTGCAGTTTACAAGAAATATTACGGCAATTGCACCGAAATCGACTATGGAGCTGCAGGAACTTGGCAAAACCGGTTATGTCAATCTGATTACACGTCCGGTAAAAAGGTCAGATTTTGATATGGCATATATGGTGATCGCAGCTACAAACGACTGGAAATTAAACGATGAGATATACCGCGTCTGTAAAGAAGAGGGAATTTATGTCAATGTTGCAGACGATAAGAGTAAATGCGATTTCTATTTCCCGGGTATTTATATGAAAGATGAAGTTGTGATCGGAATTACCGCCAGTGGCCTGGATCACAGCAGAGCCAAAAAAGTCCGCTTGGCAATTCAGGAAGCAATGGAGGCATCAGATGATACAGACAACAGCGAAGAATAAAGTTATTATCGGAAGCAGAGAGAGCCGTCTTGCTGTTTTACAGAGTGAGATGGTACGTGATTACATAAAAGAACAGCATCCGGGACTGGATGTTGAAATTCTTACAATGAAAACAACTGGAGACAAAATCCTTGACCGGACACTTGACAAAGTTGGCGGAAAAGGCCTTTTTGTAAAAGAACTGGACAAGGCATTGCTGGAAGGCAGAACAATGCTGTCTGTGCACAGTCTGAAAGACATGCCGATGGAAGTTCCGGAAGACCTGCCACTGCTTGCTTTTTCCAGAAGAGAGGATCCGAGAGATGTTCTGGTGCTGCCGGAGGGTGCAGCCAGCCTGGATCCTTTGAAACCTCTGGGCTGTTCCAGTCTTCGTCGCACTTTGCAGCTGCAAACAATTTATCCGGATATGAAAGTGAAAAGTATCAGGGGAAATCTTCAGACAAGACTGCGTAAGCTGGATGCAGGAGAATATGCGGGGCTGATCCTTGCGGCAGCAGGCCTGAAGCGTCTGGGCCTGGAAAAAAGAATTCATCGTTATTTTTCAGCAGATGAGATTCTTCCGGCAGCCGGACAGGGGATTCTTGCCGTACAGGGACATAAAGGCCTGAAATATGAATATCTGAGTGGATATAAGGACGAGGATGCATGGATAGCAGGCACTGCAGAAAGAGCTTTTGTCAGATATCTGGACGGAGGCTGTTCCTCACCGGTTGCTGCATTTGGTATTGTGGAAGGTGAGGAGCTGTTTCTTCGAGGACTTTATTACAGGGAAAAAGATGGCAGATATTTTAAAGACAGTATCCGAGGACCAAAGACAGAAGCGGCCCGCCTGGGTATGTGTCTGGCCGAACAAATGAAGCGTGAGCATGAAGAACAGGAGAACGACAAATATACAGGAGGAGAGCCAGTATGAAAAAAGGAAAAGTGTGGCTTGTGGGAGCCGGACCGGGTGATATCGGGCTTTTCACACTGAAAGGTATGGAAGTGCTTCAGCAGGCGGAGGTCGTGGTATATGACAGCCTGGTGGGGCAGGGGGTCCTTGCAAAAGTGCCGACCACGGCTCGTCTGATCGATGTAGGAAAACGTGCTGATAAGCATACGATGCCACAGGAACAGATCAATCAGGTATTGCTTGAAGAAGCGCAGAAAGGTCAGCGCGTGGTTCGCTTGAAAGGAGGAGACCCGTTTCTTTTTGGAAGGGGCGGAGAAGAACTGGAACTTCTGACTGTAAATGGTATTCCCTATGAAATCGTTCCAGGTGTGACTTCATCCATTGCAGTTCCTGCATATAATGGAATTCCGGTAACGCACAGGGATTTTTGCTCTTCTGTGCATATTATTACCGGACACAGACGTGCCGGAAAGGAATACGATATAGATTTTAAAGCTCTGGTCAATACAAAGGGAACTCTGGTATTTCTGATGGGTATTGCGGCACTGTCAGATATTTGTTTTGGTTTACTTGAAGCTGGAATGGATCCGGCTATGCCGGCGGCCGTTCTCCAAAAGGGAACTACGGCAGATCAAAAGAGGGTGGTGGCAACCGTAGCAACTCTGAAGGAGAAAGTAGACCGTCAGGGAATAGAAACACCGGCGATCATTGTTGTCGGAAAGGTATGCAGACTTGCAGATGAATTTGGCTGGTATGAAAAACTTCCTCTTGCAGGATGGAAAGTTCTTGTAACCCGTCCAAAGGGGCGTAGTTCACGAACCGCGGAGGAATTGCGCAGAAGGGGCGCGGAAGTTCTGGAACTTCCATCAATTCGAACAGTTCCGCTTGAAGATCAGAGTACACTTGTTCATGCATTTGAGGAAATTTCCTCTTACCAGTGGATCGTATTTACCAGTCCGACCGGGGTGGAAATCTTTTTTGATGAGCTGAAAAAAGCACATAAAGATATTCGCAGTCTGGCAGGAGCACAGATTGCTGCAATTGGTCAGGGCACGGCAAAAGTTCTGGAAGACAGGGGCATTCTTGTTGATCTGATTCCGGAAGTTTATGATGGCGAATCACTTGGCGAAGCACTGGCAGTGAAACTTCAAGGAGGAGAGAAGATTCTCCTGCCGAGGGCGAGAAGAGGCAATCAGAAGCTTGTAAAGATTCTTAAGGAACAAGGTGGACAGGTCAGTGATATTCCAACCTATGATACAGTATATGAGAAAAGCAGTCTGATTCATATTGACAGGGAAATTGAAAGTGATTCCATAGATTGTGTAGTATTTACAAGCGCATCTACTGTAAAAGGATTTGTAGAGAGTACCGGGCTTTTGGATTACTCCAAAGTTACTGCGGCATGCATTGGAAAACAGACAAAAGCTGCGGCAGACGATTATGGAATGCAGACATATATGTCAGAAAAAGCAACCATTGATTCGCTTGTAGAACTGGTTGTTAAAATAAAAAACAGATAAGGTAAACAAATAAGGAAGAGGTGCATTAAAATGGATCTGATTCAGAGACCAAGAAGACTTCGTGGAAGTGAAACATTACGTAAAATGGTAAGAGAAACAAGAATTGATAAATCATCGCTGATCTATCCGCTTTTTGTAAAAGAAGGTACTGGAATTGAAGAGGAAATTCCGTCTATGGAGGGACAGTACCGTTACAGTGTGGATCGTCTTCCATATGAACTGGAACGTCTGCAGAAAGCAGGAGTCAGCAGCATCATGCTTTTCGGTATTCCAGATCATAAAGATGAAGTGGGCAGTGGCGCATATGATGAATACGGAATTGTTCAGAAAGCACTGAGAGAGGCCAGAAGACAGTTCCCGGATCTTTACTATATTACAGATGTATGTATGTGTGAATATACTTCTCATGGCCATTGTGGTGTGCTCTGCGGACATGAGGTTGAAAATGATGCGACGTTAGATCTGCTTGCAAAGACAGCACTCTCTCATGTAGAGGCAGGTGCTGATAGGGTGGCGCCTTCCGATATGATGGATGGCCGTGTGCGTGCAATCCGTGAGTGCCTGGATAAAGCAGGACATAAAGAAACACCAATCATGTCTTATGCAGTCAAATATGCATCGGCTTTTTATGGCCCGTTTCGTGATGCGGCAGGTTCTGCACCATCTTTTGGAGACCGTAAAAGTTACCAGATGGATTACCATAATCGTCGTGAAGGAATGAAAGAGGCACTGACAGATATTGAAGAAGGTGCAGATATTATTATGATCAAGCCGGCAATGTCTTATCTTGATATGGTTTCAGAAGTATCAAAAGCAACCAATGTACCGATCGCAGCGTACAGTGTCAGCGGTGAATATGCCATGGTCAAGGCTGCCGCTAAAATGGGCTGGATCGATGAAGAAAAAATCGTCTGCGAAATGGCAGCAAGTGCATACAGAGCAGGTGTGAATATATATCTTACCTATTATGCAAAAGAACTTGCGCGTTTTATTGATGAAGGGAGAATTGGATAATGGGAAGATCAGAAGAATTATTTGAACGGGCGGTCAAAAGAATTCCGGGAGGGGTTAACAGTCCGGTAAGAGCTTATGGTGCAATTGGAATGGCACCGAGATTTATCAAACGTGCGGATGGATGCCATATTTATGATGTAGATGATAACTGTTATGTTGATTATATTGACTCCTGGGGACCAATGATCCTTGGACATAATTTTCCAGAAATCCGGGAGGCAGTGGTAAAAGCATGTGCGGAAGGCTTGAGCTTTGGATGTGCTACAGAGATTGAAGTGGAAATGGCAGAATTTATCTGTGAGCATCTTCCACATGTGGAAATGGTACGTATGGTAAATTCCGGTACAGAAGCAGTTATGAGTGCGATCCGTGCAGCCAGAGGCTATACAGGAAGGGACAAAATCATTAAATTTGCCGGATGTTACCATGGACACAGTGATGCGCTGCTGGTAAATGCCGGTTCTGGTGTGATGACGAGTGGGGTTCCAGACAGCGCCGGTGTACCAAAGGGATGTACCCAGGATACGATGACCGCGGTCTATAATGATCTTGACAGTGTAAAAGCTCTTTTGGAGCAGGCAAAAGGACAGGTTGCAGCGGTGATTGTTGAACCGGTAGCTGCCAACATGGGTGTGGTTGCTCCGAAAAAAGGTTTTCTGGAAGGCCTTCGTACTTTGTGCGATCAGCATGGAACATTGTTGATCTTTGATGAGGTTATTACAGGATTTCGTCTGGCATTTGGCGGTGCCGCTGAATATTTTGGCGTAACACCGGATATGGTGACTTACGGCAAGATCATAGGTGCGGGTATGCCGGTGGGAGCATATGGCGGAAGAAGAGAAATCATGGAAATGGTTTCTCCTGCAGGTCCGGTATATCAGGCTGGTACTTTAAGTGGAAATCCGATTGCAATGGCAGCAGGACTTACACAGCTGAAATATCTGTATGAACATCAGGAAGTATATAAGGATCTGGAAGAAAAAGGCCAGAAACTGTATGGAGGAATTGAAGAGATCCTGAAAGAGGCAGGAAGTGAATATCATGTAAATCATGTTTCTTCTCTGGGAAGCCTGTTTTTTGCAAAAGAAGAAGTGGTGGATTATACTTCAGCCAAGTCTTCTGATACAAAAGCATTTGCAGATTATTTCCTAGCCATGCTGAAACAGGGAATCCATCTGGCACCTTCTCAATTTGAAGCAATGTTCCTTTCAACAGCGCATTCCGATGAAGTACTTGAAGATACACTTACCAAGATCCGAAATTACTTTATGTAAAGTACGTAAGAAAATACACATTCAACAGAGAATGTCAACTTGTTCTTGCAAATGAATTGTGCTATAATTAGGACACCAAATGCGGATAGAGCTTTCGCACATATTCATCGAATTTTAGGAGGCAGTATAATGGGGAACAAGAAATATGTGGCCTATGTGGGTACATACACTTATGGTACCAGTAAGGGCATTCAGGTTTATGATGTAGATGTGGAGAATGGTAAACTGATCGAACGAAGCGAAGTTAACGTCAGCAATGCATCTCACACAGCAGTTTCCAAAAACGGTAAGTATCTGTATTCTATTGAGGACGAGGGTGTTGCGGTATTCAAACGTGACGAGAACGGAGACCTTGTTCGAATTAACAGTGTAGGAATTGACGGCATGAGAGGCTGCTTCCTTGCTACAGATGTGGACGGTCGTTATCTTTATGTTGCGGGATATCACGATGGCAAAGTAACGGTTGTACATACACATAAAGATGGAAGTCTTGGCCGTATTATGGATGGTGTATTTCATAAAGGACTTGGAAGTGTCGCAGAGCGTAACTTCCGTCCACATGTAAACTGTGTACGTCCGACACCGGATAATAAATATCTTTGTGCAGTTGACAATGGAATTGATCAGGTTAAGATCTATCGGATCAACAAAAGACGCCATAAACTGGAATTAGTAGATATTCTTCGCTGCCCGAGAGAGAGTGGACCAAGAATCATTCGTTTCAGTGCTGATGGAAAGTATGCATATATTCTGTTCGAATTAAGTAATGAGATTAAAGTTTACAGTTATGATGGAAGTGGAAACAATCCGGAATTTGAACTTCTGCAGAGTGTTTCTACATTGAGTAAGCAACATGACAAGGATGCGATTCACAATGCGGCTTCCGGTCTGGCACTTGCTCCTGATGGCAAACATCTTTTCTGCACAACAGCTGGTGAAAACACAGTCTCCATGTATGAGATTGATGCAGAAACCGGACTTCTGGAGAAAAAGTTCACTCTGCCGATCAGCGGTGATTATCCGAAGGATATAGTAATCTTCCCTGACAATCAGCATATTGCTGTTGCGAACCATGCAAGTAATACAATCACAACATTCAAAGTGGATTATGAGAAGAATATTATTGTGATGAATGATAAACCACATAAAATTGAAACTCCAAACAGTATTCATATGTGGCCGGTACCACAGGACTTTGATGCTGTTGAACCTTTAGCTGATGCAGAAGCTGAGCAGGAGTGATTTTTCTCATATATATTTGTAAATGTAAAGATCCCGCAGTTATGACTGCAGGATCTTTTTTGCGTTATAGAAGCGACTCTGTCTGATTTATTTTGTGTAAAATTTCTGAATATAGTCCAGACGGGAAGTCATATTGGCAAAAAGTGCATCTGTAATTGCAAGCGCACACATAGATTCAATAACGACAACTGCCCTTGGTACGATGACTGGATCGTGACGTCCATGAATTTCAAGAGAAATATTTTTGCCGTTGCATGTAGTTGTTTCCTGTGGCTGGCTAATGGAAGGGGTTGGTTTGATATAAGCACGGAGAATGATCTCGCTTCCATCACTGATACCACCCATGATGCCACCGGCGTGATTGCTTGTTTTGCTGATTTGCCCGTTTTCAAAATGAAATCCATCATTATCATCGGAACCGTTCATATGTGCAACTTCTGTACCGTCACCGATTTCGACAGCTTTAACAGCACCGACAGACATAACTGCCTGGGCAAGTACTGCATCAAGTTTTTCGAAGACAGGGCTTCCAAGACCTGCTGGGACACCTGTGATACGACACTCTACAACACCACCGGCACTGTCCTGGCTTTTCATACATTTCTCCAGATATGCACCTGCCCTGGCAGCGGCATCCGCATCTGGCATATAAAATGCATTATTGTTGATTTCTTCTGAATCAAATTTTTTGATGGAAACAGGTCCGATGGATTTTGTATAAGTACAGAAAGAAATCCCTAAAGTTTCCAGAATTTTGGAGGCAATTGCACCTGATGCCACACGCCCGATAGTTTCCCGACCGGAAGAGCGGCCGCCGCCTCGATAATCACGAAAACCGTATTTGGCATCAAAAGTATAATCTGCGTGTCCGGGACGATAGGAAAGCGCAATATTGCCGTAATCTCTGGAACGCTGGTCAGTGTTGCGGACTATTAATGAAATTGGGGTACCGGTAGTTTTTCCCTCAAAAATGCCGGAAAGGATTTCGACAAGATCGCCCTCTTTACGTGCAGTTGTGTAGCGGCTCTGACCGGGTTTGCGTCTGTCGAGAAATTTTTGGATGTCTTCTTCACAGAGAGAAAGTCCTGCCGGGCAGCCGTCCACAACAGCACCAAGCGCTTTTCCATGAGATTCCCCCCAGGTAGTTACAGTGAAATGTGTACCAAAGCTGGATTTATTCATAAGTCTTATTGAGTCCTCCCTTATTACTATAGTCCATCTTAACATATTAAATAAAGAAAGTCTACAATTTACACTATACCACTTTAAAACGTAAATTGAGTAAATTTTTTGTGAATACAATTCCGTTGGAATTGACAAAAATCCTGTCACATTTTATAATATATCCATATGACCTAAAATGAGAGTGGAAGGGGAGTGTAATCGTGGTTAGGATGTTTCGTACATCAGACGGAGCAATTCATGAAATTCAGGAACCTCAGGATGGCTGCTGGGTTGCCCTTACAAATCCTACGGCAACAGAAATCTTTGAGATATCCGAGCAGTTTCAGATAGAGGTCGATGATCTGAGAGCTCCTCTGGATGAGGAGGAACGGTCACGTATTGAGGTGGAGGATAATTACACTCTGATCCTGGTTGATGTTCCTATGATCGAGGAACGAAATGACAAGGACTGGTATGGTACGATTCCGCTGGGTATTATAGTCACAGATAAGATGATTTTTACGGTATGTCTGGAAGATACACAGGTTCTTACCAGATTTATGGAGGGACGTGTGCGTAATTTCTTTACTTATATGAAGACACGTTTTATTCTTCAGATACTGTATCGTAATTCCAGCATGTATCTGCGTTATCTGCGTATTATTGACAAGAAAAGTGAACAGGTTGAGGAAAAACTTCATTTTTCTCCGCGAAATCAGGAACTGATCGAGCTTTTGGAACTGGAAAAATCTCTGGTGTATTTTACTACTTCACTGAGATCAAATGAAGCGGTGCTTGAGAAGCTGATCAAGCTGGAGAGCATTAAGAAATATCCTGAAGATACAGAACTTCTTGAAGATGTTATCATTGAGAATACACAGGCGATTGAGATGGCGAATATATACAGCGGTATCCTGCAGAGTATGATGGATGCGTTTGCATCTGTTATATCCAATAACCTGAATGATGTTATGAAAATTTTGTCTGTGATCACGATCGTTATGAGTATTCCGACGATCATCTTTAGTGCATATGGAATGAATCTGGCACCGTCCGGAATGCCTTTCTCCAGTACGATTTGGGGATTTCTGATCGTAATTCTGGTCTCTATTGCGGCCAGTATCATTGCAGCACTTTTCCTGTCAAAAAAGAAATATTTTTGATAAGGCAGGTATTCATCTTTCCGAACAGTACTTATTAACTGAAAAAGGAGAAGAAGTGATTTTATGAATTGGATCGATAAACTGGAACGCAAATTTGGAAGACATGGTGGAATACAGAATCTGACAGTGTATATTATTATCTGTTATGTGATAGGGTATTTGCTCACTTATATGAATCCATCGCTGCTCAATATGATGAGTCTGGATGTTTCCAAGATTCTGCAGGGACAGATCTGGCGTCTGGTCACCTGGGTGATCTATCCACCAAGCACCGGTAATTTCCTATTGTTTGCGATTTCTATTCTGTTCTTTTATTATCCGATCGGTACCTCTCTTGAGCGTACCTGGGGAAGCTTCCGGTATACATTGTATATATTTTCCGGGCTTCTCTTTGTTTTGATCGCAGCGTTTATCACTTATTTTGTGACAGGTGGTTTTGTTGTGATCGATGGAATGACTTATATGATCGGTGGAAGTGTTTTTACGACCTATTATGTCAGTCTTTCTGTATTTCTTGCTTATGCGGCATGCTATCCGGATATGCAGATCCTTCTGTGGTTTGTGATCCCGATCAAAATGAAATGGATGGCATGGGTATATGGCGCAATCATTGTTTATAATATGATTTCATATGTAAGAGTTGGTCTGTGGGTTATGGCTGTTCCGATCCTTGCATCTCTCTTGAATTTTGTTCTGTTCTTTTTCAGTAACAGAAACATGCATCGGTATAATCCTAAAGAGGTACACCGACGCAGAGAGTTTAAGAAGGCAATGGCACAGAGCAGAGTAAATCCGGCAACAGGTGGCATTACCAAACATAAATGTGCAATTTGTGGTCGTACAGAGAAGGATGATCCGAATCTGGAATTTCGTTTCTGTTCCAAATGCAATGGTAATTATGAGTACTGCCAGGATCATCTGTTTACACACCAGCATGTGAAATAATGCCAATATAACGAGGAGATAAAAATATGAAAAAAAAGCCGTTTGTAACTTTGGAAAAGCTTCAGGAAATCACTGAAAAATATCCGACACCTTTTCATCTTTATGACGAAAAAGGAATTCGCGAAAATGCAAAAGCATTGAAAGAAGCTTTTGCATGGAATAAAGGATTTAAAGAATTTTTTGCAGTAAAAGCAACTCCGAATCCGTATTTGATTCAGATTCTTCAGGAATATGGCTGTGGATGTGACTGTTCTTCTATGACAGAACTGATGCTGTCCAAAGCAATCGGCTGCAAAAAAGGTGATATCATGTTTTCTTCTAATGATACACCAGAAGCAGAATTCCGTTATGCAAATGAAATCGGTGGCATTATCAATCTGGATGATATTACCCATATTAAAGCAGTTGAAAAAGCGGTCGGATATATTCCGAAGACGATCAGTTGCCGTTATAATCCAGGCGGAGTCTTTAAAATCAGCAATGATATTATGGATAACCCGGGAGATGCTAAATATGGAATGACAACGGAGCAGATTTTTGAAGCATTTCGCACTCTGAAAGCAAAAGGAGCAGAGAATTTCGGTATTCATGCATTTCTTGCCAGCAATACAGTAACGAATGAATATTATCCGATGCTCGCCAAAGTCATGTTTGAACTTGCAGTAAAGCTTCAGAAAGAAACAGGAGCACATATCGGATTTATTAACCTTTCCGGTGGAATCGGTATTCCATACAGACCGGACCAGACACCGAATGACATTCGTGTGATTGGAGAGGGCGTTCGTAAAGTATACGAAGAGGTTCTTGTTCCGGCAGGAATGGGAGATGTTGCTATCTATACGGAACTTGGGCGTTTCATGATGGGACCTTATGGATGCCTTGTTACAAAAGCAATTCATGAGAAACATACACACAAAGAATACATCGGTGTAGATGCATGTGCGGTAAACCTTATGCGTCCGGCAATGTATGGTGCTTATCATCATATTACAGTTATGGGCAAGGAAGATCAGCCATGTGATCGTCTTTATGATATTACAGGTTCTCTTTGTGAGAATAATGATAAATTTGCAATTGACCGTTATCTTCCAAAGATTGATATGGGAGATCTTCTTGTTATCCATGATACAGGTGCACATGGATTTGCCATGGGATATAACTACAATGGCAAACTGAAATCTGCGGAAATTCTTCTTCATGAAGATGGAACTTTTGATATGATCCGTCGTGCGGAAACTCCAAGAGATTATTTTGCGACATTTGACTGTTTCCCGATTTATGAAAAAATACTTGAAGATGAAGACAGACTTTACAAATAAAAACAAATAAAAATATTTGTATTTCTATCTAAAATGCTTGCAATGGACTGAGAATTATGATATTATATTTTTCGGTTCATTTGCCGCTGTGGCGGAATTGGCAGACGCACTTGACTCAAAATCAAGCGGGAAACCGTGCCGGTTCGAGTCCGGCCAGCGGCATTTAACTTAGGCTCTCTGATAATCAGAGAGCTTTTTTTGATTATCAACATTGTAGCTTTTTTATGAAAAGTTTATAAAATTTCATAGAATGGACATTGAATCTTGGAAAGAAAAATGATATGGTACATGACATAAATGATTTTGAAAGAATCCGGAGATACTAAATACCGGGACTTTCGAAGATTTGGAGGACAAAAGATAAATGAAGTTTGGGAACAAAAAACCAGAGAAAATACCTATGTATGTATATTATATCATTGCAGGTGTTATCATCGTTCTTCTGAATATGCTGGTTGTTCCGGCCGTACAGGAACGAAGCGTGCAGAAGACGGACTATTCTACGTTTATTGAAAATGTTGAAGATGGGAATGTAACAAAGGCTACAGTAGAAGAAAATTATATATATTATGAGATGAAAGACAGTAATTCCGGGAATATGGTTCTGTGTAAAACTGTCAAGATGGATGACTCTGATCTGGTTAATCGCCTGTTGGATGCAGGGGTAACAATGGATGAAGTTCTTCCGGAAAGTCCTTCTATACTGATGACACTGCTTCTCAGCTATGTAGTACCAATCGTGATCTTTATTTTTATTGGTCGCTGGCTGAGTAAGAAGATAATGTCATCTATGGGTGGCGGTCCTGGTGGGGCAATGTCTTTTGGCAAAAGTAATGCCAAGGTATACGTGAAATCTTCTACAGGAATTAAATTTTCTGATGTTGCAGGTGAAGATGAGGCAAAAGATCTTCTGACGGAGATCGTTGATTATTTGCATAATCCGCAGAAGTATACAGAAATTGGGGCGTCTATGCCAAAGGGTGCACTGCTTGTGGGTCCTCCTGGAACAGGTAAGACTCTTCTTGCCAAGGCAGTTGCAGGTGAAGCTGAAGTTCCGTTTTTCTCTATTTCGGGATCTGAGTTTGTAGAAATGTTTGTTGGTATGGGCGCGGCCAAAGTACGTGATCTTTTTAAACAGGCAAATGAAAAAGCACCATGTATTGTATTTATTGATGAGATTGATACAATTGGTAAGAAACGTGATGGAGCTGGATTTACAGGTGGCAATGATGAACGTGAACAAACTTTGAATCAGCTCCTTACAGAAATGGATGGCTTTGATGGATCCAAAGGCGTGGTAATTCTTGCGGCAACAAACCGTCCGGATTCTCTTGACCCTGCACTTCTTCGTCCGGGACGTTTTGACAGACGAATTCCGGTAGAACTTCCGGATCTGAAAGGACGTGAGGAAATCCTGAAAGTCCATGCAAAGAACAAACCGCTGGCCGAGGATGTGGATCTGAAGCAGATCGCGCAGACGACCGCAGGCTTCACCGGCGCAGAGCTGGAGAACCTGCTGAACGAGGCAGCGATTATGGCGGCAAAGGACCGCAGAAGATTTGTGCGCCAGTCCGATATCAAGTCTGCTTTCATCAAAGTGGGCATCGGTGCGGAGAAGCGCAGTAAAGTCATTTCGGATAAAGAAAAACGGATCACCGCATACCATGAGACAGGCCATGCGATCCTGTTCCATATGCTGCCGGATATGGAGGCGGTCTATACGATCTCCATTATCCCGACCGGTCCTGGCGCAGCGGGCTACACGATGCCGCAGCCGGAGAACGATGATATGTTCCAGACGAGAGGCAAAATGATGCAGTACATCACCGTATGCCTCGGCGGCCGTGTGGCAGAGGAGCTGATCTTCGACGATATCACAACGGGCGCATCCCAGGATATCAAACAGGCGACGGCTACCGCGCGTTCCATGATTACGAAGTACGGTATGTCTGAGAACCTTGGTCTTGTCGCTTACGATTCCGACTTGGATGAGGTCTTCATCGGCCGCGACTGGGGCCATACGAAGAGCTACAGCGAGAATGTAGCCGCAGCCATCGACGAGGAAGTCCGCCAGATGATCGAGAAATGCCACGATCAGGCGAAACAGATTATTCTGGAGCATTCCTATGTGCTGCATGAGTGTGCAAAGCAGCTGATGGAAAAAGAGAAGCTGAGCCGTGCTGAATTCGAAGCCATTTTTGAGCAGGAAGCACAGATGACAGGAACAGCACCGGAAGTTTCTGGAGAAATCTGATATCTTTTTATTTGCAATAGAAAACCTGCAGAGAACAAAAAAAGTTTTTTGCAGGTTTTTTTCTGTGATTTTACGGGCGTTTGTGCAAATTAAAACAGAAAATCCGAAACGCCGGAAAAATTCATCGTTATTTTGAATAAGAATCAAATGAAAAAAAATCGCGATTTGTGCAGACTTTTCGAGGGACGTATGGTACTATAATAACTGTAAAAACCCCCCAATACATTATATAGTTTTTGCTACACCCCATAAGAGAAATACCTTCTCCAAAAAAGACAGCTTTGGCTGTCTTTTTTTCTTTCTTGCATATCAATAACCGGTTCGCCGGCTCAAGTCCGGTGCCCTGCTATCAATAACGGAAAAATCGTGGCTTATACGGGAAAATAATATTTGCAATTCACAGGAAGCTATAATAAAATGGAAAAGTATTAGCAGAAAATAAAGGAGTTTGCGATATATGAAAGCAATTTTGCAGGGATTTTATCAGAAAGAACATTTCTGGCTGAGACTTGGCGTGGTACTGCTGGCAGTATTCGGAATGGGGTTTGCGTTATCGTTGCTGCTGCTGGTGGATATGGGAACAGATCCGTGCAGTATGATGAGCAAAGCGATTTCCGCAAAGATCGGTATGAGTTTTGGAAACTGGCAGGCACTGATGAACACGGTGCTTCTGGTACTGGTTGTAATCTTCGGAGGAAGAAACCTTGGCTTTGGAACACTGGCGAATATGTTTCTCATCGGATACTTTGTAGACTTCTTCACATGGATCTGGAACCGGGTACTGCCGGCAGACTTTTTTACCGCGTTGCCGGTTCGGATCGCAGTACTGATTCCATCGGTGATACTGTTCATTCTGGCAGCTGCTTTATATATGGATGTGGATATGGGAACAGCTCCGTATGATGCCATTCCAATTATTATTTCCGGACATTTGCCAAAAGTACCGTTTAAGGTGATACGGATCGCCTTTGATTTTTCGGTAACTATGATCGGGTTTTCCTTTGGCGGAAAGATTGGAGCGATGACTGTCATTATGATCCTGGCTCTGGGGCCTGTGATCCAGTGGCTTGGTGATATCATGAAAAAGCATTTTCCTGCACTGACAGGAGAAGGATGAGAATAAAATAGAATATAAGTGTAACTATTTAGCAGGCGGTATCCTGCGCGGGTACTGAACGGTTACATATAAGCGACTGCGAGAAGGGAAGGGAAAACATGGAAGATCTGAATAATGTACTCCGTGCACAGGAATATATCAATAAAATGCGACCGGTATTTAATAAACGGGCCTTATACAGCGATGAGACAGCACAGTACAGAACACCGATGGAACCGGAACCGGGAGATATCGTGACGGTTCGATTCCGGACACTGAAAAACAATGTAGATGCTGTTTATTTTATCAGCGGTACGATCCGCAAAGAGATGAAAGTGGAGAAGAGCCGGGAAGGATTTGATTATTATGCAATTCAGATTCCGGTGGGAAGTGAACCGATTCATTATTATTTTGAGATCCGGGCAGGAAAAATTGTCTGTTATTACAATGAACTTGGTGTGACCCGTCAGCTGCAGGAACAGTATTCTTTTGGTATTATCCCGGGATTCCATACACCGGACTGGGCAAAAGGGGCGGTAATGTACCAGATTTTTGTGGATCGTTTTTATAACGGAGATAGCTCCAACGATGTGCTGACCAATGAATATTTTTATATTTCCGGCCACAGCAGACGGATCGAAGACTGGAGCAAGATCCCGGACAATATGGACGTGAACAATTTCTACGGTGGCGATCTGCAGGGTGTTATGGATAAACTGGACTATCTGCAGGATCTCGGTGTGGAAGTCATCTATCTGAATCCGATCTTTGTATCACCGTCGAACCACAAGTATGACATTCAGGATTATGACTATGTGGATCCGCATTTTGGAAAGATCGTTCATGACGAGGGCAATCTGCTGGCAGACTGGGACAAAGACAATACCCATGCCAAACGATATATTGACCGTGTGACCAACAAAGAAAATCTGGAAGCCAGCAATCAGCTGTTCATCGAGCTGGTGGAAGAGATCCACAAAAGAGGCATGAAAGTGATCCTGGACGGTGTATTTAACCATTGTGGATCCTTTAACAAATGGCTGGACCGGGAACGGATCTATGAAAATCAGCCGGGCTACGAAAAAGGCGCATTTATCAGTGGAGACAGCCCGTATCACAGCTTTTTTAAGTTCCATAATGAACACTGCTGGCCTTACAATGAATTCTATGACGGCTGGTGGGGACATAATACACTTCCAAAGCTGAATTATGAAGATTCAAAAGAGCTGGAAGAGTATGTTCTTGGTATCGCAAAGAAATGGGTTTCACCGCCGTATAATGTAGACGGATGGAGACTGGATGTTGCAGCAGACCTTGGAAGAAGCAATGAGTATAATCATGAATTCTGGAAGAAATTCCGTAAGGCAGTAAAAGAAGCAAATCCACATGCACTGATCCTTGCCGAGCACTATGGAGATCCAAGTGACTGGCTGCAGGGCGATGAATGGGACAGCGTTATGAATTACGATGCATTTATGGAGCCGGTCACCTGGTTCCTGACCGGGATGGAGAAGCACAGTGATGAATATCGCGGTGATCTTCTCGGAAATGCAGACAATTTTGTGAATGCGATGAAGCATCATATGGCAAATATGATGACACCGTCACTTCAGACGGCGATGAATCAGTTGTCAAACCATGACCATTCCCGTTTCCTGACGCGTACCAACCACAAGGTTGGCCGTGTGGGACAGCTTGGATCGCGTGCGGCAGAAGAAGGGGTAAGCCTTGCAGTTATGCGGGAAGCGATCATCATGCAGATGACCTGGCCGGGAGCACCGACCCTTTATTATGGAGATGAAGCAGGGCTTTGTGGTTTCACGGATCCGGATAACCGGAGAACTTATCCGTGGGGAAGAGAAAAACGGGATCTGATCAATTTCTACCGTGAGATGATCCAGATCCACAGAAAGTCTCTGGCTCTCAGAAAGGGTTCGATCAAGATGCTGAAAGCGGAGCCGGATCTTCTGGCTTACGGAAGATTCTGGGGGAATGAGCAGATCGTGGTTATTATCAATAATTCAGATCATCTGAAGGAAGTAAGAGTTCCGGTATGGCAGGCAGAAGTTGCCGAAGGGCATAATATGGCGCGAGTGATGTATTCTTATGAAGATGGATATATTGGTGAGTTTGAAGAGTATATTGTGAAAGATGGAAATATATCACTGATGATGGGTAAGAAATCAGCAATCGTGTTGAAGAATAAGAAGTGGTAGAATGATGAAGGCAGTTTAAGACATCCGCCGGGCGAGACCTCGGAAAGTCTGACGACTTTCCTCAGTCGCGTAGCCGCTCACTAAGAAAAAAAGATATAGCCACTGAAATGCGAGCATTCCAGTGGCTATATCTTTTTTTCTTACTTCGCCCGGCTATAAACGAAAGTTAAAGTCTGCATAAGCTGAGCAGCCGTGTTCGTGGATATCGAGGCCGTCGAGTTCTTCTTCTTTGGTGACGCGGAGACCTACGGTTTTATCGATGATGGTGAATACGATGATTGCCATTACGAGGACGTAGGCTACGGTTGAAAGGACACCGATTACCTGGGTTTTGAAGGTGTATTCCGGGGAGAAGACTCCGACGAGGATACTTCCTGTGAAACCGCATACGCCGTGGACACTGATCGCACCTACCGGGTCATCGATCTTGGCTACTTTGTCGAAGAATTCTACGGAGAATACGACGAGAACGCCGGCGATGAGTCCGATGATGATTGCGGAGTAGTTGCTGACGGTGTCGCATCCGGCGGTGATTGCTACAAGTCCAGCGAGGGAACCGTTGAATGTCATGGACACATCTGGTTTTCCGTAGCGGATCCAGGTTACAACGAGTGTTGCAAGTGTTGCGGCAGCAGCGGCAAGGTTGGTTGTCATTGCGATATCACCAAGGTTTGTGGAAGCTGCTGTGGTAGAGCCGCAGTTGAAACCGAACCAGCAGAACCAGAGGATAAATACACCGAGTGCGGCAATAGAAAGGTTGTGTCCCGGAATTGCACGGACATTTCCTTCTTTATCATATTTTCCGATACGAGGTCCAAGGATTTTGGCACCTACAAGTGCGCAGATACCACCAACCATGTGGACTGCTGTGGAACCGGCAAAATCGTGGAATCCCATCTGGGAGAGCCAGCCACCGCCCCAGATCCAGTGACCTGTTACCGGGTAGATGAAAATACTGATCGCTGCACTATATAATAAGTAAGCAAGGAACTTTGTACGTTCTGCCATGGAACCGGATACGATGGTAGCGGCTGTAGCACAGAATACAGTATGGAAAATGAGGAAGACTCCGATCGGAAGTCCGTTAAAGAGTCCGTCGGCATCGGCAAGTGTTGTCGGATTAAAAAATCCTTTGACACCGATGATTCCGTTCCAGTCTGTTCCGTGCATGATGGCAAATCCGAAGATAAAGAAGAACAAACTTCCAAGTACGAAGTCCATCATATTTTTCATAAGAATGTTTCCAGTATTTTTGGCGCGTGTGAAACCGGCTTCACACATTGCGAAACCAGCCTGCATAAAGTAAACAAGCGTTGCGCCGACAATTGTCCAGACGACATTTAACAGTAGTTCAGTGGCGGCGGTTGCATCCATTCCGCCTGCAATTAAATCAGATAATCCCATATTTAACATCCTCCATTTCAAATAAAAAGGATAGCTGCAATGAATGATCTACAGGCAGTTCATTTGCAGTTATCCTCTTTGATAACAATATTCAACACTATTTTGATTCACATATATTTTTTGGCTAAAGAGCAGCAGATCCACGTTCGCCTGTACGGATTCTTACTGCATCCTGTACTTCATAAACGAAAATCTTACCATCGCCGTAAGCGCCGGTTTTGATCTCTTCGACAATCTTCTGGATCAGAGGTTCTGCAACCTCCGGATCAACAACAGTTTCTACTTTAATCTTAGGAAGAAGATTTACGCTGTACTCAGCACCGCGGTAAATTTTCTTGTGTCCTTTCTGATTACCATATCCCATAATGTTACTGATCATAACACCGCTGGCATTGGAAGCGTCCAGGATTGCCTTCAGGGCTTCCAGTTTTTCCGGCTGGATAACGATTTCTAGTTTTTTCATAACTGATTCCCTCCTTCTCATTCTAAAAGAAAGAACAAAAAAGGCGCTCCCTTCATAAGTGGGAACGCCTTCGTTCTTGATACGCTTTATTATAGCGACTGATTTTGATTTGTCAAATTATTTTTTGAAAAAATACAAAAAAAATGGCGCATTTATTAGGTGTTGACGGATAAAATGTCATTTGCTAGAATAAAAGATAAGTGAAAAAGATTCCTTTATCAAGAAAGATTTAAGTTAACAAAGCAATAAGTCTGTATTTAGAAAGAAGATATATTTATACGGGGAGAAAAGGAGGAAAAATACATGATTAGTCTCACATTCGGGGAGCAGGTAAAAATTGTTTTAAGCAGAAAAGATATGACGATTAAAGAGCTTGCGGAAGAAATCGAAGCAAGAACCGGGAAAAAGATGTCCCGTCAGAATCTGACGCAGCGGCTTGGAAGAGATAATTTTCAGGAGCAGGATATGCGTATGATCGCAGACATTCTTGGATGCCCGTTCCAGCTCAGTATTCTGGGAAATGCGGATTCAGAGAAAGCAGATTCTGATGAAGATGAGATGGCGACCGGAAGAGAGCTTGAGAAGCTTGCAGCGAAAAAGGAAAGAAAAGCTGCGAAAGAAGAGGCAAAGAAGAGTGTAGAACGTGATATTACGGTTGGCGAGTTTGTAGATATGCTCGAGGAGACCGGTGCGGAACCAGAGGAAGAAGCGGTACAGATGGAACTGGAACTGGATGCGGCAGAGCCGGTTGCAGAAGAAGCAGAGACTCAGGAAGTATATGAAGAATCTGAAGAGGCAGAAGATGCTGCAGATTCAGAAGATACTGTGGCGACAGAAGCTTTGGAAGAGGAGGTTCCGACAGAAGAAGCAGAGCCATACACAGAACCGGAAGAAGTTCTTGAAGCAGCTGAAGAAGTAATTCCAGAAGAGGTTTCCGAACCAGTTTATACGGAAGAAACTGCAGATATAGCGGAAGTGCAGGCAGACGATACTGTATATGAGGAACAGCCAGCTTGTACAGAACAGCCAGTGGATGCGGAAGCAGCATATCAGGAGCAGCCGGCTGATGAAGAGAACCAGGCAGAAGCTGACCAGACAGAAGAACCGGCAGCGGAAGAGGTTCACGAGGAGAAGCATTCTCCGTTTTCAAAGCTCACAAAGCTGATCACTCCGAAAAAGGAAAAGAAATCTTCCGGATGGCCGCAGGATTTCCAGCCGATCAAGCGTCGGGAGGATATTGATGAAGATCTGGTAAATGGAGATGTGAACCCATATACCGGACATGAGTATCGGACAAACAGTGTGCGTATGCATCCACACAGAATCGGTTATGTACAGGTATATGACCGGAAAGATCACAAGTGGACAGATATGACAGAGTGGGCGTTCCTTGGGGTAGAAGAGCGAAAGAAAGCTACGATGGGAAAAGACTACGAGCCACCGATTTATCTGGATTAATCACCGAGTTATTTGTCAGAGCGGAAGATTCCGCTCTGATTTTTTAAAAATGGTAATTTTTACCGGAAAGTCAGAATAGTTTAGAACAGGCAGTTAGAAGGAAGGTGCAGGTGCTAGATTATGAAAAGATTTATCCGGTACTTATATGAATATCAGAATGGAAAAAGGACAAGAAATACAGGATTTGTGAAGGTTCTTGAACAGACAGATACAGCGGAAATCCAGATTTATGGGAGAGGATTTCCGGTGGCAGGAGGACGTACACTGGAAATATATCTCTTTTATGAAGAGGATGGCAAGTGTATTGGAATCCGGATGGGAGAGATCAGAGGCGCACAGGCGGCATTTGGCTACAAGCTGATTTATACGACAGACGATGTGGGAGGAGATGGACAGTTTGGCAAGATTGGTGGAATGATCCTTCGGACTGGAAACGGAGCGGATGCAGGATATTACGGAGCAGTCTGGGATGAGGCGAGACCGGTAGATGTTAGCAGGATGATTACGGAAGATAAAAACACAGATGCAGTTAGGAAATCGAAAAGCAATCCAAATGTGCCGGAAGAAAGAAACTCTCAGAACGCAAATTCAGATTTACCACCAAAAACCACAAAGGATATCATCTATAAGATCACCCGACAGGAGATTGCCGGACTTCCGCGAAAGGAATGGAAGCTTGCGAATAATCATTTTCTTCTCCATGGATATTATAATTACCATCATCTGGTATCATTTGAAAAAGAAGGGAAATGCTGGATTGGGGTTCCGGGACTTTATTTTCCGGGTGAGCAGCGGGCGGCAGGAGCATTCGGATTCAATCAGTTCATGAAGCCGTCTGATGGTGAACTGGATCTGGAAGAATATGAAATTGAAGATGAAGAACATTTCGGTTACTGGTGCAGACCGGTAGGGGCAGTGATTCGAAAAGAAATAAAGGAGAAGGAAGATGCGGCAGATATTGACCGAAGACGAAAAATACATGAAGGAAGCGATCCGTCAGGCGAAAAAAGCATGGAAGATTGAGGAAGTGCCGATTGGTTGTGTGATCGTATATCAGGGAAAAATTATCGGACGAGGATACAACAGGCGGACAACAGATAAGAATCCCCTTGCACATGCAGAAATTACTGCGATCAAAAAGGCAAGTAAGGTAATGGGCGACTGGCGTCTGGAAGAATGCACCTTGTATGTGACGCTGGAACCATGTCAGATGTGCTCCGGA
>OGPA01001083.1_pt1 | contig 24091 bp, 15 predicted proteins | sample 1552841 | NCBI WGS metagenome assembly OGPA01 (sample SAMEA2579916, study PRJEB22360) | human gut metagenome | reverse complement strand
GCTCATGACAACAACTCTGATGTACCGACAAGTTGATTCTTGAAACAATCTTGTCGGTACACTAATTCCGGGCTTCTTCTTCAAGAACTATCTTTTTATGTGTAGCAGAAATTTTTACTGATTCTGCCTCTATATAATTTTAACTGTATGGTTTTAGCTATATAATCTTTGTTTCTATTTCTTATTTTGTAATCTTTACAGAATTTTTCTGTCCTTTGCCCTTGAAAAGCTTCTGGTATGCACTTAATTTTGCTGCCGGAACTTTGATTACTGCCTTAGCAGAAATTCCCTTTAATGCAGATGCTCCTACTGTTTTGAGCACTTTAGAATTAACTGTAATGGAAGTCAGCGCTTTACATCCGTTAAACGCCTGTTTTCCAATTGTGGTTACTTTGGATCCTATCGTGACTTTTTTCAGTTTTGTGCAGCCATTAAATGCTTTATCACCAATTGCTGTTACATTAAATGTATAACCATTAATTTTTACTGTTGCAGGAACAGATGCACTTGTAAGAGTTTTCTCTGCCGGAGCATAAACGCTTACTGTTCCATTCTTGTATGCGGATTTAGTTACCTTGTATTTCAGGTTTCCGGATGTGTATACCTTTCCTTTTGCCGGAATCGCCGCAATTTCGAAATTCTGGATCGCTGTGCCAACATAATTGCCTTTACCTGTAATGATCACAGATGCTGTGGAGCCGGCTTTTGTGTTATTTGCATAGGAAACGGTGTAGTCTGTTCCGGCTTTCAGTTTCTTGCCGTTTAAGGTTACTGTTACTGACGGTTTAAGCGCCTTACCTGCATAAAGTTGAGTCTTGATTGTAGAAATTTGTGCAGATGCGATGCTGTTCAGAGATTGACCTGAGAACTCATAGTATGCAGGAATCTCAACAGCTTTTATTTTCTCTTCATTTGTCCACCAGTCTACATAAAATAAACGATGTTTATTTCCATCAATTCCGGCTGTTAAACCTTCGAATTCATCCAGATGAATGTATCGAGGAAGTACTACTCCATATTTTTTCTCACCATTTACATCAAATCTAAACTGCGCCAGAAGTCTGTTTGTAGAATATTCTTCATCCAGACTAGCATTGACCGTAACAAGATTTATTTCTTCATTCTTGTATATTTTTGTAAAGTAAAACCAGTCATTATCCTCTGTCTCATCCCATGCATACCTATATGTTGGATCAAAACAGTCTTTCGATACAGGAACGCCTGCTGCCTGCGCTTCTTTTGTATCAAACTGTCGAACGATCAGATTTCTTGAATATGTCTCACCTTCCGTTTCATATGTACCAAGTTTCAATGCTCCACCTATATACAGCTGCGCTGTCTGTTTTCCGTTTGTTCCAAGATAAATCTGCGGAATTGCTGTCTGAGAGTATTCTGCACTGTCAATTTCACCAAATTTCAGATAAGCTCCCGGCTGTCCATAAATGGTTATTTCCGGATTAATCACTGCTTTCTCAAAATTCAGATATTCAGATACAACCAGACATACACCCTCTTCTGATGTCAGTTCTTTACAGTTCAGGCTCTTCACTACAGCATCCGCAATCTTAATTTTATCTGCTGTTACATTTGCATTTAATCTGGCATTCATAAGTTCCACTTCTCCAGAGCCTGTAAAGGTTAAAGTATTCGCCTTTACAAGAATCCTGGACAGTGACAGTTTCTTGCCTGCCGGAACATTTACAGAAGAAATTGAAACCGGAACAAAATTATCTGTATCTGTGCTTTCGTCATAATTATTCTGTCCCTCTATCTTCAGTGCTTTCGCAGCACTTGGAACAGTAAGCGTTCCACTGATCTTGGTGTTAGCTTTCATATTCATCAGATAATAGCCACTGGCATTGTTCTTCTTCTGATATGCATTTATATATCTTTCCGCCTGTGCTGTCGGTGCGACATTAATCCACACACATCCTCCATCAGGGAATTCTGCCCTTCCGTGTGCCTCGAAAATCTCCTTTGCTGACATTCCTTCACAATCCCGGAATTCCTGAAGATCAACCGCATTATCTTTATCCGGATTCCAGATTTTTCCATCCATATCCTGAGTCGTACCATCTTCTGAATAGACCCAAATTCTGGGAAGCATTTCCACGATATCTTCATCAGACATATCATATTTCACTGCCTGTGTACCAGCCGGAACAGGAATATCTTCCCATTCACTTTTCTCATCTGATGTCTTATATATAATTCCAATTCCGTAAGGACTGCTCCACTTCTCTCCATTTTCATTTTCAAACTCACCAGTACCCCAGTCAAATGTTTTATGGAATACCGGAGCAGTCTTACTGTTTACAATGTGTATAAAAAAAGCATTTTCATCCTGTGGATTGTTTTTGATATTATCCGTTTCATTGTAAATATTAAAAAATTCACTGGAACCAAATACCTGCAGATCATGGCTGTTATTTCTCAGATATATATTTTCTACTCCGGAAATACCACCTATCGCATTATTCTGCCCACAAAAGATCACTTTATCATCGGAACCTGTTCCTTTTAATACGCTTCTCATATCCTGACAGAAGAAAGTTGTCGTTCCTTTTCCTTCTTTGATTTCAATCGTCTCTGGCGGATCTATCATCCCCCAGAATACGATGTTTCCGTTCGGTGTAATACTTCTGGCTCTTGCATTCTCCACCAGTACTATCATCCCTTCAGGAGCCACAAAGTCTGCTGCATCTTCCAGATCCTGGACGCTTACAAAACAGTATCCTGTATTTTCTCCTTCGATACTGTTTAACGCATTTGAAAAAGTAGTGTCTTCTACTGTTTTCATGTCCACTTCCGGACGTTCTTCATTCTGCAGGGCATTATTGTACTGTTCCTCTGTTATATATGCCACTTCAAAAGATCCTTTTACCTGTTTAGCACCTGCTGCGTCTGTCGATGCCTCTGATTCTTCTGATGTAAATCCGTCCACTTCCGGCGCTTCGTCCGTATCAAAATCTGATACTTCTTCCCCGGATGTCCAGATTTCTGCCGTATCCTCTGCTTCGGCTTCTTCCTCCGTGCCCTGCATCTCTACAGTTTCTTCCCCCGAAGAAAATTCTGCGCCCATAACAGCTGCGCTTTCTGCCATAGGTGTTATGCACATAAGTGCTGCCAACAATAATGCGACTTGTTTTTTCTTCATAAGTAAAACCCTCCTTTTTCTGGATTTGAGTGTATTAAAAAAAGCACCCTGCAAGATGTAATCGCAGCTTGCACAATTTGCGAGAATGATTTTTTTAGTACCTCTGTAATTTTATACACTGCCATCTTCATTTTTGACAGCGTTCAGAATCCCTTCAGGGATATCTTTCAAAAATATTTTACAGTAAAATCTCTTCCCCTATTTCATCCAGGAAGCTGTTCATCTCTTCTAGTGTCATCTTCTCTTCCAGTCCATAAATAATTGCTGCATCGTAACGTACGCGCGGATAAAGTCTCGGCTTCTGACCGATATCCAGAAGCCTTTGTGTATCCGACAGATCAAGAGAAAGGAGAAACGCACACTGCAGTAGTATTTTCCTTGTGGGGATTCGCTGACCGCCAAACAGTTTTCGTGCATAGGATTCTTCCAGATTCAGCTTTCGCACAATGTCTTTCTTTTTCATTCCACGCTCTTCGATTATATGTTCAAGATAAAGCCCTACCTCTACCTTGTTTCCTCGTTCCCTTGCAAAATATGCGGCGCCTTCCTCTTTTATCATTCCCATGATTTCTTCTGTTTCTTTCATTTCTTCTCACACCTCTTTCCTGTTCATATCTCCCTTCTGCCAAAACCCGAGGTTATATTTTTTGATCTTTACCACTGTCCGTTATCTGATGACTGATCCATAATTAAAAAGCAGATATGATACTGTTAAGTGTACCATATCTGCCCATTTTAGAGCGGGACAATTTTGTCCCTTTTTATGTATAAATTTCAAAATCAGGGGAAGAATCTATCTTCATGATTTCTTCTTTTTGTTCCTCTGTACAGTGTACCTCCGTCAGTCCCGAATGTCCAAACAGCGGTTCAAAATTTTTAATATCTGCATTGGAAATATCTATTACCTGCAGATTCTTTGCTCCTGTGACAGGAGACAGATCTTTCACCAGACTGAAATTCACTGACAGGAAATTTAATGAAGGAAACTGTTCGATTCCTTCCAACGAAGAAATCTGTGTTGTGAATGCAAGTGTCTCCAGCTGTGTCATCCCTTTCAATGGTTTCAGATTCTCCAGTATGGTACTATCCCCCCACATGAACAGCGCCTTTAAGGTACTCATCTGCGAAAGAGTTTCGGCAGCCGCCTCATTTACATCACACATGCACAGAGTATCCAGTTTCTTCATCTCTGTCAATGGCTCAAATATATTGTTTTCTACTTCCACATTACTCATATCCAGGTAATCCAGGCTCAGATTTTTCAGAAAGTCTATATCTGTCAGATTCATCCCCTGTATATTTAATCTTAAAATGCCTGTGCATTCTCCAATCACTGACAGATTCTCTGCCGGATTCTCCATAATACAGAGGGTATCCATATCTATCAGATTCAAAAGCACAGAGAAATCTGTGATCATATTCTTGCTCAGATAAAGTTTTTTCAAAGGCAGCTCTTTTAACCCGGAAATATCTTCGATTTTCTGGTTACACAGCGCAAGTTCCTCCAGATTTACCATTTGTGCCAGATCCGAAAGATCTGTAATATTTCCGCGCACAGATCCGAAGCTGCTGTCCTTTCCATCCACATGGTGGCCTTCACCCCAGAATGTGTCCTCATCATCAAGAATTTCTTTTCCGACAATGCGGAGTTTCCTTACATTCTCCAGCATAGAGGCAGTTATTTTGTCTGTCTTTGAAAGCCCCAGTTCCTTGCGCACGGCTTCTTCTATCAATTCTTCTCTGAAAGTTATCTCTGCCTGTATCTGTTCTTCTGCCGCACTCTGTTCTGCCGTTTCAATCCTTTTGTTTTCAATCACTGTGCCATCCGGGGAAAAAATTGCCAGTATATAACCTGCTGCAATCAGTCCAAAGACTGCGCCTGCTTTTTTATAAACCTTTTTTCTATTGTTCGCCTGACATTTCTCAACTGCTCTCCTTAATTGCGCAGCATCCCCATATCTTTTATCAGGCTCAAAAGAGCAGGCCTTCTCTATGATCTTTTTCATTCTCCGGCTCACTGCACACTCAGAAAGCTGATTCATTTCATAGCTCTCTGAAACCATATACAGCATTGTCTGTCCGATTGCATACACATCTGTACGCTGGTCTGTCTGTGTATAGCCATACTGCTCTGGCGCCGCAGTCCCTCTGGTACCCACCACAAAAGTATCACGCGACCCATCTTTTTTATAACTGCGCATAGTACCGAAATCAATGAATACCACCTCACCACCAGGTGTGACCACTATATTCTCCGGTTTTATATCCCGGTGTATCATAGGCTCATCCGGATTCTGAAACTGCTCTGCTGTCTGGCATATCTTCCTGCTGATCCTGCAGATTTCCGCTTCTGATATGCCACCTTTTTGCAGAACCATCTGAGCCAGAGACATTCCCTCTATATATTCCCTTACCAGATACACTTCGCCATTTTCTTCAAATATCCTGTATGCCTTTGGAATCCCGGACAATTTCCTGTCCGCCATTTTTTTCATGATTTCCATTTCATTGCGCAGAAACTCCGTCTGCCTGTTACGCCCCCATTTAAGCACGCACAGGATTCCGGTAGCTGTCTCTTTCACCAGGAAAGTGGATGAATCTTCGCTTTCCTTCAGACATTCATATACAGTCCAGTGTTCTTGCATGTCTTCTGGCAAATAATCGTTCCATATCTTGTTCTCTTTCATACAATCTCTCCTGCTTTGGTATAACCGATCGCCGACAATCAAAAATGGGTCACATTTTTTCGCGTCACTATGATAATTTTATATCAGTTTCCCGATAAATCGGATTGTCTGTCGCTTTTTATAGAATTACTATAGATTGTATCAGAAAACTTATGGAAATCCTATATGTTTTTGTAAAAAAAGATTCCCTCTCCAGTTTTACCTGAAAAAGGAATCTCCTGTTATCTTTACTTATTCAGCGTCTTCTGCTGTGTCAGTTGTATCTGCATTTTCTTCTGCTGTGTCATCTGCATTGTCTGCGTCTTTGCTGTCTGCATCATCTGCATCTTCTGTATCTGTTTCTTCTGCATCTGAGCTTTCTTCAAAAGGAATTACTGCACCATCATATTTCTCATTGATAAAATCTTTAATCTCATCAGATTTCAGTACATCTACAAGTGCCTGAATCTTTTCGCTGTCTTCATTGCCTTCTTTTACTGCGATTACGTTTACATATGTCTTTGCTGCTTCAGAATCAGATTTCTCATATGCAAGTGCATCTTTTCCTACTGAGAATCCTGCTTCCAGAGCATAGTTTCCGTTTAATACTACGTAAGCTGTCTCACCTGTAACACGTGCTACCTGTGCTGCTTCCAGCTCTACGATCTCCACATTGTGAGGATTCTCTGCAATATCCTTAACAGTTGCATTTAATCCTGCGCCATCTTTCAAAGTGATGATTCCGTTATCCTGGAGAAGAAGAAGTGCTCTTGCTTCGTTTGTGGTATCATTTGGTACTGCAATGGAATCTCCGTCTTCCAGATCATCCAGGCTGTCTTTTGTTCCAGGATAGATTCCGAATGGCTCATAGTGAATACCGCCTGCATTTACAAGGTGTGTGCCCTTCTCCTCATTAAACTGATCCAGATATGGGATATGCTGGAAGTAGTTTGCATCAAACTCTCCACTCTCAACTACCTCGTTTGGTCTTACATAGTCATCAAACACAGTAACTTCAAGTTCATATCCTTCTTTCTCAAGAAGCGGTTTTGCCTCCTCAAGGATCTCTGCGTGAGGTGTTGCAGATGCTGCAACTGTAATGGTCTTGTCATCATCCTTTGCATAAACACCTGTGCTTAATGTTCCTGCTACCAGTACTCCTGTTAAAACTGCTGCCACTAATTTTTTCATAATAATTGTCCTCCTGAATTTTATATTTTAACTTTTTTCATAACCATTTTATAATCAATAATTTCTTAAAACTACTTTCTTCTGTCAATCTTATTTGCGATCATCATTCCCACTGACTGGAAAATCTGTACCAGTACCACCAGCAGGATAACTGTGACGATCATAATATCTGACTGATATCTGTAATATCCATAGCGGATGGCGATATCACCAAGTCCGCCTCCTCCTACTGCACCGGACATGGCTGAATAACCAAGGATCGTTCCGATCGCAATAGTCGCTCCTGTGATCAGTGAAGTTCTGGCTTCTACCAGAAGAACCTTCACGATGATCCTTATATTGCTGGCACCCATAGCTCTGGCTGCCTCGATCACACCTGCATCTACCTCTTTAATAGACGATTCCACCATTCGTGCGATAAAAGGAATGGCAGCCACTACCAGTGGCACTACCGTTGCTGTTGATCCATAGCTCTTTCCCACCACTGCTCTGGTAAAAGGAATCAGCAGGATCAGTAAGATCAGAAACGGAATACTTCTCACAATATTTGCAATTGCATCCAGTATCTTATACAACACTGCATTTGGTTTCAGTCCCTCTTTATCAGACACTGCCAGCAGCACTCCCATAGGAAGTCCGAACAGGTATCCCAGAACTGTGGAAAGAACTGTCATGTAAAGTGTTTCTCCCACACCCTGGACAATCATCATTATTGTTTCATGATCCCACATATTCTGTCACCTCCCCGATTGCTAAACCTTTTTCTTTCAGATACTGCTTCATCATTTCTGTCCTGGTACTGCCTTCCATAAACTCCAGTATCATCTCTCCCTTGGCTACACCACCTACATTCTTGGTATCTGCCTTCAGGATATTTACCGGTTCTCCAAAGGTAAGGATCAGATTTGCGATCACAGGCTCAAAAGCTGAATTCTCGGAGAATACGATTCGTATCTTCTCACCGCTTTTAATCTCTGCCTGTCCTTTTTCCCTGACTGCATCCAGTCTGCTGTCTGCGTCGATATCAGAGCCTGTATCCTTTCGAATCAGTTCTTTGGCAACCTCCGACTGAGGATTTGCAAAAATATCTGCAACCAGTCCTTTCTCAACCACTTCACCCTCATACATAATCGCCACATGTGTACAGATTTCACGCACCACCGACATCTGATGAGTAATGATCACTATGGTGATTCCAAACTGCTTATTAATCTTTTTCAGCAATTCCAGAATGGAAGAAGTAGTCTGCGGATCCAGTGCACTGGTAGCCTCATCACAAAGCAAAATCTTCGGATCCATAGTCAATGCTCTTGCAACTGCAACACGTTGCTTTTGTCCACCACTTAAATTTCTCGGTTTTGCATTCATCTTATCTCCAAGACCAACCAGTTCCAGAAGTTCTCTTACTTTTTTATCGATCTGGTCTTTTGGATATTTCCAGCACTGCATTGGAAGAGCGACATTCTTATATACCGTCTCTCGTTCAAGTAGTGAAAACTGCTGAAAAATCATTCCCATAGATTGCCGGGCTTTGCATAGCTCTTTGCTGGATAGTTTGGATAAATCCTGTCCGTCGAAGATAACAGTACCGGAGGTAGGTTTTTCTAAAAAGTTGATGCAGCGCACCAGTGTACTTTTACCTGCGCCGCTCATACCGATAATACCAAAAATTTCACCGGGATAAATATCCAGGTTGATATGTTCCAGTGCTACAGCCGCTCCTTTTTTGCTGGGATAGCTTTTGCACAGGTCTTTAATTTGTATAATGGGCTGATCCATAATGGACTCCTTTCTGATAAATCTGAAATTTCTAACTGTACTGCTCAGTAGCTATATACGATATTTTGAGTGATACTATATTCGAGCATAGAAAGAATATAGTTGGAACAACGGTAAAAAAGAAAACCCCATTGTCGGCGACAAGTGGGGTTATGTTAGTTGAACATCAATCCATTCTTATCTGCCAGAATCAAAATCTGCTGGATTTAGCACAGCACCTTATTTTTAATAAAAACAAGGCCAGTTGCCGGGTTTCATCGGGCCAGTCCCTCCACCACTCTGGATAAGAGTAAAATATATCATATTTTTCTTATAGACTATAGCACGAAAGAGATAAGATGTCAATAATGGTTTTTTACAAAAAAATTATACTATCCTCATTTGTTATCTGTAATTGGAAAAAATCTGCTATACTAATATAGGGAGAATGTATAATATGTGCCTGAGGGGGGAGAGTTTGATGATACAAGACGAAAAAAAGCAAAAGGCTTTGTTATATACCACATTGGTAGCTGGCTGTATGACTACCATCAATACCAGCACAGTCAATATTGCGCTGCCGACGTTTATTGAGATATTTCAGACCGATTTGAGCACGGCACAATGGCTGATGATTGGTTATATGCTGGCGTTGGGGACTGTGATGCCTATGGTAGGTTATTTTGGAGAGCGTTACAGTTATCGGCGCATGTATTTAACAGCGTTGCTGTTTGTAGCGTTGTTTGCACTTGGCTGCGCTTTATCTTGGAATATCTGGTCGTTGATTTTCTTTCGCATTTTGAAAGGAATGGCGGCAGGATTCATTTTACCCTGTACGATGACGCTGATTTATCGGTATATTCCTAAACAAAAGCAGGCCAGTTTCTTGGGATTATCGGTAACTTTTTCATCGTTGGGGGTTACCATTGGCCCCAGTATTTCTGGATTTTTATTGACCTTTTTTAATTGGCACAGTTTGTTTTTGATCAACCTGCCTTTGATTGCAGTGGCGTTTTTGCTGGCCAGAAGCAGTATTCCGGAGGAGGTGGGCGTTCATAAAGAGCGGCTGGATATCAAAGGAATGTGCCTGATGGCAGTAGGCACAGTTGCTATTTTGATCGGTTTTACAGAGGTGGAGGCGTGGGGATGGCACAGCCCGTTATTTTATGGAAGTTTGTTATTGGGAATTGGCTTGCTTGTTCTGTTTATACGTTTGGAAAGCCATAGCCGTGAGCCGTTGTTAAATTTTAAGGTGTTTCGGTACACGCCCTTTGCCATTACAGTTCTGATTATAGCTGCACTCAATATTACATTTACCATTACACCATTGTTGATGGCTGTTTATTTGCAGACGATTCAGGGCTATACCGCTTTTGAAGCCGGTTTGATTATGCTGGTGCCCTCTGCGGTGATGGTGCTGGCCACCAATCTGACCCGTCGGCTGATTGCCACACGGACCAACAAGCAATTAATATTAAGTGGGTTAGTATTGGCTGCTGCCGGAAACTTTTTTATGCAGTTTGTCCAGATCGACAGCGCGCTGTGGTTTATTATTCCTATGCTCTCCTTGCGTTATTTTGGTGTTGGTATATTGAATATGCCGCTGTCCGATTATGGTATGCGGGTGCTGCCGCCAGAATTATCAGGGCACGGTTCTGCTATGCTCAATTGGTGCAAACAAATTGCATCGGTAATCTGGCTGAGTATGTTAACGGCGTTATTAACTATAAGTACTGAATATTATGGGCAGCATGGTGCAGAGCCGATGCAGGCGTCCATGGCCGGGGTGAATGTGGTATTTTTAACTTTGGCGCTGGCATTGGGATGTATCTGGTTCGCCGCCTTCTTTTTGGTGAAAAATACAAGAAGGTAGAAAATTAGATTATCTAAAAATGAAAGTAATAAGGATTGTGCTAGATACCTCTTACTGGACAAATAATCAGTAAGGGGTATTTTTATGATGTGAAGATAATAAAGAATAGAAACTGTAAGCGTGTGTGAACTGGTATCAAAAAACATCTGAAATAAAGAATTGCGATATTAGCTTTTTTTATAAATTTTTAACGAAGAATGGTTGCAATTTTAAAAACATAAGAGTATACTTGTATACAATCAATTGTATCATAACAGATAAAACTGTTATGATACAGCGAAGATGACTAATTTGCCGATTCTATATATCTGCAATATGAAAAGGTTCAGATAAAAAGTCCGCAGGTTGGATAATGTCATGCAGTTTGTTTGTATGAACCTGTGGAAAGATTCTCAGGAGGTGTTGTTTTTAGTGTTAGGAGCAGATATCTTATTGCATTGTTTAGAAGCACATGATGTGGATGTGGTGTTTGGTTTACCCGGTGGGGTGGTAATTCCACTGTATGACAGACTGAAACATTTTCCAAATATTAAGCATATTCTGACCAGACATGAGCAGGGTGCTGCCCATGCTGCCGATGGTTATGCAAGAGCAACGGGGAAGGTTGGCGTTTGCTTTGCCACATCCGGTCCAGGGGCAACCAACCTGGTTACCGGGATTGCAACTGCAAATATGGATTCCATTCCTATGGTTTGCATTATGGGGCAGGTTGTAAAGGAACTGCTGGGGAAAGACGGCTTTCAGGAAGCGCACATGACAGGCATCTGTCAGCCTATTTGTAAGCATACCTATGCGGTGACCGATGCGGCTCAGCTGCCTGATATTGTTGCAGAGGCATTTTTTGTAGCAAAGACAGGCCGTCCTGGTCCGGTTGTGATTGACATTCCGAAGGATGTTTTTGTACAGGATGTACAGGTGCCTTATGATAATGGTACTGTGCGCAACCGAATTATGATGAAATATACACCATGTCAGGTAAATAAAGAAAAAGTAAGCAAAGTGGCTCAGCTGATTCAATCGGCAGAAAAACCGATGATGGTTATCGGCGGCGGTGTTAATACGCGCATTGAAAATCGTGATGTAGTATACAGCATTGCGCAAAAGGCAGATATGCCTGTTTCCACCACATTGATGGCTCGCGGGGTATTTCCGGCTAATAACCCTTACGACGTAGGGATGCCGGGGATGCATGGTACTGTAGAGGCTAACTATACTATACAGCATTGCGACTGTTTGATTGCGGTGGGGATGCGTTTTGACGACCGGGTTACCAGTAATGTCAGCAGTTTTGCTCCAAATGCCAAGACCATTGTGCATGTGGATATTGATCCGGCTGAAATCGGCAAAACGGTCAACGTTAATTTCCCATTGGTAGCAGAGGCTTCTGAATTTTTGGATGCTTTGAATGATGCGTTGCCGCAATGTGCGCACAAAGCCTGGATGGAAGAAGTACAGCAGAGTCGTTATGAACTGAAGTCACCAGCTGGCAGTGTACTGCCGCCAAAAGAAACCTTTGCCTTTATTGATCAGTATGTAGATGAAAATACCATTGTAGTGACTGACGTGGGTCAGCATCAGATGTGGGCTGCACTGTTTTTAAATACAGCAGGTCCGAGAAAATTCATCACATCCGGCGGTTTGGGCACCATGGGCTTTGGGTTCCCGGCAGCAATCGGTTCGCAGTTTGCATTTCCGGATCAGAATGTGATTTTGATTACAGGGGATGGCAGCTTCCAGATGAATATGCAGGAACTGGCCATTATGAAAAAATTTAAACTGCCAATCAAAATCTGTTTGATGAACAATGGCTTTTTGGGCATGGTACATCAGTGGCAGAAAATGTTCTACGAAGAAAACTATTCGGAAACCATTCTGGACAGTGCGCCGGATTGGGCAAAACTGGCAGAAGCTTATAATTTGAATTATATGAGAATTGATACACTGGAACAGTGTAATGATCAGTTAGCAGCTGCATTGACCAGCAAAGAAGGATGGTTTATTGACTTTAGAATTGATGCAAATGCTGATGTATATCCAATGGTACCGGCCGGTAAAGGTCTGGATGATATTGTAGTGGGGGAGTAGAGGTATGAAGCATAAAGTAGCGGTTTTGGTAGAAAATAACCCTGGCGTATTGGCAAAAGTATCCAATCTGTTCTCCAGAAGAGGATACAACATTGAAAGCCTGGTTGTAAGTGATACAGAGGATAAAACCATTTCCAGAATGACCATTGTGGTAGATGGTGATGAAAGAACCATTGAGCAGGTAACAAAACAGTTGCACAAGCTGGTAGATGTTATCAAAGTCAATGATTTGACCAATGATGACACCGTATGCCGGCAGTTGTTGCTGGTTCGCGTAGCAGCTGACAGAGAAACAAGAGGCGAAATTATTCAGCTGATGGATATTTTCCGGGCCAGAATCATTGATATTGGCCGCCGTTCTCTGATTATCGAAGCGACCGGTGATGAATCCAAAATTGAAGCGATTTTAAAATCTTTGCAGCCGTTCGGGATTCAGGAAATTGTAAAAACCGGTATTTCCGCAATGGTGCGCAGTCCAAAAGAAAAATAATCTTTGCAGCATAAAGGCTAGCAGGGTATTTATTTTTAATATAAAAATCAGTGTTTCTTAAATTAGGGAGGAATTTTACAATGGCAGTTATGTATTATGATCAGGATGCAAATTTGGAATATTTGAATGGAAAAACCATCGCAGTGATTGGTTATGGCAGTCAGGGCCATGCACAGGCACAGAACATGCGGGATGCTGGCATGAACGTCATTGTTGGTCTGCGCAAAGGCAGTAAAACGTGGGAAAAAGTAGAAGAAGATGGTTTGCGTGTTATGACTGTGGCAGAAGCAGCAGAACAGGCTGATATTATCCATGTATTGATTCCAGATGAAAAACAGGCAGAAGTATATCGCAATGAAATTGCACCACATATGCCAGCCGGTAAAGCGTTAAGTTTCTCTCATGGTTTTAATATTCATTTTAAACAGATCGTGCCTCCGGCTGATGTAGATGTGTTTATGGTTGCGCCAAAATCTCCAGGTCACAGCTTCCGGAAAGCTGTTCAGCAGGGTACCGGCGTACCGGGCTTGGTTGCAGTAGAACAGGATGCAACCGGAAATTGTAAAGAAATTGCTCTGGCTTTTGCAAAAGCAGTTGGCTGCACCAGAGCAGGGGTATTGCAAACCACCTTTAAAGAAGAAACTGAAACAGACTTGTTTGGTGAACAGGCTGTTCTGTGCGGCGGTATCAGTGCACTGGTACAGGCTGGTTTTGAAACTTTGGTAGAAGCAGGCTATCAGCCGGAAAGTGCTTATTTTGAATGCTTCCATGAATTAAAACTGATCGTTGACCTGATGTATGTAGGCGGTTTGGAATATATGCATTATTCTGTCAGTGATACAGCTGAATATGGTGACTATGTAACAGGACCTAAGATTGTTACAGCTGAGACAAAGAAAGCTATGAAGAAGATTCTTTCTGACATTCAGGATGGTACATTTGCTAAGGAGTTCTTACTTGATATGTCACCGGCAGGACGTCAGGTACACTTCAAGGCTATGAGAAAGCTTGCTTCTGAGCATCCTTCAGAGAAGGTTGGTGAGGAAATCCGTAAGCTTTACAGCTGGAATGATGAGAGCGACAAGCTCATCAACAACTAATCTGTCAGATATATATGACAATAAGACCCGGGGCAGTGATGCACCGGGTTTTTTACATAGCAAAACTTGACAAAATATAGTGTGATGTGTAAAATTATGAATGTTAATCAGACGGATTAAAAATACGCCTTCGTCTCTTTGAGAGGCGGAGCGTTTTTGATATAAGGAGGCAAGTATGTCAGAACCATACAATCACAAGGCCATAGAGAAAAAATGGCAGGAATACTGGAAAGAACACGAGACATTCAAGACAGATGTTTGGGATTTTTCAAAGCCTAAATACTATGCACTTGATATGTTCCCTTACCCTTCAGGAGTAGGCCTTCACGCTGGACATCCGGAGGGCTATACAGCTACAGATATCATGTCGCGTATGAAGAGAATGCAGGGCTACAATGTACTTCATCCGATGGGATATGATTCATTCGGTTTACCGGCAGAGCAGTATGCTGTAAACACAGGTCATCATCCAAACGGTTTCACTCAGAAGAATATAGAGACCTTCTCAAAGCAGTTAAGAGAGCTTGGTTTTGATTATGACTGGTCAAAGATGATTTCTACAAGTGACCCTGAGTTTTACAAGTGGACACAGTGGATTTTCAAGAAGCTTTATGAGGCAGGATATGCAAAGCATATTGATATGCCTGTAAACTGGTGCGAGGAGCTTGGAACAGTTCTCTCAAACGATGAGGTTATAGATGGCAAGTCAGAGCGTGGCGGCTATCCTGTAGTCCGCAAGAACATGAAACAGTGGGTTATTGACCAGCCGGCATTTGCTGAAAAGCTCCTTGAGGGGCTTGATGAGATAGACTGGCCTGAGTCGACCAAGGAAATGCAGAGAAACTGGATTGGCAAGAGTACAGGTGTCGAGGTCAAATTCCAGATTGTAGGTGGTGGAGAGTTCTCTATCTTTACTACATGTATCGAGACAATATATGGTATCACATTTATGGTGCTTGCTCCGGACGGGGATATAGTAAAGGGTCTCATGGACAGAGTCGAGAACAAAGAAGAGGTTCAGGCTTACATAGATGAGACTGTAAAGAAGAGCGATATGGACAGAACTGAGCTTAACAAGACAAAGTCAGGCTGTGAGCTTAAGGGACTTCATTGTATCAACCCTGTAAACGGCAAGGAAGTGCGCATGTTCATCGGTGATTTCGTACTGGCAAGCTATGGTACAGGTGCTGTTATGGCAGTTCCTACCCATGATCAGCGAGATTTCGAGTATGCACAGGCTCATGATATTGAGATGATTCAGGTAATTGATGGTGCAGATGTATCAGAGCATGCATTTGAGAAGCACGATTACCTTGGAAAGGGCTGCAAGCTCATCAACTCAGAGGAGTTTACCGGAATGGTAGTCGAGGATGCTAAGGAAGCTATCACAGCCAAGCTTGAGAAGATGGGCGTGGCAAAGAGAACTGTAAACTACAAGTTCCGTGAGTGGATTTTTGCACGTCAGAGATACTGGGGAGAGCCTGTTCCATGTGTATACAAGGAGGATGGTTCAATCTATTTCCTTCCTGATGATGAGCTTCCGCTTGTCCTTCCTGAGCTTGAGGATTACAAGGGCAAGAATGGCAAGGCACCTCTTGAGAACGCTACAGAGTGGAAGCAGTATGACAGAAACGGCGTAAAGGGTACTCGTGAGACATCCACTATGCCTGGCTCGGCAGGATCCTCATGGTATTATATGAGATATATCGATCCACACAATGATAAGGAATTTGCAAATCAGGAGCTCTTAAAGCACTGGATGCCTGTAGATCTCTATGTTGGTGGACCGGAGCATGCGGTAGGACACCTCATGTATTCAAGAATCTGGAACAGATTCCTCTTTGATCAGGGCTTATCTCCTGTAAAGGAGCCTTTTAAGAAGCTCGTACATCAGGGAATGATCCTTGGATCAAACGGTATCAAGATGGGCAAGAGATTCCCGGAGTTCGTAGTAAATCCTAGTGATGTAGTCGAGGAGTACGGCGCTGACACACTTCGTCTCTACGAGATGTTCATGGGACCACTTGAGGTTTCAAAGCCTTGGAATGACAGCAACGTACAGGGAGCAAAGAGATTCATCACACGTGTATGGAATTTCTTTACAGAGCCTGAGAATATTATCGAAGAGGATGATGGAAAGCTCACAAGAATCTATCATCAGACAGTAAAGAAGGTCACAAACGACTTCGAGGCACTTGGCTACAATACAGCTATCAGCCAGATGATGATTTTTGTCAATGAAGTATACAAGGCAGGCAGATGTCCTAGAGAGTTTGCAGAGGGGCTTATCAAGATGCTTTCTTGTGTATGTCCACATGTTGGTGAGGAAATCTGGCAGAGAATGGGACATGACGATACAATCGCATTTGAGCCATGGCCGGTATACGATGAGGCAAAGACTGTTGAGGATACAGTAGAGATTGCTGTACAGATCAACGGAAAGACTAAGGGCACTCTTGAAATCGGAAAACAGGATCCTAAGGATGAGGTTATTGCAAAAGCAAAGGATGTTATTGCAGATAAGCTTACAGGAAATATCGTAAAAGAGATTTATGTTCCGGGACGTATTGTAAACATCGTAATGAAATAAAAATTACCCGGTATTTTGCACAGCCACTAGACGGCCGGCAGAATACCGGGTGATTTTATTTTTTGAGAACATGTGGTGGAAGTGATGGATCACTTCCGCGAAGCTTCTGCATACCGCGCTGGATCGCATCTTTGGAATCTTTCCAGTCGGCATCTTTATTTTTATAATCATATTTTTCGATGAACCATGCAACATCTTCATATATGCGGTTCATGTTGTCGTGCATTAGAGGGAGCACGATATCGTAAAATTCTTTGCGCTTATCACCTTTTAAATAAGTGTCAGCTCCTTCCAGAACCACTTTCAGGTGATCGAGACAAAATCCTTTTGTGTTCTTTAATTTTTCTTTTAGTTCAGGATCCTTTTCATACATAGTGAAGAAGGTCTTCATGTATGCATTAAAGGTCTTGTTTACGCTGTCACATATAAAGCAGGTTGATTCACGCTTGTTAATCCAGTCTACGATGGAATTGGAGGAGGCGTTTGCTTTTTTGAAAAGACCGCTCCTTTGCATTGGATCAGGCTTAAAGTTCTTAAATTCTTTGTCCATCTCCTCAATATGGCGCATGTACATGGTTTTTAGTATCCAGGCGTTTCCGAGTGAATTGCCATAGTCAAACATTTTTTTGAAATGTGCACGGCAGAAGCCCTCCTTATCGGTCATATCGCGTATGTCAGCCTCCATGTAAGAGGCACCATGACCAAGTACAAAATCCATGACGTGATCCTCGGTGCGTTTTTCTATATAGCAGAAGGGGCATTCACCGGCATTGTCAAAGGCGTCTGATATGGGGATAGTGTGTATTTGTTCTTTCAAGGTAATACCTCCGGGGTCATATTTTGTTATTTAAAAATCCTCTGGTGTGTAGCTCTCATAAAACTTGATAAAGGTCTGTAAAGAGGTGGAAAGCTTTGAAGACTCCTTGTAAGCAAAGCCAACCTCACGCTTGTGGATTGGTATGCCGAGAGGAATTTCAATCAGGGTACCGTCAGCAAGCTCTTTTGAAACTATGCTTTTTATGACGCAGGCCACACCTACGCCTATTTTGGCAAAGTCGATGAGCAGGTCCATATTTGATATATCTATAGAGTCCTTTACGTGTATCTGGTTCTCCTGCAGATAATCATCAATATATTTACGTGTCATATTGCCTTTATCGAGAAGCATGAGAGTAGAGTTTTGCAAAATCTCGCTCTTTTTGACACCACGGGCGCTTAAGTTGCGCAGATAGTCCTTTGTAGTGACAAATATATCTTCGATGTTGTCCAGATAATAGAAATTGAAAGTCTTAAGGGATGCTGGTTTTCCAATCAGACCTATATCTATTTTGTCATCATCGAGGAGCTTTAAGGTCTCATTGGTGGACTGACATTCGATTGAGATGCTTATATGAGGATTTCTGTGTATGAATTCCTTGAGATATGGCAAAAGCATATATTTGCAGAGTGTTGAGCTGACACCAATCTTAAGCTGGCCGACACCGAGCTCTATTGAGCGCTTCAGCTTTTCCTCCCCCTCATTTAATGCCTCAAAGGCCTCGCTTACATGATCATAAAGAAGCCTGCCCTCATCGGTCAAGACGACACCTCTGGAGCTTCTGGAAAAAAGCTTGCATTCCAGTCCGTCCTCAAGCTTTTGAATTGACTTGCTGATGGCAGGCTGGCTGATATAGAGCTCCTTGGCTGCCTTTGATATATTGCCGGCATTGGCGACAGTATAGAAAATCCAGTAAGATGAGAGATTCTGGTTCATTTGTACCTCCTGTGGTTTGTACTTTTAATGGGCTGTAATCGTTGCTTGTCACAAAAAGGTGTGAACATCAACAAATCTGTGTTTATTATACCATGAGATTTAGTTATGGTAAATATGTTTATTATGTATTTTTATTATGGAAAATCATATGTTATGATGTCTTAAGTAAACTTGATTCAGATACAATCATAATACAATATTTTTATATGCTAGGAGGAATATAAGCATGGGAATGACAATGACACAGAAGATTCTTGCTGCACACGCAGGCCTTGACTCTGTTAGTGCAGGACAGCTCATTGAGGCTGATTTAGATCTTGTGCTTGGAAACGACATTACCTCACCTGTAGCGATTCATGAGATCGACAAGATGAAGGTAGAGGGAGTGTTTAATAAAGATAAAATCGCACTCGTTATGGATCACTTTGCACCAAACAAGGACATCAAGTCAGCAGAACACTGTAAATGTGTTCGCGAGTTTGCCTGCAAAAACGAGATTACAAATTACTTTGATGTGGGAAAAATGGGCATCGAGCATGCACTTTTACCTGAGCAGGGACTGACTGTAGCAGGTGATGTGATTATAGGAGCTGATTCTCATACATGTACATACGGAGCTTTAGGAGCCTTCTCTACGGGTGTGGGAAGCACTGATATGGCAGCGGGAATGGCTACAGGCAAGGCCTGGTTTAAGGTACCTTCTGCCATCAAGTTCAATATCGTCGGAAAACCGGCTGAGTGGATCAGCGGTAAGGATGTCATCCTTCATATCATCGGTATGATTGGTGTGGACGGCGCACTTTATAAGTCAATGGAGTTTGTCGGAGATGGACTTAAATATCTTTCTATGGACGACAGATTTACTATCGCCAATATGGCAATTGAGGCCGGCGGCAAGAATGGTATCTTCCCTGTAGATGATCTCACAAGAGAGTACATGAAGGAGCATTCAAAGCGTCCGTTCACAGAGTATGAGGCTGATAGTGATGCAGAGTATGATGAGGAGTATACAATCGACCTTAGCACACTTAAGTCTACAGTTTCATTTCCACATCTGCCTGACAATACACGTACCATCGATGAGGTGGGTGATGTAAAGATTGACCAGGTAGTAATCGGCTCATGTACCAACGGCCGTATGGATGATCTGCGTATTGCAGCAAAGATTCTTGAGGGTAAAAAGGTTGCGGATGGTATCAGGGTTATCGTGATTCCTGCAACACAAAAGATTTATCTTCAGGCTATGGAAGAGGGCCTTCTTAAGACATTTATCGAGGCTGGTGCCATTGTGAGCACACCTACCTGCGGACCATGTCTTGGCGGATACATGGGAGTGCTCGCTGAGGGCGAGAGATGCGTATCTACCACAAACCGTAACTTTGTCGGACGTATGGGTCATGTGGATTCTGAGGTTTATCTGGCAAGCCCTGCTGTTGCAGCTGCAAGTGCCATTACAGGTAAGATTTCAGGACCAAAGGATGTTATGTAAAGATTGGAGGAAGCACAATGAAAGCAGCACACGGTCGTGTATTTAAATATGGAGACAATGTCGATACAGATGTAATCATTCCCGCAAGATATCTGAATTCTTCTGATCCTAAGGAGCTTGCAACACACTGCATGGAGGATATCGATAAGGATTTTGTAAATAATGTAAAGGCCGGGGATATCATGGTAGCCAACAAGAACTTCGGCTGTGGTTCATCAAGAGAGCATGCACCGATTGCCATCAAGGCTGCCGGCGTAAGCTGTGTTATCGCAGAGACATTTGCAAGAATTTTCTACAGAAATGCAATCAATATAGGTCTTCCTATTATCGAGTGCCCTGAGGCAGCAAAGGCAATAAATGCCGGTGATGAGGTTACTGTAGACTTTGATTCCGGTATCATCACAGATGAGACAACAGGAGAGAAGTTTAAGGGACAGGCCTTCCCACCGTTCATGCAGAAGATTATCGACTGCGAGGGACTTGTAAACTATATAAATCAGAAGTAATTATAAAAATTCCCGAGGTTATATAACCGCGGGAGTTTTTAGTACAATATTAAAAGTAATGTTGTTTACAAATAAATTGTAGCATTTTTGTTATTGATTTGATATATGAAATTTATTATACTATAAATGATAATAATTGTCTGCATATAGAGATGCTGCAATATGGATTTAGATAAGATAAAAAGAGAAATGAGGTAAAAAATGGATTTATTATATTCAAGCACAAGAAACAGTGAAAAGAAAATAACAGCTTCACAGGCTATCCTTAAGGGTCTTGCCGATGACGGAGGATTATTTGTACCTGAGAGCATTCCGGCACTTGATGTTTCTATTGAGGAGCTTTCTAAGATGTCATACCAGCAGGTAGCATATGAGGTTATGAAGCTTTTCCTTACGGATTTCACAGAGGAAGAGCTTAAAAATTGTATCAACAGGGCATACGACAGCAAGTTTGATACTACTGAGATTGCACCGCTTAAGTTTGCTGACGGGGCTTACTACCTTGAGCTGTTCCATGGCTCTACAATAGCCTTCAAGGATATGGCATTATCCATTCTGCCTCATTTACTTATCACATCTGCAAAGAAAAACAATGTTAAAAACGAGATTGTCATCCTGACAGCCACATCAGGAGACACAGGAAAGGCAGCTATGGCAGGCTTTGCTGATGTTGAGGGTACACAGATTATCGTTTTCTATCCAAAGAATGGTGTCAGCCCGATTCAGGAGAAGCAGATGCTTACACAAAAGGGTGCCAATACTCATGTAGTGGGTATTCACGGCAACTTTGACCAGGCACAGTCAGCAGTAAAGGCCATGTTCAATGATAAGGCTCTTGCAGAGACGATGGATGCCGCAGGCTATCAGTTCTCATCTGCCAACTCAATCAATATAGGTCGTCTTGTACCACAGATTGTGTACTATGTATATGCTTACTCAAAGCTTTTTGCACAGGGAGCTGTCGCAAAGGATGAGAAGATAAATATCGTTGTTCCTACGGGAAATTTTGGAAATATACTTGCAGCATTTTATGCAAAGAACATGGGACTTCCTGTTGCAAAGCTTATCTGCGCCTCAAACGAGAATAAGGTGCTTTATGATTTCTTCACAACAGGAGAGTATAATAAAAACAGAGAGTTTATCCTCACAAATTCACCATCCATGGATATTCTCATCTCTTCAAACCTTGAGAGACTCATTTACCGTATTGCAGGAAATGATGCAAATAAAAATGCTCAGCTTATGGCTTCGCTTGCTAAGGATGGCAAATACACTGTAACACCTGAGATGAAGGAAGAGCTTTCTGATTTCTATGGAAATTACACAAGTGAGAAGGAAACCGCTGAGGTCATCAAAAAGCTTTACGAGGATACAGGATACATTATTGATACTCATACAGCAGTTGCAGCAGGTGTATATGACAAGTATAAGGAGGCTACAGGTGATACAGCCACAAAGACAGTTATCGCATCTACAGCAAGCCCGTTCAAATTCACAAGAAGTGTGATGGATGCAATTGATCCTAAGTATGATTCAATGACAGACTTTGAGCTTGTTGATGAGCTTTCAAAGCTCGGCAACGTTAAGGTACCAAATGCCATCGAGGAAATCAGGGATGCAAAGATTCTTCACAACACAGTATGTGATGTGGATCAGATGGAAAACACTGTTAAGAAAATGCTCGGTGTGCAGTAATAATATATTGTTACCATTTGGCCCTTTAATCATATAATTGTAACTGGTCTGATATATAATTATATATAGCGCAACATAAAAGAACATCTGCTGTTTGCTGATGTTCTTTTTGTGCTCTGATCATAGAGTGAATAATTATCAGATTACTGCAATAATCATGTATACTCTTTACTACATTAATAAAAGAAATTTAAGAAATAGATGGGACTTATTTACCATTTATTTTTTCCTTACATGAGGTTATACTAGTTTTGATGATTTTACATATTTTTTTGTATAAATAAAATGATATGAGGGTAAAAAGGTATTTTGACCCTTTAATCATAAAATCCGTGATAACTATTTAGGAATAATAAATAAAAATACAGGAGAAAGAAGCATGAACTATTTTATTATAATAGATGCGGTCACACTGATACTGGGAATTTACATAATATTTGTGTCACTACGAATGAAGAAAAGCGGCAAAATTGAAAGTACCTTTGTGGCTGAGGATGAGATGAAAAAGATAAAGGATACGGCCGGATATATAGCTTATATTTACCCAAAGTCACTTGTATTCGGCATTGTGATTTTTGTTATCAGTATAGTTGCGATAGTTTCGGATTGCCTCAAAAAGATACCGTACTGGTCATATGTGGAGATGATTATATTCGTCGCAGTAATTATCTGGTTTTCAAATATGTTACGAAATGCCAGAGAAAAATTTGTTAAATTCTAACATGAATTTTGCATTGCAACATGAGACATAATAAAGTATAATGAATTTACAAAGATACCTGAGATGTTCGACAACCCTGTGTATTTAGAACCTACATTTACTTTAAACGGGATTCCTATATGAGCTGTTGGATGTCAGGCCGTCATTATGCAGCGGAAGGCAGAAGGCAGACTGCGGTTACCCACCTAGCAAGAGCGCTAGGAGTCTAAATTACAGGACCGGCATTTTGGGTTCTTACAAAAGAATAATAATGTACAAAAGAACTCCGGACGCACAAAAGATTTATGAGATACAAAAGATTTTTAAAGCACAAAGGATTCTTAAGTACAGATGATAAAGGGAGCTGTTTTTGCAGCTCCCATTTTTTGAGCAGTAACCACTATTTGGGTGTTAAGGAGAACAGAAATTTGGCAAATAGAAGACGAAGACGGCAAAAGCCGAATCAGATGGTCTGGATAATGCTTGCGATAACCGTGGTATGCGTGGTTATTGTTTTTGCAATTGTTATGGCGCAAAAGGAAAAGGGGGCACTTGTAAAACAGGCGAAGGCAGTGACGAAGGATATGGTGTATGAGAATGCATATATTGTGTCAAATGACGATGGAAGGCTGATTTTCATATGTGATGGAGAGCTTTACAGGGCAAAGGGTACCATGGAAGAGAACTTTACAGGTGTCTGTGATATTGAAATCAGTGGCTCTAAGGTCAAAAAGATACAGATAAAGCCGGATGATATATCAGGTGTGATGCTGTCATACGGAAACGGAACCATGCAGATTGCAGGGCAGGGTGACATTCCAATGCAGTCAGACAAGCTGCCGGTGTATGATGAGACAGGCACTTCACCTAAGGAAATAGCGGTTTCTGACCTGATAATCGGAAGTGAAACACTTTCTTACATACTTGATTCCGGCAGGATATGTGCCATCGTCAGAAGACAGGCACCAGACCTTACATACATAAGAGTGCTTATAAAAAACGATGGAAAGGATGCATTTCCAACAATTGCGGCAGCTG
>OGPA01001061.1_pt1 | contig 24331 bp, 19 predicted proteins | sample 1552841 | NCBI WGS metagenome assembly OGPA01 (sample SAMEA2579916, study PRJEB22360) | human gut metagenome | reverse complement strand
CCCCTGCCATGATGGTAATGGCTGCGGCTGTGAATATAGCTACGGGTTTTAGAGTGATAAAGTTTTTTTTGTTTTTGTTCATTGTAAGGTTCCTTTCTTTTGTTTAGTTTAACTGTAGATCTTTTGCATACGCATATGAAATTATTTCTCCTGGTCTGGTTGATTTATACCCTTTCTCTTTGTGTGAATAATTAGATATATCAACAGATCCATAGTCTTTAAATTTCACATAAATTCGCTCCAACACTTGTATTTCCTTATCCGAAAGAATATCTTTCGGCATATCGCAATCAGAAATCACCTGATGCTTTTCATATCCATTATCATACATAACCTCAATATGCGCAATATGATCAGCAGACATTTTTCCAAAAAGTATGTCAAAATGCTCCGGAACCGGACCATATGGCAAATGCGCATACTTTAATCCAGACATAGAAACTCCATTTTCCTTATAAAACAACATATCTGAATAGTTTAATAACTTCATTAATTTCGTTTTGAGCAATTCAGAACTCTTTTGCGCAAAAAACAAGACCATTGCACATAACTTTTCATAGTCAAAACCTTTATATCCATTTTCCTCACAAGGAGTTGTTGAAAAGTATAAATCGAAAAAGTTATCCTTCACAGACTTTCCTTTGTTTTGTTCAAGTTTTGCAATATACTCCCAAAGTCGCGCTTTCTGCCTTTCATCAATCACAACTTCGTTTTCCATAAGGTAGGTTTTCATATTTTCTGGATTTTTAAAAAACAACAACAGGCTGTTGTGTGCCTTATCCTGTACCGCTCCATTTTCATACCTGCAAATGGTTTTGTCTCCCCAATTAAGCAACTTTGCAAAACTTCTCTGGCTCAACCCATACTGCTCTCTGATTTCTTTGATTTCATCAGGAAAAAGAAGTTTGTGTCTCCTGCGGTACTCATTATATGCCTTAATCAACGTAGCAGAATCCAACTCCTCATTGAAAAGTTCCTCCCCACACTCTGCACACACCATTACCTGAGCATTTACCATTATCTCCTCTCCGCAAACATTATATGTTTCCTGTCTGGTGATAACCTGGGTTTCAACTTCTTTTCCGCATACATCACAATATTCCATCATTGTTCTTACCTCCTAACAATATTCATCCTCATGAAAACTTAGGCATTTGAGGACATCCCTTCCATTTCGACTTTGAATTTGCCACCTCCGTTTTCCCCTATTATATCCTAATAGAGAAATTTGTCCTGAATTTTCTACGATATTTACTTTTTCAACACGCAATCTTTGATATCTGACATCTCATATGTATTCACAGTAATCCCCTTCATATATTTCTTTATGTAATTTATCCGCTTGTTCCATTACCTTTTCATAATCATCACACCATCGCAACTCTATACATTTTGTCACACAAGCACATCGCAGACAAAACAAATCCTTAATATGATATTTTTTTCTTTGTCTGCTGCCTCGTTGTATGCCTTGACCTATAAAATTCTCTCCTAGATGCTTACAGCATATAAATCTACTGGCAGTCTTAGGATTTCCGTATTTTCCTCTGCTCAAATAGTTGCCCTCCTCTCTCCTCTTACTCACTGGCAAAATATTTCAATTGTTCTTCCTCTGGCACTCCCCTTTCCGAATCAAGATACTCTTTCTTTACAAGCTCCTTTAATCTTCATTACTATCAACCTGCGTATTTATTAGTTCCACGTTTCTAATGTTAATTCCAAATCTAATGCTAATCCAAGTGGGGTAGTTCCATCATAGTTAGGGTCCTTTTCCATATCTTCAAGATATTTTATATCCTCTTTCAGCCGTTCGATATCTTCCATCGCTTCATCATCCTCTTTGTACTTTTTCTCAAGTTGTTTTATTATTTCCCAGGCTGTTCTTTTTTCTTCTTTAGCCTCATATCCGTCACTTTCGTCTTCCTCTGGATAGCACTCATCCAGCTGTTGAAATGCCTCATCCGGTGTTGACATTCGGATTTTATCTCCTTTGACAAAGATCAGGAGAGGCGGTCCCAGTTCGGTTTCTTTCTTTGAATCCATGATAGGTTCATAGCATTCGTAACCGTTCCAGTTATTCAGTTTTTCGACTGTTTCGTATCCGTTTTTCTGTGCAAATGAAATAACCTGTTTTAATTCCATGTTTTTACACTCCTTTTACTCTTTTCTCTTGACACCCAGATCAGTACATCATATCCAGCGCATAGGCGAGTGAACTGGTTCCGCTAATCATAAACTGGTCTATGTTTATCTCGCCATCTTCAAACTCTTTTTTGTTTCGTTCATATGATTCTCTGATTTCATCAACTTCTGAATCCATGAATTTTTCAAGTTCTTTATCGTTTAGATGCGAAAGCGAAAGCTTTAATTTCTTTTTTGTTTCACTTCTAAATTCTTCAAATGTTGGCAATTGATTTTTCATAGTCGCCCTCCCTGTTTTTATGGTTCTGATCTCTATTATTTACAGTGTAATCTATATAAACACCCCTTCCTAGTCGCACATCATATACAGACAATTTGCAACTGCTGACACTTTGCCGATTTTAAATCCATCTTCGCCTAATTCACCATCATTAAAATTTTTTACTGCACTTTCATATTCTGAATTCTTTAAGTGTTGGTACTGTTTTGCTCATAGGCTTTCACTCCTTCCTGTTACTTCACTGCTAAAATATTTCAATTGTTCTTCCTCTAGCACTCCCCATTCCGCCGTTCAATATCCTAATCGGTCACCTCTATGAACAAAATATTTTTCACTCTACTCATACATCATGAACAAACAGTATGCTACTTTTCCAACTTCACCTATACGGAACGTTTCCAGCCCTAATTCACCATTGTTAAAATTTTCTAGCGAACTTTTATATTCCGTTTTGATGTGATTTTGTGCTTCGTCACCCCAAAAATAATTCAGTGCGTCTTTGCCACTTTCTGCCGGGCCTAACTCAAGATATTTTTCCTTTACAAGACCGGTAAATTGTTCCAGCGTTAATGCTTTTTTAGTTATGACATTTCTCCCCATCACCAGTCCTCCCCATATTCCTCTTCGTCTTCCTCCGCATCATCTACCCCATCTGCGTAATCGCTGTCCTTGTTGTAGCGATCAAGGTCATAGTCATCATCCATATAGACATCATCATACCCTTCATCATAATTTTTGTAAGGGTTACTTTTCTCGGATGAACTCTTTTTGGATGAGTTCTTCTTGGCCGAACTATTCTTCTTGCTACTACCATAACTGTAATTTGTTGGTGTGGGTGTACTCGTGGAAACGTAAAAATCCTCTGTCTCGTCTTCATCATACGAACTACTTTCAGTACTATCATCATATTGAGTGTTTTCTGTGGGCGAAGCTGTTACACTACCTTTCTCTAAGTCATCTGCGTCTGTCGCCTTCCAGACCGAGGCACCGATCAAAACCAAAAATGCTGCCGTTACTGCCACAATGATCATTTTTTCTCCTGAGAATTTCTTCATAACAAATCTCCTCCTTCATCTACACATCTTCTGCTAATGATTCCACCAAAAGCTTCCTCCCCTCCTCTTCCTCCCCATTTTCCCACATATTAAGTCCTAAAAAAAGGACTTCCAGCTGTTACACTGAAAATCCTTTCATTTTTTTCGTATGAAAACGTGAATTCTCAAATTCCCATTTTTTTCTATACTCGGAAACATCCACAACAACCATTGTTATAATGCCCTTTGTATAGTCAAACCTATCACTATCATCCTGCACTTTTTTATCAGCCTTTTCATAAGCCATTGCATAATCGGACGCCTTAGGCAATTTTTTTCCTTCATCCTCCATGACCATACCTGTCATTCCAATGGCATCCTCAGCCATTTCGATCGCGTCTACCAGGTCTTTTCCTTCTGTATAAATGTCAAAATCTGGTACATACACCAAAAAAGCACCTTCATCTTCCCGAATAAAAGTTGGATAAGCTATTTTCATGTTGATTTGGCCTCCTTTTTTCGTAATAATCAAGTTTACACTGGATTGAACCACTGTTCTCAAATCATAGAACTATCTTTTTTATCCATATGTAATTTTTAATTCCCTCTGGATTTACACTGCTCTCAAACATAGTAGCGTTGATTCCTTTCCTTGTATTTGTTTGAATACCCTCTGGATTTACACTGCTCTCAAACTGAAATAGGATATAATAAAGGAATTCCTTTGTTTGAATACCCTCTGGATTTACACTGCTCTCAAACTATCAGCTGTACTTCTGTTTTTACTTCCGAGTTTGAATACCCTCTGGACTTACACTGCTCTCAAACCTATGGCTGATCGTCTTATTGGCATAGAAAGTTTGAATACCCTCTGGATTTACACTGCTCTCAAACGGATTGCCACTGTTTAAAAGTCTCAACCGGTTTGAATACCCTCTGGATTTACACTACTCTCAAACAACTGATAGAAACTGTGCTTTTCGTATCCGTTTGAATACCCTCTGGATTTACACTACTCTCAAACATCTTCTGAGCATTATCTCCTCCATCAAAGGTTTGAATACCCTCTGGATTTACACTACTCTCAAACTAAAAAGAACAAGGCAAGGCGCCGAGGCTGTTTGAATACCCTCTGGATTTACACTACTCTCAAACGAGAATTTAATGTAAGAGAGGAATGGTTAAGTTTGAATACCCTCTGGATTTACACTACTCTCAAACCTTTTTTGTGGCCTTGGTAGGCATCACTCTGTTTGAATACCCTCTGGATTTACACTACTCTCAAACTGGCATGATGGTCACCACCATACCATGTGAGTTTGAATACCCTCTGGATTTACACTACTCTCAAACCGTGAACGGAACTTATCAGAAGAAGATGCTAGTTTGAATACCCTCTGGATTTACACTACTCTCAAACTAATTGACAATCAATGCCTCGAGTTGGCTAGTTTGAATACCCTCTGGATTTACACTACTCTCAAACGATGTATTGGCCGCCACGGCGACCAACTCAGTTTGAATACCCTCTGGATTTACACTACTCTCAAACATAATCTTGTTCCGATGCATTCACAATCGGTTTGAATACCCTCTGGATTTACACTACTCTCAAACGATGGTGGCACCGGAAGTGTATCGCATTGGGTTTGAATACCCTCTGGATTTACACTACTCTCAAACGTCCACTAACTTTTGAGCGTCCTCAACATGTTTGAATACCCTCTGGATTTACACTACTCTCAAACTTCGTACAGAACAATATTGTTCCGACCGCGGTTTGAATACCCTCTGGATTTACACTACTCTCAAACCGCATTAGCGTACAAGATGGCAAACAGTACAGTTTGAATACCCTCTGGATTTACACTACTCTCAAACCTTCCAATGCTGAATGAAGTTCTGTTCCATGTTTGAATACCCTCTGGATTTACACTACTCTCAAACGCAACATCCTCATCCGAAAGTGATACAATAGTTTGAATACCCTCTGGATTTACACTACTCTCAAACCTCAAATCTTATGTTTGCGAATCAGCCTTGCCAGACTGTCGTGTAAATCCACAGGCCTATTTTAACACATCTTATAACTTTTTACCATTCATATTTCACAACGATCAGCGTCAATAATGAGCCTCTTTTCGCAGTCGATCTTTTGGTACTCTTTATTATCGATCAGTAAAATACTATATTTATGTGCTACTACTGTATTTACAAATTTCTCCACATCTTCCTCGTTATAAAATTCTCGAAGATTTACAAATACAAACAATCTTTCTCCTATCACCTCCCGGTAAAACTGCATGTACGCATAGATCTGCTCAATTCCAACACAGTCTCCCAGATTCAACCTGGGTGCTGCCATCTTCAATAAACCTGCAACATTTATTTTGTATTCCAAATCCGCCGGAAGATAAAACGACAAATCATCCATATATCTCTCAATCTCCGCCAGCAGTTCCTGCGTCTGTTCAAAATGCTGCTCATTTACTGCTTCTTTCTCTAACACAGATAAAAGACTACTTAACATACGCTTCGTATTTACCTCGAATGGAATATACGAAGTTATCAATTCAACATTACTAGATATCTTTATCTCTTTGTTATCTCGCGAAAGAATCATATTTGTCTCCATTCCATCCAGTCCGGTTACCAGATCCGATATAACCCCGCGGAATACATCTGGATTTTCCAAAACCAGAGAACAGATTTTTCCTTCTTCCCATTCGACAACCGATTCAAATCTGTTGCACACCAATTTCATAATATTATTAACCTCTCATCCGAATCCACAACATTACTTACCGATCTTCCCACTATGTTGACCGTTCCGGCAAATTGTTTTTCTGTCACTGTCAGCGCCTGCACCAATCCTTGTGGCGGTTTGTTCTTTTTTAACATTTCTAATACACTGTTTTTCACAGACTGGTTTAACAGGACCTTTGTGTACACAGATTCCTGCATCATAACAAAGCCATTTGTTATTAATACTTTACGGAATTTTCTATACTCCTTCAAATCTACCGCTGTCTTAGTAGGTAGATCAAAAAATACAATCATTCTCATAAATCTATAACTCATATCTCTATAAAATGAATTTCCTCCAATCTATCTTTATTCAGCGCATCAAAAATACTTTTTACATATATTTTCACTGCATTTAGTAAATTCTGCTCCGTATGATTGATATGTACCGACTCATTTAATATAGATGCCAGCAAATGTTTTTCCTCTGTCTCAAATGTCTGAAATTCATGCTTATACACAAATTCATCTACTACAATACGCACCGGCTCCATAATGTCACAACTCAGATTAAAATGATTGAACTGATTATCATGCCACAGGCCTAGTTGTGTCAGATACCCATTGGCACTGACTTCTCGATTTACAGCTGATAAAATCAAAGAATATCCATAATTCAGTGCCGCATTGGTCACATTTTCTTCATCATCACGACTGAACTTCTTGCCAAACAATGCGTTGAAATACACTTTTGCCGCATGCCCCTCCCGGTTCGTCACATCACCTGGTTGTACTTCCTCTACATACTGACAAAGCATCTTGTACTCATCATGCTCTGTTTTTTCCAGTAGCATTGCTTGGTTGGAAATTTTCTCTTTTACGATCCGTGTCCAGATTGTCTCTACCATTGCCGGCTCCCATTGAATCTGCATTTTAATCTTTCTGGCATCATTATGACAGCCATAATATGGTGTAACCTCCGCCTGCGGATTCCGTTTGCCATCACACAATATCACTCGAATTTTCTTTTCAATGAGTGCCGATAACAGACACCCTGTCATCGACACTGCATTATTTTCAAGGATCAAAACGGCTATTTCATTTAATGAAACCCGTTTTGTCTCCTCGCCCCGAACTACCATATAGTTCATGCTCAAATCTAGTTTGCACCGATTCGATATAACAACCACTCTCCAACTCATTACCTTCCCCCTGCTTACATCACTTCAAAAAATCTTTCAAGTTTACAGAAACCTTTCTGTGTAAGCCCGCTGGTGAGTAATCCACTATCCGGATATCTTCATAGGAAGAAGACGACAACGCCGCTCCCAATGTCATTGCTCCACTTTTACTCTTTCCTCCAATCACTTGAAGATTACATCCACCGGCACGCCCTGCTTTCAATAAAGCAACAAGTTCTAACAAAATTGTTACCTGCTCATCGAGTGACAATGCTATAAATTTCTCTCTACCATTTATAACAACATCATACTGGCATCCTGGCATCTTATGGAATTTTGAGTTATGCAATTTCTCTTCCAAGCAACTATATAGTTCCTCATTTTGTTTTCTTCCGATACCATCATGTTCTTCATCCAGAGAAATCTGCAATTTCCTTTGTCGCTTGGACTGATAATTTTCTAATTTTTTAATATAACTTTCTATATCTTTTGCAACAATCAACGATTCAGCACTGCTAACTAACACTATAGCTCCTTTATTGGCTTTTCCGTTTACCCAAACTTCATATCCATCCAAAGACAAGACACTCTTAAATTTTACTACCCTTGTTCCCAGAGGAAACTCTACATCTGAAATTGTTTTAGTGTTAATATTCTGTAATTGCTGTGTTGCATAACTTTTGGCAAATTCCGGATCTTTCAGGAATCGATCTGACACCATCAACTCAATCGGCACAAACGATACTTCCTTCTTTCCGCCTCTGTTATATGCGGCCACTGCAAAAAAGGCTGCCCCGGATTTGTTATATCCACCGTATTTTTCCGGATCCATTCCCTTTTTCAACGGAATCAAATCCTTTTTAGCCTTAACCGGCATTTGATCGAACAAACCACCTCGCTGACAGTATGCATATCGTGTCATTTTTACATTATTTTTCTTATATACAGACTTTACCTTTGGAAGATGTATATCCGGATCCCAGATAACTTTATCTCCATGCACCAATTTTTGCGTGAAGAGTTTTTCAATTTTAACTGTATATTTATCCGTTATTTTGAACCACTTCTTCGTAAAACGTTCATGATATACATTTCCCACTACCAGGTTCAGGTAAGCGTCCTTCGCATGATGCAAGTCATTGATCAACCGGCTCTTCGGAGTCAAAAATTCATGACGAAATTCGGATGCCAGCCGTGCCTTTACATATACAATCTCTGTTTCTGGATAACGACTGTTCAAAATCTGGGTAACGGCTTTCATAGACTGTCTGGTTTCCACTAACTGTCTGGCAATGAATCCTTCCTTTTCAGCCTCTGTAAATCCAGTCTGTCGTGTCAGACGCTTATACTTCTCATCCCCCATCAATCCGGCCTTATGCAGCCGCTCCCAAAAACCTCTTTGGGAATCTCGAATTTCTTTCTTTATCGGATAAACATTGTCCTTTAAGCCATTTAATTCTGATTTTACCAACACCTTATTATTCCAAATGCTGTCGTCTTTCACATAACTCTGAGGATAAATATGATCTATATTGTAATTTTCCTTCAATCTGGTCAGGTCAATGCTTTCTCCTGAATATGCACACCGTCCCAATTGGAGATAATACAAAAACAACGCTTCACTTTGCAAGTGATTATTTGCCATATCCCCCATTTTTTCCAACTCTTCTTCCAAAAATCTGGTATCTTCCTGACATGTTTTATACAAATCCAGTAACTGCTGTTTTCTGGGTTTCGTTCTTCCTGTCTGGCTTTCATCTGCTCCTCTTGCCATCTCAACAAAAATCCTGGCTGGCGGATACCCTATTGTCGTAACGATATCGTCAACCACATCTAAAGTACGAGTGATTGGGCGTTTTACCGCATTAGAAATTCCCATGTCATCCAGCTGCTCAGCCAATGACATCTGCTTGCTGCCATAGTACTCTGCCACTTCATGATCGATCTGTTTCTTAAAATCATAGTGATCTGACAGTAACTGCATGAAATTATCATTAGTATTCCATAAGAAATACAAGATACTTCCCATTTCTCCCGATTTTTCATCTGTACCTGTCAGGCCACACAACAATCTTTTACTAAGCCGTCCAAAATCTTTATACTTTAATTTTGATACATACTTAATATCTTCTTCACTCAGACCGGAAAACTCCTTCCGAAGCCATTTCCGATATCGACTGCGGTCCTCTGTATATGTGCTCATTTCAATAATTCTTTCAACATCCTCTTCCTTCAAAGCACCGCTGGACAATAATCTCCGGAATTCATACTGTGCCTTCAGACTGGCTTTCACAGATATGTCGATTCCGCTAAGTGTATCTTCCTTCTTCATATAATTGTTTGCTTCTAAAAATGACCGGATTCTCTTTACTGTCACCCTGGCACTTTTTTCAAATAATTCCTTATATATTCTTTGCTTGGCTTCAACAGAAACAGCCTGTCCATTAACTTTCAAATTGTTAATCTCATTTAATACCATGAATTTTGAATATACAAGAGACCACTTTGGCAACACCTTTTCTCCCGGAAGATATGTACAACTATTCGTCATCCGATTGATAAATTGTTTTTCCGACTCGTCTCTGTCAACCAGTTCATCAAAATTCCATGGATAGATTTTTCCGTCCTTCTTTCTCTCGATCCAAGCATGTTCACCATTGTCTTTTCTCAACGGTCCAACATAATACGGTATCCTAAAAGTGAATACGGACAGAATTTTATCCTTTATTACATACCCATCTTCATCTTTTTCGTTCAGGAATGGAAGATACTTCTGTGCCTTTTCCAGGATCTTCATTAATTCTATCTCATATAACTAGTGCGGAATAACACGATTGTCTGAATATACCTGTTTAGGCATAAACTCACCCAGCTCAATTCGTTCCATCATATCTTCATAAAATTCCCTGTCGTCTTCTTCAACTACTAAATCTTTTAACTTCAATGACTTTTTAAGGAAATCTGTGAAGTCCTTTAATGACGCCTTTCCTTTCGGTGCCTCTTTATCCTCATCTACACTATGCAGATTGTATGAATACGCCGTATAATTTTTCAATTCTTTCCCCGAGTCCTTAAAAACATGATAATATTCACCCGGCGCATACTTTCTCACAAAAGTTTTCAACTGTTTCAAGTCTTTTGCATGCTGATTATAGATGTTGATTTTTGCCTGGGACAGATATTTTTCCCCCTTCAAGATATCTGAAAGAACACTCCAGTCATATATTGCAATCATTCTTGAAACAAAATCCGCATCATCCCCCAGTTTCGGCAGTATCTCTTCCATATCATCACTGATGCTGAATGAAAAATCATCTTCATATTCACTTCCCTGAAATAAATCCTTTGCCTTGATCTTTCCGCCTGCCAAAAAGTTTACCATGCTGTCTGGCTTATAAGGAAGTTCCTCATTCTTTGGTATTTTTGCCCCGTATACAATTTCTTTTAATCCCTTCTTTTTTGCAGTGATGCCACTTTTTTGTTTAAAAAGTTTTTCTAAGGCTTCTCTGTCTGCATCTTCCCATGCATAATAGTCTTCCAGCAATCCCTCTGTATCCAGATAATCAATAAATCCCTCATATACCGTAGAAAAATCCGTTATTTTATCCACATTTTCCACGCGGATTTCAGACAAAAAATGACCTCTATGGGCCACAAGCCAGTCAACGGCAATATTGACCATACGAATATCAAACGGTCCCTCTTCCTCCATCAGTTTCATAATAAGATGATGTATCGTCGGATATTCTCTGTGGTAATCTGTATCCGTATATCCCTTATCATTAAAATACATGTTTACCTGACTTGGATTCGTCTTGTCTTCTCTCCATAATGCACTTTCCTGCTTGCGTATATAAAATCCCTCATCTACTTTCGCCACTTCTGGTGCAAATATTTCATCGATCAGCTGAACTCTCTGCTGTCTGCGGTCCAGACGCCTTCTTGCTGTACGAAAACCTCTCCGCTCGCTGCACTGCTTTCCCTCATCAAAAAGGTGGGAAACCCATATAGGCTCTCCCTTGTGCTTCATCGGATCATAGTTCTCATCTGCCGCTGCTGCTCCCACTGAGTTTGTACCTATATCCAACCCCAGGTAATAATTTTTCTTTTCATTTTCTAATTTCATTGTTGACACCCTCCTCGTTATATGGTAGTATTTGTTTGTAAGTTCAGTACCCTCTGGATTTACACTGCGAGTTCAAATAAAAATTTTTTCAAATCGTCATCTATATGACTTAAGCCCGGAGGGGCTTTTTTTTATTATCTTAACTCCTTTCATATTTTTACCTTTAATTCACATATTTTTATTATATTTGATTTTTTGTTTATTTTCAACACTTTTCGACCTCTCCCCCCTCTTCCCCCATTCTCCCACATATTAAGTCCTAAAAAAAGGACTTCCAGCTGTTACACTGAAAATCCTTTCATTTTTTACATATTAATTTTTGCCAGCCCTTCCATCAGTTCTTTTACCTTATCATCCCCGGTAAGTCCGTAAACGATATTGTAACAGTAGGTGGCTCCGTCGATCATCTGGTTGCCAAAGAGCTGTTCTCCAAGGCCTGTAGCCAGAGCCAGGATAGCCGGATTCGGTCCCGGCAGGAACTCATATTCCTCGGCGATCTTTTTGATCTCTTTTTCTTTCAGATGGATGCCGGATTTTTTCAGGGAAGCCAGTGCTTCTTTCTGGTCCGCCTCAAACTGCAGAGCGATGTGGAAACAGGCCGCCGCCGGCTTTTTCTCTCCCTGGTGTTCAAAGTACCGTCCCAGATAAGCAAATCCCTTGGCCACCGTGTCCGGGCGGAACGCATAGTAAATAGCAGTCAGTGCCGTCTCATGCACCTCATCCCACTGATCCAGCGCAATCAGACTGTCCATATAGCAGAAAGCAATGTGGGCATTCACCGGGTTCCACTTTCTGGCATTAGCAAAGCTCTCCTTTGCCTCCTCATACTTGCCCTCTGACATAAGGTCCATGCCTCGGTTAAGGAAAATGTCTGCATGAGGAATCTCGGAACGGCGCACTGCCTTGTCCGGCTTTACAAACTCGTTTACCATGATCTCCTCGAAAAATTCATAGAAAGAATAATACTGTGCGTCCTCTTCTTCCTCTTCGTCCTCGTCGATCTGAATATCTACCACACGGTCTTTTCCCATTTCCACAACCGCTTCGTTTCTCTCTTCCTCTGATAAAAGGTCATACATCAAACGGCTGCATTCTTTGGCAATCTCGCCGCCAAACTCATGTCCGTGAAAAGCCTCCATCTGTCCTTTCAGGTACTTTAAGTCCTGCTTTTTGTCTCCTGTGAGACGCTCTTTGATCTGTTTTAAGATTTCTTCTACTTCTGTCAACGCCATGTCCTCCCTTTTACTCTGTTGCAGTTGCTTTTTTCTCAAGTTTATAGTAACTGGTGCACATCCGGTCTTTGTAAATATACAGAGGCATCATCTTGCTGCCATCGTCCTTGGTTCGGTAGATGAACCTGTCTTTCCTCTTATAAGTACCGGCAGCTGCATTATCTGTGTCACTGCCGTCCAGATTTGCCTTGTACCGCACGATACTCTGGACAAATTTACCGTTTTTCTTAAACTGGATCTTGACCTTGTTGTCTCCTTCTACTTCATTGACAAATGTTTTATTAAAGGTGGTCTGATCCGGTACCTTACCCTGATACAAAGCCTGTCTGGAGATCAGATAATCTCCTTCAAAGTAAAAAAGATCTTTGTTGTTGTCTTTGTCTACTGTCTCAATGCCTTCTTTGGTTCTTGTAAAGGTACCACGGCTCAGTTCACTGCTTTCTTTACCGGCATTCAGAAGTCTCTTGTAGGTTTTGTCCTTTTCATTTAACTCCAGGTAAAAAGCACTGCCACTTTCATCACTCTGGGTTCCCTCTGAGATCACACAGCCATAACGGGTGATGTATTTTTCATCTACCTTCGGCTCTTCTGTGGCGGCACTGCCGGTGGCTGTGGCTGTGGCCTGGGCGGTCTGGGTACTGTCATTTTTATCCTTGTTCTTAGTGTATACAATACTTACCACCATGCCCACAAATCCAATGGCACACACGATCAGTATGATCGTAGTTGCTATATCCATGATACTTCTTTTTTTCTTACGCTTACTCACAATGATGTCTCCTTTTCTATCAAATCTTTCGTTACCTCTCCGGCGATCATAAGGCCTGCCACAGAAGGTACAAAAGCCAGACTTCCTGGTATATCTCTTCTCACACTGCAGGTTCTCTGAGATCCCGGTGGACATACACAGTCGGGGCGGCAGCTGCTCTCTTCCTCATCCACAGGCCGCATAGGCTTTTCTTCTGAGTATACCACTTTTAGCTTCTTTACGCCACGCTTTTTCAATTCCCGCCGCATTACTTTTGCCAGCGGACACATTTTCGTTTTGTAAAGGTCTGCCACCTTAAATTGTCCCGGGTCAAATTTATTGCCGGCTCCCATGCAGCTGATGATGGGCACCCCTTTTTCCTGTGCCTTCATAACCAGCTCGATCTTGGCCGTTACCGTATCCACGGCATCTACAATATAATCATATTCTTCAAAAGGAAACTCCTCTGCATTTTCCGGCAGAAAAAAGCACTTGTGAACCTGTACTTTTACCTGGGGATTGATGTCTTCCATCCGCGCCTTCATCACATCTGCCTTGTACTTTCCAATGGTGGAAGTGGTGGCGATGATCTGCCGGTTCAGATTGGTAAGGCATATCTTGTCATCATCGATCAGGTCGAAGGAACCGACCCCGCTCCGGACCAGCGCCTCACAGACATAACCTCCGACGCCGCCGATCCCAAATACAGCCACATGGGCATTTTTCAGTTTTTCCATTGCCTCCTTGCCCAGAATAAGCTGGGTGCGGGAAAATCGATTCAACATTCCTTCAAACCTCCGTTTATTTTACTTTGATCTTGATCACTTTCTTTTTACCGGAAGAAGCCTTAACTGTGATCTTGGCTGTTCCTTTTTTCTTCGCTGTCAAAACACCGTATCCGTCTACTTTTACAACCGATGACTTGCTGCTCTTAAAGGACAGCGTATCAGTGGACTTAGCTGGTGCCAGACTGACTTTCAAAGTAACTGTTTTCTTTCGTTTCATAGTCTTAGGTGCTTTTACCTTGACCTTTTTTGCTTTTACTTTCTTGGATACGATCACGGTGATTACCTGGCGTCTGCCGGATGTAGTGGTGATCTCTATCTTAGCTGTTCCTTTTTTCTTTGCTTTGATCACACCGGACGCACTGACGGTGGCCACGGCATTTTTCAAAGAACGATAAGTAACTTTATCGGTGGTAGACGCCGGTGTCAGCACTACTTTTACTTTCGTACTGCTGCCTTTGGCTACCCGCATCTTTTTGGCATTCGGCTTCTTGGCAAAAATCCGGATGCCCGTTGCCGGGATCTGGCTTCCGTTGCTGTAAGCACCATTACTGCCGTTACCATTGTTTCCGTTGCCATTGTTTCCGCTGCCATTCTGACTGCTTCCGTCGGCACTCTGTCCCTGGCCCAGTACCGTAACCTCTACACTGGCCTTGACACCGGATGTAGTAGTTCCAGTAATAGTTGCCTTACCGGCTGCCAGTCCCTTGATCACTACCTTAGATGTGTCATAGCTGACATTGACAAGATCCGGCCGGTCGGTGGTCCAGGTTACTGTATCATCCGAGTTAGTCGGCAAAATGATAAAGCCTGTGCTGGCAGTTTTGGATGTTGTCTTGTTGATCCTTAACTCACTGCCAACCTTTACCGTTGGATTGGTGTTATAAATCTTTAATTCAGAAGATGGCATAGTCACCTTAACAATGTATTTATTGGATTTAATCTTGCCATTCTCACTGACAGCCTGAATCTGGATCGATCCTTTATCCTTGGCAGTCAAAAGACCATTCTCATCAATGGATCCATATGCAGCACCACTGGTAATGCTCCAGGTTACTTTTTTATTGGTAGCGGCTGCCGGACGCACATCTGCTTCCATCTGCAGCGTACTTCCTGCCCCAACGGTATTGGCACCGTTCTTACCACAGATTGTAATGGTAGATACGGATAAAGTCACATCGCTTTGTACCTTCAGGAAAAAATCTTTCTTCTGTCCGCTGGCCTGAGCGGTAGCCGTGATGGTCACTACCTCATCTGAGGCTCCCTTGGTAGTGATCTTTCCTGTATTATCTACTTCGATAATATCCGGATTGGAACTTGTATATACTACTTTCTCACCGGACACACCGTCGTAACTGCTGTCAAATTCCGGTGTAACACGGATGGCATCTTTACCTCCATTGTCCGCTTTGATCATGTATGGTGATCCTTTGGAAGTACCACCGGAAGCGCTGCTAAATTCTCCCGGCAGATTATCTCCTACTGTGGTCACTTTCAGAGATTTGGCTGCTGTCTGACAGTACACATCCAGCCTATCTGTTTTACTTCCGGAAGTAACGGTAATGGTTGCCTTTCCATTGGCTGCCCGCTTGATGGTGGCCATAGAAACGCCATCCTTCGTAACAGGTTCTTCTATCGTTACAACGGATGGGTCCGAAGACTCCCATGTTACTCCTTCCGTTGTGTTGTACGGTGTCAGGACCGCTTTTACCTGGATGCCGCTTGTAGCTGCCTGTCCGGTGGATGGGATGTAAAGAATCTTGCCACCGGATGTTTCTTCATACATCGTTGGTTTATTTTTTACCACCGTGTCTTCTGCTGCCGAGATATCCACTGCTTCTGTCGGCATATCAACCACTCGTACTGCATAGTCAACAGTGTGGCTGTTGATCATAAATCCATTGCTTTCCAGTACTCTGAACTTACTCTGGAACTCTACTCTTACCTTCACAGCCTCTTTGATATAACTCGTTCCTGACAAAGTAAAGGAGTAAACACCTGTTTTTTCATCCTGGGATACCTTCACAGTCAGACCTTTGTATCCCCCTTCTACAGACTGGCCGTCCTTGTACAGTGCATGAGAAGTTCCCTCATTATCGATCAATGTAACCGTCGGCACACCATTCAGGGTATCACTGTTCAGTACCCGGATCGGCAAGGTTACACTGCCCTGGATCGGTACGGTGACAGAAGTGTTTGCACTGTTATCAAACTGAAGGGTCGGGTTAATATCTTTGCCTGCTGTAGTACCATAAGATCCATAAATAGCCTGTCCGTTTAAGGTGGCTGCCAATGGTATGTTAATATTTTTCAGATCTTCATTGTCTACAAATACCTTGCTGGCGATGTCCTCTGTGGTATCGGACACTTTTACATTGGCAAGGTAAGTACATCCACTAAACGCTCCCGTTGGCAGTTTCCGGATCTTAGTCTTACTCATATCTGCCTTTACTACATTGGTATTCTGGAATGCGTTGGTTCCGATGGATTCCAGACGGATGGCACGGTCAAAATCAATGCTTGTAAGACCGGTCTTACTGCTGTAAGTTCCGTATGGTTTCCGGTTTCTGTAATATGAGTATTTTATCTCTTTGCCACTGGTATTTTGATAGGTAACCGAAGTCTGTACTTTTTCCTTTATGGTGCTGTTGCTGAAAGCGTTATTACCTATGGTTGTCAGGCTGGATGGGAAAATGATCTCCTCCAGCGACACACAGTTGTCAAACGCATAGTCACCGATGGTCTGCACGCTGAGACCGAAGGTACTTCCCATACCTTTTTCATCTGTCAGCACCAGGTTGTAACATTTGCTGAAAGCATTTTTACCGATGGATGTTACCGTATCCGGAATCACAGCAGTGCGGAGTCCATAGAAATCATCTGCTTTCTGATTATCTGCAAATTTCTTTCCGCATCCGCTGAAAGTATATTCTTTGATCTCTTTCAATCCCTTTGGCAGGCGTACTGTCGTAAGGTTAAAGCAGTTCTCAAACGCGTGGGCGCCGATTCCTCTTGCAGCCACAGAATCCGGAAGGATCACCTTCTGTAAACCAAAGGCATATGTAACGCTGCCTGCTGTCGAACTCTGCAGTCCCAGTATGGAAGTAGTCAACATGAACATCTGGCTTTCCATACTGCTGTCTTTGTTCTTTTCCAGTGTCGTACCGCTCTTCAGACGAAGGGTTGGCTGCGTGGATTCCTGGCGGTAATAATATGTTTTATAAGCATCCGTAGTGGTATCCAGATACTCATCTGCTACTTTGTAAGTCGTGCCGGATACACTGTTTTCTGCTACATCTTCCGCCTTGTAATAACAGCGCACTGCAACTGCCAGCACCTTTGTATACTGCAGCTGTTCTGTCTCCGACAATCCGGCATAATCAAGAGAACTGATTCTGTCATTTTCTGCAATATAAACGGTTTTGGTTGAACTTTTATCTTCCTCTACTACTGCATACTCTGCATAGCCGTCTTTTTTTGTGTCAGACATACCGGCTTTCTTCACATAAAATGGATATACAATATAACCGTTTACCGTTGCCTCAGTGGCACAGCCTGCAAATGCATAATCTCCCACTTCCCCCAGCGTAGATGGGAACTGGGCTGTTCCATTTTTCACTGTATCACCGTAACCGATGGTGTTGAGCCGGGTCTGATTCTGGAATGCATACTTTCCTATGGAAGTCAGCTTAGATGACACAATGACTTTTTCAAGTTTTGCGCCATATGCATTTCCTGCATTGGCGTTATAAAACGCCTTTTCCGGGATACTCTCAATCCCTTCTCCCAGATCCACTGTCTTCAGTCCGTAGTTGTCTGCAAAGGCCTGTTCTCCCAACTCCGTTACACAATCCGGCAGTTCCACGGTCTCCAGGGGACCGTAATCTCCGCCATGACGAAGTCTGTAAGAGCCATATATATCCTGGGTATAAGAAGTCCCCCTCTTGAAAAAAGAATAGCATTTCTGAAAGGCTCCTGCCTTAATAGCCCTCAGTTTGGTAAGACCCTTCAAAAAGTTTGTATTCGCAAGAAGGATACATCCTTCAAAGGCGTTTTCTCCAATGGTTTCCAGATTAGATCCATCTTCGATCTGGATGTTATCTCCCATCAGAAACTGACACTGGCGAAAACTCCGCTGTGGGATTACTTCCAGTGTCTTTGGCAGAGAAATCTTTGTCAGACTGCTCTGGGAAAATACACTTGCACCCCATTCGGTACAATTTGACGGAATGTCGATGGAGGTAAGCACGGCTCCCTGGAACGCATAATCATCCAGTTTTTTCAGGTTTTCCGGCAGTTTGATCTCAGCTATGGCTGCCAGTGCAAATCCATAATTTTCAATTTCTGTCATCTTATCACAATTAGTAAGATCTATTTTGTCAAGCTTTGCTTCCTGGAATGCATTGCTGCGGATTACCTGGACACTCTTTGGCAGAATATTGGAAGTGCTGTCTCCCTTTACTCTAAACGTCATACCGTTTTCTGCCTCAGCAGCACATCCTTTGAACAGGGCACTGCTGATATATTGAATGCCCTCTTTCAAGGTGACTTCCGTCAGCTTGGTACAGCCCTCGAAAGCACTGGCACCGATCTTGTCAGCATCTTTCATCGGAATATCGATGGCCTTCAGACTGGTACAGCCGGTAAAGGCATAACTTCCCATCACCTTATCTTCACTGTCTCCCAGTTCTACATTTTCTACACTGGTACAGCCGCTGAAAGCAGCCTCTCCGATCTCACCGACATTCTGCAGCTTGATCCCCATAACAGCAGCCTTTCCAACTGAAAGACTTTTCAAAGATGTACAGCCGCTGAAGGCATTTTTTCCGATTTTTTTCAGAGTTTCCGGAAATGTGATCTGTTCCAGCCCGGTACAGGCATTAAACTCTGAATCCGGAATTTCTGTTATCTCACCACTGGTCAGCTTCAAGCCCTCCAGATTTATGTTCTTTGCCTTTCTGGCCCATCCGATTCCTTCCATGCTGGTGATGGTCAGATCGCCAAAATCGATATCTCCGGCATAAGCATTCAGATATGCCATATATACAGATCCTGTATAATCGCTGTTGGATCCATACTGGTCGATGACCTGGGATGCTGTCAAACGGGACAATTCATCAATCACCGTTGAGTCCTTTGTATCTGTATACTTTTCCTGGGCATTAGCAAGAATCGTGTAATATTTTAACACAGTAGGATCCTTGACATACTGGGCAGACAAAATGCTGCCTGTCTCCAGATTACCGGGTGCCGCCTGCACTACCCTGGCCGGAATGATCCCGGCAGGCACACTGGCCAGTACAAGAGAAAATGCCAGACCTACACTGGCGGCTTTTCTCAACCATTGCTTCGTATTTTTCTTCATATAATCTCCTTTCTTGCGTGCCTTATATCCCTTGTGTGAAAACACGCTATACATAGTTTATTTTACCTTTATATCTGTCTGTATGTCAAGCAATGTTCACTGATTTTCAAGTACCTGCTCCGCCAGTTCCCTCATCCGCTGGCTGACCCAGTCCGGCGACAGCACCTTTGCCTCTCCGTGAAAAGCTATGAGCCACCCTAAGAACTGGTCACTGACAGCTACCGTTACCCTGGCGGTAAAATGCTCCTCTCCGTCTTTTATCAGGGTCACATCTTTTCCAAACCGGTCAATGACCACCCCCGCCAGATAGTTCTTAAATCGGATCCGCACCGTCTCTTCTTTTCCGGAAAACATGCCAAAGTGCTTTCTGGCAAAATCCGCCATATCCAGAGACTGATAGATTTCCCGGCCTTTTCTCTCTTTTTCCGCCACCTGGACTTTGATCATTTTGTCCACCCGAAAATGCTTCAAGATTCCGGCCTCTTCATCAAATCCCAACATATAATAGTTCTCATCATCCCAGGACAGTCCCCATGGCGAGATCTCATAAAAAGCGCCATCTCTCTTCAGGATCATTTCCTTGTGTATGCCCCACTGAAAATACTGAAAGCGGATCTGCTTGTTGTCGTTCATAGCCAGATGGATCTCATCTACATTGTAATAGATGGTTTCGTTCATGGTTTTGACCCGGTGCTGCACATACACCTGTCTGGTCAGCATCTTGGCCTGTCTTTTGCTGGTGAGACTTTCGATTTTTTTAATAAGCTGGTCAGACTTTTTCGCTGTTATAAACTTAGAGGACTGAACGGCATCTACTAAAAGCTTCAGTTCTGCCAGTTCAAACTGTCCGGACACCACATGATAATAAGCTTTCCGCCCGTCCCGGTACATTTCCACATCTACACCGTACAGACGAAGCTGTTCAAAATCATCATACAAGCTTTTTCTCTCTGCACTGACTCCTCTGTTCTCCAGTTTTTCTATGATCTCATCCAGCGTGAGCCCCTTTGTTTCATCTGTTTCTTCTAATAAAATATCCTTCAGATATAAAAGTTTCAGTTTCTGTCTCTGCCCCTTTGCCATACCTATCTCCTCCCATACAAATGCTGGTTTTTCGTAGTACTCTGAAATGGGATTTCTTCCCATCCCTCTTTTTCTGAAAGTGCACAGGCAATGAGTTTTTTTGTCAGGTCCGGCACATCTTCCCTTGTCATAGCCTCCTGTACATCTACCCACACGACTTCACTGTTCTCGTCTCCGTCACTTCGGGGATCCCCTGCCACATACTCGGCCCGGAAAGCACTGTACCAGTCCCTCTGGTTAAAGCGGATGCCGATGAGTTCTTCCGGTTTTATCTCAACGCCTGTTTCCTCTCTGTATTCCCGGCGCACCGCTTCTTCGGGGGATTCTCCCTTTTCCAGATAGCCTCCCGGCACGATAAGTTTTCCCTTACCTCCGCCGTAAGTATGCCTTGCCAGAAGTACCTTCTGGTCTTTGATGACTACTGCCGTAGCTGACTGGTTCCATACGGTCATTGTCTCATTGATAACCTGATCTACCAGCTGCCAGGCAATACTGCCCGGCCGTAACTTTTCTCTCGCTTCTTCCATCGAAAACCACTGAGCCTGATCCACTTCACCGGACAATACCAGATCTTCCTTTTTTACCTCTACTTTGTATCCAAGCATCAGCATTTCTTTTTTTTCATAAGGAAAACTTCTTACGAATGTGATCTTCTCTGCCTTCTGTCCGATTTCCTCCGCCACTTCTCTTGCTGCTGTTTTCTCCGCTGACTCCCCCATCTTCATCACACCTGCCACACAGACATAACTGTCAGCAGACACATAGTTCTGGCGGAGCAGGGCAATCTCTTTCTGCTCGTTTACCACAGCGCAGATGACACAGGTAGTAAAGGAGTCCCACAACGGGATCTCACAGTTTTTACAATAAGGCATCTTTCCCTCGTCGCCGATTTCTTTTTGGACCAATTTTTCTCCGCAGTGCGGACAATATGTAAAATGCATTATTTCCTCCAATCTTACTTGCCGGCTGCAATCTGCTCTGCCAGTTCTTCCAGATATTCCCAGCGTTCCATCTTTTCCATCAACTGGTTTTCCGCCTCTTCCTTTTCCTTTGTGATCTCGCCTAATTTCACAAAATCCGTGGCGCAGGCAAGGGTCTCTTCTTCCAGCCTTTGTATCTTCTCTTCCAGATCGTTTATATCCTGCTCAATGGTTTCATATTCCCGCTGCTCCTTGTAGGACATTTTTAACTTTTTCTCCTGTCCTTCCTTCCAGTTGCTGCGGTTTACCTTTTTTTCTTCTGCCGGGGCCTGTCCTGCCTGCTGCAAAGACTCTTCTCCCCCGCTCTTGTACTGATAGTCCGTATAACCGCCCTCGTACTGGGTGATCGTTCCCCCTTCAAAAGCAAAGATACGATTTACCACTCGGTCCAGAAAATACCGGTCATGGCTGACGGTAAGAACGATACCGTCAAAACCATCCAGATAATCCTCCAGCAAAGCCAATGTCGTAATATCCAGATCGTTGGTAGGCTCATCTAAGATCAGTACATTGGGTGCCTCCATCAGGATCCGCAGCAGATACAGTCTCCTCTTCTCGCCACCGGACAACTTGCCGATACGGGAATACTGCTGATCCGCTGTAAACAAAAACCGCTCCATCAACACTGTGGCTGTCATGGTTCCCTCGCTGGTATGAAGCACCTCTCCCCCTTCTTTCACATAATCGATCACCCGCATATCCGGGTCCATCTGGTCGCTTTCCTGGGAAAAATACCCGATCTTCACCGTCTGTCCTATGGTGATCCGGCCCTGATCCGGCGTTTCCTGCCCTACGATCATTTTGATCAGCGTAGACTTGCCACAGCCATTGGGTCCTATGATTCCTACCCGGTCATGGCGGAGAAAATTATAGGTAAAATCCCGGATCAAAGTGCGGTCATCATAGCCTTTCCAGATGTTTTCGCACTCAATGGTGGTTTTCCCAAGCCTGGATGATCCTGCCACGATCTCCACCTGGCGGTCCTGCTCCGGCGCCTCCTGGTCCCGCAGCATCTCATATCGGGCAATATGTGCCTTCTGCTTGGTAGATCTGGCTCTGGCTCCCCGCTGCATCCAGTCAATTTCCTTGCGCAGTACGCTCTGTCTTTTACGCTCGGTGGCTTTTTCAATCTCTTCTCTCTCTGCCTTTCTCTCCAGAAAACCGGAATAGTTGCAGCTGTAACTATATAAAGAACCTTTGTCGATCTCTACTATGCGGTTTACCACACTGTCCAGAAAATAGCGGTCATGGGTTACCATGATCAGTTCTGTCTTCATATTTTTCAGATGATCCTCCAGCCACTGGGACATCGCACCGTCCAGATGGTTGGTAGGCTCATCTAACACCAGTACATCACAAGGCGTCAGGAGCACCCGCACCAGTGCCACTCTTTTTCTCTGTCCTCCCGACAGCTGGGAAACCGGCTGGTCATACTGGGTAAGCCCCAGTTTTCCCAGATAACTTTTGGCATCCGCCTCGTACTCGGCAGGGTTCCCACTGATTTCTTCTTTTCTTGGCAGTGCCCCCATCAGCATAGTCTCTCCCGGCTCAAATTCCGGCTGCTGGGGCAGATAGGCGATGCGAAGATTCCGTCTGGTGATCATCGTCCCCTGATCCGGTATCTCCTGTCCTGCCAGTATTTTTAACAAAGTAGATTTACCGGTTCCGTTGATACCGATGATCCCTACTTTTTCATGTTCATTCAGGCTGAAAGAAGCCTCCTTAAATAACATTCGGTCTGTATAAGAATGTGTCAGTCCTTCTACGGTAATTAAGTTCATACTCATCCTCCATTCTCGATAAATAGTAACATATTACGGCCGGTTCGTAAAGAAAGCCCCCGGACTTTTCCCTTGTAAAATCCTGAGGAACTTGATAAAATAGAGGTCAGCTAAAAAACAAGGGGGATTCACATTTACTATGAATAAAAAAGAAGTAGCAGAAATCAAAAAAAGATTTACCAAGACAAAATGCAGTTTCACCAGATTGTGCGGCTGCTATGTAGATGCCGAAAAGCAGAAAAGACTGACCTTGAAGGAAGCATTTTTAAGTCTTCCGGAAGAGGAAATGTTTAAATACATTGATATTTTTCGTAAAACCCTTTCCGGTTCCATCGGAAAGACTATGTTAAATATGGAGTTTCCTATGGAGCAGGAAACGAAGGAAGACGGTACCCAGCGTTTTCTCATGAAACTCTTAGAGAGCAAACTTACAGACGATGATCTTTTGAATGAATTTTACGACAAGATCATCAGCGTCTATAATTACCCGGAAAATTATTTTATCATTCTGACCCACGATGCTTATGATATTCCTAAGATCACTTCGGACGGCGTGGAAAACTTTGACGCTTCGGAGTATGTTTACGATTATATCCTCTGCTGTATCTGTCCGGTAAAATTAACAAAACCGGGGCTTTGTTACAACGCTGAAACCAACCACATTCAGGACCGCATCCGAGACTGGGTGGTAGAGGCACCTCAGTCCGGCTTTTTGTTCCCGGCCTTTAACGACCGTAACATGGATATCCATAATCTTCTGTATTACAGCAAAAAATCTGACGAACTGGATGCAGTCATCACCGAAGAGGTTCTTGGATGCCAGCTTCCTCTCCCGGCCAAAAGCCAGAA
>OGPA01001060.1_pt1 | contig 24345 bp, 16 predicted proteins | sample 1552841 | NCBI WGS metagenome assembly OGPA01 (sample SAMEA2579916, study PRJEB22360) | human gut metagenome | reverse complement strand
CCGGTTGTGCGGCGGGCTGAGCCGGGGCAGCTGTCGGTGCAGCATTGGCGGTCTCCCCAAAAGCAACGGTTACGCGGTAAGGCTGTCCGTCCACATCTACGGTAAGTACCTGTGGCGTTGTAGGCAGAACAGGTGTTCCTGTAGTAGCCGGAGTAGCCGGATTGTTCTTTTCGTGTAGATCCGCTTTCTTTTTAGCTACATCGGCAAGGAATTCAACCTTGGCTTTCCCTGAACGATATGCTTCGTATTGTGCCGGGTGCATGGCGTATTCGAACAGTTCTTCGTCGTCTTCGCCTGTTTCCCACTGCTTCTCGTTCATCATCTTACGATATTTGTCGAGTGCATCCGGGTAGTTGTCTTGCGGATTGCCGGTAAAGAATTCGCGTCCTTCGGCTTTTGCTTTTTCGATGATTTCCGGAGCAAGCGCACCCGGTAAACGTCCTGCTTTTCCGAGAAGCATATCCCAGATGTCGTCGGCAATCATGCTCCAACGGGCTTTGCCTTTTTCCATCTGCATCACGTTCATCAGGGCCAGGTTCTTAACATACTGGCTGAACGGCGTTACCAATGGGGGATAACCGACGCGCGGCCATACATAAGCCACTTCGTCGAACAGCTTGATCAGCAACTGGTCTTGCGACATCAGCGGCTTGTTGTTTTTGATATTGTTTTTGTTGATAGATTCCAGATTCTTTTCCAGGTCTGACATCAGGCTGCCCATCATACCGCCGGGAAGTCCCGGACCGATCAACAGGGAGTTCATCAGGCGGTTTTTCGGACTGATATACAGGCCTAAGAAATCGTCCATAAATTCCTGGATCATACTGCGTACCTTCATATAAGCCTCCATATTGATCTCCGGCACTTTGTAACCGGCATCTTTCAACATGGCCTGTACGGTCAATAAGTCGGCATGTCCCGTGCCCCATGAAAGCGGTTCCATACCCACGTCGATGTAGTCGCAGCCGGCATTACATACTTCCAGGATAGAAGCCACGTTGAATCCGGGGCCTGCATGGCTATGATATTGGATAGGGATTTCAGGATGTTTGGCTTTGATATTGGCAACGATCTGTCCCAGTGAATAAGGACGGCCGATACCTGCCATATCTTTGATACAGATCTCATCAGCTCCGAGTTCGATCAGTTCCAACGCCATCTTGGTATAATATTCAACCGTATGGATCGGAGAGTGGGTGATACACAGCGAGCATTGGGAAATCATTCCGGCTTCTTTTGCATACCGGATAGAAGGAGCGATGTTGCGTACGTCGTTCAATCCGCAGAATGTACGGGTAATGTCGGTACCCTGTGCTTTCTTCACCTTGTAGAACAACTGGCGTACATCTGCGGGAACCGGGCTCATGCGAAGCCCGTTGAGGGCACGATCCAGCATGTGTGTCTGGATACCTGCTTCATGGAATGGCTTCGTCCATTCGCGTACGGCTTTATTTGGATTTTCTCCGAATAGTAAATTAACTTGCTCGAATCCTCCTCCGTTGGTTTCAACGCGGGCAAAACAGCCCATCTCAACAATAGCGGGGGCAACTCTGGTTAGTTGGTCTACTCTCGGGACATATTTTCCGGCAGATTGCCACATGTCTCTAAAGACCAAACTGAATTTGATTTCTCTTTTCATGATATTTATAGCTAGTATTATATTTTTTTAATTTTGGTAACCTTTCCTTGTCCACCGGTTACCATGCTCACAGCGGCTACAATAGCGGCCGTTGTTTTACCGGAGATATTTCCGGCTTGTGTTGCGGTGGTTCGTACTGCTGCAATTTGTTTTTTTACAACGACTTCTTCAGGTGCGTATTTGTTTACCAGTGCGATTAATCCTTTTCCGAGGTTGATAACGATCAAAAGAATTGCAAAAACCGTGGTCATTCCGACTACCATTAACAAAAGTCCAGTTTCTATGTTTTCCATATTTAATATTTATGACAATAAGTGTTGTAGGAAGCGATCAAAACAATCTCCGCCAAGTTATAAATTGCATGCAAAAATAACAAAATCTCGTAAATCTATGTGCTGTAGGACTATAAAAAAAGTGAAAGAATAGAAGATATGCTCTTTTGAATGTTTTGTTTCGTAGGATTAATGCGGGCTTTTGTGATAAATAGTTATTTTATGAGATGAAGTTTCTGAAACGCTTACAAAGATAATATTTACGCTTTAGAGGTTTGATTGTTGGAAGTAGTGGGTTTAACAAAATGAAGTGATATAGGGTGTTTTTTGAGTAAAAAGATTCTATATATCGGTTTCTTGTGGCGTATGTATTCTGTCAAATCGATGTTGTAGAAGATTCCAAGATACAATATTTAACAATTATCTCAGGATATATATCTTTCACGATTCGTTTAAAACGAATTTTCAACTCGTTTTAAACGAAATTTTTTTCATTTGAAGCGAAATGAAATTTTGTCTTAGATGAAAAATATGTTAATAGCTGTTGGTCGTCGTCTTTTTTGAGGCTTTTTTGTGCGGGAAATGCATGTTGAATAACATTTTTATTTTCTGTAGCAAGGTGAATATGTGTCATGGATGAAAGATCGTATTGATGGTATGTTTGGGTAATTTGCAGCTAGCTGCTCTATGTTATTCTCTGGATGCTTCACAATGTTGCTTTTGTGAGTCTGAATCAGTTGAAATGTTATTTGCTAAATCGCTGACAGTTGCGTAAAAAACAACAAGCCTTGATTTGTATCCGTACAGCTTCTCTAGGAGCTGGCTGAATTGACAATTTGATATTATAGTGGTCTACGGAATGTTGCTGTCATTTTGTTAATCACGGAATTCTCCGGTTAATGCTGAATATCTTTGTTTTATTTTTTACCTTTGCCCCTCAGAATAAAATACATTATCATGGGAAATTTCTTTACATCCTTGTTCTCTTCTTCTAAAAAAAATGAGGATACAGTGGAAGAGAAAGTGAAAAACGATCAGAAAAACTTTGACATATTAAAATATGATGGCGTTCGTGCCCAGAAAATGGGGCAGGTGGCTTATGCCATTAAATGCTTTACCGAGGCGTTGAATATCGAAGAAGATTTTGAAACAATGAACTATCTGGTATCGGCATACTCCATGACCAATGAAACCGGAAAGGCATTGGATGTATTGAACCGCATGGCGGAGTTGGAGCCGGAGCATGTAAATACCTTGCTGACAAGGGTGAGCGTGCTTTTTATGCTGGACAAGGATCAGGAAGTGATTGCCGATTGTATGCGCGTGATCGAGCTCGATGCTTCCAACCATCTTCCCTGGTTCCTGATGGCGAAAGCTAAAAGAACGACCGGCGATCCGCTGGGTGCTATTGCCGACCTGACGAAAGCGATCGTCCTGAAAGATGATTTTACAGATGCTTACCTGCTCCGTGCAGAGATCCTGTTGGCTATGAAACAGGGAAAAGAAGCATTGCCTGATATCGAAAAAGCAATCTCGTTGGCTCCCGAAGAGGAAACAGCCTATCTGGTAAGAGGAAAGATCCATGAATCCCTGGGCGACCTGGAAGCCGCCGCTGCTGATTACCAGCAGGCGCTCGACCTGAACCCGTTCAACGAAGATGCCTGTATCCTGAAAGGAACCCTTCTGATTACGAAAGAGCAATTGGATGAAGCGATCGCTTTCTTTGATGATGCCATTGATATCAAACCCGATTTTGCCAAGGCTTACGCCGAACGCGGCCGGGCAAAGAACCTGAAAGGCGATAAGGAAGGTGCTTTCGATGATCTGAAAAAATCGATCGAATTGAATCCGGAAGGAGAGGAGGCAAAGAAGTTTGAAGGACAGCATAATTTCGATAATATGTACAAAGGGGGTATTTTTTAACAGCTACATATCAGTTTATTAGTTGATTTCTATGCAGTGGGTGATTTGTTCTCCTTTGGGAGAAATTGTACATTCGTGTTGAAAAAAACAGCTAACTCTTTGTTTATTAAAAAAAAGCCTCTATCTTTGCAGCCCGAATTGGTATAAGATAATAATAAATAAATATATAGAAAGATGAAAAGAACATTCCAACCTTCCAACAGAAAAAGAAAAAACAAGCATGGTTTCCGTTCAAGAATGGCAACTGCTAATGGTCGTAGAGTATTAGCTTCTCGTCGTGCTAAAGGAAGAGCTAAGTTATCTGTTTCTGACGAATACAACGGATAATCAGCCCGTTTTAAAGAAATTATTCATAAAGAAAGTAGAGGTTTTTACTAAAAAGCCTTTACTTTCTTTGTTTTAACGGCTTTGTTTTCTACTTTTGATCCCGCCTACAAACACAAAATAGAAATGAATAACTTTTTTGTTAAACTGATAAAGAATCCGTACGTCTTAAACTTGCTGCTGGCTGTGGTCGTGGCATGTGGCCTGATCTATGGCACTCTGAAATGGCTCGATAAGTATACGAGGCATAATGAGGCTGTTGTTGTGCCGGATGTGAAAGGCCTGAAGGTGGAAGAAGCCGCTGAATTCTTCAAAAATAACAACTTACGTTATAATGTGATCGACTCTGTATTCTCCAAGGAAGTTAGTCCGGGAGCAATTGTGGAGTTGGTACCTTCAGCCGGATCGAAGGTAAAAGAAGGTCGGATCGTATTTATCACGGTAAATGCATTGACATCGCAGATGGCTACTATTCCCGAAGTGGAAGATTTGTCGTTCCGCCAGGCCTATGCCTTATTGCGAGCCCGTGGATTTGAGAATGTGGAGATCGAATATGTTCCGGGTGACTTTAAAGACCTGGCTGTTTCTGTCGATTTACGTGGAAGAACGTTGGAAAAAGGCGAGCATGTCCCGCTCACCGCTCCTTTGATTCTGAAAGTGAGCAGTGGTGAGGCCGAAGTCCTTCCCGAAGATTCTTTGTCGACTATGCCTGTCGAGTCGCTGGATAGTGAAGAAGAAAACTGGTTTTAATGATGAATGAATTTTTCGACGAAATGGATGATGAACAGGCTGACGGCCTGTTAGGACAGGAAGAGGAGGGTGGTACTCCCCGACTGTATGAACATTTCCGCTTCGTTGCCGATCGCGGACAATCTTTGTTGCGGGTAGACAAGTTCCTGGTAGACCGTATGTTCGGATCGACCCGCAACCGGATACAACTCGCTGCCGAAGCCGGATGTATACTGGCAAACGGTAAGCCGGTAAAAAGTAATTACCGCGTGAAGCCGGAAGATGTGGTGACGATTGTAATGACCCGTCCCCGTCGTGAACTGGAAATCGTTCAGGAAAATATCCCTCTTAAAATAATATATGAAGATGAAGACTTGCTGGTAGTGGATAAACCGGCAGGCCTGGTTGTGCATCCCGGACACGGTAACTACACCGGTACGCTGGTAAATGCATTGGCCTGGTATCTGAAAGACGATCCGACCTACGACCCTTCCGATCCACGGTTGGGATTGGTTCACCGTATAGATAAAGATACTTCCGGGCTGCTGGTTGTTGCCAAGAAACCGGAAGCGAAGGCCAACCTCAGCTTGCAATTCTTCAATAAGACTACCAAACGCGAATATCGTGCGCTGGTTTGGGGAATTGTGCAGGAGGACGAAGGTCGTATAGAAGGAAATATCGGACGCGATCCGCGCGACCGGATGCAGATGACGGTTTTTCCTGAAGGAGATCAGGGGAAAACGGCCGTTACCCATTATTCCGTACTGGAACGTTTGGGGTATGTGTCGCTGGTGAAGTGCCGCCTCGAAACAGGACGTACGCACCAGATACGTGTACATATGAAATATATCGGTCATACCCTTTTCAACGATGAGCGGTATGGCGGAAATGAAATTCTGAAAGGAACAACTTTTACTAAATATAAACAATTCGTACAGAACTGCTTTGCCATCTGTCCCCGGCAGGCACTGCATGCCAAAACGCTGGGATTCGTGCATCCTACTACCGGTGAGGAAATGTTTTTTGATTCCGAAATTCCCGCTGATATGGCACAACTGATAGAGAAGTGGCGGATATATGCAAATACTAAAGAAATATAAAAATGAAAAAGAACATTGCTATTGTAGCCGGGGGAGATTCTTCCGAGATTGTTGTTTCATTAAAAAGTGCAGAAGGAATCTACTCTTTTATTGATAAAGACAAATATAATTTATATATTGCAATCGTTAAGAAAGGCGAATGGGCGGTTAAACTTCCTGGCGGGGAATATACACCAATTGATAAAAATGATTTTAGTTTCCGGGAACATGGTGAAGTGAAGCATTTCGACTTTGCTTATATCACTATTCACGGTACTCCGGGAGAGGATGGAAGATTACAAGGCTACTTCGATATGATCGGAATGCCTTATTCTTCGTGCAATCAGTTGGTCAGCTCTCTTACTTTCAATAAATTTGTTTGTAATAATTATTTGCGTAGTTTCGGTATCAATGTCTCTGACTCTATCCGTTTGTTCAGAGGACAGACTGTGACAGACGAGGAAGTTGTAGACCGTTTGGGATTGCCGGTATTTGTGAAACCGAATGATGGGGGAAGCAGTTTCGGTGTTACAAAAGTGAAGGAAGTTTCGCAATTGCAACCTGCTATTGCAAAGGCTTTTGCCGAAGGCAACGAGGTCATACTGGAAAGTTTTATTTCAGGAACAGAAGTGACTTGCGGTTGTTATAAGGTAGGTGGCGGCCCGGAGACGGCCCGGAAGGAAGTTGTCTTTCCGCTTACCGAAGTGGTTACAAAGAACGAGTTCTTTGATTTCAACGCGAAGTATAATGGCGAGTCCGACGAGATAACTCCGGCTCGTATCTCTCCCGAACTGACGGAGAAAGTACAACGCGAAGCATCGAAGATTTACGACATACTGGGCGCCAAAGGACTCATCCGGGTCGATTTTATTATCGAAGCGAACGGGAAACCGAAAATGCTCGAAGTAAATACGACACCGGGTATGACGGCTACCAGCTTTATCCCGCAGCAAGTTCGGGCTGCCGGATTGGATATCAAGGATGTTATGACTGACATCATTGAAAATGAACTGCAAAAGGTAGGTAAATAATAATAAAAAGATATGGATACAGAAGTTTCCTATAATTTTGACGACATTCGTCCGCTGAACAACGACGAGGTGAAGGATGCTATTGAAGCACTGGTAACCAACGAAGATTTCGAGCGGGCCTTCCGGTACATCAAACCGGATGTGAACTGGGAAGAGTTTTCTGAAACGATGCGTTCGTTCAAGACAAAAGAAGACTTTAAATCGAAGCTGGCTTATGAAGCTGTGATGATGGTTGCCAATAAGACGACTTTCTCACTGACAATCTCCGGACGAAGCCGTCTTCCGAAAGATAAAAAGCCTTGTACGTTTATTTCCAATCACCGTGACATTGTTCTGGATGCCTCGTTCCTGAATGTAATGTTGTATGATGTGGGTTATGGTATGACGCAAGTTGCGATAGGTGACAACCTGATGATCCGTCCCTGGATCGAAACTCTGGTTCGCATGAATAACAGTTTTATCGTAAAACGTGGTGTCTCCGTACGCCAGATGTTGGATGTAAGTAAAAAACTTTCGGCATATATCCGTCATACGATAAATGAAACGAAGGAATCTATCTGGATTGCACAGCGTGAAGGTCGTGCCAAAGATTCAAATGACCGCACACAGGGTAGTGTCTTGAAAATGTTGAATATGAGCGGGGATAAGGATATTGTTTCCAACATCATGGATTTGAATATTTTCCCGGTTGCTATCTCTTACGAGTACGATCCGTGCGACTTCCTGAAAGCAAAAGAGTTCCAGATGAAACGCGATGATCCTGATTATGTGAAGAGCCAGCGTGACGATTTACTGAGCATGGAGACGGGTATCCTGAATAATAAAGGACGTGTTCACTTCACCTTGACGGAACCGATCAACGATCAGTTGGCCGCTCTCGATAAGAATATGGAAAAGAATGAATTGGTAGCTGCCATCGCTTCTATCATCGATAAGGAAATCTACAGACATTATCGTTTCTATCCTTGCAACTATGTAGCTTATGATATGCTGACCGGTACAAAACGTTTCAGCGGTAACTACGGGTTGAGAGACAAAAAACATTTTGAAGAGTATCTGCAGGGACAATTGGATAAGATTGTCTTGCCGAACAAAGACGAAGCATTCCTGCGGACGAAGATACTTGAGATGTATACGAATCCTTTGAAGAATCACCTGGCAAACCAAGAATAAGAAAAATATAACTGAGATATATGGAAAAGGGACTGTCATATTCATGGCAGTCCCTTTTGATTTGTTGTGGTTATTATCTTATCGGTTTTCTTTCGCATATTTCGACGGACTCATTCCGAACTGCTTGATAAAGGCTGACCAGAAGTAAGATTGCGAACTGAAACCTACCGCTTCTGAAATTTCGTATATCTTCATATTTCCTTGTAGTAATAGTTCCGCTGCCTTTTTCAAACGGCTGATTTTGATCAGGTCGTTGGGGGTGAGGTCTGATATAGCACGTATCTTACGGTATAAGGTCGGGCGGCTCAGGTGCATCAGGTCGGCGATCATGTTTACATCCAGATCGGGATTACCGATGTTTTCGTTGATAATTTCGTTCAGCTTTTCAAGGAAGCCTTCATCGGCTTTGGTGTAGGCCATCGATTTCATGTTCGCTATCGGCGAGTTGAAATAGAACTTACGGATATTATTCCGGTTCGAAAGCAGATTGGATATTTGCGCCATCAACAGGCTCGTGGAGAACGGTTTCTCGATATATGCGTCCGCTCCCAACTCCAACCCTTCCAAACGAGCCTGCATCGTGTTTTTAGCCGTCAACAGAATGACCGGGATATGGCTGAATTCCAGGTCTGTCTTTACGTTTTGAAGTAAAGCGAAACCATCCATTACAGGCATCATAACGTCACTTATGATCAGTTGGATACTTTGTTTTTTGAGTTGTTCCAATGCTTCGACACCGTTGCCGGCGATCAATACATTATAGTTTTCGTTGACTTCGTCGGCGATAAAAGCACTCATTTCTTTATTATCCTCGACAATAAGGAGGGTCGGACGAGTTTCTTCCCAGGTATAAGAGATTTTTCTGGTTTCCGATTGCGGCTGTGGCTCTTCTTCGGCAGCTTTGACTGCACTGGCCAGTTTGATCGGTAAGGTGATACGGAATACAGTCTGGTTACCCGAAGTATCAGCCAGTTCGAGCGTTCCGTGATGCATTTCGGCCAATGAGCGTGCCAAAGGCAAGCCCAGACCGGTTCCGGGTTTATCCTCATTCCCTTTGATACGGTAGAACGGTTCGAATATTTTATCCCTCATTTCTGCCGGAACGGGAATACCGTCGTTGATAAAGTCGATCGTGAAAGTTTCGTAATCGGCGGACGGTTGCAGGCGGACCACGATACTGCCGGCTGCATATTTGACGGCATTCGAGAACAGGTTGCTCATAATCTTGGTGAGTGCTTCGCGGTCTACAAAAACATATAGTTCCTGTACGGTCAGGTCGAGGTTGAGCAATAGATTGTTTTCTGTGGCCATTTCCTGGAAGCGTTTGGCTGTCTCGGTCAGTAGCGATACAACCTCTGTGCGGACAAAATTCAGGCGGTATCCTTCTATTTCAGTTTTTCTGAAATCCAGTAATTGATTGACCAGTAGTAGTAGACGGGATACATTTTTGTCCATCAATGTCAGCGAATTGTTTTCTTTTTCGCCGATCTTATCTGATTTCAATAGACGTTCGAGCGGATTCTTTATCAGGGTCAGTGGGGTACGTATTTCATGTGCGATGTTGATAAAGAAATCGATCTTGGCCTGGTAGAGTTCCTTTTCTTTTTTGCTTTCAAACATTTGCATGTTGTATGCCATGGTGCGTTTGTTCTTCCGGCGCCAATAAAAGATAAAGTAAATGATAATGGCCAGAATGAATGCGGAATATATAATGTATGCCGTAGTGGAAACCCACCAAGGTGGCAATACGGTTATGTGCAGACGGGTTATTTTATCTCCCCAGTTATTGGAAAGATTGGCAGCTTTTACTTCAAAGGTATAGTCACCGGGATGCAGTTCGGTGAAGTACACGATGTTGCGTTCGCCAAGCGGTATCCAGTCTTTGTCGAGACTCACCATCCGGTAGGCATATTGTATGGAACCAGGTGCGATGAAGTTGAGGGAAGAGAAGTTTATGTTGAACGTGGACTGGCTGTGGTTCAATGTAATCTTTTTCACATCGGAGGAGGAAGAGCTGTTGATAATTTTTCTTCCGCCTGTTCCGTTCTGTATGTCGAGCGAGCTGATGTGCACATCCATTTTTTCGGCGGCCGGCCTTACATCGGTGGGTTTGAAATGGATAAAGCCTTTTACCGTACCGAAATAAAGGGTCCCGTCGTTATCCTTGAAAGCCGAGTTATAGTTGAATTGCCGGGTGACAAGGCCGTGTGCCTCGGTATAGGTCATGATCTTTTCTGTTTGTGTGTTGAGGCAGACCAATCCATTGGCTGTGCTGATCCAAAGGTTGTTGTTGTCGTCCGGCAGGATACGGAAAGCTACGTTACTCGGCATTCCGTTCTTTACGGTATAGTGTAACGATTCTCCGGTCTGGAAGTCATATTTGATGACGCCTTCTACGGTGGCAAACCACATATTTCCGTCTTTATCTTCGCAGGCATCGTTCACGGAGTTATGACGTTGAGTATTCAGTTTGTCGTATTGCAGATACATTCCGGTGTTGCTGGTCGTGTTGAAGTAATAGCTCCGGTTGAACATGCCGAGCCAGATCTTCCCCGAAGGGTCTTCATACAGGCAGTTTACGGCAAAGGGAGGAAATTGGGGGGCATATACGAAACGGTCGTTCAGGTAATCGTAACGGAAAATACCGTCTTCCGTGCCGACCAGTACTTCCCCTTCGCGAAGAACTTTGATACAACGTACCGTGCTGTTTTTGACGGTCCGGGCGTCTTTCAACAGGTCGTAATGTTTGATCACTTTCCGGGTCCGTATATCCATCAGGTCGATGCCGTGTATTACATGTCCGATCCAAAGATTGTCGCCTGAGGCGGCCAGTCCGCGGATATTGGTATGGGAAAGGCTTTTCATGCCGGGAACGGGCTGGTAGTTCGTGAATGTCCCTGTTTTCTTTTCCAGACAGTTCACTCCGGCGTCTTCCGTTCCGATCCACCTGTTACCATAGGCATCGCTACAAATGTCACGAATAACTTCACCTTTCAAAGAATGCGGTTCGTTCCAGGGATAATATACATTGAACGGGCGGAAGGGTGAGTAATAGTTCAGCCCGTTCTGATGGAAGCAGATCCAAACCCCTTCCTCCCTGTCTTCAAAGAGGGCGGAAATGAAATGGCTTGAAAGGGCATACGGGTCGAGCGGGTCTTGCCGGATCCGTTTGCAGGTTCCTGATAATAGGTCGTAGATGAACAAACCTGAATCTGTTCCTATCCAGAGTTCTTCTTTGTCTTTTTCGAGGAAGCAGTTGATCAGGATCGTCAGTTGATTCTTTTCCTGTATGTTCAGATCCTGATAGGTTTTTGAGAGTACATTGAATATTTTTACATCGTCATGTTCGAAGGCTACATAAATGTTGGCGGAAGAAGGCGATTGATAGAGCATAGACAGTTTCCGGGAAGTTGTAGCCGGGGAATGTGCAAAGAGATCGTACGAGTCGAGTGTCCCATCCTCCGTGTTCAACAGGGAAATAAGACCTTCCGAGTCTCCCAGCCAGATAGAGTTGTCGGCCATGATACAAAAAGAGGTATAGGTCTGCCCTTTGTTGCCGGCAAAGATGCGAAACTGTCCGTCGGAGATATTATATTGTATCAATGTTCCGTCCATCAACAGCCACAACTGGTTGTTCTTATCAAACTGAAAGAGGTCGATCCCTTTATTTTTTGTAAAGGGTACATGCAGGAACGACTCTTTTGTTTCGTTATACTGGTATAATCCGGAGAGGGTTCCTACCCATAGATTTCCGTCGTAGTCGCAGTTCAGATGGGTGATCCAGTTATTTCCAAGCGACTCGGCGTCATCGGGATCGTTGCGGAATACTTTAAATGTGTAGCCGTCGAAACGGTTCAGACCGTCACGTGTCCCGATCCATATATAACCGCTTTTATCCTGTATGCAACAGGTCACCATATTATCGCTTAATCCGTTTTCCACCTGGTAATGGCGAAAAAGGTAGTTGCTTTCGTCGGCAAATATCCAGAGGGAACAAGACAGGAAAAGTATAGATAAGATCAACTTCAGATAGCTCATAAATAAGTTTGTTGTTTGACACTGCAAGATATATAAAATTGTATTACGACTTTTCATTTATTGTATCACGGATTTCAAAAATTGTATCATACCTGATGAGAATACCATAGAATGAGATAAATACGGGAATTAATGCAACCGGAACGGACAGAGTTTCTTTTCAGGAAGGAGTACTTTTGATCAACAAAATTGGAAAACACAACAAGTAACCTTTTTATTCACTATCATGAGTACACTACATTCTAATACGAGAATCGGAACAAAAGTTCAGCTTTGCCTGATGATGTTTCTTCAATACATGCTAAGTGCTGTCTGGTGGGTGCCGCTGGCCGCCTATCTTTCACACACACTTAAGCTGGAAGTGTATCAGGTCTCCTTCGTATTAAGTGCGATGGCTATCGGTGCAATGGCTTCTTCTTTTATCGGGGCGATTGCCGACCGTTACTTTGCCGCAGAAAAGATATTAGCAGTATTGAATATATTGACGGGTGTCTTTCTCCTACTGGCGGCCCAGCAAAAGGATTTTCCTCCTTTGATGTTCTTTGTCGTAATGGCTATGCTTTGTCACATGCCGACACAGAGTCTGACAAGTACGATCGCGATGAGCCATGCTCCGTCGGAGCAGTTCCCGCGTATCCGTATGTTCGGTTCGGTCGGTTGGGTCGCTTCGGGGATATTCAGCCTGGTGGCTATTCATTTATTAGGAATGGAGGCATTCGATGATACGAACCTGCCGATGTATTGCGGGGCTGGTGTTTGTTTTGTTGCCGCTTTTGCCAATCTGGCACTACCGCATACACCACCTTCGGTAGCGAAAAGTTCGAAGATCTCGGTGATGGATATTACAGGTTTCAGTGCCTTTTCACTGATGAAGGATAAGAACTACCGGGTGTTTATGATCCTGACCTTCCTGTCTATCATACCGTTTACACTTTATCATGTATATGGTTCCATGATCCTGGCAGACGAACAGGTACGGAATATTACGGTGACGATGAACTTCGGGCAGTTGGCCGAAATGTTCTTCCTGGTTATCACTACGACAATCCTTGTGAAGTCGGGAATTAAGAATACATTAATCTTTGGTATGATAGCTATGCTGGTCCGTTACGGAGCTTTCTTTTTCGGTGCGGAAACCGGTCAGCAATGGTTCTATTATATTGGAATTATCGTACATGGGCTGATTTTCGGATTGTTCTATGTCGGTGGACAGGTTTATACGGACAATGTGGCCCCGAAAGAAATGAAGGCACAGGCGCAGGGCTTGCTTTTCTTCCTGGTATGGGGTGTCGGCTTCCTGATCGGTACGTTATGGAATGGATGGTTGATAGGATTTTTCCGGGATGGTGACAAGTGCGACTGGCCGGTACTGTTTATGATCTCTTCGGTTTGCACAGCAGTACTGTTGTTTTTGTTCATATTCCTGTTCAAACCGGTAAGCCTTAAAACTGTAGATAAATAATACGCATTTAATTCTCAAGACTATATATATTTTTTACGCCAAACATGAAAAAAGGGGATGACGAGGGTCATCCCTTTTTTAGTTTTCGGACATAACTTCCGGAGAGCGATCTGTTCATTGTGTTTCTTAACATATTCTTTTCCGTGACATACTGTCACTCAAATCACTACCTTTGGGACTATGGCTGTATGAAACGCTTACAGTCTGACAAAACAATTAAATCTGAAATAGTATGAGACCGGAAGATTACATCACCCGTGAGGGGAAGTTTGGTGCACACAACTATCATCCCCTGCCTGTCGTTCTTGAGAAAGGAGAAGGCGTATTTGTGTGGGACGTGGAAGGCAAACGTTATTTTGATTTCCTGTCCGGTTATTCCGCCCTGAGCCAGGGGCATTGCCATCCTAAAATCATCCAGGCATTGACCGACCAGGCACAGAAGCTGACACTGGTATCGCGCGCTTTCCATTCGGACGTATTGGGCGAGTATATGGAGTTTGCCTGCAAGTTCTTCGGCTATGATAAATTACTGCCTATGAATACCGGCGCCGAAGCGGTAGAGACAGCCTTGAAACTGGCGCGTCGCTGGGGGTATCGTATTAAGGGTATTGCATCGGGAAAGGCGAAGATTATCGTATGCAGCGAGAATTTCCACGGACGTACCATCACGATCATCTCCATGAGCACGGATCCCAGTTCGTATGCGGACTTCGGGCCTTATACCTCCGGTTTTATCAAAGTACAATATAATAATGTAGGAGAGCTGAAAGAAGCCTTGAAAGACCCCGACGTGGTCGGTTTCCTATTTGAACCTATCCAGGGGGAAGCAGGCGTGGTTGTTCCCGACGAAGGTTATCTCCGTACTTGTTATGACTTATGCCATGCCCATAATGTCCTGTTCATTGCTGACGAGATACAGACCGGCATCGGGCGTACCGGTAAACTGCTTGCCTGCGATTATGAGAATATTCATCCCGATATACTGATCCTGGGGAAAGCCCTCTCCGGTGGTGTCACTCCTGTTTCCGCCGTATTGGCGAACGATGAGATCATGCTGACGATCGCTCCGGGCGAACATGGTTCCACGTATGGGGGAAATCCGTTGGCTGCCGCTGTCGGAATAGCTGCCCTTGAAGTGGTGCGCGATGAACATCTCTCGGAGAATGCTTATGAGATGGGGGAATTGTTCCGTAGTGAAATCCAGAAGATCGATAATCCGATGATTAAGCTGGTACGCGGAAAAGGCTTGTTGAATGCTGTCGTTACCGAGCCTCGCGGAGGAAAGGTTGCCTGGGATATCTGTCTGGCACTGAAAGAAAACGGTTTGATAGCCAAACCGACACATGATCATATCATTCGTTTCACACCACCGCTGGTTATTACCCGCGAACAGATGGTGGAAGCGATCGGTATAATAAAGGAAACATTGTCCCGGTTTTTGTAAGGGCGGTTCGTGAACCGTCCCTACCTTACACATTAACACATTATTATATGAAAATAAACGTAATAGGAGTTCCTTTGAATCTGGGTTGCGACCGGGAAGGCGTGGAGCGTGCCCCGAATCATCTGCGCGAACGGGGACTGATGAAGGTGATACGGAAGAACGGCCATCGTGCCTTCGACCTGGGGAATCTGTATGTTCCTCCCGTTTCGGAAACGGATAAATTTGCCCGTGGCAAGAGCATGAAGTATCTGGACGCTATCGTCGAGGTGAATAATAATCTGGCGGAGCTGGTGTATGATACCTTGCGCGGCGGGGCATTCCCGCTTGTTATCGGTGGCGATCATTCTCTTGGACTTGGAAGTGCTTCCGGTGTAGGGAAGTGTTTCGACGATTTCGGGATCATCTGGCTGGATGCGCATGGCGATATCAACACGAATGAAACTTCTCCCAGCGGAAACATTCATGGGATGCCGTTGAGTGCCTTGATGGGAATGGGGAGCGAGGAGCTGGTCAATGTCTATGGACAAGGAAATAAGGTGAATCCGCAGAATGTGTTCCTCGTTGGAACCCGCAGCCTGGACGAAGGCGAACAGGCACTGATTGAACGGGAGCACCTGAGCGTTTACACCATGGATACGATCCATCTGAAAGGAATCGGTTTTGTGGCCGAAGATATTAAGCGGAAGCTGAAGGAAAGAAAAATACGTAATGTCCATTTCAGTATTGATGTGGACAGTATCGATCCGCGGTTTGCTCCGGGAACAGGGACACGGGTGAGTGAAGGACTTTTGCCGGATGAGTTTAAGGATTTTGTCGATCATATCCTTTCAACGAATCTGGTGAAGTCGATGGATCTGGTGGAACTCAATCCCGAGTTAGATACGAATGACTTGACAACCGATCTCTGCCTGGATATTATCGATTATATAACAGTAAGGATTTAGAGTGGCATCCGAGATCCAGGAAACAAGAAGGGGGATATCATCGCGACATCCCCCTTTCTTTTCTGTGTCTATCTGTAATACTTATTCTTGTCCTCCGCCTAATGCGTGATAGAGGTTAATAACACCTTGTATCTCGTCGAAACGGTCGGCTACCTGCGAGAGTTCCGCTTGCAACAGGCCTTGCTGGGCAGTCAGCACCTCCAGGTAAGTGGTGTTTCCGTGTTGCATCAGTAACTGGGTGCTTTTTACGGCCTTTTGTAAAGCTGTGATCTGTTGGTCAGCCAGTTGGATGCGTCCGCGTGCCGTCTGCCATTGTGTCAAAGCGTTGTTTACTTCGCTTCCGGCATTCAACAGGCTCTGCTGGAAAGCCAGAGAGGCCTCTTCCTGTTGTGCCTTGGCTATTTTCAACTGGGCGATGTTGGCGCCCTTGTTGAACAACGGCTGCGTCAACGAGCCTATCGCCTGCAACAGCCAGCCGCCCGGGTTGGTGATCATTCCCGTTCCGTTATTAGTCCATCCGGCAACACCGCTGAGGGTGATGTTCGGATAGAAAGCACTGCGTGCTCCGTTCGTTGCATAGAATGCCTGTGCCAATGAATATTCTGCCTGCCGTACATCCGGACGGTTGCTTAACAGGGAGAGCGGAACGCCGGCGGATAGTGTCTGGGGAAATTCCTGTCGATCCAATTCTCCCCGTTCCATCCGGTGAGGTACTTCTCCGAGCAGGTTGGAGAGACTGTTTTCCATCTCGTTGATCTGCTGGCGTAGCGTCAGGAGGGAGGCTTCCACACTCAAGCTGTTCGCTTCCGACTGGGAAACGGCGGCTTCGTCTGCCAGACCTGCTTTTTTCAGCGCACGCATCGCCTGTACGTTCTCTTTCCAAAGAGAGGCCGTCCGTTCACTGATGACAAGTTGTTTGTCGAGCAATAATAAAGTGTAATAGGAATTGGCTATAGTGGCTATTAGCTGTGTCCGGACGGCCTGTTTGTATGATTTAGTCTGTTCGAGAGCTGCCTGTGCACTTCTTTTTGCATTGGTGAGTCTCCCGAATATATCGATTTCCCAACTGGCAGCTACCGCCAACTGATAGCTTTTGGCGGCTTTCGAACCGTCGAAGCTGCTGATCGTACCCTGCGGATTCAGGTTCAGTGCCGGAAGGTAAGCCAGACGCGAAGTCATCAGGGCTGCTTCGGCTTCCTGTACCCGCAAATGGGCGGTGCGCATGTCGGTGTTATTCTCCAGTCCTTTTTCGATCAACGTCTGCAATTGTGGGTCTGTGAAGAGTTCCCGCCAGTCGAGACTGCCGATGCTGGTCGTATCCGTAGCCATCGCCTCGTCCCTGAACAGGTTGTCAGGAACGGAGGTCTCCGGTTTGTAGGATGTATAGATGCCGCACCCACTCAGTAACGAGAGGGTGGCGACGGATAATAGAATGATATTATTTTTCATCTGCTTGATTTCCTTTCTTTTTACTTTCGAGATAGTCTTTCCGCTCGGCGGTTACTTCTACCACTTCTTCCTGGATCTGCCAGTCGTGAGTCGGCTCGAACTGTATCGGGCGCACTTTTTCCTGCAGATACTGGAATACGATGAACAGGGAAGGCACGACGAACAGCAGTGCCAGTGTTCCGATCAACATACCGCCTACGGCACCTGTACCCAATGAACTGTTACCGTTTGCACCGACACCTGTCGCTACTACCAATGGAAGCAGACCGAAGATCATGGTCAACGCCGTCATCAGGATCGGACGCAGACGTACTTTGGCGGCAGACAGTGCGGCAGATGTCAGGCTCATACCGGCGGCACGCCGTTCGGCAGCATATTCAGTCAGCAGGATGGCTGTTTTAGCCAACAGACCAATCAACATGATCAAACCGGTTTGCAGATAGATGTTATTTTCCAGCCCCATGATCTTGGCGAACAGGAAGCTACCCATCAGTCCGAACGGTACGGAAAGGATTACGGCAAACGGGATCAGGAAGCTTTCGTAAAGCGCACTCAGGATCAGGTAGATCATCAGGATACAGATAACGAAGATCACGGCTGTCGTATTGCTTTCCTGGTTCTCTTCGCGGGTGATACCGGCAAAGTCGTAACCATACCCTTTCGGCAGGCTGGTTGCCGCTACTTCTTTTACGGCATTGATGGCGTCACCGGAACTATATCCTGGCGCAGGCATCGCATTAACCCCGATCGAGTTGTACATATTGAAGCGGCTCAGCGATTCGGCACCATATACCTTTGTCAGGTTTACAAACTGGCTTAACGGAGCCATTTCGCCGTTTGCCATACGTACGAAAGTATTATTCAGTGAAGATTCATCCAGACGATAATTGGGGGAAGCCTGTATCATCACCTTATACACTTTCGAGAAGCGGTTGAAGTTCGATACATACTGTCCTCCGTAATAACCTGACAGGGTACTCAGTACGGCATCCGGAGTGATACCGGCACGCTTACATTTAGCTGCATCTACCGTCACTTCCCATTGCGGGTAGTTGATAGAGAAGGTTGAATAGGCGGCTGCAATTTCCGGACGTTCGCGCAAGGCCCCCAGATATTGTTGTGTCGTATTGAAGAAATCGGTCAGATCGCCTCCCTTTTTATCCTGCATATACATTTCCAGTGCATTACCCATACCGTAACCGGGGATCATACCCGGCGACATGGCGAAGATGTTTGCATCCTTGATGTCGGCAGTCCGCCCGTACACCTGGTTGATAACCGATTGTACATGGTCTTCCTTATCTGTACGTTCATCCCACGGTTTCAGTTTGATGATGAACATACCGAATGAGTTTCCTTGTCCGGAGATCAGTCCGTAACCGGATACTTTGTTATAATCCTTAATCTGCGGCAGGTCTTTAATACGGTTCTCGATGTTGGTCATCACATCGTTGGTCGTTGCCAATGAGTTACCGGCTGCCGTCGTTACGTTGACGAACAATACACCCTGGTCTTCGTCCGGTACCAGACTGGTCTTCGTCGTTTTCATCAGGAAGAACAACAGGACAACCGAGCAAGCCAACATCGACCACATCAGCCATCTGCGTTTAATAAAGAAGAGTACGCCCTTCTTGTATTTGGCAATTAGAGCATCGAAAGCAGTATTGAACGCTTTACGGAAACGGGAGGCAAAGTTATTCTTTTGCGTACCGTCCTCATTGATATACGGTTTCAGTATCAGTGCGCATAACGCCGGACTCAGAGTCAATGCATTGATCGCCGAGATACCTACGGCAACCGCCATCGTCAGACCGAATTGTGTATAGAACGTACCTGAAGTTCCGCTCATGAACGATACCGGAATAAACACGGCCATAAACACCAGTGAAGAAGAGATAATGGCGGCACTGATTCCGTTCATGGCATCCATACTTGCCATGTACGAAGATTTATACCCGACGTCGAACCGGGCCTGTACCGCCTCGACGACGACGATGGCATCATCGACCACCGTACCGATCACGAGAACGAGTGCAAACAAAGTAATCAGGTTAATACTGAATCCGGCAATCGACATGAATGCGAATGTTCCGATCAGCGACACGATGATACCTACCAGCGGGATCAGGGTCGAACGGATATCCTGCAGGAAAATATATACTACCAGGATAACCAGTAAGATCGCTTCGATCAATGTCTTTACCACCTCGTGGATGGAAGCGAACAGGAAGTCGTTCGAGCTCATCATCTGTGTGATCTCAACTCCTTTCGGCAGGTCTTTACGTGCTTCGTCGAGGAAAGCGTCGATTTGCTGGTTTACCTCGGTTGCGTTGGAACCGGCTGTCTGGAATACCATACAGGAAACGCCGACATGCCCGGTCAGTTCGCCGATGTAAGAGTAGTTTTCACGTCCCAGCTCTATTTCTGCTATATCTTTCAGTTTCAGAACTTCACCGTCTTCGGTCGAACGGATTACGATATCTCCGAATTCTTCCGGCTGTATCAGGCGGCCTTTGTACTTCATCGTATATTGGTAGGTCTCCGTAGAGTTCTCGCCGAATGCACCGGTTGCCGATTCTATATTCTGTTCGGCCAGTACGGCGGTCACATCCGAAGGGATCAGGTTGTATTGTGCCATCACGTCCGGTTTCATCCAGACACGCATACTGTAATCTCCTCCCATTACCATCAGTTCGCCGACACCTGAGATACGGAGGATTTCCGGCTTCAGGTTAATGCTCAGGTAGTTGGCGAGAAAGCCTTCGTCGTATGAATCGTCAGGACTGTAAATCGAGAAGATCTGCAACATACTGGTCTGGCGCTTGGTAGTAGTGACCCCCACTTGAGTTACTTCTGCGGGTAACTGACCGGTGGCTTTGGACACACGGTTCTGCACGTTTACGGTTGCCATATCCGGATCGGTACCTTGTTTGAAGTATACCATGATGGATACGGTTCCTGCATTGGTTGCCGTAGATGTCATGTAGGTCATGTCTTCTACACCGTTGATGGCCTCTTCCAGCGGGGCGATTACACTCTTTTGAAGGGTTTCCGCACTGGCACCGAAGTAGGTTGTACTCACCATAACGGTAGGCGGGGCAATATCGGGATATTGTTCGACGGGCAGACTGGTCAACCCGATGATACCCATAAATACTATCACGATAGAGATAACGGCTGATAGTACCGGGCGTTCTATAAAGGTTCTTAATTTCATATTCCGTTCTTCCTATTATTGTTTAACCTGGATCGGAGTTCCTTCGCGTAGCAAACCTACACCTTCGGCAACGATCACATCACCGACTTTCAGGCCTTCGTTCACGATATATTCCTGGCCTCCGTTCACACGGGTGATATTGACCTGAGCCGATGTCGCTTTGCCATCTATGACTTTATAAACGTATACTTTATCCTGTATTTCGAATGTGGCTGTTTGCGGGATCACGATACTGCCCGATTTCTCTGTAGACAGGATAATGTTTCCGGAACTGCCGCTGTAAAGGATCTCTTCTTCGTTCGGGAATACGGCACGCAGGCTGACTGTTCCGGTATTGCGGTCGATGACTCCACTGATCGTTTCGACTTTCCCTTTTGCCGGATAAACGGATTTATCATTCAGTAGCAATTCGACTTCCGGCATCATTTCTAAAGCTTTCTGCTTGGAACCGTATTGGCGGGTGAGGGCCAATAGTTGATTTTCCGTCAGGGAAAAGTAGACATACATGTTCGAATTATCTGAAACTGTTGTCAACGGTTTTGGCGAATTGGCGCTGACCAACGCTCCGACACGGTAGGGGAGTGTTCCGACAACTCCGTTGGACGGACTTTTTACCTCTGTGTATGAAAGGTTATTGCGGGCACTCAGTTCCTGTGCTTTCATCTGGGCCAGCTGTGCTTTGGCGCTTAACCATGAATTTTCAGCAGTTTGCAGGTCGAAAGCCGATACTACATTTTGTGCATGCAGTTCTTTTTTACTGTCGAACGTCAGTTTTGCCGTGTTCAGTGCAGCCTGTGCAGCTTCCACATTGGCAATTGCTGTTTGCAGGGCCGCCTGATAAGGGACCTGGTCGATGACAAACAGTAGTTGACCTTTCTGTACAGCTTGTCCTTCTTCTACACATAACCGGGTGATAAATCCTGAGACCTGCGGATAAATGTCGATATCCTGACGTCCGCGGATGGTAGCAGAATAGAGGCTGCTCAGGGTTTTGTCGGTTGTGGACACTTTCAGTACTTTGTACTCATTGTTCACCTGCATAGCCGGTTGTTCCTTACAAGAACTGGCTATAAGGCAAAGAAGCCCTACCCCGATGCCGCTCAGGCATCTGGCAAATAAATTTTTCTTCATTTTTTCGTAATTGTTTATTTAAAATCCCGGCAGCGGATTCTTCCAAAATTAAAATATCAATAGGGTGATATTCGAATGAGAATAGTTTTCTACTCTTTGATATTTACTGCCTTAACTAATAACCGGTGCAAATGTCCGACTTTTTAGCAAAACAACGATGGTCGAAAAATGAATATATTTGTTCCAAATTTGAACAGCGGCGGGGAAGCCGCCTACTACTTTTTCTTCTTGGGGTCATTTAGCTTTTTAGCATCTTTCTTCAGTCGTTTCTCTACCTTTTTTATATCTTCCCCGGCAGGAAATTGTTCGGGAAATATGCCTCTGCTAACCAACATGTCTCTTACGGCCAGGTTGTTATCCACATGCTCGTTTTCGATGGAGGTTTGTCCGTATAAATCGTTCTGCTGCACATTGACGGAGGTCATTTCTGCTGCAAAGTCCTTAGCTTTTATACTGATTGTAGGCAGAAAATCTGCAAGAGGGCGGCTGTCGGGTACTCCTAATTTGCGTTTGAGTAGTTTGGTATCGATACGAAACAACGCTTTATCCCCTTTGGAACGTATGGTGGCAAAGCCTTTGCTGTCTATGCCTCTTTCGTATAAAACGCCGGAAAGTAGCTTTTCTGTTTCGGCTAGTTTGGTGCGTGCATTGATGCGTTCATAGTCTAATAGGCGTTGTTCTATAAGCTCTGCGCGTCTGGTCTGTACGGCAAAATAGTTTTGTGCAAAAGCTATTTCAGGCTTCCGGGGATCGCCATTTTGCGCAATTAAGTAGCATGCGTAGCGGGTGAGTAGAGTGTTATCTACTTCTCTTTCAGCACCTTTGGCTAGGCTGATCATTTTGCGGACGTCCGCAAAATGATAGGTTGTATCTTCGCCTGCATTTTTACATGCTATTCTGGCTTTTTCTATGGCTGGTAGGAAGTTACGCCATTGGGAATATCCTAATAAGGGATATAATTCTCTTGCACTCCAACACTCTACTCCATTGTAATCACAAACAATACTCTCAAATTGAGTAAATAACTCTTTAATTTCTTCTGTTTTCATAGTCTCCGTTTTTATTAAATTGTTACAAATATAAAAATAGATATTGAATAAAGCATGTATTTCTATATAATTATTTCTTATCGGTTGATTAATATGTTGTGCGATCATTTTGCGGACGTGCGCAAAATGGTTGTATAAAACCAACCCGGAGCTGCTTTCGGATATATTTTCTATCTTTGCAGCCTTATGAAAATGGATATGGAAGAATCTTTTTTACAGCTAAGTATTGCGGACTTGCTTCGTTTTAAAATGAATCTGAAGTCCTATCAGGATAAATTGGTTATTGTGAGAATGGATGGTAACAATCACAGGAATCCGGGATTCAAAGAAGATGTTTCTATTCGCCTGGATGCCTTTTCCATCTTTCTGGTTCGGCAAGGAGACATAGAGATTACCATAGATGATTTTACCTATCATTTATCTGATAATCTGTTGTTGAATATAATGGATATGCACTCGGTAAAGAATTTTCGTTTTTCTTCCGATTTCAAGGGGTACCATCTGATCATCGAACGCAATCTGTTTTCCGAGATTATGTTGAACAGCCGACGTATGCCTGCTGCTTATATCGCTTCCCTGCATAGTCGTCCTATCCAACATCTGAATGAAGAGGAAGGTCTTTTATTGGAGAATTGCCTCTGCCGTATCGAGCGGAATATCGACCGTACGGAACATGCATGGCAACGCGATATCATCCTGAACGAACTCCGTGGCTTTTTACTGGAGATGAATAACATCGTCTATCAGGCAAACCGCCATAAAGTAAATCCGAATCCACCGGCAAAAGATGTATTGCTTTTCCTGTTTATCCAGTTGCTGAACAAACATTGCCGGACAGAACATACTGTTTCTTTTTATGCCGGCGAATTGTGCATTACTCCCGAGTACCTGTCGCGTATAATGAAAAGTTTCAGTGGAAGGACTGTCAACCAATGGATCAGTGAGGCTTTGATGCGCGAAGCCGAGATACTTTTGCGGAATCCGGATTTGTCCATTCAGCAAATAGCCGACATGCTGAATTTTTCCGATCAGTCATCCTTCGGAAAATTCTTTAAGAAACACAGGGGGGTATCGCCTATATTATTCAAACGTAAGTTTGCCACAGGGAAGGAATAAACTTTTTCTTTAGATTTTATCATGAAGTGCACCGGTCTTTCCGAAGAAGAAATCAATAATTTGTAAGATTTTTTCATATAAATATATCAGGGCTATCATTTTGAATGATAGCCCTTTTGTGAGTGAAAATATCCTTTTATGATTTCAGATAAACGGATTATAATTGTAGAAAACCACTTTCTTTTCTTTCAGTGATTTCTTTACGTCGATCAACCGTTGGTTGCTGCTACCACGGAATAATAAACTTTCATCGTGCAAAGCCTGTTTGAATTTCCCGTCCACCAGTACATCAATGTATTGAAGCAAGGCTGCCTGTTTCGGGTTA
>OGPA01001058.1_pt1 | contig 24364 bp, 33 predicted proteins | sample 1552841 | NCBI WGS metagenome assembly OGPA01 (sample SAMEA2579916, study PRJEB22360) | human gut metagenome | reverse complement strand
CTGTCTGCTCCGTCACCCATTCATCGTATGGATTTACGACTTTCATCTCTTTTACTGTGTATTCGTGTTTTTCCTTCTTTCTATTCGTAAGCAGGACCTTCGCCCCGGCTTCTATGTTGCATAGATAAGTAAAATACACTCCCCGACGGCTGCCATTATGTCCGGCAAGGACACAGTTACCTTTCCCGCAAAACTCTGTCGTATTTGTCATATGACCAATGCCCTCATTAAGCTGCACACTGCCGGCTCCTTCAAATACCAGATATTTAATATCTAAGCTCGGTATTTCAATGATCCCGATAACACCCTCCTGTAATAAAAGGGAATCTTTCTTTTTATGATCTTTTTTGTTCTGCTTCTCTTCATTCTGTTCCTCCTCAAACGCTTTCATATAACGGTTACTTCTCTCCTGCTCTTTCATCCGCAAAAAAAGAGGATTGCGACAATGGCAACCCCCAGTAAAATCAACACTATATCCTTTTTTATTCGTCTCTTCATCGGTAATCCTTCCTTTCTCCATACGGATAAGCATTCTCTGCCACCTGACTGATCTCCTGCCCGTTTTCTTCTGTGATCGGTTTATTCTCCAGATCAAGCTGGGTATTGAGTTCAAACTGTCTGGCAGTCTTGCTTTTCAATTCTTCCTCGCAGTCAAACGGCTTTTCGTATTCTGCCTTTGCCTGTTCCATATCGCGCTGATACTGCTCTAACTTCTTCTCTAGAAATTCAATATTTCCATCCATTCCGTTAAAGCAGTTTTCCAGTTTAACCATACATCCCACCGGGGAATTGGATAATTCCACCTTGTAATCGGTTCGCCCATGCAGGATCAGATAATTCACTCCGATAAAGTTTTTCTCCACCTGCACCTCAAAACCACGGTACTCTCCGATTCCGGTTGTCTCTCCAACCTTGCATTTACTGACTGCCGCCAACACCGCCGTACCGCCATCCACACGCTCATGAAAGGTCATGTTTCCCACTTTTATGGTAAATTTCTCATCCGCTGCAAGCACCTGTTCATCCCGTTTTTTAATGTCTCCATGAACACATTTCAGCTTTTCATTTGCTGCAGCGATCAGTTTCGGAAATTTGATCATAAACTGATCCTGCAGGCTGTAATGCTGACTGTCATAGGATGCCTTTAACATCTTGAGTCTCTGCACCTCATTATCCACTTCCATCTTTTCTTTGATCAATGGATTTCCGGTTGCCACAGCCTTAATCTCAGCATACGATAGTGTTGCTTCGTCAATATCCTCACAGCTCCTTGAAATGGACTTGCTGGTCATCACCTGTGAGATAAAACGCTGTTTATTCTCCACAAGGCTCCAACTGTATGCATCAAAGGTTCCTTTGGTGACATAACGGTATACCGCCACTTCACTGTTTTCATTTCCCTGCCGCAAGCCTCTTCCCTCTCTCTGCTCGATAGATGTAGGACGGATTTTGCGGACATTCAAAATAAAAAAGAATGTGGAGGTAACAGACAATGGCAAAGACAATTTTTGAGGAAATGGGCGGCAAATACGAAAGGCAAGGCGATTATTTAATACCGTGCTTAACTGTATCCGCCGAAGAAGAACAGCCGATAGGCATATGGGGACAGCGGCATTTGGATTATCTGAAGCATCACTGTAAAGTTACATACACCAATCTTCTTACAAGCGGCAGACTTAACGCTTACCTTGCCGACATTGACAGACAGGCACAGGAAGGCTTTGAAAGGCTCATAGAGGGCATGAAACAGGCACAGGGTATCACAGAACAGCTAAAGGCTGAAAATCAGCTTGAATGGGTACAAAGGCTCAATAACGTACAGGCGTGTGCGAGAGAGATTGTGGCAAAAGAAATTATATACGCATAAGTTCAGTTGCGGCAGATTTTTCCTGCCGCAATTCTGCGTTCTCATTGATACAATAGGTTTGAAAGACTATAATGAACATATCCCCGAAAGCAATCAAAAAATTGAAATCTACAAAGTAGATACAAATATATCTGATATACTGAAAGCAGGAGGTACTGTTGATGAAAAGAATATTAATTGTTGAAGATGATTTATCTATACAGGATTTATTGCATGACTTCTTGAAAGAGGCAGGATATGACGTATGCGTTGCTTCTAATGGTGTGGAAGCAATCGGAAAATTTTCAGAGGAAATAGATTTGGTATTGCTTGATATTATGCTTCCCAAAATTGATGGATATGGCGTTTGTGAAGTAATACGGAAGAAATCAGATGTTCCCATTATTATGCTTACCGCACTCGACAGCGAAGAAAACCAAGTAAAGGGATTGGATTTACAGGCAGATGATTATATTACAAAACCGTTTTCTATTCCTGTTTTGATACGAAAAATTGCTGCTGTTTTACGCCGCTCATCCAGACAGGATGATACCCCGCAAACAATAAGTTATAAAGATTTAATGTTGGATTTAGATGGTTATAAGGCTTATATAGGACAGGAAAGTATTGAACTTACTCCCCGTGAATTTGAAATATTGCGGGAATTATTGACCCATAAAGGCAGAATTTCATGGGCGGTTCCTAAGAATTATCAATATGATATTGAGGATGCCGAGTGGTGGATTTGCTTTTTGCCAAATGATTTGTCGGGAGAAGATAAGGAAAATGCTTATATTTGGCTTGAAGATACGGATAAAAACATACAAGAACAGTATGAGAATGAATTTGAATTACATTTTTTTCAATCGGATGGACAGGAAGTGAGTTTACATGATATAAACCAACTTACTGGCGGACAAATATCTGATTTTGATAAAATTGAAAAATCCAATGCCTATACGGTCACATTTAGCGATAGCAATTCGCCTTATACTCTTTTACTGACAAGGAATACTACAAAACATACGGAAACGGAGAAAGCTATACAAAGAACACTTCCCTTGCTTTGTATTGTTATTTTAGTTGGTTCAATCATTTCCTCTTTCTTTTATTCGTGGTATATGACTGCGCCAATAAAAAGAGTGAGTAAACTTTCAAAGCAAATGGCAGATATGGATTTTAACGGTGTTTGCACTACCAAACGGACTGATGAAATAGGCGTACTATCAGATAGTTTAAACGCACTTTCACAGAAATTATCAACAACGCTTGCGGAGTTGCAGAAAGCCAACCAAAAGTTACAGGCAGATATTGACATGGAACGGCAGCTAGAAAAGCAACGGGTAGAATTTTTTCAGCGGCTTCTCACGAATTGAAAACCCCTATTACAATTATCAAAGGACAGCTTCAAGGTATGCTTTATCAAATAGGACGATATAAGGACAGAGAAACATACCTTGCACAATCTTTAGAAGTTACAAATACTTTAGAAAAAATGGTGCAGGAACTTTTGACAATATCCCGTTTTGACACGCCGGGATATACTTGCAGGAAATCGAATATTGATTTTAGCAGGCTCATAAATGAAAGGCTCATATCGTATGAAGATTTGTTTATGCAAAAAGAATTGATTATCGAAAAATCCATAGAGCAAGAGATTTATGTTTTGGGTGATATTCAGTTACTTCAAATGGCATTGGATAATCTTTTGGGAAATGCGGCAGCATATTCGAGCAGCGGAAATCATATATTCGTTAAATTATGGAATGAATTTGATAAAGTAAATCTTACGATTGAGAATACAGGCGTTCATATTCCAGAGGAAAGTATTCCGAAATTGTTTGAAGCATTTTATCGGGTAGACCATTCACGAAACCGACAGACTGGCTGGATTAGGATTATATATCGTGAAAACAATTCTTGAACTACATGGGGCAGAAATTGAAATTGCTAATTCTATTCAAGGTGTTATTGTTTCTGTTCAATTTTAGAAAATCTCTCTCAAGAGTGGCAAGTTTTTCAGCTTGCCGCTTTTTCTATCTCCACATAAAAAACATATTCAATACAATATCAATTCAAACCAAGGCAGTATCCTTAAACCGTACTCAAAAAGAGCAACGGAAAGGAGCTTACACCATGAAAAAATACTTAACAATCATTCTTGCCATTCTCTTAGCGGGGAATGTGCTAACAGGGTGTGCAGAACAAAATTCTTCGCACGAACAAAGCAATGTTACAGAGCAGCGTAGCGTATCTGCCCCTAATCAAACCGAAACACCAACAAGCGAGGAAACTCTTTCTAATTCTTCTGCTACATATGAAAAGCTGATAGCATACAAAACCGAGAACTATTCACAACAAAGTGTAGCCGATTTCAATGCTGCGCTTGCTTCGACACCTGCTGAATTAGCTGAGTTACTTGACGCACAGGCTGATGTAATAAATGCTATAACTCCCAATGATGAAAATTATGATTTTATTATGACAACAATGCAGCTTTCGACGAATGAGTTATATTGTGAACACAGGGGCGAAGAACTTGTATTTTACGTTGGAATATCAAAAAAGAGCAGACCTTGTGAAGAATTAGACGAGAGCGGAGAAAAGACATATGAATTTACTTGTTTTGCTGATTTGCAAGTTGCCTACTCTATTAACTCGCCAAGTCTTTTAACAATAGCAGAAAGGGATAATACGTTATTAACCTTCAAAGAAGAAATGCAGGATTACTTGAACAGCCTAAGCGAAGCGGAAATTACAGATGGCAATATCAGAACAAAACTTATGGACAAAGCAACTGGACTCATAAATAGCTTATCTACTGAAAATATGGAGTTATCGTCTTGCGAAATATCTCTGCTTGAAATCAATGACGCAGGAGAAGAAATCATTCAGTAATAACAAAAACAGCAATAATATGTTATCTGCCGCACGACGGCAAAAGAAAAAAACCGTCGTGTAGCAGATGTGTTTTCATGCACATATGAATTGACGGCTTTAGTTTTAGAGCCGTTATTTTATTGCAGCCAATATAAATTGTAAATATACGACGGTACAAGGGAGTATCGTTGTGTTTGATAAAACATATCCACATAAACTAAAGGATATTTACATATTAAAAAAATCACAATTATTTTGTGGGATTTTTGTACCCTCAAAGTAGAGGTCAAAATTCTACAAAATAGAAGTGTAATACCCTATAACCGTAAAGGTGTGACAGCCTTTGCGGTTTTTCTTTTGTCGTTTTTTGTCAGCAGGCAGGACAAGCCTGCTTCGGGTATTGGGTGTCGTTCTCCGCCTGCCAGTCTGAATTTGCATTCAAAAAAATTCAGATTGGAGGTAAAGGACGTGGCGTACAATCACGGACGGGAAGAAAGGAAATGGCGGCTCTGGAAAGAAGCCGAGGAAAAGATTTTGAGGAAGTATGGTGTTGATGAAAGTACGATTGAAGAAATCCGCATTTATGACAGGGCGGAGTTTAATTCCAACAGGCGGTTTTACCGCTACATGAATGATGTTGCGGAGTATCTGGAAGAAATGGCGGATAGCGAGCCGCAGGCAGAGGTACATTCCGTTGAAGATTTGTTAAATGAAATCGACAGCGAAGCACTGTATCGGGCATTGCTCACAGTGGACAGGCGTACCCTGCTCATTCTCCTTTTGAAAATGCAGGGATATACCACAAAAGAGATTGCACTGATTGTCGGCTTAACGACGGGAGCGATTTACGCAAGGTTAGACCATCTGCGGAAAAAACTGAAAAAGATTTTGTAATATCTAAGATAAGTGCTTTCCTGCGGGCTATTGGGTGAGAGGTCAAAAACCTCTCACCCAATTTATTCTGGAGGAAAGATAATGACATACCGGGTTAAGGCGTATACGCTAAAAGAAGAAATTACGGAGAACGGTACAAGTTACTTTATTGGTTTCAAAGATGGACAAGGAGATTATCACGAATTGGAAGTATCTCCTGCTTTTTATGCAGAGTTTCGACGGTTGGAATTGAATAACCGTAAATTAGAAAATTGGGATTGGCGGCACAGGGAATTTAACGAGGTATGGGATGAAACGCTGAACAAAAGGGCAAGGAGATTACCAAAAAGCGTTGAAGAATTGATGATTGAAGCGGAACGCTCTGAAATTCTTCAACAGGCGATTGTCAATCTTCCAGAATTCAGCGGCGGCGTTTCCTGCTCCACTATGAATACGGTTATTCCTACCGCATGATTGGCAGGATGGAGGGCTGTTCAGCGAGGGCGGCGCAACAGTCTGCCGCCCTTGCAAAGGAAAAGATAAAGATGCAAATGAAAAATTACCTTTGTACCTAATAGTTTGATAACCCCCTTATATCTTCGTATATGAGGGTATCCCTACATACAGTATCCTGCCCTGCTTTCAGAACGTGTGAATAAAATCCCTGTCCACAGGGCATACTAAAAAGTTTGCACTAAATCTTGACAGCCATATCCCCGCTATGGTATTCTGAAATACCCATGAGGGAGTTTTTTAATTCTCGACACGATTGAGAGATTTGAAGATTGAAAATCACATAAGCAATCCGATTGGAAGTCAGCCAATGGACAGGAACTGACCGCCACCGAAAGTAAGCTGCTTTTTTCGGTAGGTGTATGCAGCAAGGGTTTTGAATTTCAAAGCCGTTACATAGCATTGCGATTTTGGACAGGAGGGAAATCCCCCTGCCATTCGTGATGCCGTATGGCGGCTTTTTTGTGTGTCTGAAATCAAAGGAAGAAATCATATCCAGAACGGAGGTGGAGAAACATAGGATTTTCTTTTCGGCGGGTAAAGACAGGTATGGAAGAAGTCGGCTGCACAGGAAAAATTGCCCTGCCATACAGGGTTCCCGAAAAGTCGTCAGACTTTTTGGGAAAAGGAGGAGCAGTGAAGTGACGATTTTTCGTGCCTGTACGGAAATGAGCGATACGGAGCTTGTGACGACGTGTCCACAGGGATAGCGAGCATCGGATTGTGTCAGCCACAATCCAAATCCACAGCCTAAAGGCGTGCGGACTTCACTTAGGGGACACCCCTAAATACCCCGTTAAAAAGAAAACTTATGATTGGAGGAACAACGATTTGAGTAAAGAAAAATTTGAAAAGAATGTGCGGAATATTCCCGTGTCTTTCCGATTGACCGAGGAAGAAAGTGAAAAATTAAAGCAGTGTGCCGCCGCCTGCGGCATATCCGTTGCAGAATTTATGCGCCAGTTATGCAGGGGCAATGCTCCGCAGCCACAGCCGCCGAGAGAGTTCTGGGAGCTGCTGAACGCTCTTTATGAGGTTCACGCCGCCTTTCAAACGTGCATTCCTTACTATCCCGCCGCCGCAGAAACCTGTAAAGAGATTGAGGATTTTATACTGGAATTACAGCAGACATTTACCACTCCGCAGCGTTTTGATGTGGCAAAACTGATTGAAAAAGGGGCAGTCTGATATGGCGACAACAAGTTTATGGCACATCAAAGGGCGGTTAAAAGACCTCATTGAATCGGGCGGATATATCGCATGGCACGGCTACCAGAGCTTCAAACCGAATGAAGTCACCCCCGAATACAGTGCCATGAAATCGGCTTGAAACTGGCAAGGGAAATGTGGGGCGACAAATATCAGATTATCGTTACCACCCATCTTGATAAGGAACACCTGCACAATCATTTCTGTTTTAATTCCGTTTGCGCCGCCCTACGGTTATCTGAAAAATCCAGACGATAAAACCCGTTGGTTGGTGGACGAAGAAGCGGCGGCGGTTGTCCGCAGGATATTTTCACTCTGTATGCAGGGAAAAGGAATGTCAGCCATTGCCACAATCCTGTGGGAAGATAAGGTGCTTACCCCTTCAGCCTACAAAGCGTCAAAGGGAATCGGTGTTGCAAAGGTGTCGGAAAATCCGTACAACTGGGAAACATCTATGATTGCGTCCATTCTGGAAAATGTAGCGTATATCGGCGTGACGGAGAGCTTCAAATCCACCCGTTTAGGCTTTAAGAGCAAGAAGCGTATCCCCACCGCCAAAGACAGGCGGGCTTATATCGAGGGCGCACACACCCCGATTATCGACAAAGATGTGTGGGATAAAGTGCAGATGATACGGGGAAATAAGCGCAGACCGACCAAAAGCGGCACGACCAGTATCTTTTCGGGGCTGCTCTATTGTGCGGATTGCGGGGCGAAATTAAGCCTTGCCACCGCCAACGGTTATACGCACTTCCGATGTTCGCAGTATAAGCGCACAAGCCGTTCCCAGAACTGTACGCAGCACTATATACGGGAAGAAGCCCTGTATCAGTTAGTGTTAAAACAGTTACAGCATTTCCTGTCCTATTTACAGCAGTTTGAACGGGTATTTATCCGACAGCAGATTGACACGACCCTTGCAGAACGGAGATTTGAACTTTCCGAGAAGCAGAAACGGATAGAAAAGGACGAAAAGCGGATAAAAGAGCTTGACCATCTGTTCCGTAAAATCTATGAGGATAATGTCAATGGGAAATTGAGTGATGAACGCTTTTACAAGCTGTCCGACGGATATGAAGCGGAGCAGAAGCAACTGGAACAGGAAATCGAAATACTGACCGCCGAAGTCGGCGAAGCGGATACGGAAGTGACGAATGTTGCAAAGCTGATAGCTGTTACCAAGAAGTATACCCGCATTGAGGAACTGACGCCCGAAATCCTTAACGCCTTTGTGGATAAAATCGTTATCCATGAACGTGTGAAACAGGACGGGAAACGGACGCAGGCGGTTGATATTTACTATTCCTATGTCGGGATTGTGGATGTTCCCACCGACGAGGAAATGCGGGCAATGGAACAGGAATATATGCAGCGTACCAATCTACAAACAGCCTGAATACAGGCAAAGGCAGGAGAAAATCGGTACTCCTGCCCATACATATCAATTTTTATCCCTATCTGGTTTAACTCATCTTTGAAAAACAACGTATCTGTGCGATTTGGTGCTAATTTGCTTTTAGCTGTTTTCAATGGTTTATAGCGCACTTTCAGAGTAATGGCGCACTCGCAGCGCACTGACTTGACCTCTTCTCCAATCGGTAAGAGGTCATAAACTATACGGAAATTCCGTATGGTTCAAAAGCAACTAATTTTTACCTCTGGACAGATACATTAAGGGTAGGAGGAAACGTCCCTACCAACAACGATTCCCGAATTTCGGGATTCGCCATTTTTAAATTCTTTTTATTGTCCTAACTCTAAGTTATATCGTCATATACAAAGTGGTTTGACCGTATGACTGAATATGGATTCAGCGAAAATGAGGACTATATGACGATGGACAAAAATGTCCTCCGTGCGGATGGAACTCCTATGCCACAAATTCAGCATGACCATCAGCTCACAATCGAAATGGCAAAGGAAATTTGCTCCATACCGAAAGGTTATTTGACACTCCTGCTATTTTAGCTATATCTTCACGGGTTTCACCCTTTTGCACTTTCGCAGAATTCTGCGGAAGTCCACTTTTTTTGTCATACTGATTTCCGCAATATATCTTTTGCCTTTCTTTAGCCTGTGCCGCAAGCATAGGTTTCAGCTTCAAGGCAAGCTCGCTCCGCTGAACCGTCCTCATTTTTATGACGGTTATCGTTGGACAATCCAATTTTCGTCAGCGCAATTTTGCGCCGATATCAATATAATTAAACTCTTTGTTAAAAAGTGCTTGAACCCCCAAAATTGAGGTTTCAGAACAAAGCTAAAATAAGCCGTTTTTAAGCTACGTTAATTTTAATAGGTTAAAAAATAAGGAGCTGGACTATTATCCTGCTCCTTGATTTTATTTATTAATCCCAGTCAATATCATCATGAGAAACTACTTCACCATTTTTCAAATTCTGTTCGGCTTCTTCAAGCTCTTTGGCTTCTTGTGGAGTAACTTTTGTAAAATCTGGATCCCATGCAAGAACAAGCTTTTTAATAAGTTCAAAAGCTAATTGTTGGTCATTTTCCGGCAACATATCAATCATGTTAGCCACTTGTTGTGCTGTGTTACTCATAATTATAAACCTCCATCATCTTTTGTATATATCTCCTCTGCTATCAATATTCATTATATGCAGAATTTCAATAGCGTTATCAGCAATATATTTGTAAATTATTCTGTATTTGCCGATTCTAAGACGTTGTCTGTTATCATTATACCCTTGCATTATTTTAATATCGCCTTTTGGTGGATTAAAGGTCAAACCCTCAATACCAGTTTTTAATCTTTTCTTTGTTATTCTGTCTTGCGCTTCAATAAACTTTTTAGCTTTTTTATCATATTGTATTATCACTGTTTTTCTTCTCCGTTTCTGCCAATCTTTTCATCAATTGCTTCATTGATAAAGCCATTAACCGACTTGCCTTGATTTTCAGCAGCAGTCTTTATTATTTCTTTTTTACCTTTAGGCATTCTGATTTGAAAAACATCATAGTTTTCTTTCATGTATTTAGCTACTGCTTTTTGTTGTGCCTTACTTGCCGGAGCCATCTATACACCCTCTTTCTATACTATATTATATCATATCCGCATATTGAATGCAATATACAAAATACACATATTGCATTCGATATATTTGTATATAATGCTAATTGATATATTGCATTCGATATGTTATAATATAGATACAGTCAAAGGAGGAATACATTATGTTAAAGGACATCAGAAGAAAGGTTATGCAGATAGCTAACCGTCTTGTCGGACAAGGACAGATAAGAAGAAATGCAATGCTTACAGCATGGAAAATTATTCGTTACAAAGCATTGAGAACTAAGATTAATGGAACATCATTTGATAACCGTCAGAATGTTCTCCAGCTCCTTTGTAAATACAATCCAGCCGATATAATGGTTAAACTGGTTCGTGACCGTCTGAACACCTTTGACAGAAACGCTATAGCGGTCACAGCAGCCGTTAAAGGCAAGGTCAGTGCAGTAATAGGCTATTTGCCAAAAGCCGTGGCGTGCGTTATAGCCGCCCTTATGGACAAGGGAATAAATGTTAGTGCCGATACACTTTCTATCGTTGGTGGATTCGGTGAACTGGAAAGCTACGGGGCGAGGATTCTTGTAAAAATTTAGTTTTGGACAATTTTATACAAAACTAAAACCAGAACCGGAATTTGTTCCAGAATGACAATAATCATTTTTGTCATGATTTAATTGTATTTTGTCATGTTTGGCATTTTATTGGTAGATGGCGTACCTATGGGGCTTATGGGTATTTTGTCATTTATGTCATTTATGTCATGTACCCTTTAAATTGAAAAAAATTGGAGCAGGCTTATTCCTACTCTTTTTTTCAATTTATTCTGTAAGCATGTTTAAATGTCGTCTGTAACGTCTAGGAATATTGATTCCAACCATATAACCCAACTCATGAAGTACATCAGAAATAATACTGAATCCATCTTTATAAAACTGGCCGATTCGCCTTTGCTTATCAGTAATATTCTTGTAATCAGGAGGGCATACAAATGTCCAGTCTGCACCGTCACTGTCAAGAACAATTCTGAAAAATTTATCAATATCAGTATCCTTAAAACCAGTTTTCATTAATAGAATATGATGTTCTACAGCTTCATCAATCTGACTTGTAATAACTGTTTTTCCGTCAAAGGATATTAGTACCAATAACGGTTCATTGTCGCTTATAGCTTTGTTTACGTCTGTTTCTGACGGGTATTTTATTATCTTCATTCTTCTTCCTCCACATATTCCATTATATCGCCGGGTTGGCAGTTGAGCAATTTGCAAATTTTTGAAACGGCATCCATAGAAATGTATTTTCCCTGCCGTAAACTTTGCAATGTGCCTTCTGACAATAATTTTTGTTTTCGGATAGTGTTTGTATTATATCCAGCTGCTTTCAGTTCGGCTATAACATCAATTTTATACTTTATTGGCATATATATTCATCTCCTTTTGTAGCATTTTGCTATTATACTGCTATTTTTCATTATAATTATAGCATACTATTACATCAATTTCAATGTACAAATTACACAAAAATAAATGTAAACTTTAGCTATATTACCAATTGAATTTACATCGATATTGATGTATAATATAAGCATGGAAAGGAGATAAAAACTTTGAAACAAAAAAATAAAGTTAATCGGTAGTAGTTGAGAGCGTACCAATTAACTTTACACAAACAAGACAAGAAGTCTTATCTAAAATCATTATAGCTTAGATTTCACTTCTTGTCAAGACATCAAGGAGGAAAATTAAAATGAATAATAAAAAAATGCAGAATATAGTATTATAACTTGAAAAAGTAATATTTGAATCAACAAAAATACAGGAAATGGTTAGTTTGTTGGATAGCGTAGCACAAGAGGGGGTGTCCTCTTTGGATAATTTCCCACTGGCAATAAATTTAATTAGTAATCTTGCATACGATAATTGTAAAAAATTAAACGCTTTATTTAAGGAATTGCGTATATTAACAAAAACTAATAAAACCAGTAAAGGCGGTGATGCTGCATGACAGAAAAAAAAAGGCTTATTAATAAAATAATTGAAAAATTTAAAAGACTTGAAGAAATCAGCATGAAAAAGACTACGTCCGAAAAATGCATAGAGTAGTATATACATATTGGAGCAGGCTTGACGGTCTGCTTTTTTGTTGCGTGTCCGAAAAACGGACGCACAAATCAACTGTCGCCTTGCTTGATAAAGGCGGCTAACTGTTCGTTTGTCATGATTCACTTCCTTTCTGAAAATCCAAGATTGGATTGTCCTTTTTCGACCGCTTCCCGACCGCTTCACTTACGCTCAAAATTGAGCAAAAGTTAGCAAATACATGTTTTAATCTTGACACTTCTTAGAATTTAACCATAGCATTTCTTAGCATTTTTTCACTGTTCCTCGACAGTTAAGAATTATCAACCTTAACATTCCTTAATAATTTTTCTTTGTTCGCTCTTTGTTCGTTACATGGAGCTGGATTCTCTAACTTCGCTCGGGCTTCGTTATGTAATAAACGTTAGCAAAAGTCAGCAACCTTAACTTTTATGAACTGTTCAACGCAAATATTATATGATGCATATTACTGTTTCGCATACTAACGTTTTATTACGTTTCTCGGCGTTCACTCGGCGTTAAAATTCTGAATCGTTATAAGGCATACCGTTATTTAAATCAAGAAATTCAGTTCCGATATAAAGGTGATGCATTATGATGCTTAAATCGTTTTGTATAATATCTATATCATCGTAACTTTCCAACGCAATAGCTTCACCTCCACAAAATGCTATAAGTTGAAAATCATATTTTGTTTTTTTTAATACTTTAAAACAGCTTACCTGCTCAGTATCAATTATCATTTCATCTTTAATATAAATTTTCATGGTTTACCTCACTTAAATTTTTTTATTACCTCTGTGACAAAAATGACATAAATGACAAAAATACTATAAACAACGTAGCTATGTAGTTTATAACACTTTTTTGATTAATGACAAAAATAAAAATAATTATATAAGAAAATGACAAAAATATTATTGTCATATTTTAATTTAATTTTGTCATGCTTACGATAAAGCTTATAAACGGCTTATTTACTGCGTTTATTGGTTTTATGTCATTATTGTCAGTTTTGTCATGTACCCCTTAAAGTAAAAAATTGGAGCTGGACTATTATCCTGCTCCTTAATTTTATTTATTATCTAAATATTGTTTTAAATCTTTTATCCATTCTGGAATGCTTTTGCTTTTAGTTATTAATTCGCCGTTTTTATATTCGGCTTTTTCAACAAATCCATTTTCATTATCATAAAATTTAACCTCATTACAATAAGGAAGAATATTTACTAAATCTTCAAAGCGTTTATTGTATCTGCGTTTAACATCTTGTTCGGGAATATCATGTCCACCTTTTTCAACACGGTTTCTTATACGCTTCATGCTTTCATCAGCAGAATTAACACCTACATAATAAAGCCGTATGAAGTAGTCAAGCTCTCTTGCTCTCTTAATGGTTTTAAGTGTGCGTGAACCGGAAAGAGTTGTTTCCTGAGTAAAATTGATTCCCTTTTCAAGGCTGTTGTTTATGCGTTTTATTGCCGCTTTACCGCCTTTTATTTTATCACCGGCAAGTGATGCAGTTATTTTATCAGTGTCAATAATAACGCCTAAATCATTGCTTTCTGAGGCTAAAACTCCGGTAAGACTGCTTTTTCCTACACCATTTACACCGCCTATTATTGTATATATCTTCATTCTTCTTCCTCCACATATTCCATTATATCGCCAGGTTGGCAGTTGAGCAACTTACAGAGTTTAGCTATTGTTCTTGTGTCAATATCTCCACCCTCCATTATTTTTTTGTAAGTGGCTTGTCCTATAATTTTATCACGTTTGATGGTGTAGCTTGTTATACCAGCTTCTTTCATTTTTTTTATAAGCTTTTCATATTTTATTGGCATTAAAAGTCCTCCATTCCAGTTAACCTTATTTTATCCCATTATTATTATAGCATATCCTGCTCTCTAAATCAAGTGACAAAATGTGCAATACACATCTCTAAAATTTGTGATATATGTATATTGACTATCTCTAATAAATGTGATATAATATGATTACAGTCAAGGAAAGACAAAACCAAAATCACAAAACAGTCGGATATAGCCCATGTCTTCAAGAATATTCAAAGGTTCGTCAAGTTCTTCAGCACTTTTAAAACGTTTGCAAAGTCTCAAAATCTCCCTTTTACTTAATTCCAGACTTCCGCTTTTCTTAATTCGGTTAAGTACATATTTAGCGGATTTTTCTTCTTCATTGCCGCCAATTTCATTAAAAGCTTTCAAGGCTTGATTTTCTGCCCACATAGCAGCGCTTACGGCATTTAAAGCAGTCTGACCGCTTAACGGTTCTTTAGGTTCATGATCACAGAGATGAAATATTCCAGCAATTTTTAAGGCTCGTCCCAATTGTTTATTTGCCCATTCCCTCATATACTCAAATGTACCTCCGTCTTTTAAGTTATCTTCAATTGAATCATGATAGTTCTTAAAAATATTAAAGGCTTCTTTATCACATAAAATAACGGGAATTTCTGCTGATGGCTTAATACTCAGAAGCTTGTATATAAGGTTATTATAGTCATGCTTTGCTTTATCGGAAATCTGTGTACTTACAAATGTTCTTCGCCCTGTTTTGCTTTCAGGGAATGCATATAAAAAGCGGTGTACAAGTCCACGTCCTGAAAACTGAGGGTTACTCATAGCTTTTTCAAAGGGTTCTGTTTGCGCCATCAAACCAAAGGTGATCAACGGATTATCAAGGGTAACTGCTTGTTGTGTACGGCGTATTACATTATAAGGTGAACCGTCATAAGCTTTTAAAAATAAATCTATATTAGCTGTACCGCTTGAATAAAGTCCGCTTAAGATATCAAATATACCGCCCTCATCGTTCAATATACCTATTCTTTCTCCGTTCTTTACTAGTTCGGCGGCTAATGCTTCCGGTGTTGTATCTGTAACATTCAGAGTAAGAGGATATACAGGCTGTAATTCTTCCAATTCTCTTGAAAGCTCTTTTGCTCTTTCAACATTGGTATTCTTTCCTTTAGAAACACTTTCAAGCTGTTTTGTAAGCATTGACTTTTTTAGCTGGTATTCTCTTATAAGCGGTTCTCTGCGTTCATTTTCTTCTTTTTGAAAACGATAAACAGGAGCGGTAAATACACCGGATTTTCTTTCACCTGGTTCGGCTATTGTAAGAGTATATAGATTAAGCGTTTCAGTATTTCCACCGCCTGGATTCTTTATAATGGCTTTGCCTTGAACACAAAGAGACAAAACGGACAAAAGGGGTAAAACTGCCATGTCATAGGATACTTGAATATTATCCGAAGTCTCTTTAAGAAAATTTCTTGCGGCTAAAGGCAGACAGCTTAACGGAAAATCAGCAAGTTTAACTTTTTTTCCGAACGGTTTAGGCTTCTCCCAGAGTTCAGGTACTTCATATAAAACCGCTGATTGTTGATAGAGGTTAAATACCTCGTCAGTTGTCCCGAATTCCCTAGCCTTATCCATAACTAAACTGAAATTTTCGGTACGCTCCTGCTCGTCCTGCGAACACATAAAGAAGTGGCTTACCATGGATTCACTGCATAAAGTATGTATGTTTTCCGCTGTGATGTTTGACAGGTCTATTTTACTCAATATGTATCACCGCCTTTTTTTCTTTTGTAACTGCAACTATGTACCATTCAACTTTTATTATCTGTAAATATTTATTTATTTGGTTTAATTTCCTTTTTACAGTTTAACAGGAATCGGCTGAATACCACCGACCTTAGTTTCCGGCTCTACAGTACCGATAACAGCACTGTTGAAGTAATCGTTAAGGCTCTGAATATTAACCAGTATCTTAGCATTAGGGGAATTGCTTACTCGTACAGCTTTAATTTTTCCCTCCAGAGCAAGAGTCCTTACAAGATGCTTAGGCAGTCCGAAAAGCTCGGCGGCTTCTTTTACTCCCTCCATTCGGACTATGGGAGAATCAATTATATTATTTAATTTACTGCTTCTTTCAATAAGAATTTGTGACATGTTGCGTTCCTTTCTATTTGCCAAACTCCTAAAATTATGGTACAATAGGAGCTGGCAAGTATTTTTAATGGTTCATGGTATTTGCTTTCAACGTCTTTACTGCTCCAACAGTAAGGGCGTTATTTTTATGTAGTGATTTCATGCTGCACACTCCATATTAATTAAATAAGATTCAAGGATCAATTTGCGTTTCTTTAAATCGGGTTCAACAACCATAAGACCAACATCAATTATTTGAAGCTTTTCAAGTGAATTTAGTTGTTCTTCCGTTAAATATGGACGTATGCTTTCGCCTTTGGGAATATTGTTAAGTTCTCTGAATTTCTTAGCGGTCATGCCTATTACAATTCTGTTAATCATGTCGCATTCATTACTGTAATGATAAGGCTTGGGATTTTTATGTATAAATCTTATCTGTTCCGTAAGCAAAGGAAACTCTTTTCGGGTTAACATAAGCGTTTTGATAAAGCGTTCCATTTCATTGAATCGTTTTATATACAGTTCTTTGAAATGCATTGCCTTTGCGCCAGAATACCCCATCACTAACATAGTGAATCCGTCACGAGTCATTTGACAGCACGGAAGTTTTCTGCCTGTAGAGTCCTTATATGTGTCTGTGGTAAAATTGTTTTTGATAAATTCTTCACTCAATCCAGATTTGGTGTCAGTGATTTTAGCAATATCACGCAAAACATGAAAATGTTGTTTTTCAAAAAACTTAGCCACAAATAAGCTATTAACTCTGGCTAGGTTCTTAGATAAACAGAAAGCAAATTATTTTGAACAGGAAGAAGTTAATCAGATATTACAGGCGGCTGAACAAGAACCGTTAAAATGGAAAATGCTGATACATTTACTGTTAGTTACAGGTGGCAGGCGTGGAGAAGTTCTCGGTCTTACGTGGGATAACATAGACTTTAATTTCAACCGTATTTATATTGAAAAATGCGTTTATTATGAAGCTGATACAGGTATATATATTGATAAACCTAAAACCGAAAGTTCAATAAGGTGGATAAGACTTCCGGTTCAGACAATGAAACTTCTTGAACAGTATAGAGATGAATATTATCTGCCGTTGAAGACTGCTTGCGGTTCGAGCTGGACTGACAGTAATTTTCTTTTTGTTAAGGATAATGGAAAAGAATCAGGTAAGGTTATGCACCCTGATAGCATTACAGGATACTGCGACAAGTTTGCGGAACGTTACGGTTTAAAGCATATTAATCCTCATGCTTTCCGACATACAATGGCTAGCTTGCTTTACTTTGCAGGAATGGACACTATAAGCATAAGCGGTCATTTAGGACATGCAAAACCCAGTACAACACAAAATATGTACGCTCATGTCATGGCTGAAGCTGAAAGCCGTATTGCTGATTGTATGGGGGATATTATATTCAGTACAAAACATAAACGTAATGATACAGAAGATTCACATAAGAAAACAGGATAAAAAAATTTATTTATATTTTCATTTTAATCAACTTATGACTTTTACTAAAGTTTTTAAACCGCCACTTATAGAATATAAAATAAAATGGAGCAGGACTACTAAAATTAATAGTTTTCCTGCTCCGATTCTTTTAATATATGACTGTAGCTTTCAGCCGTTTTTAATAGTTTTTTATTTTAATAGCGCACTAATGGCGCACTATTCTGACTTTCAAAATAAAAAATAACGCCCTCTGAATTACTTCAAAGGGCGTATTTACGTTGGTTGCGGCGGTGCACAACATATATTACCTGAAATTTTATTTTATTATCGTGGCTATTTCAATTATTAATAGATATTCTATTCCGGTATTGTTCAAGCAGTTCCATATACTCCGCATGTCTATCCGGCATATATTCAAACCTACTCATACTTTTAGTAAGTTCGTGTATTTTATCATTTCTGTAAAGCTGTTTAAGCGGTTCGGAACGTCTGAGACATCTTAGTCCTTTATGTAGAATCTGACTGATACGCTGACCGCTGATTCCCATTTCTGAGCCAATATCTTTCATGCTTTTATCTTCAAAATAATAGCTGTTAATAACACGGTTCTGAGGATATTTCAGACCGTCAACGGCTTCATGTAGTACTCTGTAATCGTACTCCAGCTCCACTAATTCAACGGCATTAACAGCGTTATCGTCTGCAATCATATCAACTAGAGTATTACCGTCCGGCTCTTCTTCTTTCAACGGAGTATCAAGGCTTGTGCAATCGTTAAGCGGCTCATGTTTCTGCTTTTGAGTACGAACGCCTATAAGCTCATTGACAGCATTCTTAAACGGGTAAGACAGATAAGAAGTAAACTTGTTTCCAGTATTAGGCTTATATCCCTCTACGGCTTTTAGGAACGCCATGTAACAGGATTGTTTCAAGTCCCATATATCAACACCGCATTGCTGAAATCGTCCTTGTAACGCACTGTAAACACTGTCAGACTTCATGTACATAATCTTCCGTATACGTTCCCATAGTATGGGTATCAGTTCATCATTACCGCCCTGCTTGATAAAAGCGGCTAACTGTTCGTTTGTCATAATTCACTTCCTTTCTGAAAATCCAAGATTGGACTGTCCTTTCTCGACCGCTTCACTATCAATACACTAGGATTTTACAGTAAAAGCGTATGAGCATAACGCCCATACGCTTAATAATTACTGATCTTCGTTTGAAGATTCGGGGGTTGATGGTTCAGTAGTTGCGGGTAATGCCTGATAGTAAATAGCCTTTGATTTATTTTCAAAAACGAAAGCATCATATACTATTCTACCCTCAACCAATGCGCCGCTTATGCCTGGCGGGTCTTGGTGTATCTTGTAATCTTCAAGCTTTGTTGGTGCTACTGTTGCGCATGGGTGGCAAACCATAAAACCAAAATCAATTGGTAAACGATTAGCCGGTACTTTAATTACTGAACACCCGTCAAGCATTCCTATAACGCCTTTTAAACGCATCTCGTTTCCGATATCTGTTTCCATAGTTATATCTTTACACCGTTTCATTAAAGCGTATGTTGTTGGCGTTACCACAATAACCCTGTTGACCTCCGGTGCTTCTGCTGTGTCAAGTGCCGTTGTCCCCTTAAGAATTTCTTCATAAATATTAGTCTTTGTCAATGTAATGGCTTCTGGCTTATTTCCGGCATTGTTGCACATAACACTGTATACATAAGAATCAATCTCAGGTATTACAACTTCTCTTGTTTGCCTTGAAAGTGCGGTTGCACCTTGCAACTGCTGCGCCGTTTCATCTGTATCAAGCTTGTCAATAGCAAATGTAAAAGAACGGTCTTTTTTAAGTGTAAGCGTTTCAGTTGTGGCATCAAGTCCGGCAATTGCTCCGTAGCGTGAATTATTTGAACCTGTTCCGCTTCTATCGTAATCGTTCATACTACTTGTACTTATTTTGTAGATTTTAACAGTATGTGCACCGTCCCAATTAAAGTCTTGATTTGTAATAAGTGACTTCTTACTTTCCGCTGTAATCATTTCATCTACATACGGGACAAATTTAGTAGCTAAATCAATAGCCATATTTTAATTACCTCTTTTCTTCGCTTGCAAGTCCGAACGCTTCTTTAAATGGATCGCCCTCGTAAGAATTACCGCCGCTTCTTACCCCAGTAGTAATAGATGGTGCGTTCGGGTCATGCAACAGGGGGCGTATTTTTTCAACGTTGCTTTTAAACTTTTCCACATCATCAGTACCAAATACGTCAAGAAGTTCATGCGGCAATTTTTCGCCTGCAAGATATTCTTTGCAGCTAAATGTATTTTCTCTGTGCTTCAACTCTGCTTCTCTGGCTTCAAAATCGTTAGTGTCGATTGTTTCAGTTTTTGCCCTTTCTCTTGAAAGGCGTTCTGAAACAATTCTGTTAACCTCGTCTTGAGTAAAAGTCCTTTCAGACTGTGTTCCGTTTCCCTCCGGCTGAGTAGTTTCCTGCTGAGTTTCCTCAACTGTTGTGTTAATGTCTGTGTTTTCCATAATAAAATACCTCCGTTTAACGTCCATGAGTAGGACTAATATAAATAAAAAGACACGAGCCAACCTCAATAATGAAGCTGTTCCCGTGTCTTTTTGACTAACCGCAAATTTTAGCAGATGAAACAAACAAAAGAAAAATAAAATTGCGGCGGTACTCGTGCTATTTAATATAATTATACCACAATTCTTTGGTTTTGTCAAGTTTTATCTTTGACTGCTATGTAAACATGTTTATATGGTGGGTGGTGGTCACTTTTAGCGACCTTAACATTCCCAAACAAATCACATCGCCATTTAAGCCAGTTTTCAATCTCTTTAACTCTCTTTTCCTCGTGCTCCTGATATGATATCTTAATTTTCATGGAGAGTTACTTCACACCCTTTCTTCTTGCCCTCTCAGCTCTGATACCTAATATGTAACCGTAGTTGAAAGCATCAATCCTTTTAAATAAATCTGAATATTCTCCATCGTGTCTACGTTCAAGTTCTTTCAAAACCCACCGAACCGGCTTACTTAAAAATAATTTTATACCTTGTTCTCCCACAATATCAGCCTCTTTCTTTGCCTTTAAAGCTTCTGGAAGTGTAGGCCAGTTTTTCAAATCTATTCCTATGGCTTTGAACCATTCTGGAGTTGCCTTGAATTGTACATCTGATTTATCCATAATAAAAATCCTTTCTGTCTATTGACTTTCAGAAGCAAATCCGCTATAATGAAACTGCGGACTTGTTCCGTTTGCTTGTTTGGCTTTACACTTCCTTTGGTCGGGTGGGTGTAAAGTCTTTTTTTGTATGGTTATAACATTGAAAAGAGTGTCTTATCAATGCTCTGGAGTGTTGCGTTTATCTCGGCTAAAAGTGCATACCTCAGAATGTCTGCCGCCAGTACATCAGAGCATTTGTTTGCAACTGCATAACGATTAATCAGGGCTGCGACATCTTCCATTGCTGTGGATAATTGTTTCTCGTCTAGGTCTGTCATGTTTTTCACTTCCTTTCATGATTTTAGTCCTTAAAGTCACAAAGTCCGCCCACTGGAAATAAAAAAATAGAAATATAATATTTAAAACATATAACTATTATTAAATTTTGGAGTAATAAACCCATGTGGAATAAATAATTTTTAATAGCGTGTGGTGGGACTAAGGGACTAAAAGGACTTTATTCATATACCAATGGATTGATTTTGTAATTTTCAGACGGTCTGCCTTTAGTTCCCGATGGTGGCTGTATGTATCTGATATACCCCATATCTTCAAGAAGTCCCAGGGGTTCGGCGATTTCACCAGCGTTGAACTTTCGGCAAAGCCTAAGTATTTCCCTTTTGCTTAATTCCAGCTTGTCCGCTGTCTTGATTCTTTCAAGCACATAATTCGCATCTTTTTCCGTTGTATCAAGCATTTCCGAACTTAAAGCTTTTAAGGCGTGGTTTTCCGTCCACATTGCTATACTTATACCATTTAATGCAGTTTGACCGCTTAGAAGTTCATTAGGTTCATGCTCACATAAATGAAGTATACCGGAAATCTTCATACACCTTGCAAACTGTTTTGATGCCCACTCCTTTAAATCTTCAAATATACCTCCTGTTCTCATGGCTTCTTGTAAATGATTATGATAATCATTTAATAAATTTGTTGCATCATTATCAGAAAGAATAATAGGGGGATTGCTTGACACGGGCATTATTAACAAACGTTTAACAAGTGTGTTATACTTTTCCTGTAATTTAATCGGAATGCTTTTGCTTCTAAAATTCTGATACCCTGCTTTACTGTCTGGAAAAGAAAATAAAAAACGATGTATAAAACCACGTCCCGAAAATGCTTGATTATTCATTGCTTGTGTAAACAATTCCGGCTGAACCATTAACCCCATAGTAAGCAAAGGGTTTTTCAAATCAATATTTTCTTTGGTACGCCTGATAATTGAATAATCTGAACCATCATAAGCTTCTAAGAAAATATTAAGGTTTGTTGCTCCACCTGAATACAAGCCGCTTAAAACGTCAAATATTGCGCCCTCATCACCTAATACGCCGATTTTACCGCCTTGCAAGTACATTTCCCATGCTAGAGCTTCAGGAGTAGCATCACTTACATTTAGACGTAATTCATGTACTGGCTCAAGGTCTGCAAGCTGTCTGGAAATCTCTTTTACTTTTTCAAGATTAGCATTTTTACCTTTCATATAGGTTAATTTTTGACTTTCAAGAAAATTCTTTGTTGCCTTGTATTCGTTTACCCTGTATTTATTAGCTTCATTGTAATAATCCTGATATTCTTTGACAGGTCGCATAAATTCTTTAAAACTTCCTGTTTTTCTTTCACCAGGCGCAGCTATTGTCATTGTGTAAAGATTAAGCGGCTCAGTGTGGTCATTGCCTGGGTGCTTAATTATCGCCTTACCTTGTGCACATAGTGACAGAACCGAAAGTAACGGCAATGCCGCCATTTCTGGAAATACCTGAACATAATTAGCAACAGCTTCCAGATACTCCGATAACATTTCGGGCAAACAACTTAACGGAAATTCTGCAAGCTTAACTTTTTTTCCGAACGGTTTAGGCTTCACCCAGAGTTCAGGGGCTTTCCATATCGGAGCTTGTTCCTGGTAATGCTGATAAACTTCATCAGATACGCCGAAATCCCTAGCCTTGTCCATGATTATTTGAAAATTCTCTGCACGCTCTTTCTCGTTCGTGGAAATTGCGAAAAAGTGTCCGGTAAGCTGTTCGCTTGTAAGAAAACTTGCCCTTTCCTTTGGAATATCTGACAAATCAAGTAAGCTCACTCACTATCACCGCCCCCGAAAATCGGTGTCATGCCAAACTTTTGAATCAGGAAACGGGCAATAACGTCCGCTGGAATGTCCTTATATTCTGCATCAACAAGGACTGGTTCACCGTCTACGATTCGATATGTAGCATTAACAGGGATTCTACACATATTGTCTTTTTCCATGCCTTATTCCTCGCTTTCTATTAGTTCTTCCACTTCTACGCCTAAACCTTTAGCTATTCGTGAAGCCGTGGCAGGCGTACAAGTTCCACGATTCTTAATTGTAGAAAAATTCTGTCTTGTCATTCCCATTATTTTAGCGGCTTCAACAACTTTTAAATTTTTCTTTGCAAGAATCAATTCGATTTTCTCTTTACTGATTTTCATTTTATCACCCCCTACACACACAATTAAATTGTGCGTGTGATTTTATTATAATCAATTTAATTGTGCTTGTCAAGTGTTTTTTTAAACTTTTTTTAAAAAAACATTGTTTAATCACTTGACTCTAAATTGTCAGAATGTTAGAATGAAAAAGAATCATGGATATGAGGGGAATTAACTTATAATCATGTATCTATAACTAACTATTTTTTTAGAGGGAGACTTAAACATGAAAGACATTTTCAACAGGCGCCAGCGCTTTTCATTGCGTAAATATTCATTTGGTGTCGCTTCAGTCTTGTTGGGGACGGCACTCTTTGCTGCTCACACTGCACAGGCTGATGAAGTCGTAGCATCTGATGCTTCTTCATCAAACCCTGGTTCATCAGTTGAGGGCGAAAGTTCTTCAGAACTGGTTGAGACGAATACAGCATCAACAGCTCAAGCAGATCCTACTGTAGCTGTATCTTCAACTGAGGCAACTGCGTCAACATTTAACTTGACGCCAGAAGCTTCAACAACAGATAAGGTTGTCGCAGAGGCAACTGACAAACAAGCTACAGAAACTGCGAAACCAGAAGCTTCTAAACCAGCTTCAGAGGCTGCAAAACCAACTGAGAAAGCTACTTCAGAAGCAGCAAAACCAGCTGCAGTGGCATCTACAAATGCAGCTAGCAATAACGTTGAAACAACAGCTTTATGCATTATGGGAATGTCAGGTTTCCTTCTGCTTGCTTTGTGGAGCGATAAAAAGAAAAAGAAAATTGAAAAAAACTAGCGTCGCACTCTCGTG
>OGPA01001052.1_pt1 | contig 24462 bp, 19 predicted proteins | sample 1552841 | NCBI WGS metagenome assembly OGPA01 (sample SAMEA2579916, study PRJEB22360) | human gut metagenome | reverse complement strand
GCCTGTGCCGTAAGCTTTGCTGTGAATATAAAACGGAAGAACCGTTAAAAAAACATACTACGTTTAAAATAGGCGGAAGCTGTAAGATACTCATAAATATAAATTCTTCGGATACATTGGCTGAAATACTGAAATTTCTCAAAAAACAAAATATAAGATTTTTTGTATTGGGTAAAGGAAGCAACATTCTTGCCGACGATAACGGCTTTGACGGTGTCATACTTAAAATTTCAAAGGATTTCTCGCATATTGAAAAAACCGGAGAAACTGAAATTTTCTGTACGTCCGGAACATCATTGAGCGAGCTTTGCATTTATGCTATGGAAAATTCTTTGTCCGGACTGGAATTTGCTTACGGAATTCCGGGAACTGTGGGAGGCGCTTTATTTATGAATGCCGGAGCGTACGGAGGAGAACTGAAAGATGTTGTGACATCGGCACATTACTTAAATGAAAAATGTGAAATATGCTCAGCTGAGTCGGCTGAAATGTCGCTTTCTTACAGGCATAGCATTTTCAGTGAAAATCCGGATTGGGTTATAACTGACGTGACTTTTTCCCTGAATAAAGGAGATAGGGAACAGATACGTGAAAAAATGAATGAGCTTATGCATAAAAGAAAAGATAAACAGCCGCTGGATTTTCCAAGTGCCGGAAGTACGTTTAAGCGTCCGGAGGGAAGCTATGCTTCACTGCTTATAGAACAATGCGGACTTAAAGGGTTGAACGTGGGCGGTGCGGAAGTGAGTACAAAGCACAGCGGATTTGTTATAAATAAAGGCGGCGCAACTTTTGAAGACGTAATTGAATTGACTGATAAGGTAAAAAAATGCGTTTATGAAAAAACAGGCTACAGTCTTGAGCTTGAACCGATAATTTTAAAATAAATCATTTATCCATAAAAATATAAAGGAGGGAAAGGCGTCTGTTCAGGACGCTGTAAGCTATGCAGTTTGTTATTGTAACCGGTATGTCGGGTTCCGGAAAATCATGTGCAATGAATGTTTTGGAGGACATAGGATTTTATTGTATAGACAATATTCCTCCTCAGCTTTTAACTAAATTTGCAGATATATGTATGCACTCAAAAGGTCAGCTGGACCGTGTTGCGGTAGCAGTTGACATAAGATCAGGAGATATGTTCGGTGAGATATTTGACCGCTGGAAAATATTAAAGGATATTGCCGATCTTGACGTTAAAATTCTTTATCTTGAAGCTAATGACGAGGTTATTATTAAACGTTATAAGGAAACCCGAAGAAAGCATCCTCTTGATGAAAAATTCAGCAGCTGTCTGCATAAGGCTATAGCCTTTGAGCGCGAACAGCTTAATCCTTTGAGGGAAGTAGCAGATTATTATGTTGAATCTTCTTATTTATCCACTTCACAGCTTAAAGAAGAGGTGAAGTCGCTTTTCCTTGAAAAGAATAGTGATTCAATGATTATAAAAATTATGTCGTTCGGATATAAATACGGAGTTTCAACTGAATCCGATCTTGTTTTTGACGTAAGATGTCTGCCGAATCCTTATTATGTCAAGGAATTAAGGCCTATGACCGGTTGTGACTCAAGCGTCAGGGAATATGTTATGGGATTCGAGCAATCGAAAAAGCTTCTTGAAAAAATAAAAGATTTGCTTGATTTTCTTATTCCATTGTATGTACATGAAGGAAAAAGCCAGCTGGTAATTTCTTTTGGATGTACGGGCGGAAAACACAGATCCATTACTTTTACTGAATTGGTAGCAGATTATCTTTCAAAGCAGGGATTGAGGGTACAGAAAAGTCATAGGGATATTAACAAGGACATCAGTTATTATCGAACATAATTAATTAAAGGAGGTCCTTTAATTGGCATCCTTTTCTAATGATGTAAAAAAAGAATTGTGTAAAGGCATAACAGATAAGGATAAAAGATATGCTTGTCTTTATGGAATTCTGCTTTATTGCAAGGGACTTACTGACAGTCATATAAGTTTTAGTACTGAGTGTGAAGAATTTGCGTTGCTTTTTGAAATGCTTGTAAAAAGTATTTTTAATAATGAGATCAAAGTGAAAATTGAAACCGGTTCGAGAAAAAACGGAAATAAAGCATACGCTTTGAGTATAGAAGATAAGCAGTCTATGAGCCGTATTCAGCAAACATATAATATTAATATTGAAAGACGTGAAATAAATTTAAAAAATATAGTTAATAATAGTTTAAACATTTTTCTTGCAGGAGTATTTTTTATATGCGGAAGCGTCAGCGATCCCTATAAGGAGTATCATCTTGAGTTTACTGTTCCCAACGAACAGCTTTATACGGATCTGCATGACATACTTTTAAGTCTTGGTATTGAATCGGGAAAAACAGTCCGAAAGGGATTGACGGTGCTGTATGTAAAGGACAGCGAAAACATTGAAGATATACTGACGTTTATCGGCGCCAGGCAGGGTACTATAGATCTGATAAATATAAAAATCTACAAGGACGTAAGAAATAAAGCAAACCGTATTGCAAACTGTGATTCCGCCAACATTGACAAAGTAATTGCGGCAGCTTCTAGGCAGATTCATGATATTGAATTTATTATGGAACATGGAGAATTTGACAAACTTTCTGCTGACTTGCAGGAGGTATCCAGAATCAGGCTGGACAATCCGGAAATGAGCCTTCAGGAGATCGGTGAAATGCTTTCAAAGCCAATAGGTCGTTCCGGTGTTACCAGAAGATTTCAGAAGATTTCAAGATTTGCAGATGAGATAAGAAAAAAAGAAAATAATAATGGTGTTCTATGAATAATAATGAAAACAATAACAGCTTTGTACATTTACATGTTCATAGTGAATACAGTCTTTTGGACGGTGCATGCCGTATCCCTCAGTTAGTGAAAAAAGCGGCTGAAGTGGGACAAAAAGCAATAGCTGTCACTGATCACGGAGTAATGTACGGAGCTGTTGAGTTCTATCAGGAGGCGCTTAAAGCCGGAATAAAGCCAATAATTGGGTGTGAAGTTTATGTAGCTCCCCGTACAAGATTTGACAGGGAGTCAAAGCTTGACAGCCGTCCTTATCATTTGGTTTTGCTATGTAAAAATAATAAAGGATATCAGAATCTTATTAAGCTTGTTTCATTGGGTTATACTGAAGGATTTTACAGTAAGCCAAGGGTTGATGTAGAACTTTTGGAAAAGTACAGTGAGGGACTTATTTGTCTTTCGGCTTGTCTTGCAGGAGAAATACCCAGACAGCTTGTTAATAACAATTATGAGGGCGCTAAAAAAACAGCGCTGAAATATTTGGAGATTTTTGGTGATGGTAATTACTATCTTGAAATTCAGGATCATGGAATAAGCGAGCAGAAAAATATTATTCCGCTTATCTGCCGTCTTTCAAAAGAGACGGGTATTCCTCTTGTTGCTACAAATGATGTGCATTATATTGAAAAAGAAGACGCTGAAATGCAGAATGTTCTGATGTGCATACAGATAAAAAAGACTATTTATGAGCCGAACAGTCTTAAATTTCCTACCGAGGAGTTTTATCTGAAAAGCGGACAGGAAATGAGCGAGCTTTTTAGAAACTTTCCCGAAGCAATTGTGAATACTTCGATAATAGCTGATAAATGCAATGTTGAGTTTGAATTCGGAGTAATAAAGCTGCCTAAATTTCATATTGACGGTGAAGACGATAATATAGCATTTTTCAGAAAGCTTTGCTATGACGGATTGAAAAAAAGATACGGTGAAAATTTTTCTGAAAATATAAAAAAACGAATGGATTATGAGCTTGATATCATAATCGGTATGGGATATGTGGATTACTATCTGATCGTATGGGATTTTGTCAAATACTCAAAGGACAATAATATTCCCGTCGGTCCGGGAAGAGGATCGGGAGCAGGAAGTATTTGTGCTTACTGTATAGAAATCACTGATATTGATCCTATAAAATATAATTTACTGTTTGAAAGGTTTTTAAATCCGGAAAGAGTTAGTATGCCGGATTTTGATATTGATTTCTGCATAGAGGGACGGCAGAAGGTCATTGATTATGTAGTTGAAAAGTACGGCAGTGACCGTGTGTCCCAAATTATCGCCTTCGATACGCTTAAAGCCAGAGCGGCTATTAAGGATACCGGAAGAACTATGGGACTGTCTGTAAAATTCAGAAACGACGTTTCTTCACTTGTTCCGAGAGATTTGAATATAACTATTGCTCAGGCGCTGGAAAAAAGCAAAGAACTGAAAGAACTTTACGATTCCAATTATTCTGCACATAAGCTTATTGATATGTCAATGAAAATTGAGGGTATGCCCAGAAACGATTCAATACATGCGGCAGGAGTGGTTATTTCGGGAGTTCCGGTTACTGATCTGGTACCGGTCAAAAAGAGCGGTGACGCTGTTGTAACTCAGTATACTATGACTGCGCTGGAAAGCTTGGGACTGCTTAAAATGGATTTTTTGGGACTTCGCAACTTAACTGTAATAAAACATTGCGTGGAAGAAATAAGAAAAAAAGTTCCTGAATTTGATATAAATAAAATTTCATTTGAAGACAGTGAAGTTTATCGCATGATGTCACAGGGAAAAACAACGGGTGTTTTCCAATTTGAAAGTGCAGGTATGAGGAGGGTTCTTTCTCAGCTGATACCTGAAAATCTTGAAGATCTGATAGCTGTAATATCTCTTTACCGTCCCGGACCTTCTGAATCTATTCCTAAATATATCAGCAACAAACATAATCCGGAAAATATAAAGTACAAGCACCCTATGCTGAAAAATATTCTTGATGTAACTTACGGCTGTATGGTATATCAGGAACAGGTAATGGAAATCTGCCGTACTCTTGCAGGGTATTCCTATGGACGTGCCGATCTTGTGCGTCGTGCAATGGCTAAGAAAAAGCACAGTGTGATGGAAAAAGAACGTCATAGCTTTGTTTACGGAGACAAGAATCCTGACGGTACTGTAAACTGCGTGGGTGCAGTTGCTAACGGAATAGATGAGAAGGATGCAAATGAAATATTTGATGAAATGAGCGGATTTGCGTCATATGCTTTCAATAAGTCTCATGCTGCCGCTTATGCTTATCTTGCATATCAGACAGCTTTTCTGAAATGTCATTATACTAAGGAGTATATGGCGGCACTTATGTCAAGTGTTTTGGATTATACTGATAAATTGATAGAATATGTTGACGAGTGCAGAAAAAATAATATAAAGGTACTGAAACCGGATATAAATAAAAGTTCTGCTTATTTTACTTCTGAAGAAAGCGGAATACGTTATGGACTTCTTGCAATAAAAACTCTGGGAATGGGTGTTATAAGCGGTATTCTTAAGGAACGTAACGAGAACGGGGAATTTAAAAATTTACAGGATTTTTGCAGTCGTTCCGCAGAAATAGGAGTCAGCAAGGTTTCTGTTGAATATTTGATTAAGTCCGGAGCATTTGACGGACTTGGTGCAAACCGACGTCAGATGATCAGCAATTATGAATTTCTTATGGATAGTGCAAGCAGCTTTTCAAAATCCAATCTTGAGGGACAGATGGGACTGTTTTCAGAGGAAAATAGTCCGACGGCGGTTGATGTTGAGTTTAAACCGGAAGAGGAATATCGTTATGCAGATCTGCTTTGTTTTGAAAAATTTGCAACAGGAATGTATATATCCGGTCACCCTGCGGATCCGTATAAAACAGCGTTGACGCTTATGCATATACCGGACGCTTTGCATGTTCAGAGCAATTTGAAAGAAGGAGTATATTCAAAAAATCAGGTTATAAGTTTTTTTGGAGCAATGGACGATATAACTGTAAAATATACTTCAACAGGCAAAAAAATGGGATTTTTGACTTTACAGGATACCAGCGGCTCGGTTGAGTGTACTTTATTTCCTGAAACTTATGCAAAATATGAAAAGAAACTGGTTTATGGGAATGTTTTATATGTTGTAGGCAAAGTATCGTCAAAGAATTCTTACGGGTACTCTGTTATTGCTGATAGTATTTTTGATGAAAATGAATTTGACAATATATTAAGTTCGAAAAGGCTGTGTATTAAGGTTAAAAGCAGTCAGAAGGACATTATACGCTCAACGGCTGAAATAATCAGACAATACAGCGGAGAAAATGAGGTTTGTTTTTATCTGACAGATCTAAAAAAATATTTGAGATTAAAGGATTTTAATAAAATAAGTATTAAAGACGACGTTTTGGATAAACTATGTGAAATATTAAATGTAAATGATATAGGACTTATCAATTAAGCATACTTTACAATATTTCCGAAACTTTTCCTATTTTCAGCTGAAAACACTTGACAAAAATCTGAAATGTAGTAAAATAGTATATAGTGGATTTGCGTGAAATACAACGCTTGTCATTTATCGGTTTCAGACGGTAAACTGAGATCAATTGCCTGAAGGCGGATAGGAGTTATAATAATGATTAAAAAAATCGGTGTTTTAACAAGCGGCGGCGACGCCCCGGGAATGAATGCGGCAGTAAGAGCAGTTACAAGAGCGGCAATCAGAAAGGGCATGCAGGTTTATGGTATCCGCAGAGGATACAACGGTCTTATTAACGGCGATGTGTTTGAAATGAATGAACGCAGCGTATCGGACATTATTCAGAGAGGCGGTACAATGCTGTATACTGCAAGGTGTCCTGAATTCAGAACTGAAGAAGGCGTTGAAAAGGCAAGAGCAAAATGCGAAGAACTGGGTCTTGAGGGTATTGTTGTTATCGGCGGAGACGGTTCTTTCAGAGGTGCGGCAGATCTTTCTGCAAAGGGAATTCTTTGTGTAGGTCTTCCGGGTACAATTGACAACGATATTTCCTGTACGGAATATACTATAGGTTACGATACGGCAATGAATACTGTCGTAGAAATGGTTGACAAGCTCAGGGATACAACACAGTCACATGACAGATGCAGTGTTGTAGAGGTAATGGGCAGAGGAGCCGGATATATTGCGCTGAACGCTGGTATTGCCTGCGGTGCGACATATGTAATTACAAGCGAAATCCCTTATGATCTTGATAAGGTTGCAAAGAAAATGCTTGAATCAAGAAAAACAGGTAAACAGCACTTTATTATTGTTGTATCTGAAGGTGTTGGTCATTCTGATGAAATTGCAAGAACACTTCAGGATAAAACAGGTATTGAAGCAAGAACTACAATTCTCGGACACGTTCAAAGAGGCGGTGCTCCTACAGTAAGAGACAGAGTTGTAGCAAGTCAGATGGCTTACTATGCTGTTGAACTCCTTTCACAGGGAATAGGCAACAGAGTAGTTGGAATGCAAAACAGCAAAATTGTTGACTTTGACATTCAGGAAGCATTATCGATGAAAAAGCCTTTCGAGGAAGAGCTTTATCATATTGCCGGCGAAATTGCTTTTTAATAAGCAGTCAAACCGGAAAATCATACGAATATTGGCATCAGAGTAGAAAGCTGTGCGTGAAGTGTCCGGCAGACGGGGAGTTGCTGTCGGGACGAAGAGCCTTAAAAAAGACTTGCGGTACAGTTTTCGCATCCCGCTGTATGCATAAAGGTAAACCTTTTCATAATGGCTCCTTTGTGCAAATCAGCACAAATTTAGGAGGTTTTTTATGAAAAGGTTTTTAGCAATTTTTAGTGATTCGGCAAAAGAATTAACGAATCTAAGGTGCATTGTCATGACGGGAATGTTGATAGCAGTACATGTACTGCTAAGTATATTTGTCATGATTCCTATAGGGGAGAATATAAAAATATCTTTTAGCTTTTTGGCATTGGCATCTATAGGAATGTTGTTTGGACCAATACCTGCGGCAATTGCAGGAGGTATTACAGACATATTAGGGTTTATGCTTGCAAATAAAACCGGAGGCGCATATCACCCGGGTTTTACTCTTGTACAAATTATGGCAGGCGTTATTTACGGGATTTTTTTTTTCAAAACAACCTTCCTGCAGGCTTTACTTACGGAATTTGTTTATACAAAGCAGAAATAGGCAGATTTATGACAATAAGGTGTGCTATTTCAAAGATTCTTGTTGTTTTGATTTGTAATTTATGTCTGAATACATATTTTATATGCGCTTTATACGGAACAGGGAGTTTCTGGGCAATGTTTACATCACGAATTATAAAAAATGCAATACAGCTTCCGGTTGATATTGTACTTCTTTCAATTGTTATGCCTATAATTCTTATGGCATACAGGAAGGTTTTCGGCATAAAAAAAGCCGTATAATAAAAGAAATATAAAGTTTTATAAAATCACTTGTTATTTTAGCTTTTTTGAGTTATAATTATACAAGTGATTTTTTTATGAAAGGATTTGTTATTATGAAAATTAATGTCGGATTCATAGGTGCCGGAAATATGGGAACTGCCATAATGAAAGGTATTTTAAACAGCAGTTTGAATAATCAGATTCAGTTGTTTGCCGCTGATCAGGATTCGCTTAAAATTGAACCTTTAAAAAAATTCGGAGTAAATAAATGCGTTAACGGTTCTGAAGTCGTTTCGGCATGCAAATATGTTTTTCTGGCTGTTAAGCCTCAGGTAATAGAAGGAGTTCTTAATTCTATCGGTCAGAAAATAACAGATGATACCGTACTTATTTCAATTGCGGCAGGAATAAACAGCGATTTTGTAAAAAAAGCTACAGGAACAAACGTAAAAACGGTTATTGTTATGCCTAATACTCCGCTTTTGTTAAATGAGGGAGCTTCTGCGCTGGCAAAGGACAGCCAAGTGTCTCAGCAGGAATTTGATTTTGTATGCAGTATTTTTAAAGCATGCGGTAAAACTGCTGTTATTGATGAAAGCAAAATGAAAGAAATAATTGCTGTAAACGGAAGCAGTCCGGCATTTATATACCTTTATGCAAAGGGGTTTATTGATTATGCCGTTAAGGAAGGTATTGACGGAGAAGTTGCAAAGAAGCTTTTTGCACAAAGTCTTATAGGTTCGGCTAAAATGATTACTGATTCCGGTTATACTATAGATGAGCTTATAAAAATGGTTTCCTCCCCGGGCGGTACTACTCTTGCCGGATTGGAAGAGCTTAACAAGGGAAATTTGCTGAATACTGTAAATAATGCCTGTGAGGCATGTACAAAACGAGCATACGAATTATCAAAGTAGTATAAATTCAGATTGTCCGGCATATCCTTTTTAAAAAGGCTTGTTAGCTGAATTGAAAAGGAATGGTGTATATGAAAATATCGGACAAGACAAATCTTACAGGAACACAAAGAAGAAAGCTTAGTCTGGGACTGCTTTTATTGCTTATATCGGGAGGTATAGTTGCGGGGACGGTAATAGTATGCTCTGCGGATAGTCTGGATGCGGTAAGCAAAAGCGTTTTAACTCAGAATCTTCTTAAAACGTCTGAAGTGAAAACAATAATTCAAATTTATATTAACGCCTTTCTGCCTTTGGCAGCAGCTTTGACAATACAGTATATATGCGGCTTTTCTGCATTGGGACAACCGTTGACTATTGCAGGTATAATATACAGAGGCGTTTCAACAGGTGTTTCAGCGTCAGTTTTTTATCTTATGCTGGGCATAAAGGGCTTTCTAGCAATACTTATAATGCTGTTTCCGTTTGCGGCAGTAAGTTCAGTAATTTTAATACTGGGTGCCAGAGAATCAATAAAATTTTCTAATATGTTTATGAATTTTGCACTTAATAAAAATGTCGAAGAAGACAAGCGTTCCGGAATTAAGCTTTTTACTGTAAAATTTATCGTTCTTATTGCTTTAAGTCTGCTTGCGGCGGCGGCGGACAGTATAATTACATATTTTTTTACGGGGATACTTTTAAATCCCTGATATTTCAAGGAGTGTAAAAATTGTTTGGTAATAATAATACAGGAGTGGGGATTCCAAAAAATGCACCGAAAAAAAAGGGGATACTTAGATTTTTTGAGATTTTTTTCAGAAAGTTCTGGAAGCTGATCGAAGTTAATATTTTATATTCACTTTTTTTCATACCGGTAGTATTGGCATTATACGCTGTTATACGTGTTTCAAGCGCTACTGTAACTACTCTTATGCTGGCGGTTTGTTTAATTGCTTTTGTACTTACAATAGGTCCTGCAACTTCGGGAATGTTCAAGATACTCAGAAATTTTACTGTAGAAAAGCATGCGTTTATTTTAACTGATTTTAAAAAGTCGTTTACTGAAAATTATAAGAAGTCATTGGCAATGGGAGTAATAGATATATTATTTTTCGCAATTATCAGTACGGCAATGTATGTGTATGTAAAAATGGCAAGGGAAACAGGAAATAACCTGTTATTGATTTTATTTGTAATTTGCGCAAGTATGGCGCTCATTGCGGTAATGATGAATTTCTATACTTTTTTGATGATCATATCGACTGATGTTTCCTTTAAAAATATTTTGAAAAATTCCTTAGTACTTTCACTGGTTGCGTTAAAGAAAAATCTTTTGACATTGCTTATTACACTTCTTATTACAGGCGTGTTTATTGTGGCGATCATCTGGAATCTAAGTTTTATTTTACTTTTGCCGTTTGTACCGGCAGCGATAATATGCTTTATAATATGCTTTAATTCTTATCCTGTTGTTCAGAAATATGTTATTAACCCTTATTATGAACAAAGAGGAGAAGTAAATCCTGAAATAGGTACAGCGGATACTGATGATGAAGAAGTGATTTTTGAAGATAAGGGCGGCAGTGAAAAGCCGATTGAAAAGAGTAAAGGGAAAAAAGGTAAAATTATTTCATAAAAACTCTTTACAAATGAGGTAAAGTGTGGTATAATATTAAATATGCTTTGTACTTGGATTAAGGATTAAGCCCAACTGGGAATTTGCCTGCCTTTTTCTAAGTTATCAGCATAAATATTTAAAGAGGTGAAAAATATGCTTTTAAAAGAAGAAAAAACAGCGGTTATTGAAGCTAATAAGACTCATGAGAATGATACAGGTTCTCCTGAAGTACAGATCGCTATTCTTACAAGAAGAATCAACGATCTGACAGAACATCTTAAGGTTCACAAGAAAGACCATCACTCAAGAAGAGGTCTTTTGAAAATGGTAGGTCACAGAAGAAATCTTCTCAACTACCTTAAGAAGAAGGACATTAACAGATATCGTGCAATTATTGAAAAGCTTGGTATCCGTAAGTAAGTTTTATAAAAGGCAGTCGGGAGGAATCCTTTCTGCCTTTTAAGCTATTCAAAGAATAAAAAAATAGGTGCAGTAGTGGTAATTTTAGCATTAAATCGTGACTCTCATTTTGGGGATTCAGGATTTATTGCTAAAGCTGCTACTGAAAACGGAGGCAGTTTATTTATGTTTGAAAATTACAAAACTTTTAAAACACAGTTTGCAGGCAGAGAATTGATTGTTGAAACCGGAAAGACATGCGAGTTGTCAAATGGCTCATGCTGGGTACATTACGGTGAAACAGTAGTTATGGCAAATGTTACAGCAAGCCCAAAACCAAGAGAAGGTGTTGATTTCTTCCCTCTATCAGTGGATTATGAGGAAAGACTATATTCAGTAGGTAAAATTCCGGGATCATTTACTAAGAGAGAGGGCAAGCCGTCTGAAAAGGCTATCCTTACTTCAAGAATGGTGGACAGACCTATTCGTCCGCTTTTCCCTAAAGATATGAGAAATGATGTATCAGTAGTAATGACTGTTCTTGCAGTTGATCCTGATTGTTCCCCTGAAATTACGGGTATGATCGCTACGGCAATCGCTATTTCAATTTCTGATATTCCGTGGAATGGTCCTATTGCCGGAATCAGTGTGGGACTTGTTGACGGTGAAATCGTTCTTAATCCAAATCTGGAGCAGAGAGCTAAAACCGATCTTAATCTTACTGTTGCAGGTTCTGCTGAAAAAATCGTTATGATTGAAGCGGGCGCTAATCAGGTTGAAGACGATATAATGCTTGATGCAATTTTAAAGGGTCATGAGGAAATCAAAAAAATAGTTGCATTTATCAGTGACATTCAGGCACAAATCGGAAAGAAGAAATTTGAGTTTGAGTCACAGGAAGTCGATCACGATATGTTTGACGCAATTGAAGAATTTGCGTCTGAAAGAGTAAAATTTGCTCTTGATACAAATGATAAAAATATTCGTGAGGAAAGACTTCAGCCTATCAAGGACGATATTCATGAAAAGTTTGACGAGGTTTATCCTGAACAGACTGCAATGATTGATGAATGTATTTATAAGCTTCAGAAGAAAATCGTAAGAAACTGGCTTTATGAAGGCAAGCGTGTGGACGGAAGAGGTATTGATGAGATCAGACCATTGGCTGCTGAAGTAGGCGTACTGCCGAGAGTTCACGGTTCCGGACTGTTTACAAGAGGACAAACTCAGGTTCTTACAATTGCTACATTAGGACCAATAAGTGAAGCACAGAGAATTGACGGTCTTGATGAAGAAGAGTCCAAGAGATATATGCATCACTATAATTTCCCTTCATATTCTGTAGGCGAAACAAAGCCGAGCAGAGGTCCTGGCAGACGTGAAATCGGTCACGGAGCTTTGGCTGAGAGAGCGTTAGAGCCTGTAATTCCGTCAGTGGAGGAATTTCCTTATGCACTGAGACTTGTATCAGAAGTACTTTCTTCAAACGGTTCAACATCACAGGGTTCAATCTGCGGCTCTACATTGGCTCTTATGGACGCAGGCGTACCGATCAAAGCGCCGGTTGCAGGTATTTCATGCGGACTTATTACAAAGCCTGACAGCGACGAATTTATGACAATGGTTGATATTCAGGGACTGGAAGATTTCTTCGGTGATATGGACTTTAAAGTCGGCGGTACTCATAAGGGTATTACTGCGATTCAGGTTGATATCAAGGTTGACGGTCTTACTCCTGCGATTATTAAAGAAGCTTTTGAAAAGACAAGAAAAGCAAGACTTTATATCCTTGACGAGATTATGTTGAAGGCTATTCCTCAGCCGAGAGAGACTGTAAATAAGTATGCTCCGAAAATGCTTCAGACAAAGATTGATGTTGAAAAGATAAGAGATGTAATCGGTCAGGGCGGAAAGGTTATTCAGAAAATTACTGCTGAATGTGATGTAAAGATTGATATTAATGAGGACGGAAGTGTATTTGTTTCCGGAGTTGATCTTGATAAGTGTAATAAAGCACTGTCAATTGTTCATACAATCGCTGCCGGACCGGAAGTAGGTTCTATTTACAAGGGTAAGGTTGTACGAATTATGTCATTCGGTGCATTTGTTGAAATTGCTCCGGGTAAGGACGGTCTGGTTCACATTTCAAAGCTTGATAAGGCAAGAGTTGAAAAGGTCGAGGACGTTGTTTCGATCGGTGATGAAATTGTTGTTAAGGTTGTTGAAATTGACAAGCAAGGCAGAATAAATCTTTCCAGAAAAGACGCTCTTGCTGATCTTGAATCTAAGAAAAATCAATAATACAGAAATTTACTCCTCTGCGTTTTGCAGGGGAGTTTTTTAATAAAATTTTATTTATACCTATTGACATTCACGTTACGTTATAGTGTATACTCATAATCAAGGAGGCGGAAATATGAAAATGCATATTAGAGAATTTGCAAAGTTAACGGGAGTCAGTGTGCGCACACTGCACTATTATGATGAAATAGGCTTGCTTAATCCATCTTTTGTTGACGAACAAAATGGTTATCGTTCTTATGATGAACGTTCTCTGGAGCGAATGCAGGAGATTTTATTTTATCGTGAGCTTGATTTTTCTTTAAAAAGTATTGCAGAAATTCTGTCTTCTCCAAATTATAATAAACGGAAAGCACTTATAGAGCAGAAGAGACTTCTGACATTGAAAAAAGATCGTTTGGAACGGCTAATAAAGGCTCTTGATAGTGCGGTGAAAGGAGAAATTGTTGTGAATCCTAATTTATTTGACAACAGTGAATTTGAAAAGGCTCGTGAAAAATATGCACAGGAAGCTAAAGAAAAGTGGGGAAATACAAATTCATACAAGGAATATACAGAAAAGACTGCATCTTATACAAAGTCAAAATGGGATATGATAAACTCTGATATGAAAGATATCATTTTAGAGTTTGCAGATTGTATGAAAAATGGTGTAAATCCATCTGACAGTTCAGTACAAGCAATTGTAAAGAAGTGGCAGGAGTTTATCACTGAGAATTACTATCTCTGCAATAATGAAATTCTTTACGGATTAGGTGAAATGTATACAAAAGATGAACGTTTCAGAATTAATATTGACAATTACGGAAATGGTACTGCTGAATTTATGTCAGAAGCCATAAAGGTGTATTGCAATTGTTAATTAAAACTGACCGGAAATATATTTATAGGAATACCGTGTATCGAATTACACGGTATTTTTGTATATTATAATAATTGTAATATTGTTCGCTTTATGCTATAATAATTTTAATTGAGTATTGGAGGCGGTTATATGGATAATACTAAAACATTACATCTTAATTTGAGTATGTCACCCAGAGCGATAGACGAATTGAAACAGTACAGTAATGTAAAATACAATTCAAAATATGAACTGCCTTTAATAATGTTTCCGGATAATAAGACCTTTGAGATTACCGCCGCTGTTATTGACGGTAAGACAGTATGTCTGGGATTTATTTTTGACGGCAAAAATATTGTACTTTCAGGAAGCTTGGAGCACAATAATTTTTTCTGTACATCTGTGACAGATAAAACCATAACTGACGGAAGAAAACTGAATCTTGTTTTTTTACAGGAAAAAAGTGAAGATTTTACATATATAAATGAAGAAATCAAGCAGCGGTTTGCGATGTGGTACGATTATATTGAATCAATGCAGAAAAAGGCTGAACAAAATTCATATAAATTTACATGCGACAGTGCTGAAGTGAAAAACGAAAAAATAATTATTATTACAAGTAATTTGAAACCTAGTGCAGTTATACGTAATCTTAGCGTTGGTTTTTTAGATGAAAAAAATCAGCCTTCATGGGGATTCGGTAAGGTTGAACGGTATGAAAGCCAAGTTTTATTCATACAGCCGTTCGGCAGTGAGCTTTCAAAAATTATGTCCCGTTTGACTGCCGGAACACATTTGATTATATATGATGGGGCAGTTGATATTACATGTAAAAGAATGAAGTCCGGACTGGACAAGCTCTGTAAAGGCGAAGCTGTAAACCGCCGTCTGCCGGAATTTTTGTTTGATCCTAAAAAAGCTAATCGTGAAATCGGAGAAAATGTAACCTTAACTGTGGAAAATCTCCTTACAAAAACAATGAATCCTGAACAGATAAGCGCTGTTGAAGGGGCGCTTAATGCAGAAGATTTATATTTGATACAGGGTCCTCCCGGAACAGGAAAAACTACCGTTATAGCTGAAATCTGCTATCAGAATGCTGTTAGAGGACTGAAAACGCTTATTGTATCACAGTCTAATCTTGCGGTTGATAATGCTATTTCAAGGGTAATGAATCATGCAGATATAAGAGTACTGCGAAAGGGTGACGCTTTAAGGGTTGAAGAAGAAGGACTTCCGTTTGTAGAGGATAATGTTGTCAGGACATGGATTTCACAGATATCAGAAGCTACTAAGAAAATGGATAAGAATTTAACAGGTCGTCTGACGTTTTTAAAAGAATCGAAGGAACGCTTTCCTGAATTGCTGGAGCTTGCGGAAAATATTAAAGAGTTAGAGAAAAATAAGAATTTTCATGAATCACAGCTTTACTTTTTTCAGAATGTATTAGAGGACGCCAAAAAGCAGAGAGCAGATTTTTTTGAGCTTATAACCGACGCTTATGAAAATGACGATCTGGAAAAAGCAAATAAAGCAAGGGATTGTTATCCTCCTGATTTTAAATTGCCTAACAGTATTTATAATGATTTAGAAGATAAATATATGGATATTAAAGCGGATTTGGATATGATTCGTGAGTATGAAGCTGATATGAAATTTTATAATGAATATACTGAAAAATTCGTTTCTCAGTTCCGTTATATAACAGAGACGGTCAGCAGCAGAATAATTGAACGTACTGCCTATGAGGGGGTTTTTTATTATGCCGACAGAGAAATGGTTCAGTCTCTTTATGAAGAAGGTGAAAGAATACTTGATTCTGAACCTTACGGAATAAAAAGACTTATATTCGGTCATAAATGGAATCAGGTTGCTGCGATTTATTATAGACGTGCTGAAAATCTTATAATGAGCATTCAGCTTAAAACAATAAGAATATGTGAAAAAATTTATAATATAAGAACCGATAGGGAATTTACAGATAATGTTGAGTCCTTTCACTTTTGCCTTGATGCATTGGGAGAGGATTATGACGCTCAATACTACAGCTTTAAAGGTAAGTATGAAAAGATATATAATGATTGTATGAACGCAGTTCGGGATTATAAGTATTCGGTTGAGTATTTTAAAGAACATATAAAGGATGATTTTTATTCTGCCGCATTAAAGAACTTTGATTTTGAGAAAATTAATCTTGACGAACTTGAATATAATGTAAACAGATATTACAGTATTAGATATAACCGATATAAAAAATGGAAGAAGCTGCTTGATGAATGGAGAAACAGGATTTCAGACGAAAGCTCAAATAACTACAGCGAATTGAAAAAACTTTACATTGAAAATGCAAACGTTATAGGAATTACGTGTATACAAAGCGGTACAAAGGACTTTAATGAAAATTATCCGTCTTTTGACGTGGTGATAATTGACGAAGCAAGTAAAAGTACTCCTCCTGATATTATACTCCCTATGCTTAAAGGCAGGAAAATTATTTTAGTTGGAGACCATAAACAGCTTCCGCCGTTTATTGACCAGAATGCATACGATGAAATTGAAGAAGATGATGATCAGCTGAAAAAGCTTATTAAAGTAAGTTTGTTTGAAGAACTCTATGAAAAGTCCGGAACAGATATGAGAACTATGCTTTTCAGGCAATATCGTATGCATAAGGATATTGCGGCGCTGATAAATCAGTTTTATGTAAATACAGACGCTGGAAGACTGGAATCGCCTGCGTCTGAATTTAAACGGCATTGCTGTCAGGGACGTGGGATCAATGCTGACAATCATGTGATTTGGTATGACGTGCCTAATATAGAAAAGTATTATGAAAAGAAAAATAATAAAAGTTATTCTAATGAGTTTGAAGCTGAATGCATTAAAAAAATCCTATGTTTATTAGAAAAGAATCTGACCGATAACAATTCACATAAAAGTATAGGTATTATTACCTTTTATGATGCTCAAGTCAAGCTTATTGAGGAAAAACTGATTAATAACGGTTATTATAAGCGATTCGGACATATAACTTTGAGAATTGGTTCAGTGGACCGTTTTCAGGGTATGGAAGAAGATATAATTTTAATAAGCTTTGCTAGAAATAATAATGAGCACGCCATAGGTTTTGCCAGAGACAGTCGCAGAATTAATGTGGCTTTGTCAAGAGCTAAGGAACTTTTAATTATTGTAGGAAGTTCGGATAACTTTATTAAATCAGGTAATAATGAAACATCTAAAATGTTTGAAACTGTTTATAATATAATTAAAAAGCTGGACGGACTGAAAAACGCTGAAGATCTGCCTGAATTATATGTTAATTCTGATAGTAATGATAATAATTTCGAAACATCGGCATATGAATCTTCAATTTATCAGAATTATAATGATGAAACAGAATACGGTAATAATGAAAATAACATAAATATTCTGGATTATTTTATACTTAAAGCAGCTTTGGAATTTAAAAACGAGTATCTTTCCGTTAAAAATATTTCTAATGTTTTGGGAATAGCTCCAGTGTTTATAAAAAACAGAGTTCAGTATCTGAAGAAAGAGAATCTTATAGAATACCGGAATCAATTGATACAGATAAAACCACATGGTGAGGAAGCATTAAATTGTACAGTTGAAATTTATAAACAATAGTAAAAAGGTATTATGCGGATAAGCAAGCGGACAGTTTGTCCGCTTTTTTGTTTCAAATTTCTGCTGTGAAAAATCATACTGTTTATGAAACAGATTCAGTGAACCGTTTCCAAGAATTTAAAGATATTTGCCGCCTGAGAGGTGCAGGATATTGTCTTTGGATATAAATTTATAAAAGTTTTATTTTTGCTCGTTGACTTTTTTATTTATTTGGTATATAATATAAATTGGTATTGTGTAATGTCATGTGAAATGTATGTATATGCATTGTGCGGATAAATCTTAGATGTTATGATATTCATTATGGCGAAGAATAATATATAGATAGAACATATATAACAAGGGAGAAACAGCGTAAAATGACAAAGTATGATTATCTTTCAAAACTTAAAGCTTATCTTCATCCGCTTCCGGCAAAGGAGCGTAATGCAGCTCTGAGGTATTATGATAAATATTTTACTGACGCCGGACCCGAAAACGAATATAATGTTATTAAAAATCTTGGAAGTCCCAAAGAACTGGCAGAAAAAATTTTAAAGAATAAAAATACTATTTCAGGTATGCTTAATCAGACAAGGTCAAATGTAAAAAAAGCTAAAGGGAAAATGACTAAATCTCAGAGGAGAACAGCTTTATTAATGACAATACTGCTATTTCCTGTGTGGGGAGGAGTCACGCTGATCATTGCGTTAGCAGCTGCTGCACTCTTTATAGCTGCCGCCGGAATACTTCTGCTTATGGCAGTTGCAGGAATTGTTTTATTTTGTATGAGCATACCTTACATAAGCAATAATACTTCAGTGGGTTTATTTTTTATGGGAACCGGAATGGTGATGGCTAGTGCGGCTGTACTTTTATTTGTTCCGGTGATGAATTTGGTTTTTTATATTTTCAAATTAACTGTTAAAAGTCTTATTTTATTATTTAATAAATTAATTGGCAGAAAGGCGGTTAAGGTATGAAAATAAAAAAGAAATTAAAAGTAATAATTCCCTCCGCTGTTTTAGTTGTTGGCATTGTTCTTGCTGTTATAGGACTTGCTATGGGAGCAAAGGGAGATTATGTGAAATCCTTGGAACTGACTGATTTTGAAGCAAATGTTCCTTCTTCCGGAGTCTTTAATCTTGATATAAATGTTTCTTTGGCTGATATAAATATAGTTTGTACTAATGATGTTGAGGAATTTAATATTAAGGCGGACAATATTTCAAAGCAATTTCTGGATTATTCTACTACTAATAATACTTTTAAACTTAGATATGAGACTAAAAAATGGTATCAGACAACATTTATACCCGGCTTTCTTCATAAGCAAGGGAAAATAAATATTTATATACCCGCTTCGCTTAACTTTAAAGATGTTCAGATAAACAGCAGATACGGTTCATCTGAATTAAGCTATATTACGGCAGAAAGAATATTTATAGACTGCGGAACAGGCAGCAGTAATATTACTAATCTTACCTGTGATTATGTTAAAATCGACAATAAGGGGGGAGGCATAAGCTGTATGAATGTTGACGCTGCTGCAGCTGATTTGACGCTGAGATCCGGAGATGCAGAGTTTTGTAATTTTGTAAGTGAATCAGTGAAGATAGAAAACAAATTTTGTGATCTGACGCTTTCGGGTATTATTAAAGGCAATTGCAGCATAGTGTGCAGTATGGGCGATGTTAACGCTACCTTATACGGTAACGAATCTGATTATAATTTTAATGTTCTCAAAGGCAATGTTAGTGTTAATAATATAGAAAATCCTCAAAATAAAGACGGAAAATATTATTTTAAAACAGATTGCAGTATGGGAGAAATTAATTTTATTATTGAATAAAAATAATTTATTCTTTAAAAAAAAACAAAATCATAAAAAAATATACTATTTTTTTAAAATAGCTATTGACAAAAATCAATTTTTATGGTTTAATATTATATAGAGGTGATATTGTGAAGATACAAGAAAATTTAAAACGTGGTATGACTGAATTGCTTATTCTCCATCTGTTAAAAGAAGATGACATGTATGGATATCAGTTGACTCAAGAACTTGAAAAGCGCAGCGAAGGTCTGTTTATTTTGAAGGAAGGCACGATGTACCCAAGTCTTTATCGTTTGATTGATAAAGGAATGATTTCTGACAGAAAAGAATTAATTGGTAAACGTCGTGTTAGAGTTTATTACCACATTGAGCAAGCTGGTATTGAATATCTTGATGCTATTTATGGAGAATATCTGTCTATTACAGAGGGTATTCATAAAATATTAAATTATACTGGTGAATGATTTATTTGGAGTATTCAATTGAATAAATCTGCTCAAAAGATAATCCCCTGAATATGTATTCAGGGGATTATTTCTTTTTATATAAAGAACCTGCACAAAAATTTATGTAAGTACAGGTTCTTTTTTATTTAATAAGCTTTGCCCCAGTATACCATACATTTAGCAGGCTTTCCGCAGCAAATGCATTTGTCAGAGAGGTTTTCCTGTTCAAAAGGAATACAGCGTGAACCAACGCCGGTTTTTTCCTTAACAGCGTCTTCGCAAGCTTCGTCTCCGCACCACATTGCTTTGATAAAGCCGTCTCCGTTTTGTTCAAGAGCGCTAATAATTTCTTCAATGGTAGTGCATGAGTAGGTTTTCTTTTTTCTGTTTTCAAGAGCCTTTTGATACATTCCGTCGTGAACTTCCTGAAGCTTATCGGAAACTACTTTACAGAATATACCAGACAGATTTTCAATGGAGACAATTGTCTTTTCACGATTATGGCGTGTTACAATAACACACTGGTTATTTTCAATGTCCTTAGGGCCTATTTCAATTCTGACAGGTACTCCTTTCATTTCATACTCTGCAAATTTCCAGCCCGGTGAATTATCGCTGTCGTCAAGCTTTGCACGTATACCGCAAGCTTTAAGACTTTCCAGAAGCTCATTAGCCTTGTCAAGTACTCCTTCTTTGTGCTGAGCTATCGGAACAATAACTGCCTGTATAGGAGCTATGGCAGGAGGAAGTACAAGTCCGCTGTCGTCGCCGTGAGTCATTATTATTGCACCTATAAGACGTGTAGTAACGCCCCAGCTTGTCTGATGAGGAAATACTTTTTTATTTTCTTTATCAGTGTATTCAATATCAAAAGCTTTTGCAAAACCGTCTCCAAAATAATGTGACGTACCTGCCTGAAGAGCTTTACCGTCATGCATAAGAGCTTCAATTGCATAAGTTGAAACAGCACCTGCAAATTTGTCGCTTTCAGTTTTCTTACCTTTAACTACAGGCATTGCAAGACTTTTTTCACAGAAGTCTGCATACACATTAAGCATTCTTTCTGTTTCTTCAATAGCTTCTTTTGCCGTAGCATGAATGGTGTGTCCTTCCTGCCATAAAAACTCTCTTGAACGAAGGAAAGGACGTGTTGTCTTTTCCCATCTTACAACGCTTACCCATTGATTATATAATTTTGGCAGATCACGGTAAGAGTGAATAATGTGTGAATAATGTTCACAGAAAAGTGTTTCAGAAGTAGGACGAACACAAAGTCTGTCTTCAAGCTTTTCACTTCCGCCGTATGTGACCCATGCGACTTCAGGTGCAAATCCTTCTACATGATCTTTTTCCTTCTGTAAAAGACTTTCGGGAATGAACATAGGCATGCACACATTTTCATGACCGGTTTCTTTAAACATTCCATCAAGTATTTTCTGAATATTTTCCCAGATTGCATAAGCATATGGTCTGATGACCATACAGCCTTTAACGCTGGTATATTCAATAAGCTCAGCTTTTTTTACAATATCGGTGTACCATTTTGCAAAATCCTCATCCATAGGAGTAATTGCTTCAACCATTTTTGAATTATTCTTTGCCATTTTCAATATCTCCGTTTTCATTATTTTTTTCAACAGTGTCTTTTTTTTCAGGTATATCATAAATACTTTTAACTTTATATATATTATCATCCACCCTTTCGGGTTTTGGTTTAATGATTCTGGAAATAAGTTTATCAATTTTTGATGCAAGCTTCGGTGTTACTACTGCTAGTATAAAGATTAGCAGCAATATAAGAAAAAACATTGCGCAGAATTTAATCAAATAAGTAATGGTTTCACTCATGTAATTCACCCCTTTATATCATTACTTCTTTATATTATATCATATTTTCAATAAATTTCAAGATTTTCGGAAATAATAGTCAAAGATTATTGATAAAAAAGCAGCTTAGTTAATCTGAGCTGCTTTAATTTTTTGTTTATTCTTCGTACAAACCGCCTTTGTTATAAAAGTTTTCGGCTATTACTATACAGTTTCCGCCTTTGAATTCAAGATTTTCTTCAACGCAGCTTAACCGTACTTTTTTTGCTGTTTCTTCACCGCAGTAGTTTATAAGGTGTTTTTTAAAATATTCGAACATCCAGTCATTCATATTGAAACCATGGAGTATTGTACTTCTTGTAAAAAATGCAGTTGAAATATTATTAATAAGTACTGCCAGGCATCCAAGTATTCCGTCTAAAACTTCAAGCATTTTTGCATCACCTTTAGCGGCTGCCGCACATAGGGTTTTGTAATATATTTTGTTTGCATCACCGTTTGTTATTTCCCAGAGAATCGGAGTATTTTCCTTTGAATAAATTTCACGGTATTTGTTAATTATTGCATCGTATGTCAGTTCAGCCTTGACGGAGCCGTCAGGATATCCGTCAATTTTTCTTCCGCCCGGATTAACGATCATATTTTCAACATGATTGGTATAATAAACATTCTCATTCATTATTTCATTTTCAAGGAGTATAGAGAGATTTACATGTTTTCCAAGCTGAATGAAAGCATAGTTACCCTTGCGATCTTTAACATCCTGCATTTGGTTTGCCAGTGCAAGAACGCTTGAAAGATTAGCGCAGATAACATCGAAGCCAAGTTTATCTGATAATACTTCAGTAACCGGAGTATAATCGAGTTTTCCGTCTTTAAAATATACTTTCATTTTACTGCACATATCTGTTTGTATTCCAAGTCCAAGACCAATAATTTGAGAAGAGTCAAGACAGCTGTTCTGCATAATATTTTTGCATGCTGCAGTTATATATTCAAGAATATCTTCAGCAGTCATATTCTCAGTAATTTTAGTGTTGGTTTTATCCATGATTTTACCGTTCAGATTTGTTAGACCTACACAGATCAATTCATCATTTATGGAAGCTCCGAATGCAAACTTAAAATTTTCGTTGATATCGATCAGAATCTTTCGTCTGCCCTTCTGAAGATTTTCCAATGAAACAGGCGCTTCGCCGACTTCGTAAAGTACGCCTTCATTGATCATTTCATTTGTTATTATCGTAACTGCTGCTCTTGTGATTTTCATAGAACTTGCAATATCGACTCTGGAAATAGGACCCGATTCTCTGATAACTCTTAAAATTTGCATTCGGTTTCTTTTTTTCAAATCCAGTTTACTGATACCTTGTAATTCCATTTAATTTACCACCTTTTTTCTTATTTTTTATATTTCACAGCTGATATAATTATGAGAGGACAAATTATATAACAGCTTATTTTGAAATCAAATCAGAAATCCACACAGCTAAACGTAAAGCCGTAGGTATAATGTAAATAAATATAAAAGTTCCTGTAAAGCAAATAATACAAAATAATGAAGACAATTTGCATAATATTTGCCTTGGTCTTGAAAGACGAGACAGTTTAAGTTTCCACACTATAATAGTTACAATTCCTGCTATAAGCATTATAAGACTGATAACCATTCCAGGCGGCATAAATGAAAGCTTAATACTGTTTTTTCCCGGCTGCATCTTAACTGCGCAAAAACTGTCGTTTACTTTATAAAGAGTTGTTTTTTTGCCGTTTATATAAGCAGTAAGACCTTTGTCATAGGGAATAGCCATATATAAATAGCTTTCATGTTCAGTATTAAGATTTGCGGTAATAAATCTGCCATGGGAATAAAAATCGCATCCCTGTAATTTATCTGTGTAATACTTAAACGTTTCAGTTTCAATGCCGAAAACGCCGAATGATTTAACAGCAATATCTTTTGTCATTATAATTATTATTTCGACACTTTCATTATTAAATTCTCCAAGCTTTAAAATACCGTTATTTTTTTGCGAAGGGTAACTTGATGTGATACAGTTACCGTTTACGTAAACCTTAACAGATTCATAATAATTTTCGGAAATGTTGTTGCTGAGCCTGTCAAATACGTCAAAATACAGTATTTGATTTTCTTTTATATTAAGTGAGTATCTTATCTGGCAAAGAGCTTTATCAGGTTCGGCAGCTGTTATTATATATTTTCCGTTTTTGTATTTAACGGTACCGTCAGCTATATATGAGCTGTTGTATTTATGCAGCATTTCATCACTGCCGAGAAGTCTTTCTGCAAGCTCGCTTTGGACGGAAAACCTGTCGTCAAAATCCAGATCACTCATTTTTTCAGGAGCCGTATTGCTAAGAATTCCTATAGGACAGCATATCTTGTTTTCAGCTATTTTAAGCTTACTGTCGGGTTTAATAATGCTTTGGCAGG
>OGPA01001044.1_pt1 | contig 24508 bp, 16 predicted proteins | sample 1552841 | NCBI WGS metagenome assembly OGPA01 (sample SAMEA2579916, study PRJEB22360) | human gut metagenome | reverse complement strand
GTTTGGAAAGACTCATCCAGCTTTCTGCATCCTTTATGCGTCCGGAGATAACCGTCTTGCTGGCATCATAGGCATCCAACAATTCCGTCAGCTGTTGCTTAAGCACCGGATCGGAAGGACGACGCGCCTTACTGATCACAACGTTACCCTGCGGATCAACTAACAGGAAGCGTGGAATGCTTCTTATGCCGTAACGTTCGAAGAACTTGTGGTTGAACGCATCAGGAGCCATCACGCCATGTTCCTCCAATCCTGATTCTTCCAGCATCTTCTTCCAGGTTTCCCTGGCTTCCGGCTTGTCGGCCGAGATGGACAGGAAAGCGATATCCCGTCCCTCCAGTTCCCGTATCAGCTGTTTGAGATAAGGTATTTGTGCCTTACAGGGACCGCACCAGGTGGCCCATACATCTATCAGCAGGTATTTTCCCTTGAACATCGAGGGATTGACCTGCTTGCCGTCAATGTCTCCGAAATTGAAATAGGCAACGGCTTTCCCTTCCGTTTTTTGAGAATCCGCCTGCCAGGCCCGGTATTGCTCCAGACATTTTTCCCAAATCTTCTTTCCTTTTTCCGACACAACCAAATCCCGTACGGATTCAAGAATGGCTTCACCCTGATAGAGATATCCGTAGTCGAAATCACTTTGCAGGGTGTTGAGCACGTACAATTCGCGCAATGAAGGATTGGCAATTCGCCCGGCCCGCCTGCGCAGGAAATCGATCGACGTGTAGTCGAACAGATGCAGCTTGTCTGCTATGTCAAAATAAATGCGTAACACATTATCGCGTCCGGGATAATCCATGAATCCCGGATGTTCAAACCGTTCGTTCCGCACGAACTCCAGCGTCTCTCCGGGAATCTCCACCTGCATCTGTGCCATCTGGAAATTCAGACATTGCAGTTCAAGCCAGTTGTAATGGATTCGTTCGCGCTGTTCCGCAACAAAAGCCTCATCCCGCAATTTTGCAGTCGTCAACTGATCATACGCCCGGCGTTCCCAGGATTCCGTCCATTTCCGATATTCCGGCCGGTACAGCCCGGAAGGCTCCGGCCATACCTTCTGTTCTCGGGGAATTTCGGAAAACATCATCTCAACGGTACCCGTCAGATAATTCGGTTTTTCCAACCAGAACTTTTGTGTCCAGTCATACAGATAGGAATTCGTTTTCTTCTCGTCACCGGAGAATTTCCAATGTTCCGCGCTGACATTCACCGAAACGGTTTCTCCCGGTTGCAACCGGATCCATGAACTCCGTCCGTCAGCAATCAGCCAAAGCAAATCCCGGCACTCCTCCTCCGGCACATTGACCACTAGTCCCTTGCCTTTTACTTCGGCCTGGAAAGAGGCACGTCCCCGTCCCCGCAGACTGTTATACACAACGGCTTTTTCAGCCCCTCTGACCACAATTGTGCCCGCTTCAGCCCATACCTCAGTACAAGCCGCAAAGAACATGGCAACCCATAAAATGCTTTTCCGTATCATATCTTTCGTCTGCTATTTTTTCAGTTCAGTTTCCAGCATCCTCTTCAATTCCGGCGAAGAAGGCCGCGGAGCATCCACCGACACGATATTCCCCTGTTTATCGAAGACCATAAAACGTGGGATACCATTGATCTTATAATCTTTTGTGATCTTGCTCCAGCCGCCAGCCAGTAGTTGTACCCCCTTCAAGTCTTCCTTTTCGATAAAATCCAGCCATTTTTGTTTGTCCTTGCTCTCATCTACAGACACTCCAAGGAAAACAATATCCTCGCCATGCAGTTCTTCCTCCAGTTTCTTCAGATAAGGGATCTGTTGACGGCATGGACCGCACCACGTGGCCCATACGTCGACCAATACGACTTTACCCTTGAAATCCGACAGCGATACCATTTTCCCCCCGGTATCCGGATAGGTAAAGTCGGCAGCCCGACCGCCGGGTTTGGTGTCGTACAGTTTGGTACCGACTGCTTCCGCCCGCTCTTTCAGCGAGGGTGTGACCAGATATTTACCGTATTGTTCCATGGCACTCAGATACTGGCCATAGGACTTGAAATTGCGGAACACGGAACTGATCAGATACTCCCCTTTCAACCGGTTATCCGGCAAATAAGAAAGACTGTTTTCCGTATATTGGGCATCACCGTATTTCAGGTCGTTTTCTTCTTGCGCGAAGGACACGTAGCTGCTGAGCATCCGCACTCCATCGGGGAATTGCAACACTCCGTCGTCCGTAAATTTATCCTCCGACACGATGTGCCGGTAGTAGTCCGGACGCATCGACTTTTCCGGATGTTTGGTCCGGGGCGTATAGAGGAAAATGACTGCATAGTAGTCGGTGGCATAATTTACGTATTCCGCCAACAGGGCGTCGAAAGCCTTATTCCCGCTTTTCAGCCGGTTTTTCAGTTCATCCAGACCTGCAACGTAAGCCTCGAATTCCGGAAAGAAATCCTCGTAATTGCTCAGGGTACGTTCGAAAAATACGGATTTCAGCCGGATGTCGGCAGCATAATCTGCCCACAGGTACAAGGCTTTGTTCTCTTTTGTGTTCTTGCCGTTCAATCCGGCCCTTGTTTCTAACAGGTCAATATTGACCTCCTCGCCTCCTTTCAGATAGACAGGAAAATTCAGGCGTTCCTCGCCGATAGAATAAAAGCCTGGTTCCGGATTCAGCAAAAAGCCGTAGCTACCGTCCGCACCGACCCGGGAGGTGGCATAAACCTGCGGACTGCCGTCAACTGTCTTGTACAAAGTGACTTCTTTCAGTCCGGCCCCTTTCACAAACCCTTTGATGGTTGAATATTCCTGTGCACAGCCGGGTAAAGCCAGGCACAGAAGCAATATAAACAGATAATTTTTCATAGAATATGGATTAATAAAGCGTTGTTTTTGTCATTCCATTGATATAAATCATAGCACCGACCCTTCCTTCCCCTTCTAAAATTTCAGGGTCATTCCGTAAGTTACCTGCTTGAATATCGTACAGGTAGACCTTATACCGGCTACCATCAAAAGTCGCTACCGCCAGTTTGTTGACTTTCCCATCGGAAGTCTTGAGATGACGCATGTAAGTGACCGTCTCCCCCGATGGAAGCGTTCTTTGATTCTTTTCCACATAGTTGGCATCGATGTTGCAGGACCGGATTTCATGTTCCTTCGAGAAGTAGATGATATTGTTGTTCTGGCTACTGGCCCAAAAGTCAGCCTGCAACAAACCTTTGGTACCATCGTCGATCAGGGTGTCGCATTTTTTGGCCGGATTGTTGTATGGGGTATAGGCATTGTTGACTTCCAGGCTGTACATCAGACAGGTATCTGTCTGTCTTTTTTTCAGGAGAGCCCAACCGGAAGGATAAATGCCGGGACCAATATACAGCAGGTCGGCATTCAGGTTGTTGACCTTGGGATAAGCGACTGAATCGACCGCACCTTTTTCGTTGAAGTTTACGACTTTACTGCTCATAGCATTTAGCGCGACGAACGAGCTTGACACTTTGTCGAAGCAAAGCGGCTGGCGGACACCATATGTCCAACCCGGATACAAATCGTAGTCACCGGGCAGAGCTGCACCAAACCGCCCGCTGTTGGAGCTCATGTTGTAGATGTAATGCCCTTTGCCGTCGTTTATCAGGTACAGCTCGGAGCTCTGCGAACAAACATTCTGGAAGTTGGCAACGGTCGGACGTTCGTAAAACAGATCTTCGATGTCACGGATGATTTTTCCGTTCGATGTTCTGATCACGATGGCATCCTCTTTAGACAGGGCAAAAATGCTGTTCGTATTGACATAGCGTTCGTTGACTTCGTCCCATGCTTTGTAGTTGTATGAAAATTCGATGGCACGGGCCTCTCCCTGCAGATTCCGTCCGTCATTGTTCGAAGCGATGATGCTTTCTATCTTCCCTTTCTCTGTAGAAAACAAATCGAGATCCGTATAACCGTCTTTCTCCCGAAGTACATACCAACCTTCAGCCAAAGCTGTTGTAACAGTCAGCGGCCTTTCCTCGATCCGGGTAATGCCCGTACCCCGTTCCGTCGCCATGCAGACAATCTGATACGAGCCGGGATCCAATGTCATCGGGTAGACCAGTTCCCGGGTCGTGGCAATAGTATCCAGTTTCGGCGCATAGCCCTGCACATTAGTCTGGTATACACACCAGTGAAAATCATATTCGGCATTGACCGGACTCACTTCCGGCGAAATACGCAGCGTATCGACCAAAGCATACAGCGTATAGCTCTCTTTCAGACTGTCGATGGTGATTTCGAAAGTCTCCGTGTAATCATAGTTGCCTTTGTCCTCATAACAGCCGCAAAGACCGGAAAAGAACAGCAAAAAACCGATAATGTATAACTGTTTCATCATTTAACGTATTAAGGATTTAATTAGGAAATGTCACTAACGCACTGTTCGGATTGTCCGGATCTTCCCGCATCGGGGCCAGCCCTTGGGCTATGTTGCCGGGGTCGCTGTTATAAGCGTCCAAAGCATCTCTCAACTTGTCTTTCGTATAGGATAATTCACCGTAGTCTGCAGCCAACCTGTTCCACCAGGCATCGTCGATTTCCGTTTGCATCACTTCGATCATAAACTCATGCTTCCGGGTACTGTAAGTACCAAAATAATAACGCTCCACCGAACTGTTCCAGAAACCAGGTTTACTGAGTCTGTCCGAGAAGATAATCGTCCCTGACAGTTCCGTGTTTTCTCCCAGCAGGAAGTCTTCGGTAACTTTCAACCGGAGGCACAAGCGGTATTCGTCTTTTTGCAAGGTGGTGTCCCGAAGCAGGATGACCGGTATCTCCGCTGTTACGGCATTGGGCTGGATGACCAACAGGGGAAGCATTTCCGGATCATCCATCGGCACATAATGCACGCCCGGCACTGCTTTATTGGGCTTTTCCGTCAGAACGGAGTCGATGAGATTACCTTTTTCGTCATACTTGTATTCAACGTCGTATTCGCTGATCTGTTCCATAGCAATATGACGCACCCGGTCTTCCGGATCGCCGATTGTATTGACTGTCAGATAAACCGTATCGCGATTGATTGAAGCATCCGTATAGTAAAAACTGGTGCGGATTTCATCCTCTTCGTCCATCTGTACGCGGGCAATGTCGTTGAACAACAGATATTCCGCCTCCTGGCAACCTGTCAGCCAGCTTGCTGACAGGAATATGGCTGTATAAATAATTCTTTTCATGTTTCCTGATGTTTAGTTTCCATAATTAATTTCAGTCAAAGGCAGGGGTACGACATAACTTTCCTCGTTTCCCGGGAATTCCGCCCAAAGGATATCTTCCACCGCCAGCCGCTTGAATGCGTAGAATGCCTGACCTTCGGCATAGAACTCCTTGTTGTACTCCTTGATTAATGTTTCTTCCAGCCGGGCTTCGTCTTGCAGGGTTACCAACTCAATATCCCGGGAGAGACAAAACTCCTCGTATAATCGGTTGGCCTCGCTCAGTGTGCCGCATTCCATAGCGATGAAATACATCTCGACCAGACGAATCAACGGGAGCTGATTGATTTCACTGCCTTCCTTTTGTATGAATTTCACGGTGGAATTGGCAACGCTCCCATTACCTGCAGTGTATTCTTTCCACAATGATATGAATCGGATATCGGTCGTTCCCGACGGAAATAAATCCGGCGAAAGAACGTTTCTGGCTTTCGAGTAGGAAGTTTCGGTCGTAAAGGTATTGTCGGCATTATCCTTGAGGTTATAGTCGTAAATGGCCAGGATGTGTTCGGTAGAAAAGGAGTAGTCCTCTTTGGCGATATTGTCCGTCGAGCCCAAAGTGAAAACTGTTTTTCCCTCACTGTCCTGTGCTTCGATCACTTCGGTTGCACAGTCATAGGCTTTGGCTTTGTTGTCATCTCCTCCCAGCCAAAGATAGAAACGGGCTTCCATTGCCTTGACAGCATAGTAGTTGAAGCGGATCTGGCGGGCTGTCAGGAAGTTCTCTGCCGAAAGCGACAAATTCAATTCTTCTCTGTCCTCTCCGGCCGGAATGACCGGGTCGAATGGGTACAGCAATTTCCCGGCATCGGTCAGATCGTTTTCCAATAGTTCCGTAAATTCCTGATAGCTGTGGTGGGTATTGTATTCGATGCCTACCTTAGTGACATACGGGAGAATTTTGCTGGCAGTGGTCCGGGTCGGCATAGGACCGAACAGACGCAGCAGATCGAAGTGGCAATAAGCCCGCATCGCCAGACATTCACCTTTGATGATCTCGTACATCCCCGGTTCGAAAACATCCTGTTTGGCGTCGATCTGTTCCAGAATCGCATTGACCGAAAGGATGATTTTGTAAAGTTGGGTATAAATCAATGTGAAACGGTTCTGCACATTATCATCGATGTAATTGAACTGCGAAATCTTTTCCTGAATACTTTCAGCCGTATAGTCCCAATGCTGGGCCAGATACTCTATCGTGCCATACATCAGTTCCGTTCCATAGGCACTCGAATTTTTCAGCTCCAGGTAGGCACCGGTGAGGGCATCCTGAAATCCCTGTTGGTCGGCATACATTTCCTCTAATGTCATCTCGGTCTCCGGCTTTACATCCAGCCAATCGTTGCACGAAACAAGGCCGCCGAACAGCAGGCAGGTCAATATATAAAATCTGATTTTCATCTCTGTTTGTTTTTATCGGTTAGAACATGGCACTTAGCGTAAAAGAAAACTGTCGGGAAAACGGGTAGGAAGTCCCGCGTTCCTGTTTGATGGTTGAAATCCGGAACAGATCGGCAATGTCTCCTTTCAGCGTAAGGGTCTGGATTCCTAAATTGCGTTTAAGCCATTTGTTCCCTTTCAGGTCGTATGTGACATTCAGGTTCTGGCAGGTAAACGTCGCTTCATCCTGTACGAATCTCGACGTGGCCTGGGTGGCGGTAGTCTCGTTGATTCCTTTGAAGAAAGTCCGGTCACCGGGTTCTTTCCAGCGGTCTTCGTACACCCGCCGGTCTACGTTGTATTTCTTGTCGGCATTTTCCACACGGCTAATCAAGGTCGAATTGTACTGCTGACCGCCCCACTCATAACCGAATGACAGATTGACCGACAAATCCTTCCACATGAACATCGTATTGATATTTCCCCGATAATCCGGCTGATCCACTCCGCAAAATACCCGGTCGTTGGCGTCCCATGTATAGGTGACTTCCCCGTTCTTTTTCAGGAAAAGTTCCCGGCCGTTGCTGGGGTCTATGCCAAGTGAACGAACAGCATAGATGGCATTCTGCGAGTCTCCCTCCTGCCATATCTTGTTAGGCGTGGCTCCTCCTGTTTCCAGTAAGGTAGCATTGGCCTCTTTCATCGCCTCCGAAAGTTCAATGATCTTGTCTTTGTTCCGCACCAAAGAACCCGTTACCGACCAGATCAGTTCTCGTTCCGTATCGCGCAGCAGGTAACCCGTCACTTTCAACTCAAATCCTTTGTTTTCCAATTTCCCGATGTTGGCCTTATAGCTGGAAAATCCATTAGAAGGAGGCAGTTCCAAGGAAGACATCAGTCCATTCGTCCGTTCAAGATACAGGTCGCAGATCATGCTCAGGCGATTGTTGAGCATATTCACTTCGATACCGGCATTGTATTTCATGGTTTTCTGCCATTCCAGATCAGGATTGGCCAGAGCCTTCATATTCGCTCCCATCCAGTTGTAATAACGATCGCTTAAAGAATAGGCATAAGTAGCCATCGCTTCGTAAGAACTGAAGTTATTCGAACCGGTTTCTCCGACAGAAGCCCTTATTTTCAACCGGTTTATCCAGTCAACATCGCTCATGAAACCTTCCCGGTGGATGTTCCATCCAATACCTGCAGACCAGAAAGGAGCGAAACGTCTGTCGGAGCCGTACAGGGAAGAACCATCCGTCCGGAACGAAGCATCCACGAAATAGCGGTCCTCGAAAGAATAGCTGGCATTGCCGACAAAACCGACACGCCGACTCTTGGATTCGCTGCCACCCGGCTTACCGTTTTCCTTATATTGCATGGCTACCGACAGAAAATCAAGCGATCCGCTCGGGAATCCTTCCACAGAAAAACTATAACCCCGTGATCTCTGATCCTCCAAATCCATATTCAAACCCGCATAAACCATGTGCTTTTCCGCAAACACTTTCGAATAGTTGGCCGTTAATGAAAAATTGTAACGCGAAGATTTGTTCGTACTATAATCGTAAGAACCGCGTCTGAAATAGTTCTCATCCGTGTAATCGGCAAATGAAGTGTGCTCCGGCGGCAGGTAGTTGTCTGTATTGCTTGTTTGGGTATAGATACCGAATGTGCCTCGCAAAGTAAATTCCTGTATCGGTTTCCATTCCATTGAAAAGTTATTGGTGATATTGGTATAATCGCTCGTTTCTTTTGTATTCAAAGTAGCGTTGTACAACGGATTGGCCGGATAACTTCCTCCCCAATACTCGTAATCTTCGTCGAAAAAACGTTTTATGTTGCCGTTTTCATCTGTTGCCGTCCAATAAGGATTCAGTTTTACATACTCATCAAAAGTCCCGTAAGGCGACTCCTGGGCCTTGTTCAAACTGATCGTCAGCTGATTTCTGAATATCAGTTCGGAAGTCTTGTAGGAGAGATTGATCCCTCCGTTGAAGGTCCGGCGGAAAGACTCTTTCATCACCCCTGCCACATCGTTATACTGGGCAGTTGCCGAATAGCGGAAACTCGGGTCACCTCCCTCCAGTTTGATGTTGTGACGATGCCCAATGCCGACACGCAGAGGCTTCGACAGCCAGTAGGTATTCACTCCCCGCTCCACCTGTTGCAGAATTTCATTGTATTTTTGCTTCAAAGCCACTTCTTTTTCAGCCCTTACATTGTCATAATATCCGGACCGGAGTTCCAGATCCAGCTTTTCCCTGGCATTCAACAGATGATAATCCGATAAATCAGGTGCACTGATAGCCACGTTCAGATTATAAGAAACCCTCAATTGGCCTTCCTGCGGAGCCTTGGTTGTCACGACCACCACTCCGTTGGCAGCTCTTGATCCGTAGATCGCTGTGGCAGAAGCGTCTTTCAAAATCGTCACACTCTCGATACGGTCCATATTCAAGTCGAAGATTTTCTCCACATCCACCTCATATCCGTCCAGAATAAAGGTTGGCAGGTTCGGATCATTTTTCAAATTGGCTTCCGACAGTCCTTCAGCACCAAATCCGGAATTTCCCCGAATCCGGAAATTCGGCATGGAGTTCGGATTAGACCCCATATCCACATTGTCTTTCAAACGGAAAGAGGGATCAAACACCTGTAAAGCACTGAGCAGGTTATTGGAAGAGACTTTTGCCAATTCATCCTTACTCACCACTACGGCATTTCCGGTAAAACTGTCCTTATTTTTAGTAAAATATCCATTTACCACCACTTCTTCCATTTCAGCCACATCTTCCTCCATCACAATATTCAGTACAGGCTGTTTCGTATATTTTACCTCCTGTTTTTTCATTCCGGTAAATGAGAACACCAGAACCATATTTTCCATCTCAGGCAACTGCATTTTAAACTTACCGTCTACATCGGTCGCCACCCCGATGGTAGTACCTTTAATAAAAACGGAAACACCCGGCAGCGGATTGCCTTCCTTGTCTTTAACGGTTCCCTGCAAATCGAGGGCAGTCTGAGGGAGAGCGCTACGGCGGTTGATGACGATGATCTGGTCCAGCAGTTCATAGCGCAAATCCGTCCCCTTCAAGCATTCATCCAAGACCTTGGAGATTTTTGCATCGGTCATCTCGATGGATACCGGTTTCAAGCCATTCAACTGTTCGTTATTATAAACGAAAGTATAACCGCACTGAGCTTCTATAAGTTGAAAGATCTCATGCAAAGCCGTCTCTTTCACCCGGATACTTACCGTGCCGGTTTGTGCGTAAGACATAGCCGATACCTGCATCATACCGGCCCAACAAAGAAATAAAATCAACTTCATTTTTCTCAAAAATTTTCCGGGAATACCCTCTTCCGGATACCACCTTTTTCGATTTTTTTTCATAAATTTGTTTTTAACAGATTAAACACCTTGTTGTTTAATTTAGCCACCGGAAAGGACCAGTTTCCGGTGGCTAGTCTTTTATTAAAATTATAATATTTGCTTTCCTCACGAAATATAGGGACGTTTATTCAGATACGATTACCGTTCGCCCAACCACACTAAAATGTACCAGGTGAGTACGTTCCAAAAATTTCAACACTTCATTAATCGTAGCATGCCGGGGAATATTGCCCGTAAAATGCAAATCTTTTACTGCCGCATTCTGGTAGAAAATTTCAAAATCATACCAACGAGACAAGATCGACATGACCTCTTCCAATCGTTTTTCACGAAATACAAATCTTCCATCCTTCCAGGCAATCTGCTCGTAGACATCCGATTTCACTATTTTCACCCCTCCCTGATCGACATTAGCTTCAAAACCGGGAGAAAGCGAATAAGCCTTACCGGCGACATTCAATTTTACCGCGCCCTCGACCAAAGTAGTCTTAACCGCCTCATCATAAGCATGTATATTAAATGAAGTACCTAAAACCACGACCTCCACCCGATCTACCTCTACCCGGAAAGGTTTAGCTTTATTTTTAGCCACTTCGAAATACGCTTCACCGGCCAACTTCACCCTTCTTTCATCGCCTACAAAAGTGTTCGGGAATTCGAGTTTCGAATCGGAATTCAACCACACTTTCGTACCATCCGGTAAAATCAGTTGATATTCTCCTCCCCTCGGCACCACGATCCAACTTTTTTCCACCGCTACTGCTTTATCGGCCAACGAATCACCGGGCAATATCATAACTCCATCTTTTTCCTCTTTTAAAACCATCCCCTCGATTCGTTTCTCCTGCTTGTTCCCGGTATTTCCCAAGGCAATCCGTTCACCGCTTTTCAACTCGATATAAGCTTGTTTATATCCCGGACAAATGGTATCCATAGAAATAGCGGCCAATGTCGATTCCTGAGGCTGTGACACCTGAGCCCTGAAATACAACCATACCCCCAGGCATAATCCGAAGAAAACAGCTGCATAACGCGCCACCCGAATATACCACAAACGACGGGAAGAGCCGATACCCGTCTTCCGGCAAATCACTTTCCAATCGGTTTCCTTTTCTTGCCGTTGCCGATATTCCAACTTTGCAAACAATATTTTTTTATCCCTGATTCGCTGAAAAGTTTCCCGATGTTTCGGCGATTCATCCAACCATACCCGCAATTCTTCCTCTTCGGCAACACTAAGGTTGTCTTCCAAATAATTTTTGATCAGGAAAATTTTACGCTCTATTTCATCGTAATTATTCATAACGTCACAGACTTTTAGCTCTTTTAACTATAATACAATTAAAAAGGCCAAGAGAATGACAAGGAAAGTAAAAAAAGAGAAAAAAATTATCACAGTCCCAACAAGACTGTGATAATGAAAAGATTATCTAATTTATTTTTTAATGTTTTTCGGGCCCTGGCTTTATGGGTTTTCACCGTATTCACAGAAATCTGCATGATTTCAGCAATTTCGAAATTATTTTTTCCCTCCATATGGAAATATACCACTTTCCTTTGTTCCTCGGGTAATTTTTCAATTTCTTGTGCAACAATACGATGTACTTCTTCTTCAATCACTGTATCTTCGAAACCCCCTTCTTCTTCCATTTGCAGATACTCCTGAATATATTTTTCCTCGACCCGTTTACTTTTCAAGTAGTTGAAACAGCGGTTACGAACCACTTGATAAAGAAACATTTTCAGGTGTAGTTCAGATTCTATAATCATCCGGCTGTTCCACAAAACAATAAAAGCTTCCTGAACGATATCATGCATTCTTGTCTCTTCTTTTATAATCCGCACCACCCAAAGACATAATGCATGATAATATTTCTCGTAGTATTGCCGAAAAATACGTTCATCTCCCTGTTTAAATAATGTGAACCGATCTTCTTTCTCCTCTACCATAAAATAAAACATCTTACGGCCTACGAAGATAGAACAATATTTTCAACAAACACGCTCTGTTTTTCAAATTTCCTTTTGCCTACTCGATCTTCAAATCCTGTAAAACCAATCGTTCTTCGTATTGAGGTTCGGTAAACACGATACGCAAAGCCTTGATCGGAACCGTACAGATCACTTCACTGTCCCCTTCGGCATCGAACCAGCCGGAACGTATAAAACGCTCTCCATCCGTAGATATTTCGACAATAGCATGGGTAATGATATAATGGCTGGTCTGGTAAGCTCCACTCTTAATCGTTATTTTACGGCAATCCAAAGGTTTTTCGAATTCGAACAAAACGGTATCCCCGTCTTTTACCCGCCGATTACTTCTGAAAAAAGTTTTTTCGTTTCCATCCGCCAGCAACTGGGCCGGACATTTCGGATGAGCATCGATAGTCGTCGTCACCTTCATCTCCGGATGCAAGTACTTTTCGATACCGACAGCAATACTTCCCCAATGCGGCGTAAAAAATGTCTTAAACCGATAGTTTTCAGGTTGTTCTGTCTTTATCTCACCGGTATACAACGGAGAGAAACAGGTCGGTTCGTTACCATCGGCCGTGTAACGAATCACTGCCCCTGGGTAAGGAGCCGCTGCGGTCAATACCCCGTTCTGATGAGTAACTTCCGGGAAAGGTACCCGAAAACGAATGCCTTTCTGATACAAGCGCATATAATGACTCCTATCCAGACGTCCCTTGAAATCGGTCCATTCTCTTTGCTCCTGGGGTGTCCATCCGATTTCTGCCGTAACGCACAAACGCGGGAACATCTGATATTCACAATGCCAGGCCGGACGATCCATCATTTCCGACCAGATCGCCCCTTCCACTCCCAGCACATTTTTTCTTTCAGCCGGTTTCAGGCTATCGGGAATCAAGGGATTAAAAGCATATGCTTTCTCTGTAGGCACCATCCCTGCCCAATAATGTCCGCGTTCCAGCGGGGTCTGTCCCATATCGAAATAACAGTATTCCCCAGGCATCATCACTACCGGTAATCCTTTCCGGGCAGCAGCGATACCATGGTCCAGTCCGATCCACGAGAAGACTACCGTACCCGACGGCAGTTCTCCTCCGTCCATAATCTCACTCCAGCCTCCCATTTTCTTCCCTGCAGCTTCGACTAATTCCGCTACCCGGTGGATAAAATAATTCTGTACCTCGGCAGGTTTCTCAAAATGCTTCTCTTTCATCAATCCGGTACACCGGCGACAGTTTTCCCAATACTCCATCTCTACTTCATCCCCTCCGATATGGATATATGGACAAGGAAACAAGCCTGCTACTTCTTTCAGGATATCCCCCAGGATTTCGTATCCCCGTTCATTGGCAGCACACCAGGAATTCTGCGACAATTCGTGCTTCCCGGGATCTATATAATCACAAAGAATTTCAGGATAAGCAGCAGCTACCGCCCGGCTGTGTCCCGGCACTTCGATTTCCGGCATAATCATCACCTGCCGTTTAGCAGCATAACCGACCACTTCCCGGATCTGTTCCTGCGTATAGAAACCGCCATAACGGTAGTATCCCGAACAAAAAGTAGGTTTTAACTTTTCGTTCGGTCCCCTCCATGCACCGGTACGGGTCAGCTCCGGATATTTTTTGATCTCTATCCGCCATCCCTCATCATCCGTCAAATGCCAGTGAAAGACGTTCATCTTGTGCATAGCCAGCCAATCGATACAGTTTTTAATAAAATCTACCGAATAAACCTGACGGCATACATCCAGTGAAAATCCACGCCATCCGAACCGGGGATAATCTTCAATTTGCACTCCGGGAACGGTCCAGCTTACCGGTTGTACTTCAGTCTGAAAGATTTCGACAGGAAGCAATTGCAACAACGTCTGGATGCCATAGAATATTCCTTTCTCCGAAGCCCCTTGTATACGCACCCCCCACTCGGTAACTTCCAACCGATAGGCTTCTTCAGATAATTTCTTCAAGCTCTTATCGAGGCTTAAACGAATAGCCGGCTTGCTTTTTTCCGCTTTATTACTCACTGCTAAACGATACCCCATAGCCGGTTGAAGATAATCTGCCAACAACTCCCCACAAGTTTTCAAATCGTCATTCACCACAATGGAACAGGCGGAAGTGATATCGAACCGGCCATCGGTTTCTACTAATTTCACCGGCTTAGGTACGATATCGATGGCAGCCTCTACATGCCGCAAACTAACACAACCTAAAAACACGACTAACAGAAAAAGATTTCTTATCATAACATTCGAATTAAAGGTGATCATATATTGGATTCTGTTCTCTACATTCAGCATGCAGAAGATAAAAATAAAATATTAATTCTTGCTTATCTTTCAACAGTTCTCTCAATTCCCGCATGCCTTGCTTCAATAAAGTCTTTACTGTATTTACCGACACCCCCAATTCCTCGGCCGCCTCTTTATACATCTTCTCCTGCAACATAACCACCGTAACCACGAGACGGGTTTTATCGGGTAATTTTTCCAAGGCTCCCCGGATCAGTTCCACCGCGGAATCGTCCAAACGTTCGGCCTCTTCCAAAGCGATCTGATAATGAAGAAGATCCAGGCTTTTTACAGGTAATCTCTTCTTCTCGAGCCAGTTGATACAGGCATTTTTCACTACGGTAAACAAAAAAGTACCCAATGCCTCGGGAACGATACCGGCAAAGGTCTGTTTCGACCATAATTTTACCATTTGTTCCTGTACCAAATCTTCTGCACTCTGCAAATCATGCAAATACGATTCGGCAAATACCACTAAGGGTCTGTAATACCTTTCGAACAAGGCATCCATACCGAGCGGTTCTTTTTCCCGAAGTGTTTGCAATATCTTTGAATCTGACAACATGCCGGACATAAATGATGGACAAATATATATAATTTTAACTACAATTTATAATTTTAAAACTAGTGTAAAGTCCGATCCTGGTATAATTTATAGCAAAGCCATTGTTTCCGCTTTATTTTCCCAATAATATAAACTTAGTACAGATTTTGAAGATTAATTTTTACTTTTGCCGTAAACAAAACAGAAATATAAATGAAAACGATAATTTGTATGACGACACTTATCTTATCGATAACTTCGTGTAGCGAAAAGCAGGCCGGCAATCCTTTGCTGGAGCATTTCACTACCCCTCATCAAACCCCTCCTTTCGACCGCATCGAAACCCGGCATTACGAACCGGCTTTCGACCAGGCCATCGAGGAAGCCAAGCAAGAAATTAAAACGATTTCAACTTCGGCAGAAGCTCCGGACTTTGAAAATACCATTGTGGCGCTCGATCAGGCCGGAGAAAAACTGAGCACGATTTCTTCGATTTTTTTCAATCTAAACTCCGCCTGCACCAACGAAGAGATGCAACAGATCGCCCAACGGGTTTCGCCGAAACTCACTGAATACGGAAACAGTGTATACATGAATCCGGAACTTTTTGCACGGGTGAAAAAAGTATACGAATCCCGGGACCGGCAAAGTCTGACACCGGAACAATCTACTCTTCTGGAAGATACGTGGAAATCCTTTATTAAAGGAGGAGCCAACCTGGAAAGTGCAGCCCAGAAAAGATTTCAGGAAATAGCCATGGAGTTATCCCAACTGGGATTAAAATTCGACGAAAATACCCTGGCCGAAACCAACGGATTCACCCTCCACATTACCGACGAAAAAGATCTGTCAGGTCTTCCTGAAGGAGCGGTCGAAATGGCTGCGATGACGGCAAAAGAAAAAGAATTGGAAGGCTGGCTGTTCACTTTGCATGCCCCCAGTTACATTCCTTTTATGAAATATGCCGACAACCGGGAATTGCGGGAAAAAATGTACCGGGCTTATGCTTCAAGGGGAAACCGGGATAACCAATACGACAACAAAGAGGTGATCCGGAAGATGGTTACTCTCCGCCTGGAAAAAGCACAACTATTGGGCTATCCGACCTATGCCGAATACGTACTCACCGACCGGATGGCCCAAAACACGGAGACGGTGAATACCTTCCTCGGTCAGCTGCTGGCAGCTTCCCATCCTCATGCCCTGGCCGAAAAACAGGAAGTAGAAGAATTTGCCCGGCGTCAGGGATTTAAAGGCGAATTACAACGCTGGGATTGGGCCTATTATTCCAATAAATTGAAACAGGAAAAATACGCGCTCGACGACGAAATGCTAAAACCCTATTTCAAACTGGAAAATGTACAGCAGGGGGTATTCGGATTAGCCAACCAATTGTATGGCCTTACTTTTAAAGAAGTGGACAATATCGCCAAATACCATGAAGATGTAAAAACCTTCGAAGTATACGACCGGGACGGCCGTTTTCTTGCCGTCCTCTATACGGACTTTTTCCCACGCGAAAGCAAAGGCGGTGGTGCCTGGATGACCGAATTCAGAGGCCAGCATAAAAAAGACGGGCAGGACGTACGGCCGCTGGTTTCTCTGGTGATGAACTTTACCAAACCGACAGCCAGCAAACCTTCCCTACTGACCTTCGACGAAGTGACCACTTTCCTGCACGAGTTCGGACACTCCCTTCACGGGATGTTATCCCAATGTACTTATAATTCTACCGGAGGGACCAATGTCTACCGGGATTTTGTCGAGTTACCTTCTCAGATTATGGAAAATTGGGCACTTGAAAAAGAGTGGCTGGATACCTGGGCCGTACATTACCAGACCGGAGAGAAAATTCCCCAGGAATATATCACTAAGATCCACGAAGCAGCCAACTTCCAGAGTGGTTACCAAAACGACCGCCAATTGAGTTTCGGCCTGGTCGACATGGCCTGGCATTCGGTCACCTCTCCTGTCAACGGTTCTATCCAGGCATTCGAAAATCAGGCAATGGCTCCGACCGAATCCTTTCCGCCCGTAGACAGCAGCTGTTTTTCTACCGGTTTCGGCCATATCTTCGGAGGAGGTTATGCTGCCGGCTACTACAGCTATAAATGGGCGGAAGTGTTGGATGCAGATGCTTTCTCGGTTTTCAAACAACAAGGTATTTACGACCAGGCTACCGCCGAATCTTTCCGGAAAAATATCCTGGAAAAAGGCGGTTCCGAACACCCGATGATACTTTATAAACGCTTCCGGGGCCAGGAACCGACCATCGACGCATTGCTGGAACGAAGCGGACTGAAAAGTAAATCAGAATAGGACCTTCCACTCTAAAATCAAGTACAAACTTGCTAACAGCAATATAGATATCCGACAAAATAAATAAGTGAAACCAGTCTATCTGATTTCACTTATTTTCTAAAAGGGAATTCAGGTATTCGGGAGTTATTTCAGAAATAGTTACTTTTTTGCCTTGTTCTTTCAACCGTTGAATTTGCAGATTCGTCTTCTGCAAATTCTCCGATAAAGATCTGAAAACCCTTTCAGAAACCTGAATCTCCTGCGCATTTGTCAAATCACCCACGTAGGCATCGTCCACCACTTTCACATGACTATAAAAACGATACAAAGCCACAAACATCTGAGCCGAATCTTCGGCAGTTACCGAAGCTTGAATTTGAGTCCCCGGAAGAAATTTCGACATATCGACGTCTAAAAACTTGTTTGTTTTGACGTATTGTTGGCGTAAATTGATCGAACTAGTCCTTTGCTTCTTATCCTGCTCATGCGAACACGATACAAACAAAACAAAACCAAGTAGATATCCTAAATAATTTCCCGACATTTTATAAAAATAGATTAAAACGTATCAATCAATTCTATTAGAGACAAAAAAGTCAATACGGTGCCCATGTCGCGACAAAACCTACATTTATATTACCCTCTCGTTCATAATATGAGGCATCAAATTTAAAAACCCACAGAAAAGGCAATTCATGCTCGGGAACGTCAACATAAAATGGAGTTCCCATCGTATGCCGATAAGGAGGTAAAACAATATACTCTTCACCCTTTTGCAATTGTAAACATTCATAGAATGCAATAACCGGAATAGAACTATTATTCCCTATCGACACACTAATATAATTATTTCCCCAAAAAGTAAAAGTTTTACTCCCTGACGGGACACCCATAATAGTGGTTCCGAACGAAGTCTCAACTCTTGCTGTACTCGTGGTAAAAGAACTTAAAATTAAAGAAATAGCAATGACACTAATCATCGATCTTAATTTCTGAATTGTACTTTTCATAATCCATTTGGTTTAGGGAATGATCTTCCTTCAAATAATAGAGGAGGAAGATCATTCAATGTAATAATAAATTATTTATTATTCTTCCTCATCATCTTCTACAGGAGGAGGTAAAGTTGCTTTGTACTCATTGTATTTCTGACGGAATTTATTTCCAGCTGCCTGTATATCCCAATTATATTTTTTAAAGAATTCGACAATAACTTTATATTTAGCAGTTCTGGCTATACTGTTGTCTAAATAATCCTTTTTGATGTTATCATAAGATTCCATAACTAAAAGACTAAGCCAATCTCCAAAATCTGTTGTAAATTTTCCAGAACCGGCTCCAGACAGGAATCCTCCGTTTTTACATAATTCATTGCTTTATCATATTTTTCTTCATCACCGTCTTTTTGATATTGCTCTCTGATATTATCATAAGCTTCCCCATTATCATAAGCTTTTCCAGCCAATACAAATTCTTTGATCGGTTCATCGAAACGCTGAGCGATCATTGTCCCGAAATTTTTCCAAATCAAACCCGAAATCAGAGAATCCTGATAATAATAATCCGGGTTAGCCTCTTTAGTGACAGGCAAAGCTCCCTCCATTTGGTTCGGCCAACACAGTACAAACCGACTTCTTCCTAATTGTGCGTAATCAGCTGCCCACCAACTACCATTATAGGTTTTTACAAAAAATAATTCCAACGGGAAATAAGCTTTTGCAAACTCTTTGGAAACATTGCTCAATAAGGTCTGAGAAAAAATAATCGCATTTTCACGACAAGTATCATCGATCATTGTAGCTCCCATACGGTTATTAACATCTTCATACAAATAAGCATTGGTCACTTCATGCCAATCTGTGAAATCCATTCTCACCCAAAGGCCATAATCGTTATACATTTCTTTTACCCGCGCGTCAGCATCAGCAGCAGGGGAAAACATTTCCGGAATTCCCAGACTTTCAGAAGGTTTTAGGTCATCTTCATCGCTACAACTTACCAGACTGAAGGTAGCTAACATCACCATAATTTTAAATATACCATTCATTTTCATAATCGTTCGTTTTACAATTTAACTAATCTCTTGGATTCAAAGGCATATTCGGGCTGGCATTCTGTTCCGAAATCGGAATTTGCAAGACATACCGCAAATCGCCTTGTTTCAAAACATATTCTGTTCCATTTTTATAAGCATGCCTGATCTCCGGTTTTCCGAGACGCCTCAGATCAAACCAACGCAATCCTGCATCAAAAGCAGTTTCCAAGCGACGCTCCTCCAAAATTCGCTTCAATAAATCTTCATTTGTCTTAAAATCACTCTCTTTTAAAGCAACATAATCTTTCGTACGAATCCTGCTTTTCAGCAATTCGTTCAAATCAGCAATGGCTTTACCAGGCTCCGGTTTTTCTTTCTTCATATAAGCTTCTGCCCGAGTGACATACATCTCACTCAATTCAATACCGACATAATAACAAGGTGTCCCCTGATATCCATAAAAATGGTATACCGTCGGTCCTGTTGCTGCACTATTGGGATCTGTCAGATCGAGGAACGAATCAAATATATAACGACGATAATCGAGAATTGTATCATTACGACTACACAATTCAAGCAGAGAAGGATCCGGAGCCCCCATATAACTATCGTAATAAAACATATTCCCATTGGCTTTTCCACCTACCCAAAACAAAATTTCTTTAGTGTAATCGGTATCGGTGAAACCGTAATCTCCACCGAAAGCATACCGATTTCCTTCTTCATCGATATAAGATTGCAAATTGTTCATATCGAACAAAGATTTTGTATTCATCACATCTGTAGCAGCACTGATGGCTTTCTCCCACTCTCCCATAAATAAGTAGACCCGAGCTTTAAAAGCTTGCAATGAGGTGTAATTAAACCGATAATCGGATTTAGCCATTTTTCCTGACAACAGTGTAGTGGCATTATCTAAATCCTGATTAATCTGTTCCCACACCACCTTTACAGGTTCGCGCACATTATTTTGGGAGGTCGTCTGTACATCTTCTGCGGTCAAAGGCATAGGCACACCGGGTTTATCCATATTCTCGGGTGCATAATTTTCAGCATACAGGTTTATCAGATAAAAATAAGCATAAGCTCTCAAAGCATAGGCTTCTCCCTTCACAATTTCATACAATTCTTTTTCTGCTTCGGCAGGAATACGCTTCTCAAAATCATCCAATACCGAATTGGCATAAAAGATGGTTTTGTACAAAGTACCCCAATAAGGATCTGTTGTTGCCGTAGGCAACTCATGAGTAGAAGCCCAAACAAAAAAAGGTTCGTTAGATTTATCGATACCATACATTGTATTAAGGTTTGCATATACATTATCGGTTGAATATTCTGTCTTCATAAAAAATTCAGACTTGGGATAACCTCCGATAAGCAAGGATTCAAAATCCTCTATGGAAACAGGTATCATACTATTGACCGGTTTGATATCCAATAGATTATTACATCCTACAAAAGCCAGTAATAACGGAAATATCAAAATGGAATATAATAATTTTCTCATAATTACACGATTTTAAAATTGTAAGGATACTGAAAATGAATAAGAACGAGGTATTGGCAAATAAGTATTTCCAAAAGAAACATTAGCCGTACGTGCATCCGAATATTTCATCTGGGAACCCGTAGCTTCCGGATCCTGCCCTTTCAGTTTACGGTTATGCCAAGCATGCAGATTGTTTCCCTGAATCATGAAACGAATATTCTGAATCCCCTTAGCTCTCATCTTATCTGAAAATAAATCATAACTCAATGATAAGTTTTGCAAGCGGACAAAGTCACCTTTCACTGTTCTCAAATCGCTATTATCATACATCTTAGCATTATAAGGACTTCCTCCGGTTACTTCAGGCGCCCATTCATCTGTTTCCAATACGGGAACATCCGTATGAACTTCGTCTCCGGGTTTCCTCCAACGATTCGCCCATTCTTTAGACATATTTTTGGTAGGATCAGGGAAACCGAAAGCATATCCTTCACTCAGATTCCGTAAACGAATCACATTACCGAAACTACCGATGAATAAAGCCGACAAGGTGAAGTTTTTATAATAAAAGCTGTTGGTAAAACCTCCCTGTAAAAGCGGTTGGGTCGTTCCGGAATATTTTAACCCTTCCACTTTATTCATTCCATACAATACTTTTTCATCTTTATCATTATAAAAAGTCGCCCGTCCATCTTCATTCAGTCCGGCATAACGATAGGACCACAAACCGTTAATCGGTTTTCCGATAACAGCTGCCGACTCATAACTTGATCGGTTAGCATTCGTTAAAGTTCCTACTGTCGGTTTCGAATATACATCCGTCACTTCATTTTTATTGTATCCGAAATTCAAATTGGTCGTCCAACGGAACTGGTCTGTATCGATATTGATCGTATTGATAGAAAATTCTACTCCGCTATTTTTCATTGCCGCCCAATTGACAGAAACTGTATTAAAACCGGTAACCTGGGATACTTCTTTCGTACCTAACAAATCCACTCCTTTTTTATAGTAATATTCAAGAGTACCGTAGATTCTCCGTTTCAAAAATCCGAATTCCAAAGCAATATTGGATGTATAATTTTTTTCCCACTTCAAACCCGGATTTTTCGGGGCACTAATGGTCAGATAACCTTCGGGATTTATCCCATCGGAAGTAGCCACTCGAGTTATCAGATCAGAATAAGCCTGTGAAGCAACATTTCCCTGACTACCATAAGAGCCGCGCAAAGTAAGATAACTTAGCCATTCTTTATCTTTCAGGAAATTCTCTTCTTTCATCTGATAATTGAATCCCACCGACCACAAAGGTTGGAATAAATCGTTGGTTTTAATACCGAAACGATTAGAGCCATCCGTACGTGCATTGACACTAATTGTATAACGATTCATCAATGTATACCCTAACGCTCCAAAATAAGAAACAGCAGCTGTACGATCAAGATTTTCATTCCAATAAGGGGTACCTACATGTTTTATCAAGTCCCATTGCGGCACCATTTGATGTCCCCGTTCATGCGTATACCCATAAACGGTATTTTTCAATTCTTCCCGTTTAGAAGTACGGATTTCCGCACCGATCATAATATCGATCCGGTGGATATCTTTAATCATGGGCATATAAGAGAGCTGATTCCGGAAAGTAATCGAACTGGCATTTACATCATTATCTCCCCGATATCCTCCATCTTTCCAAATATACACCGGATAATATCCATCCAGCTGATATACGTTTTCTTTTCTTTGTCTTACAAAATAACTATCTGAGGTTGCAACATCCGTATCTCTTGTGTTTTGTTTGTTAAAAGAAAACAAACTGGTAAATATCAGATCGGGGAACAATCGCCACTCAAAATCCAAATTACCGGTCACTCCGAAATTCTTAGAGTTTCTCCAACCTTTATCCCGATTTTCCAAGAAATTGTATTTCACACCGTTATAATACATATAATTATAATCACCGTTTTCGTCATAAGCTTTTTGAGCACGGGTCGTATAAATAGCCCATTCATAAGGATTTTCCCATGAGTCAACAGCAAAAAAACTTTTATTATCCCGCATCGAAGCATTCAAAGAAGCACCTAAACGGATATTCTCCCTGAGGTAAGTATTCACCTTTACCAAACCGGTATAAACCTGCTGTCCTACTTCCTTGGCCGTATGTTGTTCGTCCATATAACTACCGGAGACATAAAAAGTAGTCTTTTCATTACCCCCCGAAATACTCAAGCTATGCCGATGAGTAATAGCATTTCGGAATAAATATTTAAACCAATCGGTATTCACCGTTTCCAGTTCCTTTACTTTATCTTCAAATTGGCTCCAGGTCAATTTACGATCGTGTACATCTACAAAATAGCGTTCAAAATCCGAGCAAGTACCGTATTCATTGGCTTTAGCAGAAGAAGTATTCAACACTCCTCTTTGGATCATCTCCATATTGACGTCGATCCGTTCCTTGGAATTCATCATATAAGCATCTTTCAGTTCCGGACGCATCCCTACATGTACACTCCCGTTATAGGTTATTCGGGTTTTACCCACATTTTCTTTCTTCGAAGTGATCACAATCACACCGTTAGCGGCCCGAGTACCGTAAATAGCAGTAGCAGCAGCATCTTTCAGTACGCTGATGGATTCGATATCGTCGACATTTACGCCGCCGATACCGGAAGCGATCAGGTTACGGTTAGTCAGTATATCATCCACCGTCGCGTCTACCGGATCATCCAGAATCACACCGTCTACCACCCACAAAGGCTGTACATTCCCGCTGATAGTCGACGTACCCCGGATTCGGATCTGAGGCACAGCACCCGGAGCTCCGGAAGTGCTCATAATGGTCATACCGGGTACTTGTCCTTGCAAAAGTTTATCGATATTCGGTTGATTCACCGTTTTCAGGGTTTCCATATCTACGGTAGTAATGGAAGAAGTCAGTTTCCGGCGCTCGATTTTCTGGTAACCGGTGACAACTACTTCATCCATTTCGCTCAGCTCTTCTTCGAGGACGACATCGAGTTCTTTTTGTCCGGCATAATTCACCTCCTTCGTTTTCATACCGATAAAAGAGAAGCTCAGGACCATTCCATCGATTTTAGGAATTTCTAATTTATAAGTCCCGTTTACATCAGTTGCAACTCCCAAAGAAGTTCCTTTCACAAGCACCGAAACACCCGGCAGGGGGTTACCGGCTTTATCCGTCACTTTCCCGGATAAGACTATACTGTTCTGCTGAGCAGCAGCGGCTTTAAAAATGGTGATAAACTCTGCATTTTTTTCGAAAGTCAATCCTTTATCCGCCAGAATTTCTCTCAACACATTGTCTAAAGTCACATTTTCAAAGGTAGCTTTCACCTTTGCATTTTTATCCAGCATATCGTCACTGTACATGACGATACAGCCGGTTTGCTTCCGGATTTCTTCGAACAGGTGCTTATAGGTCGTTTCTCCCAGTTTTACATTCACCCGATATTGTGAAAGTACACTGGCACGACCACCTAAAACAAATAAGCACACAAAAATTACGGTTAAACGCATAACTAAAAAAGTGTTTCGAAGCACATTTCCTATCGGTTTTGTGCCCATACAACGATTTTTTTCCATAAATTTGTAAACATATTTTTATTAAACATCAATCAGAGGGTCGGTTAGTGGTTACGACACCAGCCGGCTCTTTTTATCTTATCGGTTATAAACCCTGACCACATTTTCCTTGACTTCAAAGCGCACATCCGAAGTCTTCTCGATAAAGTCGAGCATAAACTGCAGGCTATTATTCCGTTTGATCGCTCCGGTAAATTTTTTCTGCTCTGGCGGAAGATCTTTCGTATAAAACGGCTTGCCAAATTCTATAATAACATGAG
>OGPA01001043.1_pt1 | contig 24514 bp, 19 predicted proteins | sample 1552841 | NCBI WGS metagenome assembly OGPA01 (sample SAMEA2579916, study PRJEB22360) | human gut metagenome | reverse complement strand
ATAAGACGTGTCGCAAACATGTCGCAAATAAGAGATAAAAAAGCCCATAGAAAACGTATAGCAACCATGAACCCCATAAACGCAAAAGCGTGCAACTCATTGAGCTGTACGCTTTTGCTTATTATTTATTATCTGTATCCTTATCGGAATCATTTGACTTCCTCGAAGTCTACATCGGTTACGCCGCCATCTTTGCTACCACCGGCATTGCCGTTAGCTTGCTGTTGGCCACCGAAATCAGGACCCGGCTGTGCACCGCCCTGGGTATTCTGAGCATTGTACATTTCCTGGCTTGCTGCCTGGAATACGGTATTCAGTTCAGCCATAGCAGCATCGATACCTGCAACATCCTGAGCTTTGTGAGCTTCTTTCAGCTTGTTCAAAGCAGCTTCGATAGGAGCTTTCTTGTCAGCCGGAAGTTTGTCACCCAGATCTTTCAACTGTTTTTCAGTCTGGAAGATCATACTGTCAGCCTGATTCAGCTTGTCGATACGTTCTTTTTCTTTCTTATCGGCTTCTGCATTGGCGGCAGCTTCGTCTTTCATACGTTTTACTTCGTCGTCGCTCAAACCACTGGAAGCTTCGATACGGATACTTTGTACTTTACCGGTTCCTTTATCTTTTGCAGATACATTCAGGATACCGTTAGCATCGATATCGAAAGTAACTTCGATCTGAGGTACACCACGCTGTGCTGCAGGTATTCCATCCAGGTGGAAGCGACCGATCGATTTGTTGTCCTTAGCCAAAGAGCGTTCACCCTGCAGAATGTGGATTTCTACAGATGGCTGGTTGTCGACAGCTGTTGTAAATGTTTCCGATTTCTTGGTAGGGATAGTCGTGTTGGATTCGATCAGCTTAGTCATCACACCACCCATTGTTTCGATACCCAGAGACAACGGAGTAACATCCAACAGTAATACGTCTTTTACTTCACCAGTCAATACACCACCCTGGATAGCAGCACCTACAGCTACGACTTCGTCCGGGTTAACACCTTTAGAAGGAGCTTTGCCGAAGAATTTCTCAACGATAGCCTGTACGGCAGGGATACGTGTAGAACCACCTACCAGGATTACTTCGTCGATATCGGAAGTACTCAAACCTGCATCTTTCAATGACTGACGGCAAGGTTCGATACAAGCCTGGATCAGGCTGTCTGCCAATTGTTCGAATTTAGCACGTGTCAATGTTTTAACGAGGTGCTTTGGAATACCGTTCACCGGCATAATATACGGCAGATTGATTTCTGTACTTGTAGTACTTGACAATTCGATCTTCGCTTTTTCAGCAGCTTCTTTCAGACGTTGCAATGCCATCGGGTCTTTACGCAGGTCGACACCTTCTTCACGCAGGAATTCTTCTGCCAACCAGTCGATGATTACGTGGTCGAAGTCATCACCACCCAGATGAGTATCACCGTTTGTTGATTTTACTTCGAATACACCGTCACCTAATTCAAGGATTGAGATATCGAATGTACCGCCACCAAGGTCGAATACAGCGATCTTCATATCTTTGTTTGTCTTGTCAAGACCATAAGCTAATGATGCAGCAGTAGGTTCATTTACGATACGGCGAACATTCAGACCGGCAATTTCACCGGCTTCTTTTGTCGCCTGACGCTGAGCATCGCTAAAGTAAGCCGGAACAGTGATAACAGCATCCGTTACTTCCTGTCCTAAATAATCTTCAGCTGTTTTCTTCATTTTCTGAAGAACCATGGCTGAAATTTCCTGCGGAGTATACAGACGACCTTCGATATCCACACGCGGAGTGTTATTGTCGCCGCGTACTACTTTATAAGGTACGCGATTGATTTCTTTCTGAACCTGGTCGTATGTTTCACCCATGAAACGTTTGATAGAGAATATTGTTTTTTCAGGATTGGTGATAGCCTGACGTTTTGCGGGATCACCTACCTTACGTTCGCCACCTTCTACAAAAGCAACGATTGAAGGAGTTGTTCTTTTACCTTCGCTGTTAGCAATAACAACCGGTTCGTTACCTTCCAATACGGCAACACATGAGTTGGTTGTTCCTAAGTCGATTCCAATAATTTTTCCCATAATTCGATAATATTTTAATTGTTATTATTTTTCGTCTTTGCTTTTTCTCTTGTCGAGTTGCACCAATTATTATACAAAACGTATGCCAAAGTAACAATGAATGCTTCTGAATTGTTTTTGCTGTCAGAAATAATGACAATACGGCAGTTGTTAAAACGATATATTTTTATCTTTGTGGCATAAGAAGGAATATGGCATAATTTATATGTAAAGAAAAGACTATTATCAATTAAATCGTTTATAAAATGAAAAACTATCTAGTTTTTACCATGGCTACACTTTTATTGGGAACTTCCTGCTCCTCTAAAAAAGAGCAGGCTGAAGGTTTTACCGGTGCTCCGGGCGAAGTCAAGCTCATAACACTCGATCCCGGTCATTTTCATGCAGCCCTGGTACAGAAAGTATCTTATCCACAAGTTTGTAAAGATGTTTATGTGTACGCACCCGGTGGCTTTGATGTGGATGAACACCTGAAACGTATTGAAGGATTCAATACACGTGCAGAGAATCCGACCGGATGGAATGAAGTTGTTTATACAGGTTCCGATTACCTGGAAAAGATGCTCTCTGAAAAGAAAGGGAATGTAATGATCCAGGCCGGTAACAACGGAAAGAAGACCGAGTATATAAAGAAGACGCTTGAAGCCGGTATTAATGTGCTTTCAGATAAGCCTATGGCGATCAATAGTCAGAATTTTAAATTGTTGGAAGAGTGTTTCGATATTGCCAGGCAAAAGAATATTCTGCTATATGACATTATGACGGAAAGGAATGAGATCACAACCCTACTGCAACGTGAACTTTCAATGATCCCGGCTGTATATGGAGAACAATTGAAAGGATCTCCGGAGGAGCCGGCTATTGTCAAGGAAAGCGTGCATCATTTATTTAAACTGGTGGATAATAAACCATTGACCCGTCCGGTGTGGTATTTTGACGTAACTCAGCAGGGGGAAGGTATTGTTGATGTAACGACTCACCTGGTGGATCTCGTTCAGTGGGAGGCTTTTCCCGGACAGATCATCGACTATAAAAAAGATATTGAATTAGTCGATGCAAACCGTTGGACGACTTCAATCAGTCCGGAAGAGTTTAAACAAGTGACTGGTACTGATGCTTATCCTGATTTCTTGAAAAAGGATGTCGTAAACGATACGTTGAAAGTATATTGTAATGGTGATATCGTATATAAGATAAAGGATGTGACGGCCAAAGTCTCTGTTATCTGGAATTATACTTTCCCGAAAGGTGGTGGCGACACCCATTTCTCGGTTATGAAAGGTAGTAAAGCCGATCTGGTGATCCGTCAGGGGAAAGAGCAGGGCTATAAACCAGAGTTATATATAGAGGCATTGCCCGATATCGACCTGGCTGCTTATGAAAAAGAACTGGAAACGGCTATTCCAGCTGTTGCGGATAAATATCCCGGTGTTGCCTTAAACAAGATCGCAGACAATATATGGCAGCTTCAGATCCCAGAAAAATACCGGGTAGGACATGAGGCTCATTTCGGCCAGGTTACGGAAAATTATCTTCAATATTTGCAGGACGGAAAGTTACCGGACTGGGAGGTGCCGAACATGATTGCCAAATATTACGTGACAACACATGCGTTAGAGATAGCAAAGAGTAAAAGTAAATAGAAAACATCTAAATATCATGCGTGTGCCAGGAGTTCATATAAGACAATCGGTCTTTATCATTTTATGTTGTTTGGGAGCTTTCTCTTCGTTGTGGGGTACAGATAAAGTTCATATTACGGTGGAGGCTGGGTTATACGACCGGATAAATTGTATTGTTGCTGCCGATATTTCATCTATCGATCAATTAAGTAAGGGACCGGGAGTATCCTTGTATGAAACTGTCGGGGAGGAAAGGAGAGAAGTTGCCTGTCAGTTACTGGAGGGAAAAGACGGTAAACCTTATTTGTATTGGGTACTAACGGGAAAAACTCCTGCCGGGACAATGCGTGAGTTTGTCGTGGAGCCTATAACGGGGAACAACGAGGTTGCGGTAATGAAAATAGAAGATACAGGGAAAGCCTTAGTCTTAAAAAAGAATGAGAGTGAGATTCTTCAGTATAATTATGCTGTCACCAATCCTCCCTCGGGTGTGGATACGGTTTATCAACGTAGCGGTTTTATTCATCCGGCATATGCTCCATCAGGTAATATCCTGACTACCATACAGCCCAAAGATCATTATCATCATTTTGGGGTTTGGAATCCCTGGACACGTGTTGAATATGAAGGAAACGTCTATGATTTGTGGAATTTAGGAGATAAGCAAGGAACGGTGCGTGCCCGGAATGTGGAAAAAACTTTTCAAGGTAGTGTTTGTGCCGGTTATTCTGCAAATTTGGATCACTATATATTTTCGGCATCCGGTGAGAAAATAGTAATGAATGAATCCTGGAGGGTAAAGAGCTGGAATATCCCGGAACGATTTTTATGGGATTTTGAATCAACATTGCAGGATGTAACTTCATTACCTATAAATATAAAAGCTTACAGATATGGCGGTTTCGTGTGGCGTGGCACACAGGAGTGGACAAAGGATAACTGTATAATGCTTACTTCTGAAGGTAAGAGCCGTTCCGAAATAGATGGCACGACAGCACGTTGGATTTATGTTACCGGGACTTGTGGCGGTGATAAACAGTCCGGTTTTCTGCTTTTAGGGCATCCGGATAATTATAATGCACCAGAACCCCTTCGGATTTGGGATGAAAAAGCAAACGATGGCCGAGGGGATGTTTTTGTGAATTTCGCACCAACAAAATATAAAGACTGGCAGCTAATGCCTGGCAAAGACTATTCTCTTCGTTATCGTATCTGTACCTATGATGGAGAAATGACGGTAGCTGAAGCAAATCGTCTTTGGAATGATTATGCTTACCCTCCCAGGGTGATCGTAAGAAAGCAATAAAAAAGCCCCGAAGTTTATCGCTTCGGGGCCTCTTTTTTATTTCATTTCCTTTTCCTCCATCATGTCGAGTTCGTTCTTGTCGGAATCAATAAACTTGTATTCCAGAAAACCCAGACTTTGGTTAGGAATGACTTTCATACTCATGGAGTATTTCAGTTTCCATTTCATGCTAAGGGGATAAAGCCCCTTGTTTACGAATGCTGCTACGTAAGGATGTACGTGCAGGGCGAATTTCTTCACATTGTGTTTGTTTACCAAACAGTCGATCTTTCCCTCCAGATTGTCGGTGAATAAGATCGAAGGTTTGATTGTTCCTGTGCCGAAACAGGTGGGGCAAGATTCCGTTGTATCTACATCCATTGCCGGGCGAACCCTTTGGCGGGTAATCTGCATCAGACCAAACTTACTTAAAGGCAGGATGTTGTGTTTGGCCCGGTCGTTTACCATCGCTTTAGACATGTGTTCGAACAGCTTCTGTCGGTTGGCTGCTTCAGCCATGTCGATGAAGTCGACCACAATAATACCGCCCATATCGCGAAGACGAAGCTGGCGTGCTATTTCGTCGGCGGCAGCTGTGTTTACGTCGATAGCTGTTTTTTCCTGGGCGTCGCTTCCTTTGGAACGATTGCCGCTGTTAACGTCTATCACGTGCATGGCTTCGGTGTGCTCGATGATCAGGTAAGCTCCACTTTTATACGTAACCGTACGTCCGAACAACGATTTGATTTGCTTGGTGATACTGAAATTGTCGAAGATCGGCAGTTCACCGGTATATCGTTGTACGATCTCCTCCCTTCCGGGAGCGATCAGGCTGACATAATCGCGTATGTTATGGTAAACATCCGCATCGTTTACGTAAATATTCTGGAAAGACGGGTTGAATATATCACGGAGCAAGGCCACGGTACGTGCCGTTTCTTCGTATACGATCGACGGTACTTTTAACTTTGGAACCTTGACGATGTTTTCTTCCCACCGTTTCACTAATGTCTTTAATTCATGGTCGAGTTCAGCAACACGTTTACCTTCTGAAGAAGTACGTACTATAACACTGAAGTTTTTCGGCTTGATGCTCTGGATTAACTGCCGCAAACGGGCACGTTCCTCACTCGACTTGATTTTTGTGGAGACTGATACCTTATCGGCAAATGGTATCAACACGATATATCTTCCGGCAAAAGAGAGTTCGGAAGTCAATCGCGGACCTTTTGTTGAAATCGGCTCTTTGGCAATTTGTACCAACACCTCTTGTCCGACTTTAAGCACATTACTGATACTTCCGTCTTTTTCAATTTCGGGAAGTATCTGAACCTTTGAAATAGCAGGGATCTTTTTCTGATCGCTGAGTGCCTGTTTGAGGAACTTCTGTTGGGTGTTGAAGTTCGGACCTAAGTCCAGATAGTGAAGAAATGCGTCCTTTTTATACCCTACATCAATGAAAGCAGCATTCAACCCCGGCATCAGTTTTTTTACTTTGCCAAGATAGATATCGCCGACGGCAAACGAAACATTGCGGGCCTCTTTTTGTAGCTCCACAAGGTTTTTGTCTTCCAATACGGCAATAGATACCTCTTTGGGTTGTACATCAACTACTAATTCACTTATCACTTGAAAGTGGGTTTTAATTCAGACCTTTCTAAATACGCAAAGAACAAACTTAAAAGGTCACTTATTAAGTTTGTTCTTTAGAGTTTTCTTGTCAGATAGACTTATTTCTTTTTATGTCTATTCTTTTTCAGTCTCTTTTTGCGCTTGTGCGTAGACATTTTATGTCTTTTTCTTTTCTTTCCGCTAGGCATTGTTTCTAAATTTTAAATTAAACTATAATTACTAATTACTTAACTTCGTTCAGGAAGGTTTTAGCCGGCTTGAATGAAGGGATGTTATGCTCCGGAATGATGATCGTAGTATTCTTTGAAATATTACGAGCTGTTTTCTGAGCTCTCTTCTTAATAACGAAACTTCCGAATCCCCTCAGGTAAACGTTTTCTCCTTCAGATAATGAACTTTTTACAATATCCATAAAAGATTCTACGCTACTCAATACCGTCTGCTTATCGATACCGGTACTTTTAGCAATTTCGCTAACAATATCTGCTTTAGTCATGTCTATAAATTAATTAATGATTTGGACCTATTAATTTTTTGGAATGCAAATATATAGCTTTTTATTTAAGTGGAAAAAGAATTGCCTGCCATTTTTTAATAAAAAAGATTCCTTACAATTCATTATATCTGTGTATGTTTGCATTAATCAACGAGTTGAGAGTTTTAAAAGTACGAAAACAGGACAAATATGCCGCAATTGAAAAATGAACTGGAAACCAGCAATATGTTGCTAAACTGGTACAAAACGAATAAAAGGGCTTTACCGTGGAGGGAATCGTCCGATCCCTATATAATCTGGATATCAGAAATAATTCTTCAACAAACCCGTGTCGCTCAGGGGATGGATTATTTTTATCGTTTCACCGGACGTTTCCCGGATGTGGCTTCCCTGGCCTCTGCCGAAGAAGATGAGGTATTGAAATATTGGCAGGGATTGGGCTATTACAGCCGTGCCCGGAATCTGCATGCGGCAGCCAAAAGTATCATGGATACCTTTGGGGGCGTTTTTCCAAGTGAATATAAAAATGTATTGTCTTTGAAAGGAATCGGGGAATATACAGCGGCAGCCATCGTGTCTTTTGTGTGGAATAAACCTTATCCGGTTGTCGATGGGAATGTCTTCCGGGTGTTATCACGTTTATATGCGGTCGATACGCCTATCGATACGACAAGCGGAAAAAAACAGTTTACCGAGTTGGCGGGGATCGTGATGAATCCGGAAAAGGCCGGACTTCACAATCAGGCAATCATGGAGTTCGGCGCCTTACAATGTGTGCCACAAAATCCGGATTGCGACGTTTGCCCGTTAAAAGAACGTTGTATGGCATATGCTTCCAACCGTGTACAAAGTTTTCCGGTAAAGCAGAATAAAACGAAAACACGTCCCCGTTATTTCCATTATTTATACATTATATATAAAGGGCAGACCTGGCTTTTGCGCCGGGGTAAAAAGGATATATGGGAAGGGCTTTATGAATTTCCCCTTATCGAGACGGAGCAGCCCGTGGACTTTGCCGGTTTACAAAAAACGGAAGCCTTCAAGCAGTTGTTCGAAGGAGCCGGCCGGCTGAATGTCTCGGTAGATATACCGGAAATAAAACATGTCTTGTCACATCAGGTCTTGCATACGGCTTTTTACCGGATAGAAATAGAAAAAATCAGCGAGGCTTTGAATTCGTATCTGGCTGTTCCGTATGAAGATATCGAACGTTATGCCGTTCCACGTCTTATACATATTTATTTAGAGAAATTAAATGGAAACTTGCCGGAATGATCGAATTTATGTTTCTTTGTAAGATATTAAAAGAATTATTACTATGTCATTGAATAAAGTCATTTTGATCGGTAACGTGGGCAAAGATCCCGACGTTCGTTATTTCGACAGCGGTGCAGCTGTTGCAAATTTCCCATTGGCAACTTCGGAAAGAGGTTACACACTTGCAAATGGTACGGTTGTGCCCGAAAGGACAGAATGGCACAATATTGTAGTGCGTCGCGACCAGGTAGCCTTTGTTGAAAAATGGGTGAAGAAAGGTTCGGGGGTTTATGTGGAAGGAAAGATCCGTACCCGTAGTTATGACGATCAAAGTGGTGTGAAGCGTTATGTTACGGAGATTCATGCAGACCGTATCGAATTTTATAACACAGGTACAAGGCCGGCTGACGGAACGTCTACTGCCGGAGCTGGTTTACAGCAGGGAGGACAGCCGCAGGCAACGTCTTATCAGCAACCGGTTTCACAACAGCAACCGGATATTTCTTCGGATTCAAACAGTGCGGATGATCTTCCGTTCTGATATTGTTTAACTAATACGGTTCCCCTTGGACTCAGACTATTATTTATCGGGCTTATTCGATCAGGTTACTATGCAGGCGCTAACAGCAGGTCCTGTTATAGCATTAAGCCTCGCTTGTATACTGCTGTTAGTGTCCGGCTTCGTGTCGGCATCAGAAGTGGCATTCTTTTCTCTTACCCCGGGTGACATCAACGACATCCGGGAAGAGAATTCTCCTTCAGATCCACTTATCAGAAAACTTCTGGACCGTTCCGAATATTTGCTTGCAGCTATTCTGATTGCAAATAACTTTGTGAATGTGGCTGTCGTTATGCTTTGTACCTATGGTATCAATGCCTTGGTCAATTTTTCGGCTGTGCCTGTTTTAGGTTTTGTGCTCGAAACGATCATACTTACTTTTCTTCTTTTACTTTTTGGCGAGATCATGCCCAAGATCTACGCACAGAAGAACTCTCTTCGCTTTGTTCGCCGTTCAGCCTCTGTTTTGAATATGGTCGAACGTGTCTGTCGCCCGCTATCGAAGGTGTTGGTGACTTCTACTTCTGTAATTAACAAGGCGCTCGTTAAAAAGAAGTACGACCTTTCTGTCGATGAACTCTCTAAAGCGCTCGAACTGACCTCTACCGAAATTCCTGAAGAAAAAGAAATGTTGGCCGAGATCATCAAGTTCTATAACAAGACGGCAGATGAGATCATGACTCCCCGCCTGGATATGGAAGATATCGAGATAAAGACCAACTTTCGTAATGTGATCGATTTCATTATTAAGTCCGGTTATTCGCGTATCCCCGTGTATGCAGACTCGGAGGATAATATCAAAGGCATTCTCTATATCAAGGACTTGCTGCCCTATATCGAAAAACCGGATACATTCCGTTGGCAGAGCCTGATCCGTCCGGCTTACTTTGTTCCTGAGACGAAGAAGATCGACGACCTGCTGGAAGAATTCCGGACCAACAAGATACATATGGCGATTGTGGTAGACGAGTTCGGCGGTACTTCCGGTATCGTTACGATGGAAGATATCCTGGAAGAAATAGTCGGAGAGATTTCCGATGAATATGATGAAGATGAAAAACAATTCATCCGTCTGGCAGACGGTAGCCTGATCTTCGAAGCCAAGATACTGTTGACAGACTTTTTCCGTGTGATCAATGCCGACCCGTCTGAGTTCGGAAAGTTGACGGAAGATGTGGAAACACTGGCCGGTCTTTTGTTGGAGATAAAAGGAGATTTCCCTCGTCGCCGGGAGATTCTCGATTATGACAAGTATCGTTTCCAGGTTCTCGAAATGGATAACCGTCGGATACTAAAGGTGAAATTTAATCGTATTCCGGCAGGAGAGAAAGGAGAGGAGTGATGAAGTCTATTCTGTCGGGTATGTTTTTCCTGTTTTTTCTGTTGTGTATCTCCTGTACGGAATATACGCCGAAACCGCGTGGTTATTTTCGGATCGAACCGCCACAGGCCCGTTATCAGCCTTTACCTCTCGACAGTTTACCTTACGCGTTTAATGTATCCCAGTTGGTAACCGTAGAACTCCCCCCGGTGGGAAGTCCGGAGGGATGGATCAACCTGTCTTATCCATCTTTGGGAGTAAAGGTGTATTGCAGTTACCTGCCTGTTACACGAAAAACGTTGCAGACAGCTGAGACGGAATCCCGTTCGTTGGTTTCCCGGCAGGCCAAACAAGCCAATGCCGTGAAGGAACAAGCTTACAGTAATCCGGACGAAAAAGTATACGGCTCCTTGTTCTTGCTCGACGGCGAGTCTGCTTCTCCTGTGCAGTTCATGCTGACAGACAGTTCTTCAAACTTCTTTCGTGGGGCTTTGTATTACGATTGTGTGCCGAACGCTGACTCTCTGGCCCCCCTGACTGATTATTTGCGGAAGGATATTATTGAGTTGATACAATCTTTTAGCTGGAAGAAATAATGCCTGTCATCCTGAAACATACATCACCTTTGCTGGGTGTCTGGAAGATTGAAGAGACTTCGGATGAATTACTCTCCATGTTGGATCTCCAACCGGACTATTTACCATTTCTTCAACATATAAAAACGGAGAAACGTCGCCAGGAATGGTTCGCCAGCCGTGTCCTGCTGAAAGAACTGGCCGGTTCGGAACTTATCATCCGCTATCATGAAGACGGTGCACCCTATTTGTCCGACTCTGCTTATTATCTGAGTATTTCCCATACGAATGGTTATGCCGCCGTTTTATTGCAGCAACAGCCCGCTGCCGGTATAGATATCGAATATTATTCTCAGCGGATATTGAAGATACGCAGCCGTTTTATGTCTCCCGAAGAGGATGCCTCCGTCTCTTCTATTAATGAAGTCAATCATTTACTTATCTATTGGTGTGCTAAAGAAGCCTTATTTAAAATGATCCGGCAGCAGGATGTCGACTTTATCGAACATTTGCATATCGAACCTTTCACTTATGCAGACTCCGGACAAATCCGCGCCTACGAAACCCGGACGCCGGATGCCAAGTCCTATACTTTGAACTATGAAGTATATCCCGCCTTCATACTGGTATATAGTCTCTCTATATAAATAAGACCGGGTCTTTCATTCCCTTGGCAGTGTTTTGCCATTTAAAACGCAATGTTTTGCCATGCTGATGGCAGAGCCTTGCCAATACGATGGCAGAGTTCTGCCAATAGGGTGGCAGAGTCTTGCCAATACGATGGCAAAACATTCAGCTGCCTTAGAACCCTAAACATAATAACAGTTATCTTGTTTTAATTTATAGAGTCTTTGCTTTACCGGATAACGTTTATAATAAGATATGGGGCAGAAAAAGAAAATAGCAAAATATATTTTCCCGGTAATCGGATTGCTGGTTGTGTTGCTTACTGCCCTGAACCTGTATCTGAACCATCGGCTTGAACGGTATCTGAAAAAGGAGCTGAGCCGCCGGACGACAGAGGCTACGGATGGCTTTTATAATCTTTCGTTTGATGATCTGTCTATCGGTTTCATAAAAGGGGAGTTGAAGATAAAAGGCGTCAGGCTTATGCCCGATACGACAGTTTTCCGGCAATGGGCGGCTATCGACAGTCTTCCGCAGACTTATGTGAAGGCGGAGATCGGCGTGATCGATTTTAAAGGGGTGAATCTGACATGGCGTTGGAGTTATAAGAAGCTACACTTTAACTCCTTTGAGATTAAGGATCCGGAGATAGAAATATTCGATTCGTATAACTCCGGGCGCATGGAGAAGAAAGTCCGGAATGTCAGTTCCAAATCATTGTACGAGGTCATTTCACCGTATATAAATGTGTTGAGTGTGCGGACGCTGAACCTGGAAGATGCGAGTGTCTCTTATACGGTAGAGAATCCGGTGACACCGATCCTGTATGCATTGACCGATGTCAGTTTCCGTGCATATGATTTCAGGCTGGATGAAAATTCATCCCGAAGCGGCAAATTGCTCTACTGCGATAATTTTGAGTTTGTAACCAACCGGCCTCAGACACTTCTCGCCAATAACGATTTCGTGTTGAAAACAGACAGTATCAAGCTGAGTACGCTGGATTCGATCATTTATATAGAAAAAATCAACCTGATCCCACAGGAGAAATTGTGGGTAGAGAAAAACCAGAAACCGGATAGCTATGTGGATGCATTGGTCCGGACGATTGAAGTAAACGGCATACAGTTTAGACGGGAAGAGGCTCTGAATTATCTGACAGCCCGTTCCTTTGATATCTCATCGTCGGATATCCGGGTGTTTAACCTGGCGGCTAATACGGCACCTAAAGACAAAACGGTCGATACACCTGCTCCCATGAATACCGATTCATTGGTACAGGCCTTGTCTCTTTATGATATTATATCACCGGTATTACATAGTGTTGCTATTCAGTCCATCGGTATCCGGGAGGCCAAAGTAGCCTATTCGCAGGCAGTGAAAGATTCTGTCGAGGTCTATAAATTGGATAATTTTAATTTTCAGGCGAATGAATTCCTGGTAGATTCGGTTTCCGAAGTGAAGCATGGTTTATGGTATTCGCGCAGTTTTGCTTTTGAAGCAACAGGGATCAGCGGGATGATGACGGCCCGTAACCATCGCCTGGATGTGGAACGTATGGCACTGAACACGGAGACCGGCGATTTCAGTATTGAGAATATCCGGTTGAAACCTATCTCCGTTAGATCGCGCAACGATTATATGTCGGGCAGTATCGATACGATCGCTATAAAAGGTTTACTGTATGATAAAGGGATCAGTGCCGGTCTGTTTAAGATAGATCGTCCGAACCTCCGGTACAATAAGGCACCTTCTTATAATAAGGTGAATAAAGAACAGAAAATGCCGGTCGATACCCGGGCGGATATTGAAGGTATATTGAATCCGTTACTCCAATATTTATCTATTAAACAGATTCGTCTGAATCATGCTTTTGTCACGTTGAACGATAGGAGTGTTCCTGATCCTGTCGTTTATAAACTGAAAGATTTCAATTTCTATGCAACCGATTTCCTGATAGACGACAGTACGAACCGGAGCAACGGATTGTTTTTCCAGTGCGATAATTTTGGATTCAGTCTAAAGGACTTTGATAATTACCTGCCGGGAAAAGAATACCGTTTGTATGTGGGTAAAGGTGATTTCTCCACTCAGAAAGGCCTGTTTCGTTTACAGGATGTAAAGTTGATCCCGCAGGACTCGTTATGGGAAAAGGCTTCGAAGTCGCATATAAGGTTTGAGGCCCCTTTAGTTTCGGTTTCCGGAATGAACCGTTTACCGGATAAACTTGCCCGAAGCCTGGAAACAGGAGCCGTTCATCTGAAGTCGCCGTATCTGGAGGTCGTCAATAAGGATGGGGCTTTCTTTAAAGCCGGACTGAAAGATATAGGTATCAGTAAAATTATATGGGACAGCCTGCATTTTGCTGTCGGCGATATTTCATTGGCAGATCCTGTTTTTTCTTATAAGCCGGGGAATGTTCCGGATAAGGATAAAAAGAAACCTGCCGTAAGCGAGTTGGAGGATGTGTATGAAATGCTCGGGCGTTTTACGCCTGACCTTTCGCTGGAAAAATTGGATATATCGAATGCCGTATTGAATAACGATACGGCCAGCCTGCTATTGGAAGGATTACATGTCAATGCAGCAGACCGTCTGTTTAAGCTGAAAACAATCCGGTTCAATACGAAAGACCTGTCCTTCCCATTGGATAATGGCTTTTATACATTGAGTATCGGTGAAGTGAGTCTGAATAATACGCAGCTCGACCTGGCAGATATTCACCTGCTTTCCAAATATCCCAAAATGGAATTTGCCTATCTCCAACCCGAACATAAGGACTGGTTTGATGTCAAAGTGGGACGTTTGAATCTTGCGGGGATCGATTTGCCGGCCTGGATTACACAGAAAGTGATAAAAGTAAGAAAAGTGCAGGTGGATGATGCCGTCCTTCAGAATTTTAAGAACCAACAAATAATCGTACCCCGTCATATTGTTCCGATGATTTACTCCGGTCTGCAGAAAGCTCCGGTTAAACTAGCTGTCGATAGCCTGGATGTCAATAACTTTTCTGTCGTTTATGAAGAGCTGGCCCGGAAAGGAATAAAACCGGGAAAATTATTCTTTACGGAGATGAACGGCAAGTTTTCCGGATTTACCAATATCGTTACCCGTCCGGATCAGTATATCCGCCTCGACGCAAATGGAAAGCTGATGGGAGCAGGCTATTTTACAGCTACCTGGTTGTTGCCAGTCGATTCATTGAACGATCGTTTTATCCTGAATGCCCATATGAAAGATTTCGACCTGACAGCTTTGAATGAATTGATAACCCCACTGGCATTTGCCAAGATCGAAAGCGGTAAACTGGATGATTTTACATTTAGTACGGAAGCCTCCAGCAAAGGAGCTAACGTTGATATGCTCTTCCTTTATCGAGACCTGAAAGCAGAACTCTTCAAAGAAAAGCATGGGGAGGTGATCGATAATAAGTTTTTATCACGTCTGGCAAACCTGGTGTTGAAACATGATAACCCGGATCATCCGGAAAAGGGAGGGCATAAACCCAGGCAGTCTCACCTGACAATTGAACGGGACCCTTATCATTCTACATTTAATTATTTATGGCAAATATTGCGTCCGCCCCTGATCGAGTCGGTGGGCGTTTCTAAAAAGACACAGGATGTCGCCAAAGAAGTCAGCGGCTTTTTAACTAAAATAAAGAATTTCTTTCATCCCAAAAGAACCAAAGCGCAGGCCGAAAAGAAAGGTGATAAAAACGAAATAACGGATGAACTTATCCGGAGATAAAGTGTTTTATATCAAAGAGCGTTGTTTTGTAGATAAATAATAAACGAATACATGGAATATGATATAGTTCATCACCCGGAGAAATATCGCTTCGAGGTGAAAACGAATGATTTAACGGCCTTTGTACAATACAGGCTTGTCGGTAATAATCTGGATATTATTCACACAATAGTTCCGGAACCTCTGGAGGGGCAAGGTATTGCCGCTTCCTTAGTGAAAGCGGCTTTCGACTACGCATTAGAGAATCAATTAAAGCCACGGGCAATCTGCTCGTACGCTGTTGCATGGTTAAAAAGACATCAGGAATATGCAAGATAACCAGTTTGAAAATGATGATTATCCTTTGATTGTAACACCCAGTAAATGGGCTAGTTCAAGTGCTTGCAGGGAAGTTACTGCAGCTCCACGTAACTCACAACCTGTAATGGGACTTATCCGTATGCCGGATATGTCGCAGTTGCTTAAATCTGTACCTTTCAAGGAAGTACGGTAAAATTCCGCTTCTTTCAGGTTACACGCATCGAATACCGTATAGGCAAACCGGCAACTTTCTAACGAACCATTTTTCAGGTCGCATTGGTTGAAGCCCACATATTTCAGTTTGCTCATGGTCAGGTTGATATATTCAGCTTTGCAGTTGCTGAAAGTAATATGATTTAATGATGATTCCGAGAAGTTCACACCGATCAGTTTACAATCGATAAACTCGACACGATGGAAGCCGGATTCGGATAAATTGACATTCGAAAGATCGCAGTTCCGGAAGATTATATCGCTGAACTGCGATTTTTTTATGCCACAACCGATCAGCATACAGTTCGTGAACAGACAGGATTGCATATTTATATTTTTTGTCTTGATCTCAAATACCCGTTGGTTTTTGAAAGAATATTCCGTCACGTCTTCTCCGTCTTTCAGGAGTGTCTCGTCCAATAGGGCATCTTCTTTTAAAACAGCTGTTACCCGGGGAGCAGTTATCTTCATGATATATCTTTTTTTAATAAGCCGGTAAAGATAATTATTATTTAGTGAGTTTGTCCAGTAATTTTCCCGGGATCGTGACTTTGTTCTCCTTCTGTGTCCTGAATATTATAAATTCTATATCTTTCGATTTGTCGATATTCTGAAGTGCGTCCTGCATCTCCTTCAGGTTATTTACCGGAGTTTTTCCTATCTGGATAATAACGTCGTTGGGACGTATGTAATCCCGTAGTTTACCTCCCAGCGCATTGACGGAAATGACATATACACCCCGTTCGGAGTCCATTCCCGTGGCCGAGCGTTCGCCCAATGTCTGCAAACTTTTGATCGTGGCACCGCACCAGTCGGTAATATCGCTGTCGGCGTGGCCGGCGATCATGATCGGTGTCGGCATTTCGGGCGTATGAGCGATCGCTTTCAGGCGGGGAGAGACAACGCCGAACTGATCCATGGCAAAATTGTGGAAACTGCCTTTGGTGATTGCTTCGGAATCGTCGGGAACGGTGAAATCTCCTTTTGCCGGGTTGCGGAATTGTATGGGAGTGACGATGGAATGTTCGTCCGTATCGTTCTTGCGTGCGGCGGCATGCGACAAGCTGTCTGTAAAAATGTTGTAGTCTACCAGCAATCCCCATTCACGTATGCCGATCGGTTTATATTCGGTCATGACAATATTGCGTGTGAAGACATCGCCGCTGTTATTAAACCAGACATGCGGATGGAAGGAGTTGTTGATCATAATGTTGTTTTCGACTATGCGGTAGAAACCTTCTCTCAGCTTGATCCCTCCGTTGAGGCAGAGGTTGTTATATATATGGTAATTGCTGGAACCGTCATCCAGGTCGATGTCCCACCCCCGGTCGCAACGGAAACGGTTGTTTCTCATAACGGTGGTCTGGCAGGCATCCGCCAGGATCAGGGCCGGGTCTTTGGCGGCGATCGATTCCATTTCCTGATATTTGGGATGCCAATAGCGGTCGCGTCCCCAGGAGTTGAAAGAGCCGTGGTCGCCGGTTTCTTTGACTGTGTCGAAAATATCATTGAATTCCAGGATATGGCCGCCCCATGTCCCTTCGCTGACATTGATTCCGGCACGGGGAGTATCGTAAATACTGTTGTGGCTGACGGTAATGGCCTGGCACATGGATAATTCGACCCCTGTGATCTGCTTTTCGAACAGTCCGATCGAATGGATCAGGTTGTCGTATACGAGGCATTGAGCCGGGTAATTATTATTTTGGGGGCCTTTCTCATGATCGATTTGTTCGTAGGGGACAAATTCTGCATATTCGAAACTGGGTGAACGGACACCGGCGGGATCACCGACAAAGCAGACGGCACTCGCTCCGATTTGTGTAAGGTGAGAACCTGATATTTCCGAATGGCGGTTATAATAGGAGAAGAATACGGCATTTCCTCCCAGGTTGTGCAGGTAACAATTACGCAGTGCACAATATTCTGTTCCTTCGAAGAAAACGGCTGCTCCCCGGTAGATCGTCCAGTCTGAACGGAGTAGCTGCTCGTAAGGTTCCATAAATGTACGGAGGGTTTGTGTCAGTTCCAACCCGTCGACCGTGATGTTTTTTACCGGGTTGGTTTCCGTACCCCGGAATTCGATCAGGTGTCTGAGTTGGGGAGATTCGAAAAGGGCCTCGGATACGTTCTCTCCTTCAAGCGGGTAATAATATAAAACCTGCTCGTCGGCTGCATAGAACCATTCGCCGGGAGCGTCCAGTTCTTCGAATATATTCTCGACCATCCGGTTGTCCGGGTGAAGTCCCGACTGGCGGTTATTTTGCCAACCACCTTCCATCGTTAGTTCTCCTTTCTTATTTTTTCCGGTGATGAGGTAATGGAAATCGCCCCAGTCATGCCTGTGCATGGCGTGTAGATAACCTCCGGCCGGATTTTTCCATTTCTTTACCCGTTCAGGTGCCGTGGCCTGGGCGGAAGTCCCGTTGAAGCGGACTGCTTTCTCATCGAAGTTAGGATAGCGGGCCATGTGTCGCAGTTGTCCGTCGACAACCAATATATCCATGACCGGATTACCACTTACTTTGGCTTTCATAATTCCTTTTTTGTAAGGTGTCCATTGCAGGGATAGTGGTATTCCTCCTGAAAGAACTACCTGTTCGCCGGGATAGGCTTTTACAGATAACTGCCGGGTATCGTTCCCGTCCTGGGGTGTGAAAACGATGGGTTTGTCGAGTATATATTTCCCTTCGCGCAGGTAGATAACGATCTCTCCTTTTTCTGTCCGGGCTTTTTCCAATGCAACCTGAATACGGTTGAATGGATTTTGAACACTTCCGTCACCATTGGCTTTCCCTGTCGGGGAAACGAAAATCTCTGATTGTGCCGATATCGGCAATGCTATAAAGGCTAGCAGTATTGGAAATAAAGCTTTCAGTACGTTGCTTTTCATTCTCAATTAGATTTAAAATTGTTTATTAGTGTATAGTATCTTTTTCCTTTTACATAGTAGCGATCTGTTTGGACAGGATAGGACTGTAGGCCAGATAATTCTGATTATTGGCATAAATAAACAACAGCGAACCACCCTTGATCGTATTAATGATCGGTTTGCTGACCGACTGTGGCAGGGCCGGACAACCGAAGCTGCGTCCCAGACGACCGGATGAAGCGATAACGGAAGGGTTGGAGTAAGCCGCCCCATGAATCACGATCGCCCTCTCTTTGGCACGGTCGTTAATCCCTTTTTCCAGACCGTTTAGTACTAATGAATAACCGTTTTTTCCCTGATAAGTATTTTCTGTCAGAAAGAATCCCAATGAACTTTTGAGAGACCCGTTCTCGTTGGAGAAAGAGGTGGCATAATTTCCACCGCTATTCTTCCCATGGGAGACGAGCGAGGTGAACAACAACTTTTTATGTCTCATATCGAATACATAAAAACGTTCCTCCGTAGAAGGTTTGCTGAAATCGACCAGCGTAAGTATCTCTTTGCTTTTTTGTTCGATCTTATTATATCCGGCTATGGCCTGTTCGAAGGCTGCATAATTGACAACCCCTTCCAGTTCCATTTCCATATATAACTGTCGGCAGCTTGAAGTTGCAGACGTGCGTGGCACCGGCCGACTCATCGAAGAGAAGTTTACCGGGATAAACAGAAGGAACAGATATAAGAAAATTTTGTGCATGTCAGTGTGAATCAGACTGCAAAGTTATAATTTTTAATCAAAAACAAAAACAAGAGTTCCCTCGATAGGTGCCCAATCGTAAATAAATTTAGCATGTGAGGTTGCATTCCTGACGCACATGTGGGAACGGGGAGTCGTACCCAGCGATGGGCTGAATTCAATCAGATTCTTTCGTGGCGCATTGACAGGTACGCCATGTATATAGCCTCCGTTGGTAAAGCGGCTGGCATAAGGAGCAAAGCCTCCGGTCTCCGTCGTCCCGTCTACCAGATAGATCATCCGTGGCTTCTTTTCCTGGATTACGAAAATGCCGGGAGGGGTTTCCTGGGCATAAGGAGGCCTGTGCAAGCCGGTGGTTGCCGGGTTCATACTTCTGACCAGCCATTTGTCACCAACGTGTTCCATTGTCGCTATATTCTGGTTTTTTGTATCGACAAAGATTGCCTTTCTGAATACAACTGTGTCGGCGATGGTTTCGATATATTTGCGGGGCACCATCCATTCTTTTCCCGTATGTACGGAAGCTACCTTTATAAAGTTGGTATAATCTTCCAGGTGTTTCACCAGCGAACCGTCGCGACCGTATAACTCAGGGACGGAGGTATCGGTCGGTAAATAAAGCGGTACGCCCTGGAAACGTTCTACTCCCAGCGAGTCGGCGATGCGGCGGTAAGAGTCGCGGTGATAGTTCCTGACTAAGGGAGCTTCACCGTTCTTGTTCCTGTAGTTTTGTAGGATCGACCAGGTGGCCGGTTCCCGTTGGGTCGACTCGAGCCATGTAAGCCGTTCGCGTATCTTATCCCATTGGAATTCGCGGGTGGTATCTTTGTAAGGATAGCTGTCGGCCAGGGTATGCTGGTCGTAAAGTAGCTCCTTTTCAATGATAATTTCTTTGGGAGCCACTTCCACCTCTTCCGCAACATCGACAACTGTCGAGTCCGGTACGGATAAATCACCGGATACGGGTTTGTCCGTCTTCGTTGTACAATAACTGAGGGCAACGAGACAAAATACCGGAAATAAGACCGCTCTTTTCATACTGGTTTCTTGAGTGAGACATTTGTCTCACTCAATCATATTTAATAACGTTGACCGGACAGCTTTCAGCAGCTTCTTTTATTCCTTCTTCGTAGTCGTTAAAGTTTACTCCTTCATTTACGTGGGAACGGTCAGTTACGTGAAAAACTTCCGGGCAGATGCCTTCGCAAGTACCGCAAGCGATACAGTCCTCTTCTATCCAAACACTTTTAATTGCCATAGTTGTATACATTAAAGATGATTTATATAAGCATAACAAATCAAGGGGTGAAATGGTTGATGTAATTTATACACGAAATGAAGACCGATTAAAACTAATTTAACGCTTAAGTCGCTATGAATTAAAATTATTTTACTATGTTTACAGCACATAAAATCTTTGATTAACTATTCATAAACTAAAAACAACATGGATAACGCTATTTTTAGATTTCCTAAGCCTATTAATGAACCGGTAAAATCGTATGCTCCCGGCTCGAGTGAAAAAGCAGCATTGAAAAGCACGTTAGCACAATTGTCCAATGAAGAATGGGATATTCCATTGATCATCGGTGGTAAAGAAGTTCGTACAGGTAACACCGGTAAGGTGGTTATGCCGCATGATCATCATCATGTACTGGCAACTTATCATAAAGCCGGCGAAAAAGAGGTACAGATGGCCATTGATGCAGCTATGAAAGCGCATAAGGAATGGTCGGAGTTGCCCTGGGTGGAACGTGCTTCGGTCATGCTGCGGGTGGCAGAACTCTTCGCTACAAAATATCGTTATTTATTGAATGCCTCGGTGATGCTGGGACAGAGCAAGAACCCGTACCAGGCAGAGATCGATGCTCCCTGCGAGTTGATTGACTTCTTGCGTTTCAGTACATTTTATGCCGGGCAGGTATATGCCGACCAGCCTTATTCGGATACAGGTATCCTGAACCGGATGGAATATCGTGCACTGGAAGGTTTCGTATTCTCCCTGACTCCGTTTAACTTCACCTCTATTGCCAGTAACCTGAATATGGCTCCTGCCATGATGGGTAACGTGGCCGTATGGAAACCATCTACAACTGCTATCCATTCAAACTATCTGTTGATGAAGGTATTCCAGGAAGCCGGACTTCCTGACGGTGTAGTCAACTTTATCCCGGGACAGGGAAGTGTAATCGGCAAGGTGGTTACAGCCAGTCGCGATCTGGCAGGTTTCCATTTCACCGGATCTACTTCTACTTTCAATACATTGTGGCGTCAGATGGGTGAAAATCTGGGGCATTATAAATCTTATCCGAAGATCGTAGGTGAAACAGGCGGTAAGAATTTTATCTTCGCCCATCCTTCGGCTCCGGCAGCAGACGTGGCAACAGCTATTGTTCGTGGTGCATTCGAATACCAGGGGCAGAAATGTTCGGCCGGTTCACGTGCTTATATTCCTGCTTCTATGTGGAAAGAAGTGAAAGAAATGGTAGGCGATATGCTGAAAGAGATCAAGATGGGGGATGTACAAGACTTCACAAACTTTATCAATGCTGTGATCGACGAACCTTCGTTCGATAATATCATGGGATATATCAATTATGCAAAACAGGCACCGGATGCAGAAGTCATATTTGGAGGTAACGGCGACAAGTCGGTAGGTTATTATATCGAACCGACAGTTATCCAGACTACAAATCCGTCATTCAAATCGATGGTGGAAGAAATCTTCGGCCCGGTAATTACTATCTATGTTTACGAAGACAGCAAGTTTGAAGAAACACTGGAAATCTGCGACCAGACATCTCCTTACGGATTGACCGGTTCGATCTTCTCTCGTGATCGTTTCGCTATTGATAAGGCATTCAACAAACTGCGTTATGCAGCCGGTAACTTCTATATCAACGATAAACCGACAGGTGCCGTTATTGCACAGCAACCGTTCGGCGGTTCGAGAGCATCCGGAACGAACGACAAGGCCGGTGGTCCGTTGAACCTGATCCGCTGGACTAATCCTCGTTGCATCAAAGAGGCTTTGGTTCCACCTACTTCTTACGGTTATCCGTTCTTAGGGGAAAAATAACATATTAGTTGACGGTTGACAAGTGACAGTTGACAGGTAAATCTGCTTTGAAACTGTCGACTGTCAACTGTTATCTGCCAATTCTTAAAATCAAATACTATGTTAGACTTTGATAATACCGAGATTGCTTTTTCATCTAAATCGCAATCAGAATTGAAAAACGCTTATTTACTGTTCAATACAATCAAATACCCGTGGCTGGTAAAGTGTGCAAGTGTAGCCAGCAATATTGCTTTAAAGATACATTTTCCTTTGGCCTGGGCTGTGAAGCCTACTTTATATAAACAGTTTGTTGGAGGGGAAACACTTCAGGACTGTACGAAAGCCATTGACCATCTCCGACAATTCAATGTACGTTCCACCCTCGACTTTTCGGCTGAAGGTGAACAGACTCCTGAAGGTATCCAGGCTACATTCGAAGAGACGATACGTTCGATCGACTTTGCCAAAGGTAATTCTAACCTGGCTTATGCTGTATTTAAACCTTCCACCATTACGACCGATGAGCTACTTGCCAAAGCTTCTGAAAAAAGGGGGGAGATGACCATAGAAGAGGTAAAAGCGTTCCGCGAATTCAGGGAACGTTTCATGGCTTTCTGCCAGCGTGCTTATGAGAATGATGTACGTCTGATCGTGGATGCCGAAGATTATTGTTTTCAGGATGCTCTGGACGAACTGACCGACGAGGCGATGCGGAAATACAATAAAAAGCGTGCCATCGTATTCGCAACTTTGCAGATGTATCGTCACGACCGTATGCCGTATCTGCGGCGTATACTGGATGATGCCAAAGAAAGGGGGTATATAGCCGGTGTTAAGTTTGTGCGTGGTGCTTATATGGAAGCAGAGCGTGCTCGTGCTGCCGCATTGGGTTATCCTGATCCTATCTGCAAAGATAAAAAGACTACCGACGAGAATTTTAATGAGGCTGTTCGTTTCACCATGGATCATCTGGATCATTTTGAAATGTTTATGGGAACTCACAATGAAGAGAGTAACTATAAACTGGCCAAACTGATGGATGAAAAAGGCATCAAGCGTGATGACCAGCGTATTTACTTTGCCCAGTTGCTTGGAATGAGTGATAATATTTCATTCAACCTGGCACACGAAGGTTTCAATGTGACAAAATATGTTCCGTATGCTCCGGTGAGAGATGTATTACCTTACCTGATCCGCCGTGCCGAGGAAAACACTTCGGTTGCAGGACAGACAAGTCGCGAATTGAAGATGTTACAATCGGAAATGAATCGGCGTAAGAATGCTAAAAAATAATCCTTCGTAGTAAATTCGCATGAACGTCTCATCTGTCACTGTCTTCAAAGGCTTTATTGATAGTGTATTACAGTGGAGGACATATATAAAATAAAAGTCCGGTCTTTTAAAATCAAAAGACCGGACTTTTGTTTGTAAAAGACAGGTCTTAACATTTCAAAACACCGGTACTTTTTTGTCCGATGTTTATTTCTTCTTGGCGGATAACTATTTCTGGATTTACAGTACACCTGTATTACTGCAATAACACAATAGTGCTACCTCCTTTTCTGACTATAGGGGAATGCCTGTTACCCTTAAGGGTATGATCCGATAGGATATAGAGAGTAAGCCGCTACCCTACAGGGAAAAATGCGCATACGTTTTATTTTGTAAAAGCCTTAAGTCTTTTCCGGAATAGTAAGGTAGCGATTTCGAAATGGGTAGTTACCTGTTTCATAATAGATAGGCACTCATTTAAAATCGCAGCCGACCCATTTGAAATGGGTGCCGGAGTTAGTTTATCCAGATGTAGCTGCCAGTAAATACCTATTTAGAAAAAAGTTTTTTGAAATAAAGGTTCATATCATTCATTTCTTGGGTATATGTCTGGTAACATGTATGTTATAGTATGAACCCGGATCTAAATTGGGGTTCATACAGTGAATGCGGGTGAATGCAAAAAAAGATATGCATTCATCAGTTTACGTATTGTATATCAAGGTATTTGTTGTTTATGAACCCATGAACCCAGTTTTTAGGAAACATTTATATTTTAGAAAAAGGTGAATCCAAATGACAGGTTTTGTAGGGGTGGGGTTTGCCCACCCTTTGCGACAATAATAT
>OGPA01001040.1_pt1 | contig 24532 bp, 23 predicted proteins | sample 1552841 | NCBI WGS metagenome assembly OGPA01 (sample SAMEA2579916, study PRJEB22360) | human gut metagenome | reverse complement strand
GCACGGTAGTGCTATCGAACGAGAACCAAACTTGCCGAGGATGGGAAGCCCACACATCTACAGGTGGGGGAGGATGTCACATAATACATCATAAAAACAATATATGCAAGAGAAATAAAAAAATCAGTATTCTGCTTGAGTAATAGTTGCGTAAGAATTAGGATGAGGAAGTGTGATGAATAATATTGGTGCATTTAAGAAAAAAGTGGATAGAGAATCCATCGGATGAAAAAGGTGTTTTACTCTATCTTCCAGTCAGTGAGGTATTTATTTCTGCCAAGTTTGGAACTGGAGAAAATCTTTTAAAGGAAGATATTACGAGAGGTTTTGATGATTATATCTATGTGAGGAAGTTGATTTTTGATGAAGATGAGATGGTAGAATTAGATACTGCACAGTTAGATTTTAGTAGCGAGAGGGAAGACTATTATTTAAATCTAAACCATTTTTGTGAGGAGTCTATTGAAATGATTGGGAATTCTTCAGAGGAAGAATATTGGATTCTGCAGATGATTTGATAAAGAAGATGAGATATGATTGTACTTGATGAAGGCTAATGAAATAATGTATAAAAAAAGAAACGAGCACCCCGCTTGAGCAATAGCTGTACGGTAACAAACCCATTTCTTGATTATATGATACATTGAACAGTATTAAATGTCAACGAAAAAAGCATAAGAAATCTCAATGAAAAGCCAGCCCAAATAATAAAGGTGTATATATTTATCGTTCCTTCCGTAAAGAAAACGGAAAATCCTCTTCATGCATTTATAAAAAACTTGGGAAGTACAATGCTCTTCTGGAACAGTTCAATGGCGATGAAGACAAGTTGATGGCATGGGCAAAAAAACAGGCAGCTAAAGAAACGGAACTTTATAAGCAGCATACTGGAAAAATTTCTGTAGAGTTTTCCAAAGCTGCAACTATCCCTATGAATGAACGCCGTTCTTTCAATGTGGGGTATCTGTTCCTTCAGAAACTGTGTACGCAGCTCCGTTTGGATAAAGTCTGCCGGACAATCAAAAGCAGGCATAAATTTAAATATGACCTGAATGCGATACTTACAGATTTTGTCTATGCCAGGATTCTTTCTCCTGCCAGTAAACTGGCCAGCTACGAATACTGCCAGTCTTTATTAGAGCCACCGAAATACAGCCTCCAGGATCTTTATCGTTCTCTATCTGTGATTGCAGAAGAATCGGATTTCATACAGAGCGAGCTGTATAAAAACACAAACTTCCTTCAGCCAAGGAATGCCCGTATCCTTTATTATGACTGCACGAATTATTACTTTGAGATTGAAGAGGAAGATGATCTCCGACGTTACGGGAAAAGTAAAGAAAACCGTCCTAATCCAATTGTAACTATGGGATTGCCCTGAACCCGACTCAGTTCCGCAGGATGGGATCTGATAAATTTATAGATATCCGTACACTGGACGAATCGGATGAAGAGACCTATAACACAATCTACTACAAGGAAGTACCTGTTGTTACAGGTGACATGGATGAGACTTTGATGGTCACTTATTCCCCTAAGTACAAAGCCTACCAGAGAAAGATCCGCGCCCGACAGATCGAACGGGCTGAGAGGATAATCACAACACCCGGACGCAAAAGAAAAGACCGGATAAAAGCCCATTTCATGACTTGCTATATCAGCCTCCTGCTCTATCGTTTACTGGAAAAGAAACTTGGAGATATTTATACAACAGATCAGATACTGGAAACATTACGTTCAATGCAAATGACACTGCGGAACACATCGAGTGGATATATTCCTTCTTATACAAGAACCGAATTAACCGATGCATTACATAAAACATTTGATTTTAGAACAGATTATGAACTCATTACTAAGGCATCCATGAGAACTCTTATCAAAGACACAAAACAGATAAAATCAAAACAGAAATAATATAGCACATATCGCAACAAGAAACAAAACAGCCAGAAAGCCCATAAATAAAGGCTCTATGGCTGTTTTTTATCCTTACAACTGTCAAAGATGGGAATATACATTAGAGAATAGATATATACAAGTGAAATCCTTATTTTTATGAATTATATTTGAGTGTTTCTAGCGTGGAGATGATACTGAAAATTTCATATTGTGTGGGTTGTTACAAATAAAGGAAAAAAATGAAATAATTAGATGAAACTATTGACTTTGTAAGAGCGGTTTGCTAGTATACATGCATGGAACAAAAATCATTGAGGTTTTTATTGGAGATGGTGCTTGCACCAAGTCTGAGTTTTTATAAAAAGTCTGTTGTGATGTGCAGGATGTTCTGTAGGTTGCAATAGACTTTTTGCTTTTTAGTGAATAATAATATGATATAATTGAAATGGACTTAGGAAGTTGTTGAGAGATAATAATACAAATTCACTGAGTATAGAAGGGTTGCAATTTATAGATAGTGATTCTACAAAGATTTGCTTGTAAATATATTACGATAAAATAAACAATAAAAAATCAACAATCAGAGGTTGAAATAAAAATGAAACGAACAACATCCACAGAGCCTCGATTTCATGGAACGGTAACAGAAAAAAGTCATAAAACTATGAGTAGAATACGAGGAAAAGATACAAAGATAGAAGTTACGCTACGTAAAGCACTTTGGCAGAGGGGGTATCGTTACAGAAAGAATTATAAGGATTTACCGGGAAGGCCAGATATCGTATTAACGAAATACAAAATTGCGATTTTTTGTGATAGTGAGTTCTTTCATGGAAAAGATTGGGAGATATTAAAACCGAAACTTGAAAAAGGAAAGAATCCAGATTATTGGGTTAAAAAAATTCAACGGAATATAGAACGGGATGAAGAAAAGGATAAAATATTGAATTTTATGGGATGGACTGTGATTCATTTTTGGGGAAAGGATATTTTAAAAAATACAGAAGAATGCATTCAGGTTATAGAAGAAACGATTTTTGATTTAGAGATGGAAAATAACAATTGGGGAGAGGAGCTATAAATGGGTACTGTAAAATTAGAGTATGATGAATTTGATCCAGTTTCAATAGAAGAATATGCCAGAAAGTTGATTGGAAAAACATTCTTAGAGGTGTGCGAAGAAGATATTGGTAAACAGAGTATAATAAAAGAAGAGGGAAACTATAAAGCAGACCATGAGAATAAAAAACGAAAAGGTGGGCTGGGAGAGTTAATAGAAGAGAGATATTTTCACTATCATTCTAATAATGATGCACGTCCAGATTTTGATAAAGCAGGAGTAGAACTTAAAGTGACACCATATAAAAAGAATAAAAACGGTTCTATTTCAGCAAAAGAAAGATTAGTTCTTACGATGATTGATTATTATTCTGTTATCAATGAGGATTTTTTTGAGAGTCATATGTGGCAAAAAGCCAGACTGATTTTACTTATTTATTATTTGTATGATAAAGAGATAAAGGATAGGTTGAATTACGAGATTGGTTATGTAAAATTGTTTTCTCCACCAGAAAGTGACATGAAGATTATACAGCATGATTTTGAAGTTATCACGCAAAAGATTCGTGAAGGAAAAGCTCATGAATTATCAGAAGCAGATACTCTTTATTTAGGTGCGGCACCAAAAGCATCTTCATCAAAAGACAGGAGAAAGCAGCCCTGTAGTGACGAATTGGCAAAACCGAGAGCGTTCGCTTTTAAAAATTCTTATATGACATATGTTTTAAATCATTATATCATTCCAGATAAAGATACATACGAACCAATCATTAAGGAGAATATAGATGAAACCTTTGAAGAGTATATTATAAATAAGATTAATCAGTATCGCAATTATACTGTAGATAAATTATGCGATTTATTTTATTCGGATAATGAAAAAATTCCTAAAAGTCTAGGAGCATTATTAGTATATAGGATGTTGGGGATTAAAGGAAATCAGGCAGAAGAATTTGTAAAAGCTAATATTGTGATTAAGACGATTCGATTAAAAGAAAATAATAAAATTAAAGAAAATATGTCATTTCCTACTTTTAAGTTCAAAGAATTAGTAGAAGAAGAGTGGGAAGATTCTACATTCGGTAATTATTTGAGAGAGACTAGATTTTTATTTGTAGTCTATAAATATGATGTAAATGAGAAATTACGCTTAAAAGGATGTCAGTTTTGGAATATCCCATATGCAGACCTTGAAGAGAACGTGAAAACAGTTTGGGAACAAACAAAAAAAGTCATTCAAAATGGGCTTAAAATTGAAGTGAAAAAAGGAAAGTTAAGTAGTAATTTGCCAGCAAAATCAGAAAATCCAGTATGCCATGTTAGACCGCATGGAAAAAATTCTGAGGATAGATATGAACTTCCAGATGGACGAACTTATCCAAAACAATGTTTCTGGTTAAATAACACCTATATTACATCACAATTAGAAAAACACTTTTTTGAAGAATAGCTCATTAAAATTATTTAAAAATATCGAAGAAGGATCTTTACAAAATACAGAAAATAGGATATGATATGATGAAACGATTGTTCGAAAAATAAAAATAGATGAGGTGTAAGAAGTGAAAAAGACAGTTTGTGAGTTGTTTGCAGGAGTAGGTGGTTTTAGATGCGGACTCAATAATATTAAAACATTAGAAGATTTTGAAAAGAAAGAAAAATGGGATACAGTATGGTTTAGTCAATGGGAGCCAGCAGAAAAAAAGACGCAATATGCTCATGATTGTTATGTATATCATTTTGGAACACGATTGGACAAAAATGGACAGGATACGACAAATTTTAATATTGAAGATGTAGATAAGAAGATACTTCCAGATTTTAATTTGTTGGTAGGTGGATTTCCATGCCAGGATTATTCAGTCGCATCATCATTAGCGACATCAAAAGGCTTAGAAGGGAAAAAAGGAGTTCTTTGGTGGTCTATCAGAGAGACATTAGAAGCAAAGCAACCACCATTTGTACTATTAGAGAATGTAGATCGTTTACTTAAGTCTCCAGCAAAACAACGGGGTAGAGACTTTGGAGTTATGCTTGCATGCTTCAGAGATGAGGGATACACAGTAGAATGGCGTGTGATAAATGCAGCGGAGTACGGTTATCAGCAGAGAAGAAGAAGAGTATTTATCTTTGCTTATAAAGATACTACAAACTATGCAGCAAACATTAATAAATTAACTGGATATAAATCAGAGAATAATCAGGATAATGAAAAAAGTATTGAAAAAGTATTATTATCAGATGGATTTTTTGCGGAAACATTCCCTGTAGATAGAGCAGATAAAAAAGAGATAAGTACAAAAGAATTACCAGAAGGATTAGGAGAAATATCTGAAAAATTTAGTTTCTCATTTGAAAACTCAGGAATCATGAAAGATGGAAAAATCTATACTTTAAAAACAATTCCATTTTATCATGGGAAACAGGTTGTATTGGGGGATGTCATGGAAACAGAACCAGTAGATAAAAGTTACTTTATTCCAGAACAAAAACTGTATTATACCAATCCAGAAATTACTCATAGTGATGAGACCAAGGAAAAGCTTCCTAAAGAATCAAGACAGACATGGCAGTATTTAAAAGGAGCAAAGAAATTACTTCGTACTACATCAGCAGGACATGAGTATATTTTTTCAGAAGGACCAATTTCTATGGTTGATCAGGAGGATAAACCAGCTCGTACAATGCTTACATCAGAAGGGAACTTTAGTAGGACGACACATATTGTAAAGGATAAACAAACAGGAAGGATTCGTTTACTTACACCAGAAGAAGCAGAAAGAATCCAGGGATTTCCTACAGACCATACAAAATATTGTTTAATAGATGGAAAAAGGGTGGAGATGCCTGTTCGTAAGAGATTTTTTATGATGGGAAATGCACTGGTAGTTGATTTGGTTAGGGATATGGAGAGGACGATGAGTAGAATATTTGAGGAAGAGTAGAGAGAGGAGATGTGTATGGCGGGTTATATTATGAATATGAATGATATAGAGGCAGTAAAAAAATGTATAGAAGAAGGAGTCTATAGTACTATTTTAGGTAGACCTAAAAAAGAAAAATGGGGAAGATCTCAAGAGGGAACATTTGCAGATTATTTTAGTATGAAACCGGGAGATCATATATATTTTTTTTGTAAAAGAAAAATATATGGAATAGGAGAAATAGTTGAAATTAATGCTGATTGTAAATATTTAAATTACGTGGATGCTGATGAGCCAATAGATTATTCAGAAAAAGAATATTATGAGAGAAAACCATTATTGTCATTAGGAAGTGTGAATAATAGATGCTTTTGTACTTTTAAACCTAAACCATGTTTTTTTGAGCAGGGAGTCGATATGGATGATGCTTTGAATAGTAATCCAGCGAAATTTCGAATGTTGCGAGCTATGTGGAAAGTATCGTTTATCAAAGTTGATGAAGAAGAAGATAAAGCTTTAAGAGATATCATTTTAAAGAGGAATGAAGAAGAATTATATTCAAGAGAGAAGATATTTGAATATTTTCCAGAGAAACATGAATATATTAAACATAATGTGAGTAGTAATTATAGGATGTCGGCATATAAATTACTGGCATCATGTAAACATGAAGAAAATAGTAAAATAAAACATGAGATGGCTATAGAGGCAGCACTTTGCGAGTTGCTGTCTAAAAAATCAGATACATTATTTGGCCACTGGGATTATATTTCACATCAGGTTATAGCATCTCCATTTAAAGCTATAGATTATATGGACAAAATGGATATATTTGGTTATAGATATATAAAAGGATACGATACCATTTCAAAATATATGGTTATAGAAATAAAGAAAGATGCGGCACAAAGGGACGTTATTGACCAAATTATGAAATATGTAGATTGGATTCAAAGTGAATATACACATGGGGATTATTCTATGATAGAAGCTTATGTAGTGGCGGAAGATTTTTCTAAAGAGATTATTGAATATAAAAATGAAAGATGTGTGAGATATTTTACAAAAGGATTTCGACCATCTATACCATGTATATGGAGAAATATCAAATTAATTCAATATGAATATAAAAATCAGGAATTAGTATATAAAGAGATATAGATGCAATTTTTTTGTGATTTTATTATATTATCACCAGTTTACAACTTTGTAAGGGGCATATATTTGTTGGTGAACTAGTTGGTTTAAAATTGTAGAGAAATCTATAGATGATGGCAGACTTTTTTGTTTGTTGTGGTATGAGTTGTTTTACAAATAGATAAAGTACAGTGTTAGTAAAAAGAAAGAACAGATGTGAATAAAGAGGTAAAAGATGTGTACAAAAGAAAAAAAGAAAATTCTTTTATTAACTACTTTAGGAATACTTTGTTGTGTATGTATCATCTTCTGTTTATTTTGGTTTAAGCCGGTAAACAGAGTTAACTATTTCCTAAAACAAGAAAAATATAAAAAGATAGTTTCTATTTTGAATAGGGAAAAATTAAAAGAAAACGATTATGTAGAAATAAGATTATCGATTGAAAACTACATGGATTTAATGATGAAAGACTGGAATGAGGAAAGTATTTCTTACGAGAAAGCTAGTAATGTATTTGCAATTTTTACAGATGTAGAGGATATGGATATTTGTAAACAAGCTAAGAAATATAAAAAGTTTATTCAAGTTGAGAATACTGGAAATGAAATTATAGAGAGTGCTGAGAAAGATTATGTAAATGGTGATTATATTAAAGTAATGCAGGAAATGCTTCAAATCAATCAGTCCTATTCCCAATATGAAGTAGTATCGTCTTATTATAATGAATGTAAGGCTATACTGTTACAGAAAGTTAGTAATCCTAAAACCATTTCAGATTATGAAAAGAGTATTAAACTTTTAAAATTATACATTGAAAAAACAGATGATAAGGATTTTATTAATACAAAGGATAATTTAGAAAAAGAATTAAAAAAATATCAGGATATTTATAATATTTTAATGGATGCTACAGAATGTTTTGAAAAAAAAGCATATAAAAAGTCTTTTTTTATATTAAGTCAGGGAAAGAAAAAATATCCAGATAATAAAAAAATAGAATATACACTTTCTTCGTATCAGTATTCATATGTAGTGGATATAACAAGTCAGGTAATTGCTTTTGTGGATGAAGATGATTATGACAGTGTGATAAATGTGTTAGAAGAAGCTATAGAAACGTATGATTGTCAGTCTTTTAGAGATTTATTGCATGAGGCTAAAATGAAAACAAGTCTGCTTTATGCAGCAGGATCGAGATTAAAAGATGCGAGAAATTATGTTTTTGTAAGTGCTAAGAAAATGATTTTGGGTGATTTTGCGGAGAATGAGCAAGAAACTCTTTTATCATTAGGAGGTAGCGTGGCTGCTTCAGTTGCAAATGTGGATGTTCCCTTGGATGCTAGAGACTTGGCATATGATATGACACATTGGGGAGAAGGAGATTATTTTGCTGCCAGACTTGCATTAGATGCAGTAGGAATCTTGCCCGTTGTAGGAGCATTAAAATATATGGATTCTGTTTCCGATACTGTTAAAACTGCGGGTAAAATTGCTGATGGTGTTGATGCTGTGCATGATATGGGAAAGGCAGCAGAAGCAATAGTTAATTCTGGTAAAACATTAGATAATATTTCTGATGCTACGGAGATTGTGGCAGATGTAACTAAAAAAGCACAAAATGTGGCGGATCTAACGGATGACTATTCAAATTTTATTAAAAAGACAGAAAAAGTTGCAGATTCTGCTAAAGATATAATTCATTATACTAATTATAAGACAATTAATCAGGTTTATGAAGGAAAAGTGTTTCCAGGTACGAATATATTATTTGTACGGAAAAATCTAGATTTATCGGATGGTCGACATTTAACAGGAGTTTTTCCAAAGTTTAAAGCATATGTTGAAATCCAACTTCCGGATGAATACATTAAGGCATCCTTTACTATACAAAAAACGTATTTAGCAAAACAATTGAAAGAAATGGCAGAAACCAAACTTGGGAAGAAACAGTTGAAAAAGATGTTTCGCAGAAAAGGATTAAAAGATATTAAAAAAGGTATCATTCCAAATGGTTTTGTATGGCATCATAATGAAGAGGAAGGTCTAATGCAGTTAGTAAAAGAAACAGATCATGTAAAAGTTCGTCATACTGGCGGAATGTCAATTTGGGGAAAGGGGTATAAATAATGGATAAAAGACACTGGATTGGATGTAAAAAGCTAACTAAAGCAGATATTCTAAAAGTAGAGGATTGTATTAAAACAAGATTACCAGAAGATTATCGAAATCAGATAATTAAAATTAATAATGGTGCTTTGCAAAGGGCATATTATTCTACCAAAGATATTGGAGAAATTGCATATTCTAGAAATATGGATCTATCCAAGAATGCAACGACTAATGCTGTTGAATTATATAAAATATTAGATGGTGGATCTAAAAGCTATTTCCCATTTGGAAGTGTAGGCAATGGAGATTATATGTGCTTTGATTTGAAGAGAAATAATAGGGTTGTGCTATATATAAATGAGATACAAAAAGTCTATTATTTGTGCGATACTTTTACTCAGTTTATAGATGGACTTACTGAAGGATAAGAAAGATTCAGTAAGTATAGCAGAAAAATGATTTGTATCAAGAACTATATAGATACCTCCGGAGTACAATATATGAGCAAAAATATGGCGGGAGATGAGAAAACAACAGATTGACAGCATAATTCATATCGAGTTCTATTAAATAACGTAATGTGTTATTTAAAGTGAGAGAAATCAAGTATGCATAAAGGGAAAGAAGGGGCTTTAAAGAAGTTATAGAAAAAGCTATGGATGCATATAAAGCCAGTGCTAATTTAGTTGATGACCATTTTGCAGAAGTGTGCAAATTGGTTCAAATCAGAAGCGGCAAAGTGGCTTACGAAAGATCAATTAGATAGTGTTACTTGGCTTCCGGCAGATATTCTGTTGATAGACCAAATTAGAAAGTGTATGAAATAAGTGTATGAAATAATAGAATAAAGGACTTAGTATGAAAGTTACAGTAATCAGATCAAACAGGAAAACGGTGGCTATTCAGGTAAATTCCAATCTAAGTGTCACTGTAAGGGCTCCGCATAGTGTTTCAGAGAAAGACATTGAAGAGATTCTTAAAAAGAAGGAAGCCTGGATAAGTAAACATATTGAAAAAATTAAGGAAACCAAGGAAAGGTTTGAGGCGGAACCTACAGAAAAGTTGACGCGTGAGAAAGTTATAGCGCTTGCGGAGGAGGCGCTTAAGGTGATTCCGGAGAGAGTAGAATATTTTGCAAAAGTAATCGGAGTTACTTATGGAAAAATAACTGTTAGAAATCAGAAGACAAGATGGGGAAGCTGTAGTAGTAAAGGAAATTTGAATTTTAACTGTCTTTTAATGCTGGCGCCTCCGGAAGTGTTAGATTATGTTGTAGTTCATGAATTGTGTCACAGAAAACAAATGAATCATTCTAAGGCGTTTTGGTTAGAGGTAGAGAAGGTGCTTCCTGATTATAAAGAAGCAAGGAAGTGGCTAAAAGAAGAAGGAAGCCAGATGATTACATTATTTCTATAATTACCGTCTTGTCGCATGCTTTCTCTTATTGTATAATAATCATTGATAAAATTTTTGGAGGCGCTAAGATGAAGATACGAATCGCTACGCCGGAGGATGCTTCTGCTATTCAGAGTATTTATCGGTATTATGTAGAACATACAGCGATAACTTTTGAATTGGAAGTTCCAGCGGTGGAGGAGTTTCAGGGAAGAATTAAGAAGACCTTGGAGAGGTATCCTTATTTGGTGGCTGAAGAGGATCGTGTGATTATTGGATATGCGTATGCAGGAATTTTTTATGACAGAAGGGCATATGACTGGTCAGCGGAGATGTCGGTTTATGTGCAGAGGGGGATTCATGGGAAAGGTGTTGGTACGGCTCTTTATGAGAAGATGGAAGAGTTGTTGAAAAAGCAGCATATCGTGAATTTGTTTGCCTGCATTACTCATCCGAATGCAGAGAGTGAAGCGTTCCATGCAGCACGTGGATATGAGAGGAAAGCACATTTTGAGAAATGTGGATATAAGATGGGGCAGTGGTGGGATATTGTGTGGATGCAGAAGGTAATTGCGCCGCATGATGAAGCACCGGAACCTTTTCGAAGATTTACAGGAGGATTTTAAAGATGAAGAAGAATTTGTTAGTAGCACAGTCAGGAGGGCCAACAGCAGCGATTAATGCAACGTTAGCAGGTGTGATCGGACAGGCAATGAAGGAAGAGCAGATTGATCAGGTTTATGGTGCCTGTTATGGGATTCAGGGTGTGTTGGAACAGAAGTTTGTGAATCTTACAGAGAAGGTTGACACAGAGGAAAAGCTGGAGAAGTTAAAGAGAACTCCGGCGGCAGCGCTTGGTTCTTGTCGTTTTAAGCTTAATGATATCAAGGAAGATGACAGTCAGTATCAGGAGATTGTTGATATTCTTCATAAGATGAATATTGGATATTTTGTTTATATCGGTGGGAATGATTCTATGGATACGGTAGCGAAGCTTTCTGCATATTGTAAGGAGAAGGGTGTAGAAGATATTAAGGTTATTGGTGGACCAAAGACGATTGATAATGACCTTTGCGGAATAGACCATTGTCCGGGATTTGGTTCAGCAGCTAAGTATATTTCTACAGTTTTCTGCGAGCTTGAACAGGAGATTACTGTATATGAACCGAAGAATGTAATTATTGTTGAGATGATGGGACGTCATGCCGGATGGCTTACTGCGGCTGCTGCATTAGCGGAAGGGAAGAATGGTAATGTGCCATATCTTGTTTATTTAGAAGAGAAACCATTTTCATTGGATCGTTTTATTGATGATGTGAAGGAAAAGCTGGCCTCAACGAATGCTGTGCTTGTTGCGGTTAGTGAAGGCGTACATGATACAGAGGGTCGTTTCTTATGTGAACAGGAAGGATCTAGAGAGTTAGATGTATTTGGACATACGAAGTTATCTGGTACTGGAAAGATTTTAGAGGAAGCGGTTCGAGCAAAGATTGGCTGTAAGGTTCGTTCGATAGAATTGAATCTGTTACAGCGCTGTGCAGGGCATATTTTAAGTAAGACGGATATTGAGGAGTCCGGTAATCTTGGCGCGAATGCAGTTAAGCTTGCGGTAGCAGGAGAGAGTGGATTAATGTCTTCTCTTACAAGGGTGTCTGATGCTCCATATACGGTAGAGTACAGTGGCGTTGATATTCGTGAGGTTGCGAATAAAGAGAAGAAGATTCCTGTAGAGTGGATTAATGAGGCTGGCAATGGTGTGAAAGAAGAGTTGATTACTTACTTAACCCCATTGGTTCAGGGAGAAGTTTCCAGTATCTATGAGGATGGTATGCCAAGTTATATTGTTTTAAAATAATAAATGTAAATTCGACTCTGACAGTAAGGTTTTCCGCGCTGGAATAGTTAGGAACATAGTGAGAATAGCAGGAGAAAAAGCTCTTCTATTCTATCTTTCTGTCAGTTGGTCGGTAAGGGTAGAGTAGAGGAGTTTTTTATGTTAAAGATAGCAGTTTATGGGAAGGGTGGTATCGGAAAGTCCACAGTGACCAGTAATTTAGCGGCGGCGTTTGCCAGTATGGGAAAGAAGGTTATCCAGATTGGATGTGATCCTAAGGCGGATTCTACGATTAATCTTCTTGGGGGAACAACGCCGATTCCAGTGATGAATTATATGCGTGAGTATGATGAGGACCCAGAACAGATCGAGGATATTTCAAAGATTGGTTATGGCGGGGTTTTATGTATTGAGACAGGGGGACCGACACCGGGTCTTGGCTGTGCCGGAAGAGGTATTATAGCGACGTTTAGCTTGTTGGAGGATTTGGAGTTATTTGAAACATATGAGCCAGATGTGGTGTTGTATGATGTGCTTGGTGATGTAGTATGTGGTGGATTTGCAGCACCGATTCGTGAGGGATATGCGAGCAAGGTACTGATCGTGACTTCCGGGGAGAAGATGGCTCTTTATGCAGCGAATAATATTAATAATGCAGTGAAGAATTTTGAGGATAGAAGTTATGCGAAGGTGTATGGTATTGTGTTGAATCACAGGAATGTTGAGAAGGAGACAGAGAAAGTTGCTGAATTTGCGGATTTAGTCGGTCTTCCGATTGTGGGAAAGATTCCGAGAAGTGATGAGATTACTCGATGTGAAGATAAGGGAATGACTGTTATTGAGGGAGAGCCGGATTCTCCGGCAGCACAGGCATTTTTGAAGCTTGCGAAGGAACTTCTTGAAAATGCACAGGATACTGCGGAGGAAGAAGTATGGTAGAGAATGTAAAGAGTACAATAACAGAGACAGAAAGAGCGGAAAAAGCCTATTTCATTACAACAAAAGAACTTGCAGAAGCAGGGAGAGACAATATTCCGGATGAGCTGATTTCTTCAAAGCACCTGATCTATAGTTCGCCGGCGACACTTGCGTACAATTCACCGGGAGCGCAGGGGTTTGGTGTAAAGAGAGCGGGACTGGCGATTCCGGGTTCGGTCATGCTTCTTTTAGCTCCGGGATGCTGCGGAAGGAATACAACTATTTTAAGTGAGCTTGGCGGGTACAGTGAACGATTTTTTTATCTGATGATGGATGAGACAGATATTGTAACAGGGAGACATTTAAAGAAGGTACCGCAGGCAGTAGAAGAGATTTATGATTGTCTGGAGACGAAGCCATCGGTTGTTATGATCTGTCTTACCTGTGTGGATGCTTTGTTGGGAACGGATATGGAACGTATTTGTAAGAAGGCGCAGAAGAGTGTAGGTATTCCTGTTTTACCATGCTATATGTATGCACTTACAAGAGAGGGAAGAAAGCCTCCGATGGTACATGTCAGACAGTCGATCTATTCTTTGTTAGAACCAAGAAAGAAGAAGAGTACTTCTGTGAATCTATTAGGGCATTTTGCTCCGTTAGAAGATGACTGTGAGCTTTATGATCTGCTAAAGCAGCTTGGAGTTAAGACGATTCGGGAGATTTCACGCTGTGAGAATTATGAAGAATATCTTGATATGGCGGAAGCGAATTTTAATCTTGTGTTAGATGCAGAGGCGCGTTTTGCGGCGGCAGATATGCAGAAGCGTTTAGGAATTCCGTATATTGAGCTGACAAGGTTATATCAGCTTGACAAAATAAAGAATCAATATGCGTTGTTTGCAGCGGCGCTTGGAAGTAAGTTTGATGATGAGGTATATTTTAAAGAAGCGTTTGCGGCGAAGGAGGCTTTTAAGAAAAAGTATCCGCATGTAGTGTTTGCGATTGGAGAAGGCTGTAATGCCAATGCATTTGAACTTGCATTTGCTCTGATCTGCTATGGATTTGAGGTTGCGGAAGTATTTGGTAATCTTTCAAAAGAGGATTTTGTTTATATTGAGAAGATGGCGAAGGTAAGTCCAAAGACAAAGATTTATTCGAATTTAGAGCCAACGATGATTTATTATGAACCGGGGGAGAATCCGGTAGATATCGTAATTGGAAAGGATGCTTCCTATTATCATCCGGAAGCTGCAAAGCTTGAGTGGAGTGATGATATACAGCCATTTGGTTACCGAGGAGTAAAGCATTTCTTTGAAGAATGTGAACGTGTACTGGAATTGGAAAGGGGGCAGATTTAAATGAAGGGACTTAGAAAGTATCTCTCACCGTTTGCTCCGGATCAGTCCGGTGCAGCAGCGGTACTTTGTGAATTTCATGGATTGATTATTATTTTAGATGCTGGTGGCTGTGCCGGAAATATCTGCGGATTTGATGAGCCGAGATGGTTTGACAGCCGTAGTGCGATTTTTAGTGCGGGACTTCGTGATATGGATGCGATTCTTGGAAGAGATGATCGTCTGGTGGAGAAGATTGGCAAGGCTTGTGAGAAGCTTTCGGCAGATTTTATTGCAGTGATCGGGACTCCGGTTCCGGCAGTTATTGGAACAGACTATAAAGCACTTTCTCGAATGATTGAAAAGAAAACAGGAATTCCGGCATTGACGATTGATACAGATGGAACGAAGCTTTATGATATCGGAGAGAAAAAGACATGGAAGGAGCTATTTAAAAAGTTTGCTGTAAAACAGGAAGTAGAACCGGGGCGTGTAGGTATTATCGGAGCGACACCGCTTTCATTTGGTGGCATTTATGAAAAGAACTTTTTAAAAGAGTATTTTAGCGAAAAAGGTTTTTCCAAAGTGCTTTGTTACGGTATGGGTGATGGTTTAGAAGCAGTGAAAGAGGCAGCAGCGGCGGAGAAGAATATCGTTATATCACCGTCTGGAATTGCGGCAGCGAAGTATTTAAAACAGAAGTTTGGAACGCCGTATGAAGTATTTTGCCCACCAGAGATTATTCCGGAATGGAAAGAACGAAAAGAGCAACTTGAACATAGTGAGCAAATAGAACAAAATACAGCAATGCCAAACAGGAAAGAACGCTCAGATAAGAAAGTTTTGATCGTACATCAGCAGGTATTGGCGAACACATTAAGAGAAGAATTGCTTACTCTTGCTATGGAACAGAAGATAGAAACGGATTTTGCAAAGATTACGGTTGCTTCCTGGTTTATGTTAGACGATGCACTAAAGAAGGAAGGGGATATTCTTTTTAAGGAAGAAGATGACTGGATTTCTTATATCAAAGAAAATGAATATGACATCATTATTGCCGACTCACTACTGAAAAAAGCAGTGCCATTTTATAAGGGAGAATGGTATGACCTGCCGCACTTTGCAATCTCAGGGAAGAAGAGGCAGACTGTATGAGAGTCTGTATCAGGGTATTCGGGATTGTTCAGGGCGTTGGATTTCGACCGACGGTAAAGCGCCATGCAGATGTCTGCCGGATTGAAGGCAGTGTGAGTAACAAAGGACCTTATGTGGAAATCTTTGCACAGGGCAGTGAAGAATGTGTGAATCACTTTATAAAGAGGATTCAGGAGCAGCCGCCGAAACGAGCAGTTATCTTAAAGATGGATGTGGAAAGTCTGGAATCTGCAATAGAGTCTGACACAGAATTTGAAGTGAAATCGGAAGCAAATGCTGAATCAAATAGTAAAGAACGATTCCGCATCATAGAGAGTGAAAAAGAAGAGGGGGAGATTTTTGTTTCTCCGGATATTGCGATTTGTCCGGAATGTAAGAAGGAACTTTATGATAAGAGAGATAGAAGATATCTTCATCCATTTATTAACTGTACCTGCTGTGGACCGCGTCTTACGATTTTAGATTCCATGCCGTATGACAGAGTACGAACGAGTATGGGAGAGTTTCCAATGTGTGAAAAGTGTGAATGGGAATACACGCATGCAAAGACAAGAAGATTTGATGCCCAGCCGGTTTGCTGTAATGAATGTGGACCGGAGGTATACTTGCTTGGCAGACCGGAACGAGGAGCAGATGCGATTCGTTACACAAGAAAGGTGATTAGCGAAGGCGGAATTGTAGCGGTAAAAGGCATCGGAGGATTTCATCTTTGCTGCGATGCGTTAAAAGAAGAAGCAGTTGCAGCACTTCGCACTAGAAAAAAGAGACCGATGAAGCCATTTGCGGTGATGATGAAAGATTTGTCAGTAGTAAAGAGGGAATGTGAAGTGGCACCGTATGTAGAAGAGATTCTTGACGGACACCAAAAGCCGATTATTTTGCTTCCGAAAAAGGCAGGAGGACGTCTCTGTGAGAGTGTTGCACCGGATAATCCAAAGATTGGTGTGATGCTTCCGTATGCACCGATACAGCTTCTGCTATTTGATTATCAGGATGATGTAGAAGTTTCCGATTGTCTCGTAATGACAAGTGCGAATACATCAGGAGCACCGATCTGCCGGGACGATGAAGATGCACTGCGTGAACTTACCGGGCTTTGTGACGTAATTCTTTCCCATGACCGGAAAATACGGATTCGGGCAGATGATACAGTCATGGATTTTTATAAGGGAGAGCCGTATATGATTCGTCGTTCCAGAGGCTATGCTCCGCTTCCATTTATGATGGGCAATGAATTTAAAGGGCAGGTGCTTGCCGTTGGCGGTGAACTGAAGAATGCCTTTTGTATCGGAAAGGATCAGTTATTTTATCCATCTCCGTATATTGGAGATATGGGAGATGTGCGAACGGTAAAGGCGTTAAAAGAATCTGTGAAGCGAATGGAAGAATTGTTAGAGGTAAAGCCAGAGATTGTCGCCTGCGATATGCATCCGTCTTATAATACAAGGGCGGCAGCAGAAGAGATGGGACTGCCGGTATTTCCGGTACAGCATCATTACGCCCATATCCTTTCTTGTATGGCAGAGAATGAGTGGACAACAAAGAAAAAGGTTATTGGTGTTTCTTTTGACGGGACCGGGTACGGAACGGATGGAACAATCTGGGGAGGAGAAATCCTTCTGGCGGATTATGATTCTTTTAAACGCTGGGGCTGTATTGAGCCATTTGCTCAGACCGGTGGAGATGCTTCTGCTAAAGAAGGATGGAGAATTGCAGTTTCTCTTCTTGGAAAGATTTACGGAAAGGAAGTCGCTCTTTCGATTATTGAAACATTAGGACTTTGTGAGTCGAAGCTGGCAAAGCTTCAGTTTACTATGGAAGGGCGTGGAATCAATACCGTAAAGTCCACAAGTGCCGGGCGGCTGTTTGATGCGGTCAGTGCGATTCTGGGGATTAGAAAGGCATCGACATTTGAAGGTGAGGCTTCGACTTCCTTACAGTTTGCAGCAGAAAAATGGCTGGATAGTCAGGAAGAAAAAATAGCAGAATATGAGGACTTTGTAGAATCTGGAGTAATTACAGAATATAGAGAAGAACAAAAAGAAACACTTGTAAAAGATGAGTTATATTATTTACCGACCCTGGCTCTTGTCAAAGAAGTAGTAGAGAGAAAACTGTCAGGAGAAAACAGCAATCAGCTTGCCTTACATTTTCATAAAGGGTTAGCCTGTATGATTGTTTCTGCCTGCGAAAAAGCAAGGGAAGAAACCGGGATTGATACCGTTGCTCTAAGCGGCGGTGTTTACCAGAATAGATTACTGCTTGATTATAGCGTAACCATGTTAGAAAAAAGAGGATTTCATGTGCTGCATCACCATTTACTTCCGCCAAATGACGGAGGAATCAGTCTTGGACAGGCGGTGGCAGCAATGAGAAGTATGTGTGTACAAAAAGGGGAATAAATTATGTGCGTAGGATTACCAGCAAAAGTTATGACAATGAAAGACGGAATGGCAGTTGTAGATGCATCCGGAGCAAAGAGAGAAGTTTCAGCAGAACTTATTGAGAATCTTGAGCCGGGCGATTATGTAATGGTCCATGCCGGTATTGCGATTGCAAAGATTACAGAAGAAGATGAGGATGAAGCAGAAGATCTTCTGGAGGAATTACTATGAAAGAACAGTTAAAAAAAGCAAAAGCTATCATTGAGGGATACGATGGACCTCCGGTCCGCGTTATGGAAGTGTGCGGAACTCACACGCATGAGATCTTTCATCTTGGTGTGCGAAAGATTCTGCCACAGCAAGTAGAACTTATTTCCGGTCCGGGCTGTCCGGTTTGTGTCACACCAGCAGACTTCATTGATGAGGCGGTGTGGCTTGCTTTAGAAAAAAATGTGACAATCTGTACATTTGGGGATCTGGTTCGTGTGCCGGGAAGTACAAAGAGTCTTGCAGATGCCAGAAGTCTTGGCGGAAAGATTCAGATGGTCTATTCTCCAATGGATGCGTTTGAATATGCCAGAGAGCATAAAGAGGAGCAGGTTGTATTTCTTTCCGTTGGATTTGAGACAACCACTCCGGCAAGCTGTCTTTCCGTAAAGATGGCAAAAGAAGCAGGACTTACGAATTATGCACTTCTTACTGCGAATAAAACAATGCCAGGAGCCTATGAAATGTTAAAAAACAGTGCGGATGTTTTTCTGTATCCGGGTCATGTCAATGCGATTACCGGAAATGCATTAAACAAAAAACTTTGTGAGGAAGAAGGAATCAGCGGTATAGTAACCGGCTTTACTGCCAGTGAGATTTTAACGGCATTTGCTGTATTATTAAAGAAATTCCCGGAAGGCAAACCGTTTTTTGTTAATGCCTATCCAAGAGTTGTTACGGAAGAGGGAAGTGTTCCGGCACAGAAACTGATCAAAGAATGGATGGAACCATGTGATTCTCAGTGGAGAGGACTTGGTATGATTAAAAGTTCCGGACTTCGTTTAAGAAAAGAAGCGCAGGACTTTGATGCAAGAGTGAAGTTTTCGATTCCGAAGATGGAAGGAAGAACAAGTCCGGCCTGTCGCTGTGGAGATGTGTTACAGGGCAAATGTCTTCCAACAGATTGTAAAGTATTTGGAAAAGGATGCACACCACTTCATCCGATCGGGGCATGTATGGTGTCGAACGAAGGAGCCTGTTCCGCATATTACCAGTATAATAGTCGAGAAGAATAAATATATCAGATGTGAGATGACTCCCACCTCTGTAGGTGGCGAGCAACAAGAATGCCGGGGCATTCTTGAAAAGAAAGAGGAAAAACAATGGATAACTTAAAAGGAAAAACAGTTTCTCTTGCCCATGGTGCAGGAGGAAAGCAGACAAGCGAATTAATTGACCAGGTATTTAAAGCACATTTTGCCAATCCGGAATTGACAAGTGATGATGCGGCAGTATTAAAAATGAAAGAAGGAAAAATTGCATTTACAACGGATGGATTCATCGTATCTCCGTCAGAATTTCCGGGAGGAAATATCGGAAAATTAAGCATTTGCGGTACGGTGAATGATTTGTCCTGTATGGGAGCAAAACCGCTGTATCTTTCCTGTGCCTTTGTTATTGAAGAGGGATTTCCGATGGAGAAACTCGAAGCGATCGCAGCTGCAATGGAAAAAACAGCAAAGGAAGCCGGAGTAAAGATTGTTGCAGGTGATACAAAGGTTGCCGGTAAGGGACAGGTTGATGGCGTATTTATTACAACAACAGGTATCGGTGAGATTCAGGAAGGTGTCGAGACCTCTGGATTTATGGCAAAACCAGGTGATGCGGTTATTGTCAGTGGAGATATCGGAAGACATGGCTGTACTATTCTTCTTGCAAGAGAGGATTTTGGAATTGATGCCGATGTGACAAGTGACTGTGCACCACTTTGGGGAACAGTACAGGATATTTTATCAGTGACGAAGGATGTACACGTAATCCGCGATGCAACACGAGGTGGTGTAGGAACCGTTTTATACGAGATCGCAGAGCAGAGCCATACAGGAATACGGCTGAATGCAGAGGCAATTCCAGTACAAGAAAGCGTAAAAGGTGTGTGTGGAATGCTTGGATTAGAGCCGCTTTATCTTGCCTGTGAAGGTCGTCTTGTCATTTTTGCGCCAAAGGAAAATGCAGAAGCGATCGTTGCAAAGTTACGTGAAGGAAAATATTCAGCAGAGGCAGCGATTATCGGTGAAGTTACCGAAGAAATGCCGGGAAGAGTTGTAGTGACAACAGAAATCGGAGCAGAAACATTACTGCCGCCGCCGGGGGGAGAACTTTTACCAAGAATCTGTTAAGTTAGAGAAAGGAAAAACATGGAGAATACAAGAATCGCCGTTCTCTCCATTATCGTAGAGGACAGTGAAAGTACGGCAAAGTTAAATGAAATGATTCACGATTATGCAGAGTATGTTGTAGGCAGGATGGGTATTCCTTATCGAGAGAAAAATATCAGTATTATCAGTTTGGTAATCGATGCTCCGCAGACAAAGATCAGTGAGCTGTCTGGAAAAATAGGGCGCCTTTCCGGTGTGACAGCAAAAGCTGCTTACGCAAAAGTGTAATCAGTGTACGGATAAAAGGAAAAGAAGATATGATTAAGATAGCGGTATATGGAAAGGGTGGAATCGGAAAGTCTACAACAGTTTCTAATATAGCAGCAGTATTTGCCAGCGAGGGACTTCGAGTGATGCAGATTGGCTGTGATCCAAAGGCAGATTCAACGGTGTTACTGCGTCATGGTGAGAAAGTAGAAACGGTTCTTGACCTTGTACGAACGAAAAAAGATAATTTTACATTAGAAGATATCGTTAAAGAAGGCTTTGCCGGTGTCTGTTGTGTAGAAGCCGGCGGACCATCTCCCGGACTGGGCTGTGCCGGAAGAGGAATTATTGCGGCGTTAGAAACATTAGAAAAAAAGGGAGCTTACGAGAAATACTGTCCGGATGTTGTAATTTACGATGTTCTTGGCGATGTTGTCTGTGGCGGATTTTCCATGCCGATGCGTCGTGGATATGCCGATAAAGTATTTGTCATTACTTCTGGTGAGAATATGGCAATTCATGCAGCGGCGAATATCGCCATGGCAGTAGAAAACTTTAAGGATAGAGGATACGCACAGCTGGGAGGCCTTATTTTAAACCGCAGAAATGTAAAAAATGAAGAGGAAAAAGTTGCGGAACTTGCAGAAGATATTCACAGTAAGGTAATTGGAACATTATCAAGAAGTGAACTTGTTACAGATGCAGAAGAACAGCAGAAGACAGTAATGGAAGCATATCCGAATTCGCCGATGGCAGAAGAATACCGGGTACTTGCAAAACAGATCAGGAAGCTGTGTGGAATCTGATGAGAATATAAGAGTAAGCTAAAATAAATTTTTTGGAATTTTTTGAAAAAGTGATACAAGCTGTAGAACATTTTACAGAGGAGGTGCGGATTTTGCTTGAAATGTTACATGGAAAAGCAAAGGATGAAGCATGGAATAATCAGGTAAAAGAAAAATTATCTCCGGCATTACAGGAAGAAGTTTCTTTTAAAGATGCAGCCTGGCCATCGCCCTTTGTTCCGGGATTAGAATATAACAGTCCGGCACATGGACCATGGAATATCGTACATATGGGAATGCTTTTACCAGGTGCCCATCAGATTTATGTATGTGGTGCAAACTGTAACAGAGGTGTAATCCTTACTGCGGCAGAAATGAATGCTGGAGATAGATTTTCCTTTGTAGAAATAAAAGAAGAAGATTTATTTAACGGACAAATGGAAGAACTTGTTATCGAAGGAGTAAGTGATATTCTTCATAAATTACCGGAAAAACCATCGGTAGTTCTTTTATTCACTGTTTGTGTTCATCATTTTATGGGATGTGATCTCACGTATATTTATGATACATTAAGAGAACGATTCCCCGAGCAGTGTTTTGTAGATTGTTACATGGATCCAATTATGCAAAAAGAAGGGCTGACCCCGGATCAGAAGTTAAGAGCCGGTTTATATAAGCCGCTTCCAATGCGTGAAAAGAATTTAAAACAGATAAATATTATTGGCAATGATTTTCCGACAAGAGAGGAAACAGAATTAAAACGGATCGCAAAAGAGGCAGGTTATACAGTAAAAGACATTACAGAATGTAAAACCTATGATGAATATCTATCCATGGCAGAAAGTTATTTAAATATTGCCTGTTATCCACCGGCAAAGTATGGAGCAGAGCAGTTATCCAAACGACTTGGAATGAAGTTTCTCTATCTTTCGTTCTCCTTTGATTACAATGAGATAGATGCCCAGCTAAAAAGTCTGGTAAAAGAAATGCCGGGATGTGAGATGCCAGATACCAGTTTACTTCAGAAAAAATGTGAGCGTATGTTAAAAGAAACGAAAAAACTTGTCGGTAATACGCCGATTGCAATAGATGCTACGGTAGTTCCCCGGTTTTTAGGACTGACAAAGTTGCTGATCACACATGGATTTTCTGTCGTAAAAGTATTTGCGGATGGATTTTTGGCAGAGGAAAAAGCAGATTATCTGTGGTTAAAGAAAAATGCTCCTGATCTTAAAATAGGTGCAACAATATATCCGAACATGAGAGTGTGTCCAAGGAATTCACAGGAAAAAGTACTTGCAATCGGACAAAAAGCCGCTTATTTTTCCGGGACAGAGCATTTCGTAAATATGGTAGAAGGCGGAGGTTTGCATGGTTATGATGGAATCTGCGAGCTTTGTTTAAAAATACAGGAGGCCTATCAGACAAAAAAAGATACAAGAGATCTGATTGTCCGTAAAGGATTAGGATGTGAAAGCTGTGTCTAAACTGTCCTATTGTATATTAACTAACACCTATATAACAAAAGACATTTCAAGTCGAGCAGTTCCTGTCACTCACCACCTGAAAGAGATGGGAGTCTTCTCGACTGAGATAAACAAAACATTTTTGCCGGAAAGGATGTAGTTATGAAACAAGTATCGGTAACATTATCAACTTATACGGCAGACGTCTCCGGAGTATGTTCTGCCCTCTATGAGCTTGGGGGCATGGTAGTGATCCATGATCCGTCCGGCTGTAATTCTACTTATAATACTCACGATGAGCCACGATGGTATGAGATGGACAGCCTTGTATTTATCTCCGGTCTTTCACAGATGGATGCCATTATGGGGAATGATGATAAATTTATTCACGATATCGTGCGGGCGGCAAAAGAACTTCAGCCTCGCTTTATTGCCTTAGTGCGAACACCGATTCCTCTGATGACAGGAACAGACTTTGAGGGGATATCACGTGTCATAGAAAAACAAACAGGAATTCCTGTATTCTACTTTCCGACAAGTGGGATGCATACCTATGTAAAGGGTGCAGGAATGGCAATGGAAACGATTGCAAGAGAACTTGTGCCAGCAGGTAGGAAATCTGTAAAAGAAAGAAAAAACAAGCAGGAGAATCCATTGAAAATCAATATTCTAGGAGCAACTCCGCTTGATTTTTCCATAAACTCTACCTTAGATTCTATAAAAGAATTTCTAAGCCGGCATTTTGAGATTATCAGTACTTTTGCTATGGGAAGCTCTATAGAAGACATACAAAGAGCAGGAGAAGCAGACGTAAATCTTGTCATCTCATCTGTTGGAGTTTTGGCGGCAAAAGCATTAGAAGAACGTTTTCATACCCCATATGTTATTGGTACACCAATCATTGGGTTTGAAAATGTATTAGCTGAAAAATTAATAGAATCCGCCTGGACAAAAAAGTCACAGACAGCCTATTTTAGTGTTTTACAAAAAGCACACAAAAAAGATACAGCTAATTTTACAACAATACAAAATACAGAAGCTGTTTCTAATTTAAAAAAAATAAGAAGTCTAACAGAAACAATAGAAAAAAATAAAGTCAGCGGTAACATTTATATTATCGGTGAATCTGTTATATCCCAGTCATTAAAAGCAGCGCTGGCATTACGATACGGAATAGAAGCCACTGTAATCTGTCCACTTGAGACAGAACCGGAATATACAGAAAAAGATGTCTTGCTTCTTTCTTCCGAGGAGGACATCAAAGAAGCAATAATGGATGCCGATACCGTAATTGCCGACCCGATCTATAAAACAATCTGTTCCGAAAAAGTGAATTTTGTGGCAATGCCACACGAAGCATACTCAGGAAGAATCTACAGAAAAGAAGTTTGTGATTTTATTTATTGAGAGAAACAGACGAAAATAAAAAGAATAGACCATTGCAAATGTAAAGATATCACTGCGTAGAAAATGCCTGTTCGGCATTTTTACTTGCT
>OGPA01001039.1_pt1 | contig 24566 bp, 12 predicted proteins | sample 1552841 | NCBI WGS metagenome assembly OGPA01 (sample SAMEA2579916, study PRJEB22360) | human gut metagenome | reverse complement strand
GTCTTCTTTTTTATTATGTTTACGTTTGCGGGAGAACCTTCCAAGAAGGCTCTCATCTTTTGTGTCGGAGAGATCATCATCTGTGATCGTTGGCTCGGATACAACATATGCGCCTCTGCCGGCTAGTGGTGTATCGTTCTCCGGTCCGGTTATTGTACCTGTCGGTGCTTCTACTGATGTCTCATTTTCGTTTTCCTGTTCAACATCAAGTGACTCTTCCATCTCGGAAACTTCTCTATCCGCTTCTTCTTTACAGAAACCTTCCTGGCTGGCATTTTCCATACCTGCGGATTCTTTTTCTTCAAGGCACTCTGAAAATGCATCCTCTGTCACATCATCACTCTCTGACATTGTGCCTTCCATTTCTTCTGTACGCTCTTTTGGAGCTGTAGAATCCGTTTTCTTACGGGAACTCCATGGTGCATATTCCGGTTCCGGTGCAATCGGTTCTTCCGGCTGTACGGAAGCTTCTGTATCCAGATCATCTGTCTCACCGCTATCTTCACCAGAAATAATCTCGCCATCTGCATCCACTGCTTCCACATCCTGTTTGATTTCTTTCAGACCTTTTCTCAGAAGAATCAGATAGATCATATCAATCACACCATTACAGAGGAATATCCATCCGGCAAAGATTACCGTGTATTTCACCATTGTAAATGGGTTTACTACCAGTGAAATACCAAGTGCAATGAAAATAATGCTTCCCAGAAGAAGGAACTTCCAGGAGTCTGCACCACGTTTTTTGAGTTTCAGGCTTCCCTTCAGTGACCAGATGCTGTCCACCAGAATAAATGTGCCAAGCAAAATCGGGAGAAGCTTGACAACAATCTGCGGGTTCATAAACAGGAAGATTCCAAGTACCATCAGAACACCACCAGAAAACAGATCAAAAATCGTGGAATTCAGTTTTTCCGCCACATAGATCAGGATATGATACAAACCTACCAGAATCAGAAGAATTCCGAACACAAATTTGCAGATGACGTTAATTGTATTGACCGGCATAAACACGAGACATACACCAAGGACAATGTAGATCAGAGAAGTCACAATCTGCCCTTTTAAAAAATTATTGATTTTTTCCCACATTGGTTTCCGCTCCTTTCATCCCAATGGATATCTTAGGAACAGTATACCGTCTTTTTTACGATTCGTCCATAGGACATTCTGCGCCGAATGTCACTAATTCTGCCTATATAACACCGGCTCTTATCAGGTACAGTAACGAAACGTTCTGTCTGTCAGTATCCTTGCAAAAATCAGTCCGAGCGGCAGTGCGGCAATGATCAGTATTGCTGCTGCAAACCACGATGCCGCAACAGAAAGTGACATCATACCCAGATTATAAATTCCACGGTACAGATAAAGTCCCGGAACCATAATTACAATAGAAGGAACCGTCAGGGAGATTCTCGGGTAACCTGCTTTGTTTTTTATCAGAGAAGCAAAAATTCCCGCAGTCAGTGCGCCGATAAACGCAGCCACTGCCGGTGGCATTCCTGCCAGATCCACAAGTTCGAGACGAAGTGTATTTGCAACTGCACCGATCAGGGCTGCCATCGTTGCAAGGCGCGCCGGACTGTTAAACATGACAGAGAATCCAAACACACCACAGAAACTCGCTATAAGCCGCAACAAGATCCACATTTCCACCGGCATGGACATTTTAATAAAGTCAACCGGTTTCAGATGGAGAAGCAAAGCCATGATCCACGCTGCCATCGTTGCAACCAGAATGATGATCAGCGCGTACATCAGACGTTCCATCCCAGAGCGCATATCAAGCTTTGCAAGGTCAATTCCGCTGGTAATAAACGGAAAGCCCGGAATGATAAACAACATCGCGCAGATATACCCCGCCTCATGCTGAATGGAAATACCCCACAGCATTTCTCCGATTTTCAGAAATCCTGCATATACCAGACATGCAAGCGATACGGATGATACAATACAGAGAAAAAGTGTAAAATGATGCTTTGTTAGTTTGCAACGGAGGAAATTACCAAAACCTGCGCCGACAAAAGCACAGAACATTTCCACCGGTCCTCCGCCGAGGAGAAATGTAAATCCGCAGCATGCAAGCGCAGCGGCAAATCCAAGGGCAATCGGAGAGTACAGCCCATGAATCCTTTCGATATCATCCAGAAGAGAATGCAATTCTTCTCCTGACATGTCTTTTCCATCAATTTCAAATTCACGGATAAAGTTTTCCAAACGATTCAGTTTGGAGGTGTTAACTCCGGTATTTGTCAGACACAGTGACTGTGTAAAACCATCCTGACCATCAAAACATGTATACTCGATAGACATCAGGCCTATATCTGCCGTGCAGGTAATTCCCATAACCTCTGCAAGTGTATTCATAGAACTTCTGACACGCCACGCTCCCGTGCCGCAGGACAGAAGCATGATTCCGACACGCCCAATGATAGATGCCTTCTCCGTCAGGCTTGCCTGCGTGACCGGAATATCAGCACCATTTTCATCCGTATATTCGTGCCAGGCAATGTCCATGTGATTTTTTCTGATCACCGGTTGCATCATATACACATCCCAACTGCTTTATTCTTTTTCAAAATCATTTTTCCAGCACCTTCATTTCTGACAGAATCGCTTCCCTGCATCCCAGTCCGATACCATTCGCAAGTTCAATATTCTTTTCCATTTCTCTTTCAAAATGACAGAATGGCAGGAAGATTCCCAGTTTGCTGGTGTGTTTTTCAATTCCATGCTCGTCACGTTTACCATAATACATCAATGCACGTGGCAGATCCTCCTGTAATTTCATCAGATATTCCCAGACTATTGCATATATTTTTTCTTCATTGATTTCCAGATCTACAGACTGAGGGAATTCGAAGAGTAAAAGGATTCCTGTATGTTCCGCATTCCGTATTGTCTCAATCTCTCCGTTCTCAGTATATCCATGACTTTCACGAAATCCATCTGCCATATACATACGGTAGTCTGGAATCTCATCCTGCTCTTCAAAGAGTTTATGGAACATCTTATACTTCTTTTCATAGATATGATTTTTTGATTCATCCAGAAGGTTTCCGTTTTCATCTGTAAGGAATATTGGATTCTCCACCCCTTTGTCATTAAAACGGATTGGAATCAGAAAAGAATTCCGGAGAAGATCAAATACACTGTTATTGCAGACTGCCATCATAAATGCAGAAAGATCTTTATTTTCATAAGCGTTGAATAAAGCCGCAGCAAAGACCGTTCCCGGGATGTCCGTTCCTGCACCCTCACTCTCTTCTGCTGACGGAATCGCTGCAAAAAATGTATCTTTTAAACGTTCGCAGGCACGTGGATTCTTCAGGATCTCGTCAAAAATCTGTTCCGCTTTTTCTTCTCTTGGAAATATTGTGCTCATAATAAAGCCTCCTTTGTGCCTTATTATAGGAGCATCAATATGAAATGTAAATTTCATCTCTTCTATATTAAATATAACCAAATTGATTTGTTCTAAGTTTCTTCAAGTAACTTTATGAATTTTTAATTTTCTGTAGTAACCAAATCAGGCCAGAGTCACGGGGACTCCGGCCTGAACATTAAATCTCTTATTTTTTTAACAGATTCTTCAACTCTTCAACTTTATAGCCTGTATATTGGGCTATCTTTTCCAATGATTCTCCTGCATCAAACATTAAATGAATTATTTCACATTTTCCCTCCGTAAATCCATCCTGCTTTCCGCTATTATATCCATCCTGCTTCCCACTGTTATATCCATCCTGTTTTCCACTATTGTATCCGTCCTGCTTTCCACTATTATATCCGTCCTGCTTTCCACTATTGTATCCAGCTTCATACTCTGCTTCTCGCAGTTTTCGCTCTTCCTCTTCTTTGTCATACTCGAATATACTCATCGCTATTACCTCGGATTTGTGTTTTCGGAGGAATTCGGCAAGGACCCCATTCTGGATGCAGTCATCAACTGCCTGTTCTACTGCTGTATCCAGATCGGATTCCCTTGCGTATTCCCGTACTTTCGCTACATATTGTGCATATTCTCTTAAACTCTGGCACTGCTCCATCAATTCGCGGTTATGACCTTCGTTGATGTTCAGAGTAAGTACTTTCAGCTCCAGATTCGGCTCGCCGCTCAGATTTTCGTATGATTCCGACAGATAATTGATCCAGTAGTCCTCTTCTCTTTCTGTTCCATTATAAAACACAATGAAATTTGGCGCAGGGATCTTCTGCAGTGCCGAGGAATACAGGGATTTGTGATTCACAAGTTTCTGGTATTCACCAGATATGTAAAACAGATCTCGCAGTGGCATATTTGGATTGTATGTTGACTGATGTTCGTACAGGAATAATCCCATATCCACGATAAATGCCAGATCATTCTTCATACCCATATAGACTGCATTCTCCAGTGTCACAATCTCCAGTGCATCCGAATTTTCGTAGTTACTTCCATTCACTGCGTTGTAAAGCGACAATAGATTTTCTCTGTCTGAAAACAGCATACGAAATACTGTATCCTTGTACTTTCGATTTGCCCTTATCTCTTTGCCTGCATAGCTCTTCAGATCTGCATTACGATCCATTTTTACATTGTTATTTCCTTTTGCAATTAGTTTTCTCTTCACAGCAGCATTGTGTTTTCTTCTCGCCATAGGCATACCTCCTGTCTGGCAGGAGTTTAAGAATACACCGTGCTGTTATTGTCATCACCTCGAACCCCTGCTTTTTATTTTAATTGGATTTAAAAGCATGGATTTCTGAAATGAATTAAGAAAATCAGACGGCAAAAATGCCCAGAACTTTGAGAAATATGCTTTTATTTATAGTATCATTTGTTCTAAGCTTCTTCAAGTAGCTTTATGAAATTTTAATTTTTTTATTAATGCAAAAGCAGACCGGAATCACGAGGACTCCGGCCTGAAAAATCATATTGCAGATTTTATTTTACTTTTACTTTGATCACATAGGATTTCTTTCCTGATTTCACTGTAATCTTGACAGTACCTTTTTTCTTTGCTGTAATGACACCTTTTTTGCTTACTGTTGCTACCTTCTTATTGGAAGAAGTGTAAGTAACTTTTTCCTGAGAAGTAAGCGGGCTGATCACTGGTTTGAGTGTCAGTTTCTGACCTTTCTTCAGTCTTACATTCTTCTTCAGACCACTGATCTTAGTAGTTCTTACTCTTGATGTCTGAACTTTTACTTTCAGGGTTGCTTTCTTACCGCTCATAAGCGTTACTGTGATCTTAGCTGTTCCGGTCTTCTTACCTGCTTTGATCACGCCCTTACTATTAACAGTTGCAATCTTCTTATTGCTGGATCTCCAGGATCTGACAGAGTCTCCATTTGCCATAGCCACTCTGATCTTCTTGGTTGTCTGTTTTTTCTGAAGCTTGATAGAAGTTGCATTCAGTTTGATCGTTGCAGTAAGTTTCTTTCCATTATCTCTGTTTACAACTGCGCCACAAACAGAGCATGTTCCCTGCTGTTTCTCAGGTGCAAATACAGTTGCTTTGGACACTACTTTCCATGTGTACTTATGATCAGTTGTTTTTGGAAGCACTTCTGTCTTTGTTGCTCCACAAACTGTACAGGTGTAAACTTTTTCGCCAGCTTCTTTACAGGTTGCTGCTTTTGTAACTTTGCCTTCATCGAAAGTATGTGTTCCATAACCATTTTTCTTAGCATTCTCTGTGATGTCACACTTGCTCCACTGATAGGTGCATTCATGCCAGTGTGCATCTGCATCAGATGTCCACTCACTGCTCCAGATATGGTCATGTTCTTTTGAATAGTCGTCTGTATAATGGAATACGACCACATCTCCATCTTCCAGATACTGCTCATTTACAGCCAGATCCGGATGAATTCCGTTCAGAGTGTACATCCAGCCGCTGTTAGCTCCGTTGTCTTTCTGCGCAAGCTTTGTTCCGTCTGCTTTTGTAATTGCGGAAATGTAATTTCCTGCTTCATTATCCCATGTGTATTCATTGTCTGTCAGAACTTTTGAAATCACATCCAGTACTGTTGCATTTCCGTCTACTTCGTATTCTGCATCTGCAATCCATGCCTCCAGATTGTCTGCATGAAGTGTATGCCATGTCTTGTCTTCGTCACTGTTGTGTTTCTTGTCACCAAGCAGTGCAAAATGAACTTTGATATTCTCTGCATTTCTCTTGAGAACTGTAACAGTAAATTCCTCAGATGCAGCTCCACAGATAACTCTTACTTTCTGCTCGCCACGTTTGTCTTTATTGTATCCTTCTATCTTTGCATCAGCCGGTGCTACTTCTTTATAAGTACCATCGCTCATTGCAACATGGATTTCCATGCCTGTAAGATCAAGTTCTTCTCCCAGATCATAGTCTGTCTTGTAATCACCAGTGATATAGACTTTTTCTTCGTATACTTTAACTTCATCTGTTCCAGCCAGTTTCGCTGCGTCTGCTCCAAGCGGATCATCTGTACGGTTATGCTGTACTTTCCAGCTACATCCTGCTACTGTCGGGCACTCGCTTGTATCCTTCTCTGTGTTGAAATAAACTTCACCAACTGTTGTTTCATGAGTTTCACAGTTTGTATCTACGTATTTGACAGCACCGATGCCTCTGTCTGCTCCACAGTCTTTAGAGTAATAGTTATTCGCAATATCATCAAACTTATTCAGACTGTCATAGAATCCAATGATAGCACCAATATTCTTTGTTCCTTCAGTTGTAGCCTGAACTTTGCCAGTGAAAGAATTGCCTTTCATTTTGTATGCATTCCATGCCTGTGCAACATAAAGGTCACCACCAAGGATACCACCGACTTTATCTGCACCTGTAACACTGCCAGCTGCCTCACACGCATTAATACTGATCTTGACTCCATTCGGTGCAGAAGAGCCTTCGTATCCTCCACCGACAATACCACCAACAAGTTCGTCGCTTCCTTCTACGTTTCCATAGAATTTACAACTTGTTACACTGCAGCCGCCCATAGCATTGTCACGCGTTCCAAGAATACCACCAACATACTTTTTGCCATAAACAGTTGCATAACTTACACAATTTTCAATTGTGCCATGCATACGTCCTGCAATAGATCCAATCATATTCTGGTCTTTTTCATAACCAATTACAACATCTTTTTCAATTGTACAATTTTTGATTGTTGTTGTGAAGGCAGCAGAGCATCCTGCAAATGGGTTACTGGAAATTTCTGTTCCAATAAGACCGGATTTCAGAGTACTTGATCCACTCTTTAATGTTACATTATCAATGATGATTGCATTTCCAGAAAGTCCGACGCCGGACAGTGTATTTACAAGACCATATCCTGCAATCTTTTTACCATAGATATTTAAATTATGTACTTCTGCATTTTTTACATATCCAAGAAGAGGAAGTCCTCCTTCTGGAATGGTGATTGTTTTTCCATTTCCATCCAGATAACCGCTGAAAGCGCGGAGATTTCTTCCATTCTGAATATTTTTACTTCCATCTTTTGTGACACCGATTGGTTGCCATCCTTCCGGTAAAGTAATGTCAGCTTCCTGACAAAGATATTTGCCATCGAAAGAAACACCTTTGGATACCAGATCTGCAACTGTCTTATAATCGTCGGCTGTACTGATCAGATACGGTTTCTCTTCTGTACCTTCTCCTTTCAGTTTATCACCGATAAGGTCCTCTGCTGTAATGATTTTAATCTCGGCAATATTAGAAACTGCCGTGGCTGTATATCCCTGAATCGTATTTGTTACAACACAGTAATAATATTTTGTGCCTTTTTCAGATGCCGTACCTAAACTCAGTAAACTGCTTGTGCCTTTTTCAACCGCTGTACTGCCATCTATACTGTCCTTATCATTTACATACCACTGATAAGTCAGCTTACCACCATCTTCTTTCTGAGCAGAAACACTCAAGGCAGTTATAGCATCACCTATCAGATAAGAAGCATCCTTCGGCTGTTTTGTGAATGAAGGAGTGGATGCAGAATCAACTTTAACCAAAACATAAACACCATTTACATCATAGGTTTTATCTTTCGCTGTATCTGTATAAGTATCGCCTGTAGTTGCCCATGCCTTGTATGTTTTCCCCTTAAACGTATAAGTTACTTCACAGGCATAGTAATTGCCAGCATCATTCGCCATGGAAATATCTGTAGATGGGACATAGCTATCTGATTCATTATCCTTAATTGAAGAGTATCCTTTAATATTATATGGTCTGGAAACTTTTTTCCACTCATAACTGAATTCTCCACCTTCTACCGCAGATGTTGCAGTTACTTTCAATGTTTCAGCCTGATCTCCTACATTATATATATAACCTTTATTCCAGGCAGAACCTTCCGGCATAGCGTTTCCAACTGTAGTAATTACAGCTTTTGGTGTAGGATCCTCATCAACAGTTATTCGTGCTGTTTCAGTCGTTGTTATATTATTCTCTGTTTTCTCTGTATTTGTAACTACACAGTAATAATAAACAATTCCCGCGTTCTCTGATGATGGTATATAAGAAGCCTCTGTTGCATCTTTGATTGCTGTGCCACCTTCATTGGAATCTGTTGTATTACTATACCACTGATAGGTCATCTTTCCATTGGCACTGGCTACAATGGAAAGTGCAGTTGTTTTGTTTCCTACAATGTAATCTGCGCCTTTGGGCTGAGTCATAATATATGGAGCATCACCCACCGGCTGTTTTTCCAGATCGATTGTATATACAGAAGAAGCAATTCCTTCTTTACTTACCTCTACACTTACTTTCATCTTACCATCTGCATCCCATTTATATGGCAGATTATAAGCTTCAGCGCTGGTAACTTCCGTTCCGTTGATTTTGATCGTATATCCCTTTTTGAGTTCTGTAGCTGTAATCGCAACACTCTCTGCATTTCCATTTACATATGCATGATATTCATTCACATCACGATCAAACGTTTTGTCTGTAATACCATCAATTACAAGATTTTTCAGCGTTGCATATGTCTCAACGTTAAAACTATAAGTTTCCTTTCTGTTAGCATAAACATCAAGATAGCCCTTGGATGCAAAATATGCATCTCCAGTTGCTATTCCGGTTGCTGAGCCTCTAGCTCCTGACCATCCGCCCCAGTTATTACTCATCATAACCGAAAGGCCAGCTTCTTTTGCATTTGCAGACATTTGGGCAACTGCATAAAGACTACTTAAATAATCCGGTGCCTGAACACTATAGCCTGTCAGTTTATTTGGATCAAAGGCTGGTGTGATTTCAATCGCATTGCCCTTCTTATAATCACTCTCAGATTTGTACAGCTGAATACTGTCAAAATCTGCGGTCTTCTCCAAAACTGTTACTTTTGTAACTGCCGGTACTACGCTCTGTTCTTCTGTGCTTGCTGTTACAACATAAAAGACTCCGGAAATATCTTTATTGAATGTGATATTATAATGATACCAGATATCTGTCGAGGAAGAAGAATATCCTCTGTAAATACTGTAATTATCTTCGGAAATCAGTTTAAAATTACTGTCATAAACACGAAGATTTTCTTTATTTGATGTGTCAAAAACAACATTGTAATGTCTGTCATAGGAAGCTTTGTATTCCTGAATCGTTACAGAGCTTCCTGCCATTGTTTTGTATGCTTTCTTTGCAAATTTGGTGTATGCATCCGTACACTTTTCATCTTTGTAAACAAATGCGGTCAGATAATCATCTGCTTTTACTTCATCAGAAAGGTTAAAGCATAAACTATCATTTCTCCAATAACCAAAATTACCGCTCTCATCACCCCATAATTTAGTGATGAATTTACCATACTTCTCATCATCTACACTTGCATAACCTGCAACAGCACCGCCATTATAATACTCGTCATGTGCTGCAATGAGTGCTTCGTCATAAGTCAGGACACCATTCTTATCAATATCCTTAACAGTGACATCTCTGTCTGCCATCAATGTTCCATCTTTGGCAGTTGCAAGATCTCCAGCCACGCTGACAGTCATATGTACAACTGCATCTGCTGCCGGAGTACCCTCTCCTGCATCAAATGCATCTGTCTCTTCTGCACTGTCTCCACCATCAGAAAATGCATCCACACCTTCTGAATTGTCTTCCTCATCCTCTTCTACATTGACATCCGCTGTGTCATCTTCTGCTTCCACTTCAACATCCGCATCTGAAGTATCGTCTGCATCACTAACCTCTACATCTGCTGAATCTTCATCCCCTGCATCTGCTGCAGTCTCTACATCAACATCTGAGAAAATCTCGTCTGCTGCATATGCATTGGAAGGGATCATTGTCACGGTCATCATCATTGCCATGGAAATAGCTGATAATCGTTTCATTAATTCTTTTTTCTTCAACTCTGCTCCTCCTTTTTCACAAGTTGTTTTTAACAACAAAAAACAGAGCCTCATTTATAGATGAGTCTCTGTCCTATACAACGCGTTAGTTAGCTGACTTGAAACAATTATCCGCGTATAACATTTCATACAGCAAAAAAGCAGTTCCGGAATTGCACCGGATTTCCTTAAACTGGTCATCTCCCGACCAGACCACGCCTGGTTATTTTGTTGTCTTTTTATTATAGCATTTATGCATTCTCCCGTCAAACAGAATCGCTAAATATCCACAAAATATTTAGCGATTCTCCAAATTTTTTATTTTACTTTCACAGTAACCGTATAAGATTTCTTTCCTGACTTCACGGTAATCTTTGCGCTGCCTTTTTTCTTTGCTGTGATGACACCTTTATTGCTCACTGTCGCTACCTTCTTATTGGAAGTTTTGTAAGTCACTTTCTCCACGGAAGTAAGCGGGCTGATCACTGGCTTCAGTTTCAGTTTCTGTCTTCTCTTAAGTACTACGCTCTTCTTGAGACCGCTGATTTTTGTGGTTTTAACAGCTGTCTTCTGTACTGTTACATTTACAACTGCCTTCTTTCCACTGACAAGGGTAATTATGATCCTTGCTTTGCCAGTTTTCTTCGCTGTGATTTTTCCACGGGATGTTACGGTTGCAACCTTTTTATTGGATGTCGTCCAGGACTGTACCCTGTCTCCTGCTGCCAGACCACTTACCTGTACTTTAGTCGTAGACTGTTTTTTCTTTAACCTGATGCTTCTGGCATTCAGTTTAATAGTCGGTGTTAGCTTACTTCCAACTGTACGGGTTTCCTGACGCCCTTTATTACTGGTCCTTCTCTGCTGCTCGGGTGCAAAAACAGTCGCTGTTGATATCGTCTGCCACGGTCCGAACACTTCCGGAACTTCTGTAGGCGTCGGTGTCGGTGTGGAAACCTTTTCTTTTCTCTGTATAGTCAGCAGATATTCCGTCTTACTTCCCGCTTTAGCAGTCACTGTAATTTTTACCTGAGCCTCATCCACATTATCTTCCCAGTAAACATTAAAACGTGTTGCATTTCCACTGGTAGTAGTAGTTACTTTCCTGACTCCCTTTACTATTTCCGTCTTCACTGTTGCATCTGACTCAGCTTTTTCTACATAAATGCGAAGAAATCTCTGTGTATTCTCTGCCTTACTGTCCAGATATTCCACAGTATAGCCGGTCTTTGCACTGTTAAACGCCGGAGTCATTGACAGATAATGAGATACCTCTCCATAAGTATTGCTGGTGCTGACGATCATACTGGTCAGGGATGAATTTCCATGATCTTTCGTCAGGTGGAATGTATATTCTCTGCTCTTGGTACCCTGAACTACCGCAATTTTAATTTCAGCTTTTCCGGAACTTACATCAGCCACATATGTTCCATCAATTGTATCATTTCCTATTTTCATCGTGCATCCTGCAGGAGCCTTAAAGCTAAGTGTTACATTCTTTGCATTCTCTGCAACTCTGAGTGTATATTCCGTCTCGGAAGCCTGAAATCTCTTGTCCCAGTTTACACTGCCTGTATCCGGCCTTGCTGTCACACTGTCCAGATAAGCGCCATTTGTTTCCAGTGCCATCAGATAGCAGGAATCATTCTTATAATAAATTGTTCCGTCTTTGTCCACACAAAGAGGGCTGATGCAGTACTCCTGCTGCTTACTTACCGGACGAAACAGTTCTTCGGCTTTTCCTGATGTCTGTCCTGGTGTATCCGTCAGCATGTAGATTCCGCCTGGATATGCATTGTATGTAAAATACAGATAAACCCGTCCATCTGCTTTGCCATCACCGTCAAAGTCCTGATTTTCATAAGCTGTTGAGAGAATCGGAGCCGCCTGCGGGTATCCCGGAATCGATACTTTATAGGCAAGAGAAAGTCCGGAAGCAGATTCCTTGAGCACATCAAAATGATGTCCTCCATCTGCGTTATACTGGCCTCCGGTTCCACAGACACCAACATAGATTCTGTTCTTATAGACAACCGGTGTTGATGTTGCCGCACCTCCCAGATTATAACCTGCCACTGCACCAAATGTTCCGTCTGCATTCATCGCAACCCGATACAGATAACCGCCCTTGGTCGTAAAATAGACATATCCGTTGTTATAAGTAATCGTTGAACGGATATCACCAATCAGATCTGTGCGCTTGTCTATCAATTGTCCCGTATGTGTATTGACAGAATACAAAATAGATGTGTATGCATCGCCCGCTCCATCATCCGATCCAAATACCAGATAATTTTCTGATGCATAGGCGCCGGCCCAATAGAAGCCACCTTTGTGATCATATTTCCATGTACAGTATTTTATCTCATTCCCTTTGGATGGATCTTCATCTGTAACAGAAAGGCAGAAATAAGAGCCAGGAGTTGTATCGGAATTCCATGTTCCCGTATAAATATATCCGTTTTTATAGGTAATCGGTGAAAGCGTCTGTCCACCTAATTTCTCACTGATCCAGAGAGATTTCAGTGTCGTAGCACTGAGTGCCTGTATCTGACCACCACCGATCTGTGCAAAAAGCATTCCCTCTGCATAGGCAAGCGGGATCATGGCATACTGCATATTTCCGGACATCCGTTCACTTGTCTGGACAATGTCTCCTGTATTCTTGTCCATTTTGTAAATAAACTGTCCGGATGCTACATAAACATAGCCACCAAGGATCAACGGTGGTGTAAGTGCTGCATCCCAGCCTTTTGCATCCAATCTCGTTGCCCATTTCTGTGTAATCGTATTCTTGCTGGTCGGCATAGCTCTGTCTGTGATTCCATTATTGGTCTCACTGTTCTGATAGCTGCTCCAGTCATTGTCTGTAATTTCTTCCTGTCTGGCTGTCTGCTGTTCAAGCGTTACCTTGATCTCAGATTCCTCACCTACCGTAAATTCCTGTCTTTTGGAAATATATCCATATTTTGATACATTCCAGGTATACTTATCTCCATAATAAAGAGAATCATAGGTGTCTGCATCCTTAGACGGCTCCACACGCTCCCCTTTGGAGTCATATACACTGACCACTGCATCCGACGGTTCTGTTTTAAATGTAACTGTCACTTTCGATTTCTTATGGACCGTAACTTTATAAGTACCCGTGGAAGTATAGGACAATGTCTGATATGCCGGATCCTGATAAGTCCCATCTTCTTTCATCTGAAAGAGAATCTCTGTATCTGAACCTGTAAGCGGAATTTCCAGTGCCTTACTGTCAGATACGGCCTGTCCGTTTACCGTAAGTCCATACCATTTATCATTAAAAGCACTTGCAGTAACTTTTACGGATTTTGTATCCTGTCCCACTGCTACCTCATAATCCCTTGTAATACCGGCACTGTCAAATTCTGAGATCAGATTTTTTGCCATATCCTTATCCGAAGGAAGATAACATCCGATCATGGAAAGATCCAGTCTTCTGAGAACTACGATCTTATAAGTCTGGCTGTCTGCCGCTGTACCGGCTGTTACTGTATAAACAGCGCTCTTTCCATTGTCTTTGGTAAAGATATTTGAGAAATTGTAGCGTTTTCCATCTGTATATCCGGTTGTAATGATCTCACTCTCTACGATTTTTCCATCAAGATCACATGCAGACAACTGAATCGTTGAACCCTGCGGCGCATCCGTTCCAAGATCGGCAGTCACATAAAAGCCATTGGAATTGTAACTGGAGCCAATCTCAACCGTATAAGTCTTTCCACCATATGTTTCATCCAGATCTTCCCTGCGGGTCATTTCAAGAGGATCTTTTACTCCGTAACCGGAATACACACTCAGATCTTTGAGATATTCCTTTGTTTCTCCTGCTCCGACTTCCTGCTGATCTTCAAAAAATACCTCTGCCGTATTTTCATCTGTATCTTCCGTACTCCATTCTTCCTGATCATCTGCGAAGTCTTCCACAGAAATCTCAGTTTCATCCTCATCTGTATCTGCTTCTTCTGTGATCTCTGTATTCTCATCTGCCGGTTCTTCTGTTATTTCGCTTTCTCCCAAATCATCCGACAGGCTGTCTTCGCCGGATATCTCTGATGAAAAATCACTTTCTACGGATATGTCCGCGCCATAAACCGGTGCTGTTCCCGCCAGCATAGTCACTGACAGAAGGACTGCAAGCCATTTTCCCATTCTTCTCATCTGATGATTACCTCCCTTTCTCTTTCTCAGCGCTGCAGTAATGGATTCCTGTTTTTCATTTTTCTGAAACTTCGTCTTGCTCCTGTCCAGAAGATCAGATAAATGAGGCCTGTCAGTGCAAACACGGATAATACCTTTGTAAGGGATCTCATATGTGTCCACGTATTCGTAACTTTACTTCCCACCAGTTCCGGAATGCTCTTCTCTTTCTTTTCCGAGGAACCCGAAATAACTCCGGATGTTTTATCCTTATCTTTACTTTCTGTCAGATCATCCGTTGATGCCTCTTCTGTCTTTTTATCTGTTTTGTTGTCGTTCTTCTTTTTTGTGGAATCCTTTTCGTTTTTATCAGACTTTCCGTTTTTTCCGGAATCTTTTTTATTTGTTCCGGCATAGGCGGTGAGTTTTTTTTCTTTATTCTCTTCTTCCGATTCATTTTTTCCGCTTTTTCCGGAAGAAGTACCTTTTCCACCAACCGTTTTCAGATTTGCCAGAGAACCTTCTCCGTTATTTCCTTTACCCGGAAGTGTCGCTTCACTTTTATTTCCGCCATACCCCGGTCTCTGTACAACCGAGCCGGAGTTTCCACTGCCTGTCGGATTTTTCTTTTTTATATCCGGAATTCGGATCACCAGAGGATCGCTGACATTTCCGACATCGTCCTTTACTACGATTATGATATCTTTTGCACCTTCTGACAGTCCATTAAGCGTCAGTGTATCTGTTCCTGCCTGGACCTCCCGTCCTTCTTTTGAGGTATCCGGATTCTGATGATTCTTCCCGGCATCTACGACACGGTAATAGCACTGTCCTCTTTCACTTGTCTTATATACCACAGATGCCTCACTTGAAGATACCCTGCTTGCACTGACTTTTTTGAGTACAGGAGCTGTTTTATCTGTGATTTCAAGTGTGAGATAATAGTCTTTTCTGGTTCCGTCCTCAGCAGTTACCTCCAATCTTACTCTGGCTTCTTTTTCCTGATCACCAAAATAGATTTTCCAGTAAGTATGCCCCTCTTCATCCTGCGTTTCCCTGATTGTCTCATCCTGTTCGACAGTAGAATATTTCACACCACTTAATGCATAGACTTTGATCTGGGCATGTTCCTCTTCTGCTACGGGCCAGATATTCAGGCTCTGGCGTTCGCCGTCATAAACAGCTTTGTATCTGTCCCAGTCTTTATTTAATGCAGGATCCAGTTTCAGGATTCCCTTTCCCCAGGTGTCCGAACTGGAGATATATAATTCTTTCAGATCTGTGTTATTACTTTTGACCTCCGGTGTCACGGAAGGTTCCGGTGTTACCGATGGTTCCGGTGTTTCTGAAGGCTCCGGTGTAATTGATGGCTCCGGTGTAATTGATGGCTCCGGTGTTTCTGAAGGCTTCGGTGTCACAGATGGCTCCGGTGAGGGTGCTTCCGTCGGTTCCGGCGTTTTGGTCGGTTCCGGTTCTGCCGGTGGATCTGTTGGTTCCGGTTCCGGAGCTTCCGTCGGTGCTGCCGGTTCCGGTGTCTCTGCCTCTGTCGGTGCTGCTTCTTCCCCCTCGGTCTCCTGCGTGGTATCTGCGGCATAAACCTCCATGGAAAGAGCAGCATTCAATTCCATAGCTCCTCCTCCAACCAGAAGTCCTGCAGAAAGGGATCCAATTATGAACTTTTTAATGATTGGTCTTTTTATTGTGTGTTTTTTCATTACCAGTCCCCCCATACTTCACCGTCTGATCCTACTCCCAGGTCCGCTCCTGAATAAAGCGTAAAGCGAAGCCTTACTTCATCACCGTCTCCCGGGAAACAGGAAGACATTCCTACATTCATATATTCACCATTTACAAAATACATCCAGCCGGAATTCATGGTAAAATCAAATTCACCGATCCAGTTGGCATCATGGCTGGACAACTGGCAGTTTACTTTTTTCAGATGTTCCATAAGATCATCCGGGATCGCTGCTCCTGATGCAATGCCGCCTCGCCCGATGGCTTTCAGGTAAAAGCCACCTGTCGCACTTCCATTATTTCTCCAGTCAAATCCTGTATTCTGTAACAGTCTGAGAACGACCGAGGAAAGCTGTTCTCCCTGATAATAGTCAATCGATGTTGCCGGAAGGATCGTACCAAGTCCAATCGTTCCCGCCTCAATACTGACCGTAATGCTGCCGGCCGGTTCGTCCTGTCCATCCTCCCCTTTATAAATAGTAAAGGTCGGAAGTGTCGTACTCCATCCTTCCTCATCGGTCGCTTTAATATAGACCGTGTTGCTTCCTTCATTCAGGTCCAGTCGGTATGCAAAAACTCCCGTCGACGGTTCACCCTTTGAAGAAAGCCGTTCTCCGTTTCCATATATCTCCAGTGAAGTGGACGGCAGGCTGTTTCCATACCAGTCTGTGGCCTGTACATAAAACGTACGATAGTCACCATTTACTGTCTCACCATCCGTCAGATCTGTTGCGATCTCTGGATAATGGTCTTCTTCCGGCTCCTGTGTTGGTTCCGGGGATGGCATTGGCGTTGGACTTAACGGGAGCTGTGCTCCCTCCTGATTCCTGTCATCATTCTGATCCGGAGCTGCCTCCTGACTGCTATCGTCCTGTTCTCCTGCATTATCATATTGAATGGTATTCTCTTTAGAATCATCATTCCATTCACCATCCGAGTCATCTGCCGATTTCTGCTCCTGCTCTGCCTTCTGTTCATCCTCATTCTGACTTTCCGGCTCCGGTGTCGGTGTTGCTTCCGGCGTGGCAGTCACTTCTGCCTGCTTCTGCTCTTGCGGTTCAGCCTCTTCGTCCTTCGTATCTTCCAGTAACTGCGCCTGTTCTCCAAAGGATTTCTCTCCTGCGGATATGTTATCCTGTGCACCGGCATAGGCATAACCTTTTCCAAGATATCCCTTCAAAGAACTTTCACTGCTGACTCCCTGAACGGGATTTTCTTTTTTTTCTGTTTTATAGTTCCGGATTCCTGTAAACAATACTCCTGCAAAAAGCACAAAACAGGCCAGAACGATCAGAACAGATATGATTTTTCTGTTGTTTTTCTTTTTATTCAATTAATACAACCTCTCAATATATTTCATGATCCAGTTTTCATACCAGTTTTTTGCTTTTTTCAGTTCTGCTTTCATCCGGCCGATACATATCGCCGTATTTTTTCGTTCTTCCTCTGATACCGCATGTGGACTGAATGCTGCACGCTGCCCGATCCTGCTGATTTCTCTGTACTGACGCTGTACTTCTTCCGAATACAGATCTGATCCGTGCGCATAGAGAACTCTTGCATAGCCTGCCATGGCACGTACAGCCAGTCGCTCATCTGCTCCCGTAAAAAGCTTTTTACGGCGATAATTTGCCCGGATCCGAAGGCCACAGACAGTCAGGATAAATACAAGACAGAATGTGTCAAACAGTGCCAGCAATAAAATCAGAAGTTTCTCTATTCCAAATAAAGCCAGTTTCAGACTCCAGTGTGTCTGGAGATTTTCTTCTGCCGGAGGTTCCGATTCTGCTTCCGGAATTGATGCGGCTTTCGCACCTTTTGCCTCCAGTCCTGCGGTAAGATCCGCTTCCTTCATGACTGAATAATATTCCGGTGTCATTTCTACAGGCACCCAGCCCAGACCGTCGATATAGATCTCAGTCCATGCGTGTCCGTTCTTTCCGGAAATCTCTACAGTGTCTCCTGCTTTTTTATCTTTGATATCCTCCGGTGTGATCAGATATCCTTCTACATACCTGGATGGAATTCCATAATACCGGAACATCAGTGCTGCCGCTGTTGCATAGTGAACACTGTGGCCGATCTTTAATCTGGAAATAAAATTTTCTGTAAAATCACCTTTTTTTGTATATACATCTGTTGCCGTACTGTAGGTCATATTTTTTTCCAGATATGCACGGATTCGGGAGATTGCAGTATAATAATCGGTATGTCCCTGCTCCCTGTTTCCACCGTCTCCCAGTTCTTTTCGGAACAATGTCTCCAGTGAAGCCGGAAGCTCTGTGTCCTGACTGTACACAAATGTATTATAATAACTTTCATCTTCACGATAAGCAGTGTCATCGCCCTGTGCCAGCGCCTGATAGATTCTTGCCCCAAGCACCGTAAAATCTTTTACAAGGTTTTTATTTGTCTGAAAGCTGTAATTTTTCTGTCCAAAAAAACCTTTTGCTTCCAGCATGCTGTCGGTAAGCGATGTCTCCCCTTCATAACCGGACGGAAGTTCTGCCATTTCATATGGAGTATAGAGATATTCACTGTCTGCCTTTACATTTTCAATCGAAATCCCCGAAATCTTATCGGAAAGTGTATCATCTTCCACAAGACTTCTTGCCTGATTCAGCTGTGTTTCTCCGTAGAATCCATCCTGATGCAGCCAGTAAAACAGATTTTTCTGTTTATAGGCATCTTCTGTATCAATGCTCTTCCAGGAAGAACCATCATACACACTGCCCGTAAATCCACGAAGATAAAGTGACTCCGGATCTTCCATGGTCACTTTCAATGCCGTCTCATCCGATGCTGTCCACGCTCCACATTTTTTCAGCTGTCCATCCGGCAGGGAATTAATTTTTCCTTTTCTGTACCGGAGATCATTCACCGCATTCAGGGCTTCCTGCTTTGCTTCTGCAACAAGTTCCGAAGACGCATAATCTGCCGCCGGCATGATCTGTCCCAGAAAGACTCCTGCTGCCATGAGTACCAGACCCGTAAGGATGCCTCCAAACCAGAAGGCCCTGCTGCTCTGTTCACTGTATCGCTTTCTGCCGGAACGGGCCAGAAGATAATTGATCTCCAGAAAAACTCCCATATAGAAAGCCACGCCGACTCCACTTTCCGGTTCCTTCCCTGTCAGCACCATCATAAATGGAAGTACAAAAATTTCTAAAAATACCAGTACATAGATGCGAAATCTCAGGATGAGAAATCCGATGACCGCTGCTGCCATTCCCAGGTAAATAAGAAAAACCAGTCGGGCTGTATCTTCCGCCATAATGTCTGCAGTATCAAAACGGGTAAAATAAATTCCGGCTCTGCTTCCAAATGTATCTGCCACGGTATTCCAGTAAAGTGCAAATCCATCCAGAATCTGTCTGTACAGAAGAAACAGGCCTCCTGCAGTCGCCGCTGCCACGCCGCCTCTTATGTAAATGCCGCATTTCTCCATTCGTTCTGTCACAGAACAGATCAGTGCGGTCAGAAGTACGCTGCCAAGAAGCGGCATCATCTGTCCGGATTCCGTCAACAGCTCAAGCACAAGCCAGAGTCCTACTCCGGCAGTCAGTCCGATCAGCGCAGTTTCCAGCAGGATATCTGACAGCTGTTTTTTGTATTTTGTTTTTGACTGTCTTCTGGATTCTGTGATCCGTATTTCCATGTGATCTGCTCTCCTTTATTGTCCCCACTGCTCACTCCGCAGCCGATTACAGTAACTTCTCCTTTTTGTTTCAGAAGCTCTGCCTCTTTATCTTCCGGATCTCCGGTTATATAAATATAATTGGCAAAATTCTGTGCTCCCGGATTCTTAAGATATTCCTGTACGGTAACCGGCGTCTTTTCGTCACTTCCGTATCGCAGGAAACCATACAGGATATGTTCGTGGTCTTCTTCCTTCCGGACTTTTTCCTGCCGAAATTTACCGGTGCTTCTGTCATAAATTCCAACCTGACACGGGATTTTCTTTTCCATAAAATCTCTTAAAACAGCAGACAGGACTTCTGCCACTGTCTCAGCCCTTTTGGAATCACGTTCCGTCTGAAACGCTTCTGCCAGGATCAGTACGGTATCATCTACCGGAAAACTTTTTTCCCGGATCATGATATCATCCAGCTTACCGGAAAGCTTCCAGTGAATCTGCCGGATACTGTCTCCCGGCTGATATTCCCTGATGTCATAGGTTTCTCCCGGGTCATCTCCCGGACGGTTTCCTGAATAACGGAAGCTTTCCATATCAAAGCCCTCTCTTGTGAGGAAGGAAAAATCTCTGTTCTGTTTTTCCGGCATGATAACAGTAGCACCTTCTGCCACAGCCTTCCGCTTCACGTAAAACACATGAAAAAAGTCGCTGCATCTCCAGTCGGAAAATGTCACTTTTATACATCCGCACCAACCGCTGCAGGCCTCAAACTCTATTGTCCGTTTTTCCCTGCTGCCAAGAGAAAAGGCGATCGGAATCTCACCATGTTCACCAGTAAAAAGATTCTCCCATAAAATCTCTCCTCTGCCCCCGAATACAGGCCATGCTGACTGATTCTTAAGGGTCATTCTGCCCCGGAAATTTTCATTTCGCTCCGCTGCTCTTGGCACGGATAATTTTATTTCTGTTTTTCTGCCGCCCAGACTGGTGACTGCTGCCGATAAGAGCAGCAGTAATGCAGAAAGCAGAAGCACTGCCGCCATCAGCCATGAGCCTGTCACTACTGTGGCTCCGGCCATGCCGATCAGCCACAGTAGCCACATGATCCTGTTCTTCATCATCCTTCTACCTTTGGTTCCGGAACACTGTCCAGAATTTCATCCAGAATTTCGCGTGCTGTTTTTTCCTGATATCTTGCTTTTGAATCCAGAATCATTCGATGTGCCGCTACATCTTTAAACACATCCTTTACATCCTGTGGAACAACATAGTCCCGTTCTTTCATATAAGCAGCCGCCTTTGTCATCCTGCATAATGCAAGAGTTCCACGTGGGCTTAAGCCAAGTGTGATCAGTTCATGGTCTCTGGTAGCCTCGGCAAGCTTTGCTATATAATCCAGCACAACATCTGCCACGTAAACTTCCTGGACTTTTTTCTGTAAATTCAGCACTTCTTCTCTGGTCAGCACTGTCTTTGCATGTTCAAGTGGATTGACCTTCTGCCGGTCTCTTAAGAGTTCTACCAGACTCTGATGATCCGGATAGCCCATACTCACACTGATCATAAAACGGTCCAGCTGGGATTCCGGAAGAAGCTGTGTGCCGGATGATCCCACCGGGTTTTCTGTTGCAATAACCACAAACGGAGCCGGAACGGTATGTGTCTCACCGTCTACAGTCACACGTCCCTCCTCCATTACTTCCAGAAGTGCTGACTGCGTCTTACTGGAGGTACGGTTGATCTCATCTGCAAGAAGAAGATTGCACATGACAGCACCCGGACGGTAAAGGAACTGTCCGCTCTGTTTGTCATACATCGTAAAACCCGTTACATCCGAAGGAACAACATCCGGTGTAAACTGGATACGGTTAAAATCCATTCCCATAAGACGGCTCAGTGCCAGCGCGGTTGTTGTTTTACCAACTCCCGGAACATCTTCCAGAAGAACATGTCCCTTTGCCAGAACTGCCATAAGTATTTTGTCTGTGATTTCTTTTTTTCCCTTAATGATCGTCTCCAGCTGTTCCTGGAGTTCTGTTATTTTCTGCGGCACTGTTTTTTCCTCCGTTTATCTGTGGTCTGTCATATCAAAAAAGCTGTTTTTCTTATTCTGGTAACGCTGATAGGCTACCATCGCGCAAAATGCCTGATCTGTTGCCATCGGGTCACTTTCTCCGTCCAGAATGTGCTTGAAGCTTCCGTCTTTCTGGTAAAAAGTCATCAGTGTATCGTAAAGTCCTTTTCCATCCTTCTGGAATCGTTCATCCTCATTACAGTCTACACCAACTGCACTGAGTGCGATCACAGTCTGTGAAATGGATTCTGAGCTTTTTGCTCCATAAGCAGTATAACCGCCATCATCATCCTGCGTATCTGCCAGAAACTCCACACCTTTATCAATCACTTCTTTTACATCGTTTTCATCCTGATACGGTTCCAGACACTGCAGCGTCATGGCTGTCAGGTCCACATCTCCGTTTTCGGCATTGTCATCCAGAGAAAATCCGCCATCGTCTTTTTCCAGGTTGACAATATAATCCAGATATTTCTGCTCCAGTTCTCCGTCTTTATTCGCATCCGGATCATCTGCATTCAGGGCAAGCAGGGCATAAATTGCCCCATTGAGCCCCTGTGAGACTACGGTATCAAAATCTTCCAGTGGCTTCTCAATATCATATCCGCCAATATCTGTCGGATCTTTTCCTATGGACTTTAATGCCAGAACTGCCCTGGAATACTCTGTATATCGATTTTCGCTGAGTACACCTTCCTGTTCTTTAACTCTTTTTTCAACATTCGCGCGGTATTTTTCAAAATAGTTTTCATCTACCTCTTCCCCTGAACGGGCCAGCGCCATGACAGTCCATTCTCCGCCAAGTGCATCCGAAGCCGGGTCTTCGACTGTCTTCATTTCATAAGAAGCAGTTTTTTTCAGGGCATCCTCTAATTTCGGAGTTCCATCGCCACAACCCGTCAGCATTCCCGCTGTCATAAACAGTACAAGAATCTGACATCCTCTCTTTTTCATTGTATTCATAACAATCCCTCTGTCTTTATTTTCTGTAAACAAAGAAGTACATCTTCTTTATGTGAACATTCGATCGTCCATGTCCGCTCTTTCGAAACAGGAAGCAACTTTAACACCTCATGATACGGAAGTGTTCCTTTTCCGAGTCCCAGATGCGAATCTCTGTCACCTGCGTTATCATGTACGTGTACATGACTGATATACGGAGAGAGCTCCTCTGCCCATTCCATTACCGGAATCTCCGAATAACAGTGTGCATGTCCCATATCCAGACATAATTTAAATTTCGGATGATCCACCTGTTTATATACATCCAGAAGAAGACGCCAGTCCTCATCCAGAACGTTTTCCATTACGATTTCCAGATCATCTTTATCTTCCAGAAATTCTGTGAAAAAGCGGCTCACCTGATCCGCCCAGCCTTCCCGGTAATACACACAGGGAATCATTCCGGAATGATATACGATCTTTTTTGCCCCCAGTTCCAGTCCTGCCTGATAGCATTGTGTAAACCTTTTCATCGTCACCTCACGGATCAGACTGTCAAAAGCAGCTGGATTCAGATCCAGAAACGGTCCGTGAAGCGTCAGCGGGGGATTACCCATCTCTTCCAGTTTTTTCTGATATCGTTCTATCGTCCTTCCAAGATGATCCAGATTATCCGAAATGGAAAAATCAATACTTTCCACTCCTGTTCCGGTCTCTGTGACCAGTCCTTTCATCTCTTCATCTGGAAGCAAATGACTGATATAAATCAAATGATTTCCTCTTTCTGTGACTCTATGAGTCCATATTTTTTCTTGATACGTTCCAGTTTCTCCAATAGTGGTCTGCTCAGGAACCACAGAAAAATAACCGTAGATAAAGCATGTACCAGGTCCACCGGAGCACCTGAGATATAAAAAGCCAGAAGACTCTGCCATGTTATCGTTCCATAAGCCATCAGCGCACTTGCCGGATTCATGATTCCTCCATAAATAAGGAATACACTCAAAAATCCAAATATACAGAGATCTGCTTTGCGAGCTTTCAGAATTCCTTTCTGATACAGAATTCCTGCCAGAAAGCCGATCATCCCAAACGCAAACATCTGCCACGGAGTCCATGGTCCCTGTCCCATAAACATATTGGACAGCATCATGATCAGGCATCCTACAAGGAAACCTGCCTCGCCGCCAAACGAAATACCGGTCAGGATCACGATCGCAGCAACCGGCTTAAAGCTCGGCACCATAAAGAATGCAGCTCGTCCGGCTACACCGATGGCTGCCAGTACAGAGATCACCATAATTTCTCTTGCCTTCGGCTTCCGTCCTTCAAACATCATAAAGAACGGTATCATTGCCGCTATGATCACGATCAGGCTGCATATGAGATACTTTCTTCCATGAAAATATCTCACTGAAAGATACAGAAGAAGCGGTACGACCAGAAGCATCAGTACAAGTGCAAACCAGGTTCTTCTGCTTACCTTGCCTTTCCGTTCCATCTGCCGGATGATCATCCCATCAGACGGAAGTGCATATTCTTCCAGATCTTTCTCTGCTGTTTCCTGCTCTGCCTCTGTCTGTTCACTCTGACTGTCCTCCCAGAATTCATCCAGGAACTGATCTAACTGCTTTTCTGTAAGCATGTGATCACATCCTTTCCGGTAACAGCATCCGGGAACAGCTGCCTTG
>OGPA01001033.1_pt1 | contig 24661 bp, 16 predicted proteins | sample 1552841 | NCBI WGS metagenome assembly OGPA01 (sample SAMEA2579916, study PRJEB22360) | human gut metagenome | reverse complement strand
TAATACCTGCCACAAAGTATTTAGCGATGAATCAGGCCAGACAGAAACAACAGTAGAAGCGATGACAATAAAAGCTACAGGACATGACTGGAACACAGAGTGGACAGTAGACAAAGAAGCAAGCTGTAGCGAAGAAGGTAGCAGAAGCCATCATTGTAAGAATTGTAGTGAAGTAAAAGACAGAGAAATCATTGCGAAGAATGCTCACAACTTGACAAAAGTAGAAGCAAAAGCCGCAACCTGTACAGAAGCCGGAAATAAAGCATACTGGACATGTAGTACCTGCCACAATGTATTTAGCGATGAACTTGGTAAAACAGAGACGACAGTAGCAGAGATGACAATCGCGAAAAAACCACATACCGAAGTTGTCGATCCAGCCGTTGCTCCAACCGAGACAACCCCTGGAAAGACAGAAGGAAAGCACTGTTCTGTATGTAATACCGTTCTTGTAGCACAGAAAAAGATTCCGGCAACAGGAAAGAAACAGCCATCTGATAACACAAGTACCCCAAATACACCGACGAAACCATCTCAGCCATCACAGGGTAATAACGGTACAGATTCCACAAAGGCTCCAAAGAAGGACACTTCTTTAAAGCAGGGAACAAAAGTAACGGATAAGAAGTCAAAGGTTGTTTACAAAGTAAATGGTAATAAGACAGTTGAGTACAATAAAGTAAATAAAAAGGCAAAAACAGCTACTGTACCAACAACTGTGAAAGTAAATGGAGTAAATTACCAGGTGACAGCGATTGCGCCGAAGGCATTTGCCAATAATAAAAACTTAAAGAAAGTTGTAATTCCTGTAAGTGTAAGAAGTATCGGAAAACAGGCATTTAGCGGATGTAAGAATCTTAAGACAATTATAATCAATACACCGTACCTTACTAAAAAGTCTGTAGGAGCAAAAGCATTTAAAGGAATCCACGCAAAAGCAACGATTAAAGTGCCAAAGAAGCAAAAAAAAGCATATCAGAAGTTCCTGAAATCAAAAGGGATTGGAAAGAAGGTTAAGATTAAGTAGGAAAGAATTATAAAAAGTATGTTACAAAAAGTCGGAAATTTTCCGACTTTTTGTCATATGGCAACCAAAAGTGTCGAAAAAACGACCACTTGGACACAAACTATTGAATTAAAGAATATAATGTTTATAATTTGAATAAAAGAAAAAACAAATGCTGTAAAAAAGAAGGGGGAAATTGTAGGTAAAAAGAAAGATGAGAAATGTATGAAAAAGGGAGGAATAAAATTTTTATGGGGAAAGGAGAAAAAATACAAAATGAACAATTGTAAGAGACAAACAGGATATGCATCAGTAGATAAACCTTGGCTGCAGTTTTATGCAAAGGATATTGTAAAAAAAACTATTCCTAAAATGTCTGCATATGATTATGTTATGAATAATAGTACTTCATATAAAAATGAATGTGCAATCAATTATTTTGATAGAAAAATTACATATAAACAAATGCAGGATAATATTGAAGAAGTTATAAGGGCTTTTACTAAAATTGGAGTAAATGAAGGAATGGCAGTTGCCTTTTTAGTGCCAACATTACCTGAATCTATTTATTCTTTCTATGCTTTAAATAAGATTCATGCAATATCATGTTGGATAGATCCGAGATGTGGGGTAGAAAGAATAGCAAGGAGTATTAAAGAGGCAAAGGCACATACGATAGTTATTATCGACTTATTATTACCAAAATTAAAAGAGATAGAAAAATTTGTAAGAATTAAGAATGCTATAGTTTTAAGTGCAGCAGAATCATTACCTCTAGGAACAAAGATATTATTTAATTTAAAACGAAAAAATATTGAAGAAGATTTAAACGAAAAATGCATTTTGTGGAAACAATTCATAAAAAATGGTTGTAATTATAAGGAAAAGGCGTATACAGGAGATTATATAACTGCCATTGAATATACGAGTGGAACATCAAGCACTCCTAAAGGAGTTGTTATATTAAATGATGCAATCAACGCTTTGGCATACCAATATAAATTATCAGGAGTAGAACATCATCCAGGCGATATAGCTTTAAATGTAATGCCATTGTTTCTTATGTATGGTTTGGCATGTGGTGTACATATGCCGTTCAGCTTGGGAATGACAAATGTTGTAATTCCGAATGTGTCTCCTGACAATTTCCCAAGATATGTAAAAAAATATAGACCGCAGCATTTTATGGTGAACCCTATATTGTTTGATAGTTTAGTTAATAGTGATGAAATGAAAGATGTTGATTTTTCTGGTGTAATTAGTCCTGCTGTTGGAGGTTCAGCCATTTCTTCTAAAAAAGAAGAAGAATATAATTTGTTTTTAAAAAAACATAATAATGGTCATAAACTAGCAAAAGGATATGGAGCCACGGAGGCAGGGTCAGCATTTGCTGCTGTAATTTCAAATGAAAGTGATCAGAAGGGGAGTGTTGGAATACCTCTTCCACTTAATACAGTATCTGTATTTTCATACTCATTGGATGAGGAAAATGAGATAGTACGAAGTGTGAATGAACTTAGATATAATGAAGAAGGTGAAATATGCATTACAGGTCCAACTCTTATGAAAGAGTATTTAAATAATTCTGAATTAACAAATAAAGTTCTGATTAAACACAAAGATGGAAAAATATGGTTGCATACAGGAGATAGAGGATATATAAATGAAAGAGGTAATATATTTGTATATGATCGAATAGGAAGAATGATTATTACACCAGATTCGCATAACATTTATTTGGCAAGTATTGAAGAGGTAATTAATAGTCACATTGCAGTGGATGAATGTGCAGTGGTGGGAATAAAAGTTGATGGTTATGAAAAAGGAAAGCTACCTAAAGCAGTAATAAAATTAAAAGAAGAATACATAAATAAGAGAGACACAGTAATACGTGAGCTTATCGAATTGAATAATAGAAAATTACCTGAAAGAGACGTAGCAAGATATTATGAAATATTGGAAGAATTTCCGATGACATTAGGTGGAAAAATAGATTATAAAAAATTGGAAAAAACTACAAAAGGAGAATTTGTTGATGCTAATATTATAATATCAGAGTTAATCTAAAGGTTATAAAATATGAGGGGAAGGAATGTATCAGATAAATGTGGTAACAAAAGAAATGTAAGTTCTGGGAAATAAGAGAAACTAAACAATTACAGATGGAACTTGACCAAAAGGGTCGAAAAAACGACTATTTTTCCGAATTTCTCCCTGAGCATCTCAAAATATGATATAATATTTACAATTATCGACGGAAAAGGGCTACTACACTGGAGAAATATATTTTTCAATGCAGTAGCCTTTTGTCATATTTTGTTTCGAATTTTGTTTTGAACTTATGTTTATGGGAGTATAGGAAAGGGGAAACAATATGGAAAAAAGAACAAGAAGAGGGATGACATTATATTTAATAGTAGTATGTTGCTATATTATCGGTTTACTGGCGGGCATTTCTTTGTTTCGGCAAAAAGGGGAAAAGTCGAAATCGGAAATGGAACAAAAATTAGAGGTGCAAAAAGAAGCGTTAGAGCAGCTTAAAGAGGACGAGGGAGAATATAACGAGAAGAATATTATTCTTTCGGATACGACGAAAGCAGAGGCAGAGGGACTGGCAGAGTCGATAGGTGCAAAGGTGCGTGTCACAAAGAATGGAAAGGTTGCTGTTTTATATCTGGATGGAGATAAAGATATTAAACAGATTTATAAGAATAAAAAGTATCTTAATTATATTGGAAAAATGAATCCGGATTATTATGGAACTTTAAGTAGTACATCTGGAATAAAAGGTCGTTCATTTACAAGTCTCGCAGACAATATTAATTTAAAAGATACATGGAATCAGACAAAAGGTTCAGGAACAAAGATTGCGGTAATTGATACAGGTATTGATACAGATAGTAAATATCTGTCATCTAAAATCAGTGAGAAGTCTTTTGATGCAACAACAGGAAAGGTAGTCTCTGACTACGATATATCTGTTGTTGAGGAAAGAGAACAGATGACTTCTCATGGAACAAGTGTTGCAAGGACCAGACTATGAGGTAAGCTATGCAGATAACATCAACGTAGGAACCGCCAAAGTGATCCTCAAAGGAAAAGGCAATTATACGGATACGGTAGAGAAAACTTTCACAATAGGACATACAGGAATCGAAGTTTATAAAGACAAGGCAAGCCTGAGTGGGACAAGCTATGAGTATGACGGAACAGAGAAGAGACCAGAGGTAAGAATAGAAGGCTTAACAGAAGGTCAAGATTACGAAGTAAGCTACGAAGCAAACATTAACGCAGGAAAGGCAAAGGTCATTATAAGCGGAAGAGGTAATTATGGAGGAAGTTTTGTAAGAACATATAGCATCACTCCGAAATCTATAACAAAATTGGAAGAAAAAATAGTTCTTTCAGAAAGCAGTTACATCTACGATGGAAAAGCAAAACAGCCGACAGTATATATTGGAGGATTAAAGGCAGATGCAGATTACACAGTAGATTACCAGAATAATACAAATATCGGAATGGCAACAGTTGTAATTCAAGGAAAGAACAATTACAAAGGAGCGATTTTAAAACGATATAGTATTACAGCTGCGTTAAACAAAACTTATAATATTTCAGGAGAATTATATAGGGTTGTAAACAATGCAAGCAATGGCTTTGGAAGAGTTACATTTAAAGGAATTACAGCAAAGAAAACGGACAAGAAGATAAAAACAGTAACAGTAAGAAATACTGTAAAAATTGGTGGATGTAACTTCAAAGTTGTGGCAGTAGAACAGAAAGCCTTTAAGAATTTCAGTAATATTACAAAAGTGACGATTGGAAATAACGTAGAGACAATTGGAAAGCAAAGTTTCAGTGGATGTAAAAAGCTGAAAACATTAACGGTTGGTTCTAAAGTTAAAACAATCGGAAAACAGGCATTTAGCGGATGTAAGAATCTTAAGACAATTATAATCAATACACCGTACCTTACTAAAAAGTCTGTAGGAGCAAAAGCATTTAAAGGAATCCACGCAAAAGCAACGATTAAAGTGCCAAAGAAGCAAAAAAAAGCATATCAGAAGTTCCTGAAATCAAAAGGGATTGGAAAGAAGGCTAAGATTAAGTAGGAAAAAATTATAAAAAATATGTTACAAAAAGTCGGAAATTTTCCGGCTTTTTGTCATATGGCAACCAAAAGTGTCGAAAAAACGACCACTTGGACAAAAACTATTGAATTAAAGAATATAAGATTTATAATTTAAGTAAAAAATGTGTACCATGGAGTGAATTTATAAAAGAAAGATGAATTACCAGAAAACAGGTGAAACATTCAACTGAGTAACAAAAAATAAAATAGAAATAAATATTGCGAGAGAAAATAGCATCTTGTAAAAATTCACAAAAATATAAGGGAAAATAATAGAATAAAGGTGAAAATATAATAATTAATTGCAATAATAAAAAATATTATGTATAATTATGATAAAGTGCGCTATATAAATTTAGTAATATTGAGAGAGGAAAAAGATATGGAGATAAATAAAATAAAAAAGAGATCGCAGGTTATTGCAGCAGTATTTGTAGTCATTTTGGTGATTTTTTGTGGATATTTATTTAAATGTTCAGCTTCATTTGCTGGGATTAATGTAAAAACAGATGAATTAAGAAAATCCACAGTAGATAAGCTGTTGAAACAAACTGTAATGCAAGGCTCTATTTATGACAAGGATGGAGTTTTGTTATCAGAAGGAATCGTTGGGAAGAAAGTGATATATAATAAGAAAACAAAAGAGAAAAAGTATAAGGATTATTTAACAGGTAAGCTGACTTATCCAGAAGAATATTCGTGGCTACTTGGATATGTCCATACGGATACGAATCATAGCTGTGGATTAAAGGGAAAATATGAACAATATTTATATCGTGAAGGAAAAGACGGTAAAGGAGCCGATATTCATCTGACATTAAATAATAAGTTACAAAGAAAAGCTTATGAGACAATAGAGGGGAATGATGCATCAGCTATTGTTTTAGATGTTCACACAGGAAAGGTTCTGGCATTGGCATCTGCTAAGGAAACAGAAATACCTTATAATGTAAATGATGAGGTATATGGAACGAATTATGACTATTGGAGTAAAAAAGATACAGGATTTTTTAAGACGAATGGAATACAGGATGCCGCTGAACCGGGAAGTGTATTCAAATTAGTAACTGCTTCTGCAATCTTAGAGAATGGAAGAGAAAAAGACACAGTGAAAGATACTGGAACAGTTGAAATCGGTAACGGTACTGTAAGCAATAATGGAAAGGTAGCCAGGGGCAAAATTGGTTTACAGGAAGCTCTGGGATATTCTTCAAATATATTTTTTGCAAAAGAAGCATTAAAAATGAATGGAACGATTCTTAAGGAACAGGCAGATAAGTTTTTGATTGGTCAGAATATTAATTTGGATTTCACGACTTTACAGTCCAATTTTGACCTTGGCAACAAGGGAGAAGAGATTATTGCAGCAACAGGATATGGACAGGGTAATACATTAATGACTCCGTTACACATAGCGATGGTTGCACAGGCAATTGCTAATAATGGAAAAATGTTAAAACCATATATGGTGGAAAAGATTGTTCAGGATAAAAAGACGATTTTAAAAGGAAAAGAAGAGACTTTAGGGCAGCCAGTCAGCAGAAAAAATGCAAAGAAGTTAAAGACCTTATTAAAAAATGTGGCAACAGATTATTATGGTATTGATTCTGACTTAGGATTATGTACTAAAACAGGTACTTCACAGATTGCAGGTAGTAAATACAAATGCTATTTCCTTGCTTTCTCCGATGATTATGTTGTTTTAGTATCGAAAGTTACAGAAGATACCGAAGAATATGGACGTCATCTTCAGTCATCTGTATTAAACATTTTTGAATATTTAAATGCAAATCAGTAAGCGGGAGGGAATAAAATGAAAACATTATTAGTGCAGTTACTCATATTAGTTATATTCGTTATAACAGTATATCTTGTTATGAAGGTAGCTGGTTTTATTGGCGGGAAGGAAATTAAACTTCCATTCTTACAAAATCGTAAAAAAATATTTAATCCTAATAAAACAGTTATTGTAAATGACTGGATGATTACGGAACTGGACGAAGCAGGCTATTCTACAAGTCATGCGTCTGAAATAAATTTCAAGAAGAATGAATTCTCTATTGGAAAGAAAAAAGGAAACGATTTTGTGATTGATAATAAGACAGTTTCAGGAAAACATGCAGTCATAACAGATACGCTGGATGGGCTGTTATTAAGAGATGCTGCCTCTACAAACGGAGTGAAACACAACGGTAAGCTCGTAAAGTCCATTCTTTTAAAAGATGGAATGATTCTGCAGTTTGGAGCAGTTTACTGTAAATTTAGTAATTCTGAAGAAGAGAATATTATGGATTACATTCCAGAAGATACAAAAATTGAAATTGAAGATACTTGTGAGAAAGAAGAATTCGTGCAAAGGAAGTTATAGCGGATGAGTGATAAATATGTCGAGATTTTAAAGGATAAAGAGTTTTGGGGAAATATAGGAATCATTTTCCTTATAGAGTGTTTTTTTGGTATTGTTGTAAAAATTAAATATGGAAACCTGGATGCATATATTGGCTTGTTATTACCAATGTTAGCAGTGGTGATCGTTGTATTTTTCTATGGTACTTGCAAAAATGCAGACAAACTGTTTTTGGTAGCATGTGTAGTACTGCAGATAATGGGGATTATGATGCAATGTATTATTCAAAAGACAAAAGCCAGTTTTGTATTAAAAGAGCAGATATTGTTAATCGTAGCTTTGGCAGGATCCATAGTTTTCATAATTTTATATAATAAAGTGTTAACAAATCTGCCAGATGAATTTATGTTAAAGCTAATACTGGCTATAACCGTAGTTACATATGTGGTATTGTTTGTTTTTGGAAAAGCTACAGGTGGAGTAAGTGCATGGCTTCAGATAGGAGGATTCTCCATACAGCCAACAGAATTTATAAAAATATTTGCTATCTTTTTCTTCACTCTTACATTTTGTAATAATGAATGGGAGGATAAAGAAAAAGTAAAATACGGAGTAATCTTTTTGATAATTAATGGAATCGGTTCTATATTAATTGGGGAGATGGGATCTTTTCTTATCATGCTGTTCGTATTCATGGCGTATGTCATTTTATTTCTTTCTTCTTTAAAATATGTAGTGATATTTGCAGGAGCAGGAATTGGTGTGGGAGGAGTAGGATTTGGAATAGGAAAGTTATGTGCACTGTATGTTGCTAAAAAGAATATAAAGAACGGCTTAATAGCGAAACTTGCTGCTAAGTTTGATTTAATAATGGAACGATTCCAAGGCTTATTTCATCCAGAAGAAGTATATCAGACATTTGCAGCAAGACAGGGAATGGCACTTGGAGGTTTATTGGGAAATGGGATGAAAAAGTCAGTGGATATACCCGTTTCAGAATCAGACTATATCTTCCCGGAAATCATTATGAATATAGGGCTGATTTTTGGAGTATTCATAGTTATTCTCTTTGCCATATTGTTTATTCTTGGTATAAGGATGTACTTAAAACAGACAGATTATAGAAATATGGGACTGATTGCAGGTTCGCTTTTTTACATTACTGTACAGTCATTTCTGATGTTTTTTGGTTCAACAGGTTTCTTTATTATGACAGGAGTTCCAATTTCATTCATTAGTGATGGAGGAACAGCAATGTTAGTCACCTTTATCATGGTAGGACTCATTATAAATGCAAATGATCATGAGTATCCATTAGATGGACTCAGCAAAAAAAAGGTTGTGTGGAAAGATGAGGATGGTACGGAATATGTAGAGGGTGAACTGTGATGCTTTTACAGAAGATAAGGAGAAAAAATTGAAGTTCAGAAAAGTAAAATCGGCATATGCAATAGATATCGGGAAAAAAAGGAAAAAAAATGATGATGCTGTTTTAGTGAATGACAGATTAAGATTTTATGCGGTTTCGGATGGAATGGGTGGCTTAGAATATGGACAAAAAGCGGCAAGAATTGCATGTGCAGCAATGGATGACCAGGTTATTCCTAAGGTTTATAAGCAATATCATATTAGCCGAGATGTGAAAAAAGCAGCACAAACATTGCAAAAAGGACTATATACAGTAAGCAAGGCAATGTATGAAAATAAAAATGCAGATGGGGTAACAAGCTTTGGAGCAACTTTTTGCGGAGTCATGATTTTGGATGATTATTTATTATGGATAAATATGGGGGATAGTCGTGGATATCAGTATACTGCATCTACCTCAGAATGCCGCAAAATTACGAAAGACCATAATCTTGCACGGATTGAGGTAGAAGAAGGAAGACTGGATGAAGAAAGTGCCAAACAATCAGAGTTGTCTTCTAAATTGTATCGTTTTGTTGGAATGAAACCCAATAAAATTATGCCAGATATTTTTATAACGAGGGCACATAAAAATGATGTGTTGTTACTCTGCTCCGATGGATTATATGGAATGATGAAAGAAAAAGAAATTCGCCATATACTTAAAAATACATTATCCGTAAAAAGAATGTGTAAAAGATTTACAAAGAAAGCAAATCGCAACGGAGGAAGAGATAACATTTCTGCAGTAACAATTCGCTTTAGCTAGGAGGAGAAGAGGATATGGACGCTTTGATTAAAATACAGTGTATTCGGGGGAATTTAGAAGGAAAAAGCTGGGAATACATAGATAAGAATCAGGTTATTAAGATTGGGCGCAATAAAGATAGCGACATCTTAATTCCTGCCGAAGATGCAACGGTTTCTAGGAAGCAGTGCGAAATAAGAATAAGCGATGGAAAGATTGTTCTTATTGATGGAGATGGAAAACGGAAAAGTACGCAAGGAACATGGGTTGACAATAAGAAAATAACAGAAGAATACCCCCTTGAGGGAGAACATCAGCTTGGAATCGGAGTGGCCGGCAATGCAGAAATGTTTGAAATCTGTGTACAGCAAAATTTAAGTAATATAAACGGCAATGCAGAGGAAGCAGGGTGTGAAACAGTAGATGCAACGATAGTAGGACAGGAAGAAATAGAAGATAACGTAGAAGTACATGATGAAGAACAGAAAGAAGAAAAAGAGAGTGTACAAGAAGAAAATTTAGGAGAAGAGAAAAGAAACAGTCAGAAAGATATAGAGGCAGAGCCTATTTCTGATAATCCGGTCTCAACATTAGAAGAAGCTTATCCGATACTTGATACATTCCTTAAAAAAGAAAGTGAAGAAAAGCAGAAAGAAAAGAGAGAAAGATATATTGCTAAAAGAGTGATGGAAAAGAATTCCGTTGGGAAGATTAGTATAGAAGAAGCATATGAAAAGCTTGAGAAGTTTATTAAAAAGCCGGAGGAAGATTCTTCTATTGTAATCAATATAGATGATTACGATGACGATATTAAAGAAAATGAAAATGTAAAGATGGATAATATTGTTGTCGTCGATAAAGAAGAGGAAGAGATAGAACACCATGTAAAGCTTAAAAAGATTGATATAGGCTGGAATGGTGAGTATAAGAAAATAGGTAAAGAAAAAACAGGAGGTTTTGGCTCGGTAATAAAACTTCAGAATAAAAAGACCAAAGAAAGATTCGCATTGAAAACCTTGCAGAGAAGGGATTTATGGAGCATCAAGTGGTTTAAGAGAGAAGTATTAATTGGGCAGCAGCTGGAGCATCCAAACCTGATTAAAGTTTATGAGGGAGAGTTCAATGAAAAAGATAAAACCTACAGGTATTTGATGGAATATTGTGAAGGCGGAGATTTGAAATCATATTTGCGACCTTATTCAGATAGGAAAAAAGGAATAAAGATAGAAGATGCGATCACAATCATGTACCAGATTCTGGATGCATTGGATTATCTTCATAATGCAGAAGTGATATGTTTTGATGGGGATGGAAATGCCAGAAAGGTGCATGGACTTGTGCATAGAGATATTAAGCCGGGAAATATCTTCTTCAAGAAGGCAGATGACATTTTGAGTGTGGCAATCGGAGATTACGGAACACTTAAATCTGTGGAGTTAACTGGAGAAAGTGATGGAACAAATAACGGCATTCGTATGGGACAAGATGGGTATAAACCAATAAAACTGACAGAAAGAAGAGACGGATATAGATATGCAAAACCTGGAGTAGATGTTTTTTCAGCAGCGGCAATTTTCTATTTCATGTTAACAGGAAGTGAGATTAGTCGTCAAAAGGATAAGGAGGGAAATAGTAGCATTATACCAGTAAGAGAAAAGAATAAGAATATACCTCTAAAACTGGCGGAAGTAATAGATCATGTATTAGAAGAAGATGACATTATAGAGGAGGAACTTGTAACAACAGCAAAAGAATTTAAAAATCAAATCAAAGAAGCAATGGAAAAATGATAATTATATTGGGAGGTGCCTGATTTGGAAAATAAGGTGAGAATTAAATGTATCAAAGGAATGGAGGGAATTGTAAATAAGGAGAAAGAGTGGGAATATGCAGAAGCTGATAATATTTTAATTGGAAGAGCGGCAGATAATAAGATTATCATTCGCAACTCAGAAAATTATATGCAGGTCTCAAGATATCAGGCAGAGCTTACCGTAAGACCGCCACAGATATACGTTAGAGATTTTGGTAGTAAAAATGGAACATTCATTAATAATGAATGCATCGGTCACCGGGAAAAAGAAGAAACACCAGAAGAAGGACAGAAGAGAAAATATACTTTGTGTCCGCTAAAAGATAGAGACAAATTCTCAATAGGCGGAAAAAGTGCTCCGGTTATCTTTCAAGTAGAAGTAGAAATAGAAGAGGAAGAATTTGCCACTATAGATAATCAGATGTTAGACGAGGAGCATATAATTAGAATTAATGATGGCAAGGCGGGCAATGCTGCATTAGTTGAAGTGAGTACACTGGGACAAGGAGGTTTTGGTATTGTATATCTGGCGAAGGATGTCATAAAAAAAGACAAATATGCCATAAAGAAATTCAAACCGGAAGTTAAGGTTACGGAACGTATGGTGAAAATTTTCAAACGTGAGGCAGATATTTTGGAACGACTGGAACATCCGAATATTGTGAAAGTTTTTGAAAATTATTATGATATGAAAGAGGATAAATTAAATGTTGTCATGGAATATTGTGCAGGAGGAGATCTTCAGGAATACATGATGAAAAAGGGAGATTGCCTTAGTGTTGAAGAGGCAACCTCTATTATGCTGACATTGTTGGATGCTTTAGATTACATACATAATGTACCGATTGAGCAGAAAGATTTTAAAGGAAACGTAAGAAAAAGCTATGGAATCGTTCATAGAGATATTAAACCACAAAATGTATTGTTTACAGCAGACGGAACAGTAAAGCTTACAGATTTTGGACTGGCGAAGGCTTTTGACATTGCCGGGGCAAGTGGAGTGTCATCTGATAGTCAGTGGTCAGGAACGATGCAGTTTATATCGAGAAGACAGGTAAGAAATTATAGATATTCTAAACCAGATGTTGATATCTTTTCGGTTACAGCTTTATATTACTATTTACTTACTGGAGATTATATTAGAGATTTTACTGTGTTAGATTCTTTTGAACCTCAGCCAGCAATATTAAAAAAGAGATTGGTACCGATACAGGAAAGAGATGAATCAATCCCAACAGAACTTGCAAGAGTGATTGATAATGTACTAAGAGAAGAAGATGCACCAGATGATATTGAATTTACTACTGCGGAGATGTTGAGTGAACAAATTCGCAGAGCATTAAAATTAAGTTAGGAGAGGGAAATTATGAAAGTATCAAAATTAGTAGACAAAGTTTTAAATTATGCGAGCAGATATGAGAAAAACAAAGAAATTTCAAGTAAGGAGCGCAGTATAAATGTTGTTTTTTTCTATTTATTAAAAGTAGCAGAAAGCGATAAAAAAATAAGTTCAGAAGCAAAAAGATTGGAAAACACCATTATAGAAGTATTTCAAGATGAGCCATATAATTTACGAGGAAAATTGAAAGAACATTTGAATGTATCAGAGGAAGAAATTGAACTTTTCAAAAAAGTGAAAGCTGAATTAGAACAGAAAACAGCAATTGATACATTGGATATGTTTGATGCAATCATGGATCATGCATCTTCCGGTATTAAGGCATTGCTTCCAGAAAAGAAGCAGGAAAGTCAGGAGAAAAAAAAGGTGGACAACGAACAGGATGTAAAAGAATTAGAATTAACTCCGGCACAGAAAAAAGATTCAGAAAGTAACATTGAAGATTTGGTTCTTAAATTAAGAGATATGAGAGATAATCTTCTTGAAGAAGTGTATGGACAGAATCATGCGGTAAATACTTTTATTGATGGATATTGGAATGCAGAAATGGCTGCGATGACACAGGAGGAAAAAAAGAAAGTCCGTGGATTATTTGTGTTTGCAGGTCCTTCTGGGGTAGGAAAAACATTTCTTGCTGAAGAAGCAGCAAAACAGCTGGATTTACCATATAAAAAATTTGACATGAGCGGTTATGCATACAGAGAATCTATCTGTGACCTCACAGGATTTTCAAGCACTTATAAAGATGCGAAAAAAGGTTTGCTGACAGATTTTGTGAGTAAGAATCCAAAATGTGTTCTGATTTTTGATGAAATTGAAAAAGCACATAAAGATGTTATCATGCTGTTCTTACAGATTCTTGATGGAGGTACATTACAGGAATTATATGATGGTTCTGTAGTTTCGTTTGCAGATGCTACAATTATTTTCACTACAAATGCAGGAAGAGATTTATATGAATTTCCTGATTTTACAGATGCGTCTGCGGTATCAAAGCAGCAGGTGATTGATGCACTGAAACAGGACATAGATCCAGAGACAAAACAGCCATATTTTCCAGCCGCAATCTGTTCAAGATTATCTACGGGTAATGTCGTAATGTTTAATAATCTTGCAGTGAAAGATTTGGAAAAAATCTGTAAAAACCAGTTCGATAAGGTAGCAGCACAGATTGACAAGACATTTGGAATCAGTGTGGAAATGGACAAAGAAACATTAGCAACACTTATTTATGGAGTTGGAAGAAATATTGATGCACGAAATATGACACAGAATATCCAGAAGTTTGTAAGAGGAGAATTTAAAAAATTCTTAGATTTATTCGCAACGGATAGTATAAGAGAAACTGTGTCTTCACTTGGAAGAATTGTGTTTTCAGCGGAACTTGATAAAGCAGAAGACAGAATTAAAAAAATGTTTGTTTTGGAAAAGAAACAAAATGTTTTGATGGTAGGAGTCGACATGCTGAATGATTTTACCATTCAGAAAATGGAGAATTGTAATGTAACTAAAGTAGATAAAGATGAAGAAATTGAACAAGTATTTATGAATAAGCCAATTGATTTAGTTTTACTTCAATTGGATTCAGAAGTGCCAGTTGATCTTGATACAGATAGCTCTAATACCATAATTGGATTTAATTATACTCCAGTAGGAGCAGCAGCTCTGGCTGCAAGAAGACACCAGATTGTAAGTATTCACAGAAACAATCCAGAAGTTCCGATTTATGTTTTGAAAACTGGTTTTATGCAGATTGATAGAGAATTAGAACTTACCTTACGCCAAGAGGGGGTTCGAGGATTCGTTTCTCTGCCTACTCATAAAGGAATGGTTAGGAAGTTCGTTGATGAGATTGATAAGATTGGCAAAGATAATTATTTGCAGAAACAGGCAGACATTTTACAGAAAGAAAATAAGGTGCTTACATTTGAAACGGTACCAAAATTAGATCAGGAGAATAATACAGTGATTATCCGTCTCAGAAACTTTGAATTACATCAGGAAGTTTCTGTTACGGATCAGGGAGATGTTAATGTAGCAACAGAAAATATCAAAACAAGATTTGAAGATGTTATCGGTGCAGAAGAAGCCAAGAAAGAGTTACAGTATTTTGTAGACTATCTGCTGAATCCAAATGAATTTATCTCACGCCGTATTGATCCGCCAAAGGGAGTATTACTTTATGGTAATCCGGGAACAGGAAAAACAATGCTTGCTAAAGCAATGGCTGGAGAAGCTAAGGTAGCCTTTATCGCAACAGAAGGAAGCAGCTTTGTGAATAAATATCAGGGTTCAGGAGCAGAAGCAGTTAGAAAGTTATTTAATAGAGCAAGAAAGTACGCACCAGCTATTATCTTTATTGATGAGATTGACACGATTGGCAGACAGAGAACAGGCGAGAGCAATACAGCGGGAGCAGAAGCCGCGCTCAATGCATTACTGGCAGAGATGGATGGAATCCGTACAGATCCTAAAAAACCAGTATTTGTTCTGGCGGCGACAAATTATATGACAGATGGATCATCAGGCGGAATTGGAGCAATTGATCCGGCACTTGCAAGACGATTCGATAAAAAAATCAGAGTTGGCTTACCAAACAAAGAAAACAGAAGACAGTTTTTAGAGATGAAATTAAAAGAAATAGAGCCACATAATGTATCTTATCCACAGATTTCACAGATAGTAGATCGTTCAGTGGGGATGAGTCTTGCAGAACTTAATAAGGTTGTGGAATCTGCAAAACGAGATGCAATGAAGGCAGAAACAAATCTGGAAGATAGTATTTTTAATGAAGCTTTTGAAACCTATGTGAATGGTGCCCAGGAGGGAACATGGAAGAAAGAATATCTTGAGAAAGTAGCAGTGCATGAAGCAGGTCATGCTGTAGTAAGCTATAAGGTTGGTCATGCTCCTTCTTATATTACAATTGTTGCAAGAGGAAATCATGGTGGATATATGCAGTATGAAAAAGAAGATATGCCGATGTTCACAAGAAAGCAGCTTCTTGATCAGATTAAGATTTGTCTGGGAGGAAGAGCAGCAGAGTTAATCTATTATAAGGAAGATGGTTTAACAACGGGTGTCTCTGACGATTTAAAACAGGCTACAGAAATCGCAAAATCAATTGTATGTAAATACGGTATGGATGAAGAAATGGGATTGATCGCACTGTCAAAAGAAGATTTAATGAATCCAGTGATTGCAGAAAAATTATATACAAAAGTAAAAGATATTTTGGAAGAACAGTTGGAAGAAACTAAGAAAATCTTAGGAACTTCTAAGGCTGTTATCGATGCGATGAAACAAAGACTGCTTGATAAAAATCAGTTAGAAGCAATGGAAATTGAAGATATTATCTTGGAAAATGATTCTTTAGATACAGATGAGACGAAAAACGCAAATGATAGTAATGAAGATTACTGTACAGCAAGTTTATAAGGAGAAAATTATATGTCCAAAGAGATAAATAAATTAGTTGTGGAGGATTTGCTGATTCAAACAGATCTTAGATTTAAAGAAAAGGAAGATGTATATACATTAAATATGCATTTAGAAGGGGTGAAATATCCCTCTTCTAAAATGCAAATCCTTTTTGGGGATGAAAAGGTAGAGTTTATGATTTTCCCAGATACTCCGATTATTCCATTAGAAAAGATGAATGATGTAGCATATTATTTCAGCTTGATAAACCCGGAGTTACTTATTGGTCAGTTTCAGTTAAAGAATAAGGCAGAGGGAGAAATGGTGCCAGAGTGTAGTATCATATGTGATACTTTTGATGGAAAACCGTCAGATGCCAGAATCCAGCAGATATTTGATCAGTTATGTGATGATTATAAAAAGTTTATTAACGGAGTGCTGCTTATCCAATACGATATCATGACACCAACACAAGCGGCAGAAGCACTAAAGAAAGGATAAAGGATGGGAAAGAAATACAGGGCGAATATTTCAGCAGCTTCCACAATTGGCTCCCGTACTGAAAATCAGGACAACTTAATGATAGATACTTTACTTTCCGATAAAGGGAAAAAGCCAGGAGACTTTATGTTTGACAGGGCGATAGAAATTAAGGAAGATAAAAGTTACTATTTTGTTGTATGCGATGGTATGGGTGGAGAATCCGGTGGAAAGAAAAACTCTGAGATTGCAGTCAATGCGATTTTTAGTCAATTAGAGAAATTAAAAAATAAAAATAATTCGATAGAAGTATTTAAAGCGATTCTTGAGGCAAACCGACAGGTCATTTCCTATCTTGAACGTAATAAGATGAAAGGAGGGACAACGATGTCCCTTCTTAAAATCAATAATAATAGAACAATGGAAATCTTTAATATAGGGGACAGTCCGATTATTCTTGTAAGAGATGGAGAAATGTTCTTAATTAGTGAAGAACAAAATGTAGCAGGAATCAAGCTAAAAAATAAACGGATTACTAAGGAAGAATACGAAAAAAGCAACGAAAAAAATAGATTATTAGGATTTTTAGGTGATAAGACTTGGAAATCCATGACAAATCTTTATTATAATGGACCGTTTGAATATAAATCTGGAGATATCGTGATGCTTGCATCCGATGGACTTTTGGGAGCATTAGATTCCAAAACAATTCTTAAATCTTTAGATTTTGACTTTGATGCAAGTGAATTGATTCGATTAACAAAAGAAGTAAAAGATAAAAAAGATAATGATAACATTACGGTATTAATGCTTCAATTATTAGAAGATTAATATTTTAAGTTCATCAAAGCGTAAAATGTGATTGGGGTGAGTGTGAAATGAGTGATTATACAGGCAAAGGATTTTCCTGGAATGGATGGAAGTGGGCAGACAAAAGTTTATTAGGAAATGGAGAATACGGTGCTGTTTACAGAGCACAAAAGCAGCTTGGAGAAAAAACAATATATTCTGCAGTAAAAATCGTTTCTATTCCAAAAGACATAGGAGATGTAAGAGAAAGTATTCGTAAAGGAAGAACGGAAAAAGAAATCCAGCAGGACATTAACAGAAAAAAAGATAAGTATGTACAGGAGATAGAAATGATGTATGAGCTTCATGGAAGCTCTAACGTAGTAAATATTGAAGAATTTACAGTGAAATCTAAGAATCATATATTGGAATCGGAATCAGAAAAAGAGACTTTCAATATCACTGTATATACACTTTACATCCGTATGGAATGTCTGGAAAGTTTTGAAAACTATATGGTTAAAAACACATTAAAGAAAAAACAAATCTTAAAATTCGGAATGGATATCTGTACGGCATTAGAATACTGTCAGGAAAAAAATATCATCCACAGAGATATTAAACCTTCCAATATTATGATGCATAACACTGGAAAAATCACAAATTACAAACTGATAGACTTTGGATTGGCAAGACATTTAGAAGACGGTTTAGCAAAATCATTTGTGGGGACTGCCTCATATATGGCACCAGAAATAGATGGAATCTTAAAAAAAGAATACGATATTACGGTAGATTATTATGCATTAGGACTTATATTATATCAGCTTTTAAACGAAAACAGATTACCATTTGTAGAAAGAGAAAATCCAGATATGCAGTGGGCAATCAGTCAGAGGGATGCAGGAGAAGAATTTCCGGAGCCGGAGAATAACTGGGAAGAACTCTTTGAGATTATCAAAAAATGCTGTGACTTTAATCCTAAAAAACGGTATCAGACAGCAACAGAAATCAAAGAAGACTTACAGCGTTTAGAGAACAGTCTTATTAAATTACATAATCCGGTTATCGAGACTGACGAAAAAAATGAAATCATTACATGGGACTGTATTTATTATGGGGCAGCTTTGCAGGAAATAGAGCCTCTTGATTTTGAATTAAAGATGAAGTTGGATTTCGCTGAATGGGATGAAGAAGATGAGACAGTTGTAGATGGAGAAGTATATAGAAAGATTCCTGTTAATGAGGAAGGTTCATTTATATTTAAATATAACCCGATTTTATGGAGAGTGTTAGAGGTAGGAGAGGACGATATATTAGTATTATCAGAGAAGATACTTACTTATGGTTCTTATTCATATACCTGCAGAGATGATTTTACTGAAATGCAGTTCATTTTAGATGAAAAACAGTTGCAAAACAGCAAATATGGATTTAGGCCACAGTTAGAACTTGCAGATCAGGCAAGAGAAGGACAGTACACAGATTATGTAAAATTAGCAGGTGGAGAAAACTATAATAGCTGGTGGGTAAAATCTGAAAATCCAGATAAAGCGCAGAGAATTATTCCGAGCGGAATGAGTTTTGAGTATCCTAAAGAAGAGGAGGCAGGTATCCGTCCGGCTATGCGTATTAAATTGGAAGAATTGGATAGCTCTGATTATGCAGGTAAGAAAACAATCAAAAGAAGAATAAGACGTTAACATAGAATAATATAAAAGGGGAGTGGCTATGAGCAGAACAATAAAAGCGATTGCTTATTGTAACAAGGGATATGTCAGAGAAAAAAATGAGGACAATTTAATCTTTTTAGATAAAACTCTTCCAGTGAGTCATGATGGAGAAAAAGAATCGTTATATGAAAAAAAATTAGATTTAGAAGAGACAGAGGCAATCTTTGGGGTATTTGATGGCATGGGCGGTTACACGAACGGAGAAGAAGCATCATCGCTTACTGCTGAAATCGCAAAAGAGACCTATGAGAGAATTTTAGCAGGAGAATCTTTTGAACCGGCGATGTTAAAAGAAATCTGTTTTCAGGCAAACAAAAAAATCTGTGACATCATGGAAGAAAGACACATTAAAATGGGCAGCACAGCATCGATGTTATATTTCCAGCAGGAAAAATTATATCTTTGTAATATAGGAGACAGCCCTATTTACCAATTCCATGAAAAAGAATTTACTCCTGTTTATAAAGAACATACACAGAGAGCGTACTTTAGAAATATAGAGAATTCCCCAGAGTATGAAATGGAGAAGTTCCCATTAACACAGTGTCTGGGTGTTCCAGAAAGTGAATTTAGAATATCTCCATATTTAAAAGAACTGGAATATCAAAAAGGAGATATCTATTTAATTTGTTCGGATGGTCTGAGTGATATGTTAAGAAAAAGTGAAATCGCACAATTACTGGACGTAGATGACACTCTTGAGAATATTGGACAGAGCCTGCTTGACAAGGCACTTGAATATGGAGGAAAAGATAATATCACAATTATTTTATTGCAGGTTATGGAGTGATAGAGGATTGGGATATTCAGGACTTATAAAAAGTGAGGGAAGAAGATAAATGGAGAGGCTTCAGGAGTACGAACCTTTATGGGGAAAATGGAGAGCAAAAAGCATAATTGGTGAAGGAAGTTTTGGAGCGGTTTATGAAGTAGAAAGTGACAGAATAGGAGATTCATGTAGCTGTGCAGTAAAACTGATTTCTTTTAAGAATGGGGAAATGCTTCGGGGAGTAAAAGGAAACGAAACATTATCTCCAGAGGAATTGGAACAGTTGAAAATAAAAGAGGCAAAGAAAAATGTAAGAGAGGCCGATTTGATGAATCAGTTACAGGGACGGGACCATATCGTTACGATTCATGATTACGATATTTTCCCAGGTGAGTATGCAACAGATATCATCATACGAATGGAACTTTTAATGAATTTGGAAGATTATATGTGGAAATACAAAATAAACTCTTCCGATAAAATAAAAAGTTTTGTGATAAAACTGGGGATTGATATATGCAAAGCATTAGAGGATTGTGAAGAAGTAGGAATTGTTCACAGGGATATCAAACCAGACAATATTTTTATAAACAAAAATCAGACATTTAAGCTGGGTGACTTTGGTCTTTCGAGAAAGATGAGTAAGTCAGCCTCTTTTTCGTTGAGAAAAGCAGCAGGAACACCGTTATATATGGCTCCGGAAACGTTTGGCTGGGGAGTAAAGGCAGATTATCGCTCTGATATATATAGCTTTGGACTTGTTATGTATCAGCTTCTTAATAATGGAAAGATTCCGTTTGTAAACGATATGAGAAACTTTGACGAAGTGGACAATGCAATCGGAAGAAGACTGGATGGGGAGACAATTACTGCACCAAAATATGAGAACGGACAGCTCTGGAAAATTATAGAGAAAGCCTGTCAGTTTAAAAAGGAAGATAGATATCAGAGTGCATCCGTTATGCGAAAAGACTTAGAAGAACTCACAGTGAAAGTCAAAATAGTAGAAAAGAAAGGAAAAGATCCACAAGCAGAAAAAATACGGAAAGAATTATCTTCCACTAAGAATAAACAGAAAAAATTAGAAGCAGAAAATAAAAAATTATCTATAAGACTAGAAAGATTAAAATCCGAAAAAGAAGAACTGGAACAACAGATCACAGAACTAAATGATAAAAATATCGAGTTAGAAAAAGAAAATGATGAGCTTTTAGAGTGGATTGAGGAATTGGAGACAAAGGCCAAAGAGACAGCACAGCAAGCAATTTCAAAACCAAAAGGAAAATATGAGATTGGAAGCACCATTTTGTTTGGAAACTATCCTCAAAATAGAAAAGCATCTGAGAAGCAGCCAATTAAGTGGCGTATTCTGAAAAAAGAAGGAAATAAAGCCTTACTTATTAGTGAAAGCTTGTTAGATGAACATTCCTATCATAATGAGATAGAAGATGTCACTTGGGAGACAAGTGATATACGAAAATGGCTGAATAATGAATTTTATAACAGAGCTTTTGATAAAAACGAAAAAGAAAAAATTAATAACACCTTTGTAATGGAAAAAAATAATTCTTTGTCAGAAAATGAAAGTAAAAACAGTACGATGGATAAAGTCTTTTTACTGAGTAGTAACGAGGCACAGGATTTCTTTTCAACAGATGAAGAAAGAAAGACACAGGCAACAGCATATGCCAAGCGACGAGGAGTCTATGTTGACAGTAAAAGCGGGTATTCTGGATGGTGGCTACGTTCACAGGGAAACACGAAAGATAATGCGGCGAACGTAAGAGATGAAGGATATATTGACCATGAAGGATATAGCGTAAAATACAGCAGTGCCGGTGTGCGCCCGGTATTGTGGATGAATATGGAGTTATAACAATTAAGAAAAAGGTTTTACATAATTACAGTTACATGAGGGGAAGATGTTGAGATGAAGAGGATTAAACGGTACGAACCATTATGGAAAAAGTGGACAGTAACAAAACTAATAGGAGAAGGCAGCTTTGGTGCAGTTTATGAAGCGGAGTGTGACATACTGGGAAATAAAAGTAACTGTGCAGTAAAACTGATTTCTTTTAAGGATTTGGGAATACCCAGAGGAGAAAAAGCATACGAAACACTGTCTCCTGAAGAATTAGAGAAGATAAAAATAGAGAAGGCAAAGAAAAATGTGCGAGAAGTAGTTTTTATGGACAAATTGCAGGGAAGAGACCACATTGTGACAATCTATGACTATGATATTTTCCCGAGAGAAAGGACAACAGATATTATCATAAGAATGGAACTTCTCACTAATCTTGATACTTATATGAAGATGCAGCAAATAACCTCTGAAAAAAGGCTGAAAGAAATTGTAGTAAAGCTGGGAAAGGATATATGTAAGGCATTAAAAGAGTGTGAGGAAGAAAAAATTGTTCATCGTGATATTAAACCAGAGAATATTTTTGTGAATAAGGATGGGACCTTTAAATTGGGAGATTTTGGACTTTCAAAAGAATTGAGAAAAACAGTTTATCTTTCAAGAATACAAGGAACGCCTCTTTATATGTCTCCGGAGGCATTTGACTGGCATCAAAAAACAGATTATCGTTCTGATATTTATAGTTTGGGAATTGTACTGTATGTGTTATTAAATGATGGAAAAATTCCTTTTGCCTCTGACGAAGAAAATTTTGATGAGGAAGAAAGTGCAATCAAAAAAAGAATTGACGGCGAAGAGTGTTTTCCTCCAAAACATGATGATGGAGAACTTTGGAAGATTGTAAAGAAAGCTTGTCAGTTTAAAAAAGAAGACAGATATCAGCATGCAGAAGAAATGCTAAAAGACTTAGAAAAATTAAAAAATGAGAAGTCAGAAGAAACAATAGTAAAGAAACAACCGAAAAAACAAAGAAATGCAAATCTTGTATTAGGTTATAACATCGGAGATACCATTATATTGGGAAGTTATCCACAGGATGAACAATTTTCCGAAAAACAAGAGATAGAATGGATTATTTTGGACAGAGAAAAAAACAAACTTTTACTTGTGAGCAAATACATATTAGATGTGAAACCATATCATAAAAGTTTTGTGGATATAACATGGGGTGCAAGTGATATTCGGAAATGGTTAAATGATGAATTTTATAATATTGCATTTGACTATTCTGAGCAGAAACGGATTACTTACACATTTACAAAAACAAAAAAGAAGACCACAGATAAAAGAAATAGAGCAGGCAGTACAGCAGATAAGGTATTTTTACTGGATAAAGAAGAAGCAGAAAAATTTTTCCCAATAGATTTTGAGAGACAAGCATCCGCTACTGAGTATGTAAAAAAACAAGGAATATACATCGATGATAATACAGGGCAATCACCGTGGTGGCTGCGTACCTCTGGATATGAGGGCTATAATGCAGTCAATGTAAATGAAACTGGAAGCATTTATAGTTATGGAAATTGTATTGAACATGAGAAGATTGGAATACGACCAGCATTGTGGATGAGTCTGGAAGAGTAAAATTCGGAGAAAACCTTTATAAGAAGTTTGGGTCAAAAGTACATATACAGTTGGAGGAGCAAATGGAAAGAATCAAAAAGTACGAACCTTTATGGGAAAAATGGAGAGTAACAAGAAAATTAGGAGAGGGCGGTTTTGGAGCAGTTTACGAAGTAGAATGCGATAAATTTGATAGCAAGCCTTGTGCAGTAAAAATAATTTCTTCTAAAAATGAGGACATATATAAAAGAATGCCTATGGGTGTAACGTTATCTTCTAATGAGTTCGAAAAACAAAAAGAGAAAGAAGTAAAAAGAAAAGAAAAAGAATTAGAATTGATGAACCGCCTTCAAGGAGAAGAGAATATTGTAACGATATATGATGGGGATGTTTATGAACAGGAAGATGGAATCGATATCATTATTCGTATGGAATTACTTGAAAATTTAGTATCTTATATACAAAAAAAGCAGATAAGTTCGGATGAAGAGTGGAGAAAGCTGGTTATAAAAATAGGGATAGATATATGCAAAGCATTGGAAATATGTGAGCAAAAGAGAATAGTTCATCGAGATATAAAGCCGGAAAATATTTTTGTAAATAAAAAAGGAACATTTAAACTTGGAGATTTTGGAATATCCAGGGAACTTAGTAAATCGGCATCTCGTTCATTAAAGAGTCAAGCAGGAACAGAACTTTACATGTCTCCAGAAGCATTTGATGTTTTAAGTAAAGTAGATATCCGAACGGACATTTATAGTTTAGGAATTACAATGTATCAATGTTTGAATGATGGAATGCCTCCTTTTTGGAAAGATGGAGATTATGACGCTAGAGAAAATGCAATCAGAACTAGATTAAGTGGTACAGCAATACCCATACCCGAAAAAGGCAATGGACAGTTATGGAAAATTGTTCAGAAAGCCTGCCAATTTAATAGAGAAAACCGTTATCAACATGCGTCAGAAATGAGAAGAGACTTAGAAAAATTAAAAAAAGAAGGGAAAGCAGAAGAACAGAAAGAAGAACAAAAGCAAAATAATGATTTAAATAACGAAAAGATATTAAAAGAATTATCCAGAATGAGAGAAGAACTGGAAAGATTAAAGGCAGAAAAAAGTGAAATACAGAATA